>ENA-ORUW01000033-ORUW01000033.1-human-gut-metagenome-genome-assembly--contig:-NODE-33-length-193419-cov-74.218945_pt1 | contig 193419 bp, 182 predicted proteins | sample MGYA00242088_ERZ509227 | MGnify/ENA primary metagenome ERZ509227 (study PRJEB26280, sample SAMEA2338816) | human gut metagenome | biome: human gut; feature: human-associated habitat; material... | reverse complement strand
GAAAAATAAACTGCCCCACTTTAAAAAATGTCCTTGACAAGGGGGACAGTTCAGTCAGGGAGGTTAAGTGGAGGAGCCTGTGAGATCCACCGATTACGCAGACTTAGGCGCGAACCCACTGGTGAGTGTCTTAGTCGGAGTTATCGGTTAGCTCACTGGTTCCGGAACCTCGAGCGGACACAGCCCCCTTCCCCCGCTGCCCCGTCCGTGAGCCACCCCAACGAATCAAATAAAAACCAACCCTTAAGCCTTGCCAAGTGGAAGAGAATGTGACAAAATAGAAAACAGCAGAGGAATAAAATTACAGGAGGAATTGATATGTCAGTATTAGAGAATCTGAAACCGGAAAGAGTGTTTCATTATTTTGAGGAGATTACAAAAATCCCCCATGGTTCCGGCAATACGCAGCAGATCAGCGATTATCTTGTGGCTTTTGCAAAGGAACACGGCCTTCGCCATGTTCAGGATGAAAGCGGCAATGTGATCATATTTAAGGAGGCAGCCCCTGGGTATGAGAATGCCCCGGCAGTGATCCTGCAGGGCCATGTGGATATGGTTTGTGAAAAGCTTCCGGAGAGTACACATGATTTTAAGAAGGATCCTCTCACACTTTTTGTGGAGGGGGATATCATACATGCGGACGGCACCACTCTGGGCGGAGATGACGGCATCGCCGTGGCTTATGAGCTGGCTATCCTGGAGGACGAGAAACTGCAGCATCCGGCCATTGAAGCTGTGTTCACAGTGGATGAGGAGATTGGTCTTCTGGGCGCGTCTGCACTGGACACCGCTCCCTTAAAGGGAAAATACCTTATCAATCTGGATTCCGAGGAGGAAGGAATCCTCTGGGCAGGCTGTGCTGGGGGTATGACAAGTATCAGTGAACTGCCGGTAAATTATCAGGAGAGGACAGGTATCCGCTATGATATTAAGGTAGACGGGCTTCTGGGCGGCCATTCCGGTGCAGAGATTGATAAGATCCGGGCAAACGCCACACTGCTTATGGCAAGATTCCTCCATGAGTTCAGAGAATTTGGTGAATTTGGACTGATTTCCTTAAGCGGCGGTCAAAAAGACAATGCAATTCCGCGTCAGGCAGAGGCGTCTGTTTTGACAGGACAGGAGGACGGAGAGAGACTGGTAAGCTATGCAGCAGAATTTACACAGATGCTCAGAAAAGAATACACAGGTACGGATGAAGGAATCACAGTGACGGCTGTGTGCCAGGGGGAGAAGACCCAACAGGTACTTCATCCCGTAAGCCAGGAAAAAGTCATCTTCTTCCTTATGAACTATCCCAATGGGATCCAGAAAATGTGCGGTTTTATTGAAGGTCTTGTGGAGACATCTTGCAATGTGGGTGTTACAAGGCTGGATGAGGAGTATTTGACCTGTTCCACAAGTGTGAGAAGCTCCGCGGGTTCTGCCAAGAAAGCACTGGCCGGGAAAATCCAGTATCTGACTGAATTTTTGGGCGGTGAATATCATGTGGAGGGAGATTATCCGTCATGGGAGTACCGTCAGGATTCTGCCCTGCGTCCGCTGATGGTTCAGGTTTATAAAGAAATGTACCAAAAGGAGCCGGCTGTCCAGGTCATCCATGCGGGTCTGGAGTGCGGATTGTTCTACGAAAAAATTCCTGGACTTGACTGCATTTCCATTGGACCGGATATGAAAGATATCCATACTTCTGAGGAGACACTTTCCATCTCCTCCACAGCCAGAGTCTATGAATATCTGCTGGAAGTATTAAAAAGATTGAAGTAAATTGAAATAATTGGAATATTTTCCCCTGTCTGTTCATAAAATGATATGTACGGGTAAGAGCAGGATTTTATATGCTCTGGTACAGGCACAGCCGAATTTTATGTCAGATGGGGGAATTTTTGTGCGGAAATGGATACTGTTATTTCTGATCTTAGTGTTTGCGGATGTTTTTGCCATCAGTTCCCTGAAAGAACATGTTTCTCTGGAAGACCTGAGAAAAGCCGGCATTCCTGTGGGTGAAATGGAAAAGGCCGGTATATCTTTGGAGGAGATGCAGCTATATCTGCCCTTCTGGCAGGACATGGAGTTTTTTCCCCTTGCGGTCTGCCCCTGGGAGAGAAAAAATCCCTTTTCCTTTGCGGATACCTGGATGGAGGCGCGGAACTATGGCGGAAAGCGGAAACATGAAGGATGCGATATTTTCGGCAAGGAAATGCTTTCCGGATATTACCCCGTCATAAGCATCACGGACGGAACTGTGGAAAAAGTGGGGTGGCTCCCTTTGGGCGGCTGGAGGATTGGAATCCGGAGTCCGGGAGGAGGCTATTTTTATTATGCCCATTTAAGCGGCTACGGCAGGAAGTTTCAGGAGGGAGAAGCTGTGAGAGCAGGTGAGCTTCTGGGATTTCTGGGTGACAGCGGATACGGGGAAGAGGGGACCTGCGGAAAGTTTGCACCCCATTTACATATGGGGGTATACGTGAGATACAAGGAGGATGAGGAATATGCTCTGAATCCGTATCCTGTGCTTGTATACCTGAAGGATCATACAAAGGAGATAAGTTACTGAATTTCTATGGTGAGAGCTATAGAAATATGCTATACTTAAAATACCTTACGCGAAAACCAGGCCGTTATAGGGAAAACAAAGCGCGCGGCTCTGGATACCCATTCGGGCACCCGCAAATTGTGCCGCATTCTATGCGGCTATGATAAGGGATAGAAAAACAGGCGCACTGGTAAGGAGTAATGTCTTATGGAGATACATTTATGGCGTGAACTGCTGATTCCGTATGAACTTGCTGTCAAAGAGCTGGTTATAAAATTCAACCATCTGAAGAAGGAGCACAAAGAAAAGGACCTGTACTCCCCCATCGAACAAGTCAGCGGAAGAGTAAAAACAATTAACAGTATATTGGAAAAAATGCAGAGAAAAAATATATCCTGGGCAGACCTGGAGGAGAAGGTGGAAGATATTGCCGGCATCCGGGTCATCTGTCAGTTTTATGAAGATATTGAAAAAGTGGCTGAGATCATTAGAAAGCGCCAGGATATGCAGGTGGTGGAGGAGAAGGACTATCTCACGCACATGAAGGAGAGCGGTTACAGAAGCTACCATATGATCGTTCTGTATCATGTGGAGACCTTAGACGGCCCAAAAGATATCAGGGCTGAGATCCAGATTCGGACACTTGCTATGAATTTCTGGGCTACCATTGAACATTCTCTGCAGTACAAGTACAAGGGGAATATGCCTCCACATTTAAAGGAGAGGCTGAATCATGCCGCTCAGTCCATACTGCTTCTGGATGAAGAGATGTCATCTGTCCGGAACGAGGTTATGGATGCCCAGAATTCCATGTTGCATCAGTCTAATCTGGTGTCTGGAATCCTGAATAATATTGAGAATCTATACCACTATTCCAACAAGAGGGAAGTGGCAAAAATACAGGATGAATTTTACAGGATTTACGAGACAAAGGATTTGTCCAGACTGGAACGGTTCTACCGGGAACTGGACATTATTGCTGAGGGCTATCGTGCCCAGGCAGTAGCTACAGAAGAAATTATGTAAAGGACGAGACAATGAATCTGCCGAGAGCTTATGAACAAGAGATGAAAGAATTACTGGGCACAGAGCTGGAGGCCTACAAAAAAAGCTTTGATCTGCCGGTCATGCAGGGACTGCGTGTCAATACATCAAAGATCACCTGCAAAGAATTTGAGGCTGTCAGCCCTTTTTCCATGGAGAAGATTCCGTGGATACCCAATGGTTATTTTATAAAGGAAGAGGAGCGGGCGTCCAGGCATCCGTTTTATTATGCAGGCTTATACTATCTGCAGGAGCCCAGTGCCATGACGCCGGCCAGCCGTCTGCCTGTGGAACCGGGAGACTATGTGCTGGATCTGTGCGCAGCTCCGGGCGGAAAGGCCACGGAGCTGGGCAGCCGGCTTTGCAGAAGCGGGATGCTGTTTGCCAATGACATCAGCAGCAGCAGGGCGAAAGCCCTGTTGAAGAATCTTGAGATGGCAGGGATTCCCAATGTCTATGTGACCAGCGAAGACCCGGAGGTGCTTAAGAATAATTTTGCCGGCTTTTTTGACAAGGTGCTCATAGATGCCCCTTGTTCCGGTGAGGGGATGTTTCACCGGGAGCCGGGGATGATGGAATACTGGAAGGAAAGAGGCCCCATGGCCTATGTGCCCATACAGAAAAAACTCATTCTCCAGGGTGCCCGTATGCTGCGGGAGGGAGGAATGCTTTTGTATTCCACCTGTACATTTTCAAAAAGAGAGGACGAGGAAGTGATCGAATATCTGCTGCAGGAAATGCCGGATATGTGTCTGAAGGATATTCTTCCTTACGAAGGATTCACAGAAGGCATGGGACTTAAAAAATGTGTCAGGATCTTCCCGCACAGAATGCCTGGAGAGGGGCATTTTCTGGCTCTTCTTAAAAAGGGAGAAGATGATTTTAATTCCCGCGGAACCTGCCTGAAGCCGGGAAAACTGCAGGCAGGAAAAGGAAACCCGCAGAAGATGCCGGACTGCGTGGAAGAGTTCCTGTCCCTTTTGTCATATCCTATAGACAGAAAGGATCTGAAACTGGACCGTGACAGGCTCTATCTTTTGCCGAATGGAGAGAGAATGCCTAAATTTCGGTATCTCCGTACAGGACTTTATCTGGGAGATGTGAAGAAAAACAGGTTTGAGCCTTCCCAGGCCCTGGCGATGGCTTTAAAGCCTGAGGAATTCATCTCCTGTATCCGGCTGGAGCCTGAGGATGTGCGGACAGTCAAATACCTGAAAGGGGAAACCCTGGATGTGTCTGATCTGCCGGTCAGGGAGAAGAAGGGCTGGCAGCTTGTATGTGTAAAAGACTATCCTCTGGGATTCGGCAAACTGGCAGGAGGAGTTCTTAAGAATAAATACTATGCCGGATGGAGATGGCAGTAATGGGAAAGATACGATTGGATAAATACCTGGCCGATATGGGGCTGGGTACCAGAAGCGAAGTGAAAAAGCTTCTGAAGACAAAACAGGTGACTGTGAACGGGGAGACTGTCACAAAGCCGGAGTTGAAAGTTGACCCGGACACAGATGAGATTTTATCCTCCGGGGAGAAAGTGGCATATGAAGATTTTGAGTATTATATGCTCAATAAACCTCAGGGCGTAGTCTCTGCCACAGAGGACAACAGGGATAAAACCGTGCTGGACTGTATACCTTCCAGGAAAAGAAAAGATCTGTTCCCGGTAGGACGGCTTGACAAGGACACAGAAGGGCTGCTTCTCATCACCAATGACGGTGACCTGGCCCATAGGCTTCTCTCTCCCAAAAAACATGTGGACAAGACATATTTTGTAAGGCTTAGGGATGAATTGACAGAAGAGGATTGTAAAAAGCTGTGTGAAGGTGTAGATATCGGTGAAAAAAATCCCACTCTGCCTGCCGTTGTCACCAAGACCAAGGAGGAGAGCAGGCAATGCTGCATCACCATCAGGGAAGGAAAGTTCCACCAGGTGAAGCGTATGTTTGCGGCTGTGGACAATGAAGTGGTATACTTGAAAAGGCTTTCCATGGGAAGCCTTATTTTGGATAAAACGCTGGAGCCGGGACAGTACCGGAAACTTTCCGGGGAAGAGATAGAAAGGTTAAAGAACAATGCTTGAAAATATCAATGCAGTATTATTTGATTTGGATGGAACCCTGGTGGATTCCATGTGGATGTGGAAGGCAGTGGACGAGGAATTTCTGGCCATGAAAGGGCTGGATGTGCCGGAGAACCTGGAAGAGTTCCAGCAGGAGCTGGAGGGAATGGGATTTACGGAAACTGCGGCGTACTTTAAAGAACGTTTTGCGCTCCCGGATTCTCTGGAAACCATCAAAAGTACCTGGGTGGCTATGGCAGAGCACAAATACTGTCATGAGATTCCCCTGAAAAAAGGAGTGCGGGAGTTTTTAGGCTATTTAAAGGAGAAAAAAATTCCGGCGGCTATCTGTTCCAGCAACAGCATTGAGCTGATCCGGATGGTGCTGAAGGCTCATTCTATAGAAGAGTATTTTTCCGGCATCACCACCTGCTGCGATGTGCCTGCAGGTAAGCCGGCACCGGATGTATATCTGAAAACAGCAGCGGGCTTACATAAAAGACCTGAGGAGTGTCTGGTATTTGAGGATGTTCCCATGGGTATCCTGGCAGGGAAAAATGCCGGTATGAAGGTCTGTGCCGTGGAGGATGCCTTCAGTGCACCGCAGGCGGACAAGAAGAAAAACCTGGCGGATTATTATATTGATGACTATTTCCAGGTGATGGATCACACATATGAGGTGCTGCTATGACAACAGGATTTTTGCCGGTGACAAGGCAGGAGATGGAACAAAGGGGAATCACGCAGCCGGATTTTGTCTATGTGAGCGGAGATGCCTATGTGGACCATCCTTCTTTTGGAACAGCTATCATTACCAGACTTCTGGAAGCTTACGGTTACAGTGTGGGGATCATTGCCCAGCCTGACTGGAGAGATGAGAAAAGTATCTCTGTGTTCGGGGAGCCGCGTCTGGCTTTTCTGGTGTCAGCGGGCAACATGGATTCCATGGTGAACCACTATACAGTTTCCAAAAAACACCGCGGCACAGATGCCTATTCTCCCGGCGGTCAAATGGGGCTTCGCCCTGACCGGGCAGTTATTGTATACGGCAATCTGATCCGCAGGATATATAAGCATACACCTGTGATCATCGGCGGTATTGAGGCATCCCTGAGAAGATTTGCCCACTATGATTACTGGTCTGACTCCCTGAAGCGCTCTGTGCTTCTGGACAGCGGGGCAGATATGATCTCTTACGGCATGGGAGAAAAAAGTATCCTTGCCATTGCAAAAGCTTTGAATGAAGGGATTCCCATAAGTGAGATCCATGATATACGTGGTACGGTATACCGTACAAAAGAACTGCCGAAAGGTGTTCTCCTGCCGTCCTATGAGGAGCTGTGCAGGGATAAAAAAGCTTATGCCGAGAGCTTCCGCATACAGTATGAAAATATGGACCCTTTTACAGGAAAAGCCTTGGCGGAGCCTTATGATAAGCAGGGATATCTGGTGCAGAACCCGCCGTCTAAGCCCCTCACACAACAGGAGATGGACGAAGTTTATGATCTGCCCTATACCCGCACGTATCACCCCATGTATGAAAAGATGGGGAAAATCCCTGCCATCGAAGAAATCAAGTTCAGTCTTACCAGCAACCGGGGATGTTTTGGAGGCTGCAATTTTTGTGCCCTTGCCTTTCATCAGGGGCGGATCGTACAGACAAGAAGCCATGAGTCCATTGTGGAGGAGGCTGTTCTGTGCACGGAGGAAAAGGATTTTAAGGGATATATCCACGATGTTGGGGGTCCCACAGCAGATTTCCGCCATCCCGCCTGCAAAAAACAGATGACAAAAGGTGTCTGCAAAAACCGGCAGTGCCTGTTTCCAAAACCCTGCAAAAACCTGGAGGCAGATCACCAGGATTATCTGGAGCTGCTGGGAAAACTGCGGGAGATACCAAAGGTTAAGAAAGTGTTTATACGCTCCGGAATCCGTTTTGATTATGTGGAAGCAGACCGGGACGGGAAATTTTTGGAGGAGCTTGCCCAGTATCATGTAAGCGGACAACTGCGGGTGGCACCGGAACACGTTTCCGACAAGGTGCTTTCCTATATGGGCAAGCCGGAACATGCTGTGTATGAGAAGTTTCTGAAGGATTTTGAACAGGCCAATGCGCGCACAGGCAGGAAACAGTACGCAGTGCCCTACTTTATGTCCTCCCATCCGGGATGTACCATGAAGGAGGCTGTCAAGCTGGCGGAATATGTGCGGGACATGGGATTCATGCCGGAACAGGTGCAGGATTTTTATCCCACACCCTCCACCATGTCCACCTGTATGTATTATACCGGTCTGGACCCAAGGACCATGGAGCCGGTATACATACCGAAAAATCCTCATGAAAAGGCTATGCAGCGCGCACTGATCCAGTATAAAAATCCCGCCAACCGGGAACTTGTAAAAGAGGCTCTTATAGCAGCGGGAAGGACCGATCTGATAGGGACAGACAAAAAATGTCTCATCCGCACAGGAAAAGGTGCTGATACAAAGGACAGGGAATCCCGGAGCAGAGAAGGAACAAAGGATCAAAGAAATACCCGGAAAAAGAAAACCATAAGAAATATCCACAAAAAGAAGAGTAGGTGATAGTTTGAAGATAGCAGTCATAACCGGAGCATCCTCGGGTATGGGGAAGGAGTTTGTGCGTCAGCTTGCCTATCATTACGGCTGGCTGGATGAAATCTGGGCCATTGCCAGAAGAGGAGAAGTTCTGGAAGAGCTGAAGAAGGAAATCTGTATAAAAGTCCGTGTGATCCCCATGGATATTACAGACAAAAATAGTATAGGAAAATTAAAAGGAATGCTCAGGGAATACAAGCCCTATGTAAAATATCTGGTAAATGCGGCAGGCTTTGGGGTGCACAGAAGTGTGGAGGTGACACCTGTGGAAGACTGTGCAGAGATGGTGGATTTAAACTGCAGGGCATTGACAGAGATAACAAGGATTTTTCTGCCATATATGAGACAGAAAAGCCATATTGTCATGGCTGCTTCCGCGGCTGCCTTTATCCCTCAGCCGCAATTTGCGGTTTACGCTGCCACCAAAGCTTATGTGCTCAGTTTCTCACGGGCCCTTGCCAGAGAACTCAGAGACTATATTGCAGTGACCATTGTCTGCCCGGGACCGGTTGATACGGAATTTTTGGAAAATATAGGTGGAAAGAGCCGTATGCCGTCCTATAAGCGCAGATTTATTGCAAGTCCTCAGGCTGTGGTGAACCAGGCTATTATAGACGCGGCCAGGAAAAAAGAGATTTCCATTTATGGATTTTCTATGAAATGTTTTTTTATCCTTTGCAAAATTGTCCCACATAGGGTATTATTAAAGATTGTAGAACTTATTTACTAAAAGACACATATGAGGAGACAGATTTTCAATGGAAAAAAAGAAGAAGATCAGAAAAGGTGATTTCGGATATATTTCTTCCCAGAAGAAAAAGAGGATCTTATACACCGTTCTGGCTTTTATAGCCCCTCTTACCGTTTTTTTTACAGGTCTTTTGATCAAGGGGAACAGAAATACAGTCTTTACAGTAGTGGCAGTGGTGGCCTGTCTGCCCGGCTGTAAATTCGCGGTGAGTATGATCATGATGTTTATGCAGAAACCAATGTCCGAGAAGGATTTCCGGCAGATCGAAAAACATAAAAACGGTCTGATCCTGGGCTATGAGCTGGTCATATCCGCATATGAAAAACAGACCTTTTTGGATTCTGTTGCCGTATGCGGCAACACAGTGGTGGGATATACCAGCCGTGAAAAATCTGATATACCTTTTGTAGAGAAGCATATCCAGTCGATTCTCAGACAGAATGGATACTATGTGAATGTAAAGATTTTCCGGAAACTGCCGGATTATCTGAACCGTCTGGACTCTCTGTGGGAGCACAGGGAATCTCTGGAAAAGGACATCCGCTTTACACCGGATGAGACATATCCGGATCTGACCAGAAACGAACTGATTCTGCATACGATCTATGCAATTTCCCTCTAGGAGGAGTACATGAGAGAACTGACAGTCAAAGCAGGGGAGAGTGGGCAGCGTCTTGACAAATATCTTGCAAAATATTTAAAGGAGGCACCAAAAAGCTTCCTCTATAAAATGCTCAGGAAGAAGAATATCACACTGAACGGAAAAAAAGCGGATGGCAGTGAGAAGCTTCAGGCGGAGGACAGTATCCGCCTTTTTCTTGCGGAGGAGACGCTGGAAAAATTTATGGGCGCTGAGACGGAAGCCCATACCTGCCGCCTGGATGTTATCTATGAGGATGACCATGTGCTGTTTATCAATAAGCCTGTGGGAATGCTTTCCCAGAAGGCGGATAAGAAGGACATTTCATTGGTAGAATATTTGACCGGATATCTTCTGGAAAAAGGAGCACTGACCAGAGAAGATCTGAAGACTTTTCATCCGGCAGTCTGCAACCGCCTGGACCGCAATACAAGCGGCATTGTGGCAGCAGGCAAAACCATAGCCGGCCTGCAGATACTTTCCGGGGCTTTTAAGGATAGAAGCCTGCATAAATATTATCTTGCACTTGTGGCAGGACGTGTGGCGCATCCATCCTATATAAAAGGATACCTGTGGAAGAATGAGCGGACCAATAAGGTCACTGTGACAAGAGAGCAAAAGAAAGACGCGCTCCCCATAGAGACCCGTCTTCGGCCTCTTTCTTATTCTGAAGAGGGGGACTGCACTCTTCTGGAAGTGGAACTTTTGACAGGGCGCACCCACCAGATCAGAAGCCATCTGGCCAGCATCGGGCATCCCATCATTGGAGACATGAAATACGGCAGCAGACAGATCAACGAAGTATACAGAAAAAAATATCAGGTGTCCTCCCAGCTCTTACATGCCTGGAGGATTGAGATGCCGTCTGTTCTGGGGGAACTTCATTACCTGTCCGGACTTAAGCTGACGGCAGAACTGCCTGCATTATTTAAAAAAGTCATCAAAGGGGAGAAACTGAAATGAGCAGACAATACAATGGGCCTTCCATTATGGAGGAACTCTGGGAATATATAAAAATGATCATATTTGTGGTAGTTGTGGTTTTTATAGTCAACAATGTGCTGTTGATAAATGCCAAGATACCATCAGAATCTATGGAAGACACCATCATGACAGGGGACCGTATCTTCGGTAACCGCCTGGCATACATAAATAAAGACCCGCAGCGTTTTGATATCGTGATCTTCAAGTATCCCGATGATGAGACACAGCTTTTTATCAAGCGTGTCATCGGACTGCCCGGGGAGACAGTGGAGATCAGGGATGGAAAGGTGTATATTGACGGTTCCGAGACACCTTTGGATGACAGCTTTACACCGGAACCGCCGCAGGGAGACTGGGGACCGGAGGTAGTTCCGGAGGGGAGTTATTTTATGCTGGGCGACAACAGGAACCGCTCCAAGGATTCCCGCTTCTGGACCAATACCTTTGTAAAAAAGGAAAAAATCCTGGGCAAAGCTGTTCTCAGGTACTTCCCGTCACCGAAGCTGATAAAATAGTCAGGCGGAGGTGAAAAATCTTTACGGATATGATAGAAACTGAGGAGGAATGGAGATGGCGACCTGGAATTCCAGAGGCCTGCGCGGTTCGGCGCTGGAGGAGTTTATCAATGAGACCTGTGCGCGCTACAGGGAGAAGAATCTTGCCCTGATACAGAAGGTCCCCACCCCCATTACACCTGTACGCATAGATAAAGAGAGCAGGCATATAACGCTGGCTTATTTTGAGAAGAAAAGTACAGTGGATTATATCGGTGTGGTACAGGGGATTCCGGTCTGTTTTGACGCAAAGGAGTGCAATACGGACAATTTTCCCCTGCAGAATATCCATGCCCATCAGGTTGAATTTATGGGGGATTTTGAGAGGCAGCAGGGAATTGCGTTTTTGATACTCTTTTTCACCCACAGAGATGAGCTTTATTACATGCCATATCGGGAAATGTACCGTTTTTGGATGCGGGGGCATGAGGGTGGAAGAAAGCATTTTAAGTACGAAGAGCTGAACCGGGACTGCTTTTTAAAGAGAAATAAAAATTTCCTGGTGCCTTTTCTGGAGGGGGTTGCCTGGGACCTGGAAGGCAGGGAAATATAAAAGAGTTGTATTTTTTAACTGAATGGTGTATACTGAATGAAAAGTATGTGTCCGTGAAGAAAGAAATGAAGTATACAGGTAGAACAGCCGTATCCGTCTTTAATTGGCAGATTAGGCTGTTTTTTTCTATGGATTGCCGGCAGGACCGGCTCTTTATTCTATTTAAAATATTGAGGACTACATGAAGAAAGAGGTATTATTTGAATAAAACAACAAAAAAACAAAAGTGCGGGGTGAAGATCATTCCCCTTGGGGGACTTGATAAGATCGGCATGAATATTACTGCTGTGGAGTATAACGATACCATTATCGTCATCGACTGCGGAATATCTTTTCCGGATGATGATATGCTGGGAATTGATAAAGTGATCCCGGATGTGACCTATCTGATCGAAAATAAGGAGAAGGTGAAAGGATTTGTGATCACACATGGCCACGAGGACCATATCGGCGCACTGCCTTATATCCTTCCCCAGATCAATGTGCCGGTCTATGCCACGATGCTTACCATGGGGCTTATTGAACATAAGCTAGAGGAAGCAAAGCTGATGAAAAAGACAAAACGCAGAGTGGTGAAACAGGGCGGTCAGATCAACCTCGGAGAGATGCGCATAGAATTTATCAAGACCAACCACAGCATCGCAGGCGCTTCTGCTATGGCGATTTATACACCGGCGGGAATCATTTTCCATACAGGTGATTTTAAAGTGGATTACACTCCTCTGTTCGGGGAATCTATTGATCTGCAGCGGATGGGTGTTTTGGGAAAGAAAGGGGTGCTGGCAGTCATGTGTGACAGCACCAATGCCACACGTCCTGGATTCACCCCTTCGGAGACCAAGGTGGCAAGGACATTTGATACTCTCTTTGCGGAAAACAAGCAGAACAGGATCATTGTGGCTACCTTTGCCTCCAATGTAGACCGTGTCCAGCAGATCATGGATACTGCGTATAAATATGGAAGAAAAGTTATTCTGCAGGGCAGGAGTATGGAGACTGTGATCAAGATAGCGGAGGAACTGGGCTATGTGACAGTTCCTGAAAAGACGCTGATCTCCATTAATGAGATGAACCGCTACCCGGATGAAAAACTGGTGTTCATCACCACGGGAAGTCAGGGAGAGGCCATGGCAGCGCTGTCAAGAATGGCGGATTCCACCCATAAAAAAGTTGTCATCAAGCCGAACGACGCCATTATATTCAGCTCCACGCCTATTCCCGGCAACGAGAAGGCGGTTTCAAGGATCGTCAATGAACTGACCAGAAAAGGCGCAAATGTTATCTTTCAGGACACCCATGTGTCGGGTCATGCCTGCCAGGAGGAGATCAAGCTGATTTATTCTCTTCTCAGGCCAAAGTATGCCATCCCGGTGCATGGAGAGTACCGCCATCTTATTGCGGGAGGAAATCTTGCAAAAGACCTTGGAATAGAGGATGACCATGTATTTATCCTGGAGGCCGGGGACGTATTGGAGCTTTCTGAAGAAAAGGGAAGGGTAGTGTCAAAGGTCGCTGCAAGAGGTGTCTATGTGGACGGTCTTGGCGTTGGTGATGTGGGCAATATCGTGCTCAGAGACAGACAAAGCCTATCAGAGAACGGAGTGATCATCGTATCACTGGCCTTAGAGCGGAAAACAGGAAAACTTCTGTCAGGTCCGGATATTATTTCCAGGGGTTTTGTCTATGTGAGAGAATCTGAGGACCTTATGCGGGAAATGAGGAAAGTAGCGGCAAAGGCCATCGAAAAATGCGAGATGAAGAACCAAAGAGAATGGGGCCAGATAAAGACAGAGATAAGGGACAGCCTTGATGATTACTTATGGAAAAAGATCAAGAGAAGTCCTGTTATCCTGCCGGTCATTATTGAATTATAGGGACTGTGGGTCCATAAGACCGCATTGGAGCTGCTGCACGTAAAAAGTGTATCGGCTCCTTTTTATATAACAGCCAGACAGAGGATATGTTATAATATAAAAAAGAGACAGAGAATTTCTGACGGGAAATGTATGGATATGGATAGAGAGGGGGAAGCCATATGTGGAAAAGAGCAGAACTGAAAAGGCGGGGAAGAGAAAATTTTCGGAAGAATTACTGGCCTGCGGCAGCGGTTTCACTGGTCCTTGCGGTTATGATGACAAATATCGGAGGGCCGTATCTGATCCGCGGGGAAAAATATAACCTGGTGTCAATCCTGTGGACAGACCTTCTGATTCCCTGGAAGTTTCAGACAGGCATCGGGATCGTATTGATCCGGGATATCCTGTATATATTTATCTTTGCCGTAATTGAAGTGGGAGGCGCTGCGTTTTATATCAGGAACAGGGAAGAGCAGGCAAAAGCGGGCCTGGTATTCTCCGGATTTTTTGACGGCAGATATAAGAAGTATATGAAGGGCATGTTCATGATGCATCTGGAACTGTTTTTCTGGTATCTGATGCTGCTGGTTCCGGGAATCATAAAATCTTATGCCTTCCGCATGGTGCCTTATCTGCTGGCAAAAGATCCGGATCTTACGTTCGCAGAGATGCTGCATATCAGCGAGGAGATGATGCGCGGACAGAAATGGAAAGCATTTCTTCTGGATGTATCCTTCCTGGGATGGAGGGTGCTTACCACATTGACTCTGGGAATAGCCGGAATCTTTTTTACAGGCCCATACATAGATGCAGTGAATGCGGAGCTGTACGCAGTGCTCAGGGAAGAGCGGAGGGTACAATACGACGCGGACAGCACAGTTATTGGGGTTCATCCCGCCCATCGTGAATAAGAAAGCTTTCCAGACCGGCTTTGATAAAGGAATCGATCGTCTTTTGGATCTGCCGCCAGTCATTACACTGGTTGCGGAGCGTCAGTTTATTGATGGTCAGACAGCCGTTCATCTGAAAATAAAAAACCGCCTCAGCCTGTTCAAAGGTGAGCAGGCTGTGCGACATCAGCCAGGTCACATAGCCTTCCTTGTACACATCCGCTATTTTGTCAATGATCCTGGAGGAAACAATGTCATCCAGAAAAAGCACCTGGTACTTAGGGGTGCTGTGTACTTTGCGGCAGAAAGGAAATGTGCAGTTGGAAGCTGTGCGGTTGGGGCACAAAAGATGTTCTTCCAGGCTTTTTGTATCCTTCAGCATTTCTGTGAGAATGTCATCCAGCACATCGTCCATATCGTAATAGTGCAGATAAAAAGTGCCCCTGTTGATCTCCGCCAGCTTACAAATTTCCGTGACCGTAATCTTGGAAAAGAATTTTTTCTCCAGCAGTGCCAGAAAAGTGTCCTTGATCGCCTGACGGGTGTATTTTGTGCGGCGGTCTTCTTTTCTTACTTTTGTTTCCATTTCCTACCTCCAAACTATTTTCAAAGACCTATGAAATATCTGTCAGAAATGAACAATTCTTCTGATCTGTTGATAAAATGAACAGATTGCAGAGATTGATGATTGTAATTTTTATAATTACAATTATAATCAATTATAGAAAGAAATCAACAGGTTGTTCAGAAAATTGGAGGTAAATATATGGGACATGTTATAGCAGTTGCCGGAAAAGGCGGCGTGGGCAAGACAACTTTATGCGGTCTGCTGATCCAGTACCTATGCGAGAGCGGGAAAAAACCGGTTCTGGCAGTGGATGCAGATGCAAATTCAAATCTGAATGAAGTTCTCGGAGTTAAGACAGAGATCACATTGGGTGAGCTGCGTGAGGAAATAGAGCGGGCAGGGGTTGACAGCAGGTATCAGATCCCCGCGGGTATAACAAAACAGGATTACCTGGAAATGAGGCTGTCAGATGCCATTACGGAGGAGGACGATTACGATCTGATGGTGATGGGCCGTACTCAGGGTCAGGGATGTTATTGTTTTGTGAATGGTTTGGTCCAGACACAGATACAGAGACTCCAGAGCCACTATCCCTATATCGTAGTGGACAATGAGGCAGGTATGGAACACATCAGCAGGGGGATACTGCCCACAATGCAGACCGCGATCCTGGTCAGCGACTGTTCCAGAAGAGGTGTACAGGCAGCGGGGAGAATCGCCCGTCTGGTGGAAGAACTGAACTTTAAGCCCCAGAAAATGGGTCTCATCGTAAACCGCGCACCCGAGGGCAGACTGGATGCGGGAACTATGGAAGAAATACAAAAGCAGAACCTGGAGCTTCTGGGAGTGATTCCCCATGATGACATGGTTTACCGTTTTGATTGTGACGGCAGACCCACCATACAGCTTCCGGCAGATTCCCCGGTACGGGCAGCGCTGAAAGAAATTGTGGAGAAATTGGATTTCAGATAAAATAAGGGGGAATAACAGGCCTTGACATTTATGGGAGAGTATAATACAATGAGTTTAAACATTTGAACGCGAGGAGGAGCAGGATGAGTAAGCGAACATTGAGTATTTTATCAGAATGCATTCCGATCTTTACAATGCTGCAGGATGAAAACAGGCAGCAGATTCTTATGCTCTTATTTGATAAAAAAGAAATGTCGGTTACAGAGCTTACACAGCAGCTTTCCCTGTCAAGGCCTGCAGTTTCCCATCATTTGAAATTACTCCTTGACAGTAAGCTGGTTGAAGTGACAAAAAATGGTAAAGAGAGGATTTACCGTTTGAACATGGATACTGCTGTCAGACAATTAAAATCTTTGCTGGCTTCTCTGGAAGAAGATATCAATATGACACCTGAATAAAAGGTGTTATATTTTTAGAAAATACGTTTAAATGATTAAACCTATAAACATATAAAATATAAATATATAAGTATACAGGAGGATTTTCTTATGAGCAAAAAAACGATCGCAATCGTGACAGGGGCAAATGGCGGACTCGGAAAAGAATTTGTCAAACTTCTTTTAAAAGAAGAGAACGTATGGGAGATATGGGCGATTGCCCGTAACGAGGAAAAATTGAAACAGCTTTTGAAGGAATCAGGAGATGGGAACATACGAACATTTTCTATGGATCTATCAGACAGAGCCAGCATTGCTGAAATTGAAAAAGAGCTTCATAACAGCGCTGTGACTGTTAAATATCTTGTGAACAATGCTGGCTTTGCAAAGTTCTGTTCCTATGGCGATATCAGTATTGAGGAGTCACTGAATATGATTGATTTAAATATAAGCGCAGTTGTAGCCCTGGGATTGGTCTGTATCCCTTATATGGAGAAAGGAAGTCATATCATCAACATTGCTTCTCAGGCTTCTTTCTTTCCTCTTCCCTATCAGAACATTTACAGCTCAACAAAAGCTTTTGTACGCAATTACACCAGGGCCTTGAATGTGGAATTAAAGAGCAGGGGGATATACGCCACTGCCGTTTGCCCTGGCTGGATGAAGACAGGGCTGTTTGACAGAGGGTTGATCGGTGCAAAAAATGGCACAAATAAGTTCTCAGGCATGGTTACACCCGATGTTGTTGCCGCCAAAGCATTTGTGGACGCTAAAAAAGGAAAAGACATTTCTGTATATGGATGGTATGTAAAAGCCACACATCTGCTCTCTAAGGTGATGCCCCAGAAAATAATGATGAAGGTATGGGTGAGACAGCAGAATATCAAGACTCCTCTGCCTTAAATATCCGGTTCAACATCACAACAGACGCGATGGACAGTACGAATTCAGCAGCAAACTGTGCGTATGGCAGTCCATACAGAGGAAACAGGTAATTCAACACATACAGTGCCGGGATCTCCAGAAGGATCTTCCGCAGAATGGCAAAAGCAAGGGCTGAACGGCCATGCCCCACTGCCTGGAACACGCCCACTGCGATAAAGTCCAGGCAGAGGAAAGGCAGGCAAAGACAGGCACCCCGAAGGAACCTGGTACCGTAAGCAATAATACTTCCATTGTTCATAAAAGCACGGATGATGGGACCTGCTCCAACGCTGAACAGGATCAGTACCACAACCATCAGAGGAACAACGGTCCGGATCGTAAACATGATACATTCTTTCATTCTCTTCTTGTTCCTGCTGGCATAATTATAGCCGATCAGCGGCATGACCCCCTGAGAAAATCCCAAGGCCACCTGCAGCGGCACCATATTCACCTTCTGGGCAATCCCCATTGCCGCCACTGCATGAGCGCCAAAGGGGGAGGTAAAGTTATTTAAGATGGTCATGCCGGTTACATTGAGCAGGTTCTGAATTGATGCGGGTACCCCTACGCCGCATATCCCCAATACAATTTCCTTCTGAAAACTGAATTTCTTCGGGGAAATACATACCACGGTACTTTTTCTGCGCACATACAGCAGCACGAAGAAATAGCAGCAGGCCACACAGTTTGAGAGAAAAGTGGCGAGACCCGCACCTGCCGCTCCCATATTTAGTCCCCATGGGAGAATAAAGATGGGGTCCAGTATAATATTTAAAAGACATCCGCTCATAGTGCCTATGCTGGCATGCAGGGAAGCCCCCTCCGCACGCACCATATAAGCCATTACCACATTCAGGATCGCCGGAGTTGCACCGCACATCACCGTCCAGCGCAGATAACCCAAAGTGGCCTCCGATGTATTGGCCTGGGCTCCAAGTACGGTCAGCAGCGGACTTTGGAAGGAAAAACACAAAAGGGAGAACAGCAGACCGGAAATCAGGGAGCAGTAAAAACCAAACGCAGAGCTTCTCCTTACTTTATCATAATTCCTTTGGCCAAGAGCACGGCTCATCATACTGGAACTCCCGACGCCGAACAGGTTGTTCACTGCATTGAATGCCAAGAGAACCGGCGCTGCCAAAGTCACCGCAGCATTCTGAGCCGGGTCATTCAGTATTCCCACAAAATAAGTATCTGCCAGGTTGTAGATCACCATGACCAGTGAGCTTAGGACCGTTGGGATTGACAACTGCATGACAGCTTTGGGGATTGGTGTTTTTTCAAATAAAAGTATTTTCTGGTCATCTGCCATTTTTTTATTTCCTCCTTTATGAAAAGTACGGCGCTCGCTGGGATTTCCGCACATAACTCTTTTTCCAACGGGATACTTCCGTCAGCAAAACATTTAAATAAATTATATCATGTATAAATGCGAAAGAACAGCATGGAAAACGGATTCGCCGTTCATGCAGCTTTCTAACATTTCTGTAAGGTTACTGGAAATACTGGGAAGGAGGTGAAAAATAAGTTATAATCATACAGAGGAATAATGGAAGAAGACAGGAAAAGGAGCAGAACAATATGAAGATTATGATAGTGGAAGATGATTTGTCCCTTGCCAGAGAAATTTGTCTCCTATGCAGAAAATGGGAGTTTGATTCAACATATCTCAGAAACTTTGAACAGGTAGATGAAGCGTTTATGCGTTTGAAGCCGGATTTTGTTCTTCTTGATATTAATCTGCCCCATCACGACGGGTTCTACTGGTGTGAAAAGATCAGGAACCTATCCAATGTTCCCATCTTGTTTCTGTCCAGCCGTGAGCTGAACGCAGACAAGATCATGGCTATGGCATCCGGCGGGGATGATTACATGGAAAAGCCCTTTGACTCGGAACTGCTCCTGGTCAAGATACGCTCCATGTTAAGACGTGCCTATGAGTATCAGAAAAATGACAGAGAGTATCTGGCAGACGGAGCATATTACGACAGTGCGGAGGGGATTTTTACATATGGAGACCGAACTGCGGAACTGACAAAGTCGGAGAATAAGATCATGAATGCCCTGTTGGAGCACAGGGGAAAAGTGGTGGAGAGGGAAAAACTAATGCAGCAGCTCTGGAATACGGATGAATTTGTAACAGACGCCTCTCTGACTGTGCTGGTATCGAGACTCAGAAGTAAGCTTCGTGACATATCCGGCGGGAAAGAGATCATCGGAACCAAAAAGGGAAGGGGATATTACATTTTATGAAGAAATATCTGGCTGACAGAGGCCCTGCCATACTGCTTTTTTTGGCCTCTTTCCTGCTCGTCAATCTGTATTTTGGATTTATATGCGGTACCAGGGTGAAGATGGAGGATCTGGTCTATCTCGATGTGATAGGAGGGGTGCTGGCTGTGACCGTCCTGGCATTGGATCACAGAAAACAGAGCAGGATCTGCAGGATTCTCACAGAGAGCCAGGACCTACCAAAAGAAGAGATGAAAAAGCTTTTGGGACACCAGAGGTATGAGATATGGTTCCGGGAGAAGGCGGCAGATGAGGAAAAGATACAAAGTCTGTATCATGAAATTCTGGAGCTGAGTGATTATATCACACTCTGGGCACATGAAGTGAAGCTGCCCCTGTCCGCTCTTCGGCTTATGAATGAGAGAAATAAAGACAGGATGCTGCGGGAGGAGATGCAGGAGCCTCTCGAACGGATACAGCAGTATCTGAACACCATGATGATGAGCAGCAAGCTGAAAAAACCGGAGAATGATGTGAAGCTTGAAAAAGTCAGTCTCAGGGAGGCGGCAGCGGAGGCTGTGAAAAACCACTCCTATTTTCTCATAAGAGATGATTTTAATATAGAATTGCACGTAAAAGACATTACTGTTTACAGCGACCGCAGATGGCTGGTCTATATGCTGGATCAGATGATCGGCAACGCGGTCAAATATCGGGGAAAAGCTCCAAAGCTTACTTTCGGGGCTGAGACTTTATCTGATCACAGGACAGTCTTTTGGATACAGGACAATGGAACCGGCATTTCTCCGGAGGAACTTCCCTATATTTTTGACAAAGGTTATGTTGGGAGCAGCGGGAGAAACGGCGGTTATCGTTCCACGGGAATGGGCCTGTACTTTGTAAGGCAGACCGCAGACAGGCTAGGTATCGAGATCAGGGCATCCTCAGGGGAAAAAGGTACCAGATTTACCTTTACCTTTCAGGATCACGCGGAACATTTCTTTCTGAAATGAAACACGGAACCTTGCAGAAGTGTTAGAAACGGAGAAAAGGTGTTAGACGGATGTAAGGATTTTTTGCTCCTGTTTTGCTACACTCAGACTGTAAAGAAAAACAGTTGGAAATGCGCAGATCTGCGCAGCAGTTACTGCGGATTTTTGTAAAAGGAGCCGAGAACATGAAAAAAATACTGGAGATCAAAAACCTGACAAAAACATTTGGCCGCAAAGGATATGAGTCAGTGGTTCTAAAAGATGTTGCCATGGATATCTATGAACACGATTTTATCGCGATCATGGGACCAAGCGGAGCGGGAAAATCCACCCTTTTGAATCTGCTGTCCACCCTGGACAAACCCTCCCGCGGGCAGATCATACTGGACGGAGTGGATGTGACAAGGGTGGGAAACAGGCAGCTCTCTGTGATCCGCAGAGATAAGATCGGATTTATATTCCAGGAATATAATCTGCTGGACAATATGACACTGCAGGACAACATTGCGCTTCCCCTCTCCCTGAATGGCAAAAAGAGCCGGGAGATCCTGGAGAAGGTGGATAAGATGGCGGATATGTTCGGGCTTTCCGCGCATCTGAACAAATACCCTTACCAGCTCTCCGGGGGACAGAAGCAGCGTGGAGCCAGTGCACGGGCACTGATCACAGAGCCTCGTATCCTCTTTGCAGACGAACCCACAGGCGCTTTGGATTCCCGCTCCAGCCGTGACCTGCTGTCCAGCCTGAAAGCCGCCAATGAGACGGGAAAAGCCACAATTCTTATGGTGACGCACGACGCCTACACTGCCAGTTATGCGAAACAGGTGTACTTTTTAAGCGATGGGCAGATTCAGTGCAGGCTGAATCAAAAGGAGGACAGGAAGCTTTTCTATGATGAGATCCTGGGACTTCTGGCATCTATGGGAGGTGAGAGAGAATGAGTCTGATCCGCCTTACCGTGTCTAATTTCAGACGGAATTTAAGGAATTACATGTCACTGGTCCTGGCACTGGCATTCTCTGTATTTATATTTTTTAATTTCCAGTGCGTCCTGTATTCTGATTCTATGGATGTGCTGAACAATTACAACAAAGACTATATAGATTTGATCGTGAGGGCATTGTCTGTAGTATTTGGCGTGTTTTTATTCTTCTTTATCTGGTATGCCACTAATGTGTTTTTGAATCAGCGGAAAAAAGAGATCGGTATCTATATTTTTATGGGACTGGACAACAAAAGGATTGGGAAGATGTACGCTTTGGAAGCCTTGTTTTCAGGCTTGTTTTCCCTGACTATGGGTCTTGGGGCCGGTGTCGTTTTTTCTAAGCTGTTCCAGATGCTTCTTTTGCGCATTTCAGAGATCAGTGTGGATATAAAATTCTCCTTTTCCCTGAAGCCGATCCTGGTGACAGCAGCGGTTTTCATGATGATCTATGGACTTATGGTGGTGAAAGGGTATGTTTCCCTTGTCAGGAGTAGTGTGCTGGATATGCTCTCCGGAGCCAGACAAAAGGAGATGAAAATAGAGCCGGCTCTCCTGACAGCCGTCAAAGTGATCCTCGGTGTTGGGGTTCTGGGAGCGGGGTATTACTGTGCTGTAAAAACCGGTGATATAGACAGCCTCACGTATGCCCTGGCCGCGGTTATCCTGGTCATTGTTGGTACTTACTTTCTCTACGGAGGCCTGATCCCATGGCTGGTCAGGAAACTTACGGAAAATAAAACGTATCTCTATCAGAAGCAGAGAAATCTGTGGGTGAACAACCTGGCCTTCCGCCTGAAACAAAATTACAGGACCTATGCCATCGTGACAGTGCTCATGATCTGTTCTGTGACAGTGCTGGGAACCTCCATGGCCCTGAAACAGAGGTATGAAAGGTCAGAACACTTCAGGACCACATACACCTGCCAGGTGGTAGCAAAAAAGGAAGTGGACCCGGACGAGATACAAAAGGGTATTGAGGAACAAAACCAGGTGAAATACAGGAGCAGTATTCCCATTCTAGCTCTGGACCCGGAAAAAATCCGATCAAAATATGTGAGTGCCAATTACGGCATCACTTCAGAATCGGCCATAAAAAGTGCCGCGGAGGAAGCCGGACTGACCTATGGTTATACAAAACTAAGGGACGATGAGTGTATACATCTGACCCACATTATGCTGCTGAGTTTTATGCCGGAAAAAAATGAGAATGTTATGATCGGTGACCAGGAGTTTAAACAGATCGCAGAGAGTAACGTTCCATATCTGGGAGATCTGCAGAATGGTCTGAGCGTATATGTGGTGAGTGATGCACAGTATGAAAATCTTCGGTCCCTTGGGGCAGTCATGTATCTATATAACTTTAAATTTGAAGACCCTGATAATCTGGACGCCTCGGCTCCTTTTCTGAAATCTCTGGCAAAAAAGGATAAGGACCGCTATGTGGGAGTCAATATGATCCGGAGCGAGGATAAAGAAGGAGCATGGGTGCGTGTTATGTACTCCCTCTGTGTCTTCATGTTTGCGACACTTATACTGGCCTGCGGAAGTATTATCTTTATCAAGCTGAACAATGAGGCGGCAGAGGATATGGAACGTTACAGGATACTGCAGAAATTAGGCATTCAGAGGAATACCCTCTGCAGATCCATGAAAAATGAGATCCGTTTTACTTATTATTGTCCTTTTGTTCTTATGGTCCTGACTTCTTATTTTTCCATTCATGCAGTGGGCACTGTTATGAAGGAGAATCTGATCCGGATCAATCTGTTGAGCGCAGCGGCTATATTGGTTTTATTCAGCATGATATACCTCATATCCGTCCGCACATTCAGAAAAAAGGTGCTGGATGAATGACAGGAAAAACGCGGCATTCCCAATGTGTAACACCGGGAATGCCGCGTTTTTTAGTATTTTCCGTACAGGTCAACAGATTCCAGGAGAGCCTCCATATTCTCCTGGGGACAGTCCTCCAGAGAATATCCGGTTGTGAAGAGATATCCACCGCCGGGTGCCATGATCTCCAGATGCTTTTTGACCTCCTCTCTGATGCGTTCAGGCGTGCCGTACCGCACAGTATATACCGGGAAGCCGCCCATGAGACAGGCCATATCTCCCAGTTCTTTTTTCGCAAGCTTTAAATCTACATTTTCAAAATGATATACCACTTTGTTTTTCGGAACCTCTTTCAGGTATTTCAGTCTTGTATTATAGGAACCTTCCGTGTATACAACAGGAGTAATGTTGTGGTCGATCAGTGCAAGGATCCATTTTTGCAGATAAGGCCAGTACAGCTCCCTGTAATCCTCATCGCTGATGAAATTGTCAAAGCCCTTGTGCAGCATGACCCAGGCATATCTGCTTCCAGTTGCCTGACAAAATCCAAGACTTTGTTTTATATGCAGATCTGCGAAAATATCCAGCGCGCGTCTTACATTCTCCCGTTCTTCGATGAGATCCGGCATCATGCCAAAGGTTCCCCGAAGCGTATCTCCCAGCATATCAAAGGCCGTTGCAGAGCCGCCTCCCATAATAGAATAATAACCAAGAGCACGGAGCTTTTTGTCATATTCCCCGATCACAGCATTCATTTTCTGGGATTCCTCCGCGGCTGCCAGAAGACGCTTGTAGACGGAAACAGCCTGAGGTGAGGTCAGAACCTGCTGTGCGCCTCCTACGATCAGATCATAGTAATCAAGGTCAGCCAGAGGTTCAAAAATCTCCATGGTGCGGGGCAGGTGTTTGGTGAGCCAGAAGCCCGCGGGATCACGGAAAAATTCCTCGTATTCTCCGTCCTCCAGTGTGGGAAATTCCACAAACTGATAAGTATTGTTCTCATCCAGACCTTTGGGGTCTCCGGGCCAGCGGGCGTTTTTCATGCCCAGATTTTCTAGGACTTTTGCGGCAGGAGTGAAATTGCTGATGCTTCCCGTATCGGTGTAAGAGTATTTTTCATAAAAAGCCAGCATGGCGCGGCAGGCTTTTTCATGGTCCACCATACTCTCAGCCATAGTGATTCCGGCTTTGTGAAGAGGATAGGTACCGACTAAAAGTGTATTTGGCACCCGGTCCGGTTCCTGGTTGGAGACAGCGGTTTCCACCCGGTTTTTTCTTTCTTCGTAAAGTTTTTTATAATCTGTCATAGGATAATTCCTCCTTTCCCATAGGGAGCAGACACGGTAAAAGTGAATGGCGAGGTAGTTTTATTGCTGCCTGCTGTATCATGATACAAAAAGTATACTACGGTACCGCAGCGTCTTCTACAGCCCGGCATCACAAGTCTTGTTTTTTTGTGTTCGGTTTTTTTGTATGAAACGTACATGCAGACCCACGTTTTTGCATAACAGCGGAAAATCTGCAAAAAATGTAAATATAGATCCCATCGCCAAAGGCAATTTTAAAAGAATGGAGTATACCATGGACAGAATGGACAGAGAAGAAAGTATCAGTGAAATCCTTTCCTATTATGCCGGCAGGGAAGATAAAAAAGAGCAGGAGACAATTGCCTCTATGTTGAGGGAACTGCAGGAGGTCTGCGGCGGGATCAGTCCCGGACTCCAGGAAAGAGCCGCGTCTGCCGCAGGTGTAAAGGTTTCTGTAATCCGGTATCTGGTCCGCATGTACTCCGGGTTAAAGGAAACACCTTATGAGCACACAGTCACTGTCTGCACAGGAGAAAGGTGTAGAAATAAGGGAGGAGCGGCTGTTCTTCAGGCAGTGAGAAAGGAACTTGGCATCAAAAAAGACGGCATATCCCAGGATGGGAAGGTATTTCTAAAAACACGGGGCTGCCTCAGAAACTGCGGGTCATCCCCCAATATTATCATTGACGGAGAACTGTACCCCGGAGTTAAACCGGAAAAAGTGCCTGAAATACTGAAAAAAATGGACGGATAAACCTTTCATTTTTAATCTGATGTGTTTTTTGTATAATATGGGCTGATTTCACAAAAGATAGCTAAATGAGGAATGAAATTGAAAGGATGGTAACGATCCCGCAGATTTGTATAAAAGTGCAGGACAGTTACCAGGGATGAGAGATTATGGAAGAGTTCGGAATAAAAACATCCATCCATTTTGGCAAAAATGCATTGGAGTATTTAAAAAAATTACAGGGCACCAGGATATTCATTGTCACAGACCCATTTATGGTGGAATCAGGGCTTGTGGAAAACATTACCAGATATCTGGAGAAAGACCGCTGCACCATCTTCAGCAACGTGGTTCCCGATCCGCCCCTTGAGCTGGTGACAGAAGGTGTCAGGGAGGTGATAAAAAACAAACCGGACACACTGATCGCGCTGGGAGGTGGATCTGCCATTGATGAGGCCAAGGCGATCATGCATTTTTCCAGACAGATCGGGAATCTGCCCCATATGGAATTTATCGCGGTTCCCACTACCAGCGGAACCGGCTCGGAGGTCACATCCTTTGCAGTGATCACTGACCGGGAAAAGGGGATCAAATACCCTCTGGTGGACCAGTCACTTCTTCCGGATACGGCGATCCTGGATGCCAGCCTTGTAAAAAGTGTTCCAAAATCCGTGGTGGCAGATACCGGTATGGATGTGTTGACCCACGCACTGGAGGCTTACGTCTCCACAAAAGCCAATGCGTTTACCGATGCACTGGCGGAGAAGGCAGCAGTGACAGTTCTGCGCTATCTAATACACTCGTATTCAAACCAGGAGGACTCCCGGGCTAGAGAGGAAATGCACAATGCTTCCTGTATGGCAGGACTGGCCTTTGACAGAACATCCCTGGGCGTGAATCACGCCATTGCCCATAATATCGGAGGAAAATTCAAGGTACCCCACGGCAGGACGAATGCGGTCCTGCTCCCCTATGTGATAGAATTCAATGCCGATATGAGGGAATTTAATCCTCGAAAGTACACAAGGGCAGCCGAGAAGTACGCGGCGGTGGCACAGCTTGCGGGAATCGGCGGCGGCAATGTGCGGGCAGGGGTGAAGAACCTGATCCGGGAGATCCGAAAAATGCAGGAGCAGATGAACATGCCCACAGGATTTAAAGCCTGCGGCATTTGGCCGGAGGAATACCAAAAGCAGAAGGAGGCCGTGGCGCAGGGGGCACTGTCAGACGCCTGCATCAAAACAAATCCCAGAAATGTTTCCCGGGAGGATATTCTGGAGCTATTAAAACAGTCTTATCAGGGAATCCGCGGATAGAGTCAGGACAAGGAGTGGTGCAGGTATGGAAGTGAAAGAGAAACAGAGGATCATACAGGAATTTGTTCCGGGAAAACAGATCACACTGGCCCATGTGATCGCCGGACCTGACCCGGCGATCTATGTGAAGCTGGGACTGGAACCGGAACAGATGGACGCCATCGGTATCCTGACCATAACACCCAGTGAGGGGGCGATCATAGCTGCCGATATAGCCACAAAAGCCTCTGACATTGTTCTGGGTTTTATTGACAGGTTCAGCGGCGCGCTGGTATTTACTGGGGATATCAGCTCTGTGGAAGCGGCAGTGAAGGAGATCCTTGAAACTATGGAAGAACAGCTTGGATTTGCAAAGGCTCCGGTGACAAGAACATGAAAAAAGTAATATTTATCGGGCAGAGCGGCTGCGGCAAGACAACACTGTGCCAGAAACTAAATGAGGAAGAAATCCGTTATAAAAAAACACAGGCTGTAGAACGGTATCAGGATTCCATTGATACCCCGGGAGAATATCTGGAGAACCGTCACTTTTACAACGCCCTGATCATGACTGCTGTGGATGCGGGCATGATCGCTCTGGTGGCTGACCCTACATCAGAATATCGGGCCATTCCACCCGGGTTTGCCGGCATTTTCGGAAAAAAAGTGATCGGGATCGTAACGAAAATACATCAGGCGGGACAGGAGCAGGTGGAAAAGGCAAAAAGGCAGTTAAAAGAGGCGGGTGTTAGCCGGATATTTCTGGTAGATACACCTGAGGGTACAGGCATTGAGGAACTGTCAGAATTTCTGAACCGGGAAGGGGGAGCTAAATGAAAGAAGAACTTTTGAGCGTGGGTATTGACCTTGGCACCAGTACAACCCAGCTTATTTTTTCCAGACTGACGGTGGAGAATATGGCAACCAGCTACACGGTTCCCCGGATGGTGATCACCAAAAAAGAGATCCAGTACAAAAGTGATATTTACTTTACACCGCTGCTTGACCAGACCAGGATTGATTTCGGGAAAGTCCGGGAGATCATAGAGAGAGAGTATGAGAGGGCGGGCATCAGAAAAGAGGAGATTGACACCGGCGCGGTGATCATCACAGGTGAGACTGCCCGAAAAGAAAATGCCCGGGAGGTGATCCATGCGCTCAGCGGTTTTGCCGGAGATTTTGTGGTGGCCACAGCCGGGCCGGATCTGGAGAGTGTCATCTCCGGGAAAGGTGCGGGAACGGATGTCTATTCAAAAGAACACCACCTGACTGCCGTCAATATAGATATCGGCGGCGGAACCAGTAATCTGGCAGTATTTCAGCGTGGAGACACTGTGGACACCGGCTGCCTGGATGTGGGGGGAAGGCTTATCAGGCTTGACAAAGATACACGCCGGATCACCTATATTGCGCCTAAGATACAGAGGATCATTGAGGACAAAGGATGGGATATCCATATAGGAACCACGGCAGATGAAGCCCTTTTAAAACCGCTGCTTGTGCAGATGACAGAAGTTCTGGAAGAGAGTGTGGGTCTTTGCAGAAACAATCCCTATTACGAAATGATGATCACGAATCAGGGAATTGATCTGTCTCGGGAGATCGCCTGCATCAGTTTTTCCGGCGGAGTGGCTGACGCGGTCTATCATCCTGAAAAATTCAGGGATCCTTTTTTGTTCGGTGATATAGGCGTGCTTTTGGGGCGTTCCATTCGGGAGTCAAAATTATTTCGGGATCTGCAGGTGATCGAGAGTGCGGAGACGATCCGTGCCACAGTGGTGGGAGCGGGAAGTCATACAACAGAGATAAGCGGCAGCACCATCACTTACACAAAAGAATTGTTTCCCGTGAAGAATCTTCCCGTTCTGAAATTAAGCGAAGAGGAAAGCCGGCCAAAAGCCATGGGAAGTGCCATCAGGAAAAAGCTGGAGTGGTTTATGGTGGAGGGCAGTATACAGCAGGCAGCCATTGCCTTCACCGGAGAGGACAACCCCAGTTTTTCCAGGGTACAGGAATACGCAAAGTCCCTTCTGGAAGGCATGGAACCTCTTTTACATGCCAATCTGCCCCTGATCGTTGTAGTGGAAAATGATATGGCCAAGGTTCTGGGACAGACCATGTATCACCTTCTGGAATGGAAAAAAGAGGTGATCTGTCTGGACGGCGTCCATCTGGCAGAAGGAGAGTATATTGACATCGGAAAACCCATCGCCGGGGGATGTGTACTGCCGGTGGTAGTCAAAACCCTGGTTTTTAATAAATAAATCCCAAAGGAAAGGAAAAAGCCATGATTTTAAAAACAAAATTATTTGGACATGTGTACGCTTTTCAATCATTAAAAGAAGTGATGGCAAAGGCAAATGAGGAAAAATCCGGAGATAAGCTGGCCGGACTTGCGGCAGAGTCGGCGGAGGAGCGGGTAGCTGCCAAAATTGTATTATCCCAGATCACCTTGGAGGACCTTCGGAACAATCCGGCTGTGCCCTACGAGACAGATGAAGTTACCAGGATCATCCAGGATGATATAAACGAACCTATTTACAGTGAGATCAAGCGTATGACAGTCTCTGAACTCCGGGAATGGATCCTGGATGAAGAGACTACAGGAGAGATGATCCGCCGGATATCCCGGGGTCTTACCTCAGAGATGGTGGCAGCGGTGGCAAAGATCATGTCAAATCTGGATCTGGTGTACGGAGCCAGAAAAATCCGTGTCACAGCCCACTGCAACACCACGATCGGGGAGGAGGGGACTCTGTCCTCACGTCTTCAGCCAAACCATCCCACAGATGATCCGGATGGTATTATGGCCTCCCTTCTGGAGGGGCTTACCTACGGAGCCGGGGATGCGCTGCTGGGACTGAATCCGGTAGACGATTCCGCAGAGAGTGTTGCCAGGGTTCTGCACCGGTTTGAGGAGGTGAAGCAGAAGCACCAGATCCCAACCCAGACCTGTGTTCTGGCACATGTGACAACCCAGATGGAGGCTATCAGAAAAGGCGCTCCGGCAGATCTTATCTTCCAGTCTATTGCAGGATCGGAGATGGGGAATACAGCGTTTGGCTTCAATGCGGCAACCATTGAGGAGGCCCGCCATCTTGCACTGACAAAGGGAACTGCACAGGGACCAAACGTTATGTACTTTGAGACAGGACAGGGTTCAGAGCTGTCTTCCGAGGCCCACCATGACACGGACCAGGTGACCATGGAGGCCAGATGCTATGGATTTGCCCGCCATTTTTCCCCGTTTTTGGTCAATACCGTTGTGGGATTTATCGGTCCGGAATACCTGTACGATGGACGGCAGGTCAACCGGGCCGGGCTGGAGGACCATTTCATGGGAAAACTCTCAGGAATTCCCATGGGATGTGATGCCTGCTATACCAACCATATGAAAGCAGACCAGAATACCATAGAGGATTTATCTGTACTGCTGACAGCCGCCGGCTGTAATTATTTTATGGGAATTCCCCACGGAGATGATGTCATGCTGAACTATCAGACAACCGGCTTTCATGAGACAGCGGCACTTCGTGAGATCTTCGGCCTGACAGCCATCAAACCATTCCACAAGTGGCTGATGAAAATGGGATATGTGGATGATCTGGGACATCTGACCGCCAGGGCAGGAGATGCCTCCACCCTGTTTTAACGGATATAGAACTTGTCTGTGCTGCTGCAGGGAAAAGACAGCAGATATGAATAAGAAGGAGGACCTATCAAGTGAAAGATGATGAAATTAGATCCATGGTGGAAAAAATCCTGGATCAGATGTTAAAGACTTCGGAAGCCCCTGAACACAAGCGTTTGGAGGCGGTACAAACACCCGCAGTTTCCGGGGAATGCCTGGAGGATATCACAAAAACAGACCTGCGGCGGCAGCTTCTCGTAACAGACCCCGCGGACGCAGAGGGGTATCTGGACATGAAGGCAAAGACACCTGCCAGACTGGGTATCGGCAAAGCAGGAGCCAGATACCGGACAGCTACTATGCTGCGCGTCCGGGCTGACCATGCGGCTGCACAGGACGCGGTATTCAGTGACGTGAGCGAGGAATTTATAAAAAAATGCGGTTTTGTCTTTGTAAAGACACTTTGTAAGGATAAAGATGAGTATTTGACCCGTCCGGACCTGGGAAGACGCTTTTCGGCGGAGGAGCTTGAAGTGATCCGAAAGACCTGTGGCAGCCATCCAAAAGTCCTTGTGATCGTGGGAGACGGCCTGTCCTCCTCCGCAATTGAGGCCAATGTAGAGGATATGATACCCGCCATCCGCCAAGGCCTTGAGATGCACCAGATCACCCTTCCTCCGGTCCTTTTTATCAAATACGCCAGAGTGGGAGCCATGGATGCAGTGGGAGAAGTGACGGACGCTGATGTGATCTGTATGCTGGTAGGTGAACGTCCCGGACTTGTGACAGCGGAATCCATGTCAGCCTATATTGCATATAAACCAAAGCATGGACTTGCCGAGGCAAAGCGTACGGTTATCAGCAATATCCACAAAGGGGGAACCACTGCTGTGGAGGCCGGTGCTCATGCGGCGGAACTGATTGTTAGGATGTTGGAGAAAAAGGCATCGGGAATTGACCTGAAATAAAGCAGGAAGTATTGGAGGAAAACTATGAAGCATGATGAACTGCGTCCCGCGATACTGGGGATCCGTATGATCTCCAATGTCAGTGAGGACCTGGCAAAAGCGCTGGATCTGGGGCCAAGACAGAAAAGCCTTGGCATTGTAACGGCGGATACGGACGATGTTCTCTACACCGCCCTTGATGAGGCCACAAAAGACGCGGATGTGGAGGTGGTCTATGCAAAGTCCATGTATGCCGGCGCGGCAAATGCGTCCACTAAGCTGGCAGGTGAGGTCATTGGCATCATAGGCGGCCCAAGCCCTGCGGAGATACGCAGCGGATTGAATTCCATCCGGAATTTTATGGAGAGCGGCCCCTGTTTTGTCAGTGCCAATGAAGATGATTCTATTGTCTACTATGCCCACACAGTATCCCGGACAGGTTCCTATCTGTCAAAGACAGCGGGGATTCCTGAGGGGGAGGCTCTGGCTTATCTGATCGCGCCGCCTTTGGAGGCAGTCTATGGTCTGGATGCTGCCATGAAAGCCGCCGATGTGACAATGGTGGCCTTTTATGGTCCTCCGTCAGAGACAAATTTCGGCGGAGGCCTTCTCACAGGAAGCCAGTCTGCATGTAAAGCCGCCTGCTCCGCATTTGCACAGGCAGTGCAGACAGTGGCAGACTATCCAAAAGACTTTGAATAAGGGAAAAGGAGAGTGAAAAATGGAATTAAAGGATAAAGATCTGATCTCCGTACAAGAGACAAGGAATCTGCTTTTAGAAGCAGAAAAGGCACAGCGGGAACTGGCGCGTATGGACCAGGGGCAGATCGACCGGATCGTAAAAGCCATCAGTGATGCCGGAGCTGCCCATGCGGTACAGCTTGCGAAATCTGCCCAGCAGGAGACCGGTTTTGGTAAGTGGCAGGATAAAGTGATCAAAAATATGTTTGCCGCCAAGGTGGTTTATGACGCTGTAAAAAATGAAAAAACCGTGGGGATCCTCCATGAGGACAAGGTAAGAAAGGTCTGGGATATCGGTACGCCGGTAGGCGTGATTGCCGGAATCGTTCCCTCCACAAATCCCACATCCACAGTTATTTACAAGGCTATGATCGCTTTAAAGGGAGGAAACGCCATTGTATTTTCCCCTCATCCGGGAGCAAAAAAATGTATATTGGAAACTGTGGAGATCATATCAAGAGCGGCATGTGAGGCCGGCTGTCCAAAGGGGGCCGTCTCAGCCATCAGCGTTCCTACCATGGAGGCAACCCAGGCGCTGATGAAAAGTGAGCATACAGCCCTTATCCTGGCAACAGGCGGCGGTGCTATGGTAAAATCAGCCTATTCATCGGGAACACCGGCCATTGGTGTGGGGGCGGGCAACGGCCCTGCGTTTATTGACAAAAGTGCAGATATAAAGAAGGCAGTGAAACAGATCCTGGATTCAAAAACCTTTGACAACGGTACCATCTGCGCTTCGGAACAGTCCATTATTGTAGAGCGTTGCATGGAAGCAAAAGTGGTGGAGGAGCTGAAAAGCCAGGGCGCCTTTGTGCTGACCCAGGAACAGTCAAGACAGCTTGGAAAATTCATTTTGCGGGCCAACGGCACCATGAACCCTATGATCGTTGGAAAGACCTGTGCCCAGATCGCAGAGTATGCGGGACTCTGCGGTGTCCCGTCATCAGCCAGAGTTCTGGTGGGAAGAGAGACAAAGGTAGGTGCGGACGCGCCCTATTCCAGGGAAAAATTGGCACCTATCCTGGGACTTTTTGTGGAAGAAAATACCGACAGGGTGCTGGAGAGAAGTATTGAAATTCTTCACATGGAAGGCGCCGGACACACCTTTTCCATGCACGCAGAGGATGAAGGGCTGGTGAGAAAATTCGCGCTGCAGATCCCCGCGTCACGTTTCCTGGTCAATACGCCGGGAGCACTGGGCGGTATCGGTGCCACCACAGGCCTGTTCCCGGCCCTGACACTGGGCTGCGGTGCGGTGGGAGGAAGTTCCTCCTCCAACAACATCGGACCTCTGGATCTGATCAATATAAAGCGTGTGGCATTCGGCACAAAAGAGCTGGAAGAAATCCGCAGGGAGAGCGAGACGGTACAGAACGGCACATCAGCATCCGGCAGCGGTCAGATAAGCCAGGAGCTTATAAATGCCATTGTGGATAAAATCGTAAAAGAATTCATCTGAATGAATTCAGCTAAATGTAGAATACTAAGAGAGAAAGAACAGTATAGGAAAATGGAAAAGATTTGGAGGTAATCATTATGGCAAATACAAATGCATTAGGTATGATTGAAACAAAAGGACTTGTGGGTGCGATCGAAGCTGCGGATGCCATGGTCAAAGCAGCCAATGTGGCTCTAGTTGGCAAGGAGAGCATCGGTGCCGGATTAGTTACAGTCATGGTGCGCGGAGATGTGGGTGCAGTTAAGGCAGCTACCGATGCAGGCGCATCAGCGGCAGAGCGTGTGGGAGAACTGGTGTCCGTACACGTAATCCCCCGTCCTCACACAGAAGTGGATGTGATCCTGCCTCATCAGATAGAAAAGGCAGCAGGAACCTCCTATACAGAAGAGTCATCTCCCGTATAAAGGAGCAGATAAATGGAAGAACAGGAAAAAATCCGCCGGATCGTGGCGGAGGCGATCCAGGAAACCCTGGAGAAAAAAACAAAAAAACAGGAAAAACCGGAACACATGACCCATTTGCGGGGTGACCATCTGGTATATAAGGACCATCCAAGAATAGCCTTCCGGGGAGCCATTGACTCCCTGGAGGCGGAGATCATAGTTCTGCAGACCATCACGGAAAAGCAGCACCTTCATACGCTCACGGAGGACCTGGAGGAGATCATCAAAACCATCCGCTGGCTTCTGCGCTGCGAGGTATCCGGGGAGGCTGTGGGTGAGGTCATGCTGCAGGGTCTGGATACAGATGATATGCGGGCACATTCCCACCATCCCAGCCGCTATTACGGCATGAAACATTTCCTGCCCACTTACTGTCACAGTGAAATTGTTGCTTATTTGAACAGACTGAGGACAAAAGCCAGAGAGACAGAACTTACTGCCTACCGCGCATTTAAAACAGAGAGCGGCGATGTGGAGCGGGAAGACATCATATGTGTTTTAAACCGGCTGTCCTCCTTATTCTGGATCATGATGTTTAAGTTTTTGACTGGAAAATATGGAGGAACTTATGAATGTTGAGGTAGAGGCAGTTGTAGAGGCAGTTGTCAGGGAGCTAAAGGATAAGATGATGGTGGAGGTGGAAGCCTCCGGCAGACATGTGCATCTGTGCAGGGAGGATGTGGAGCGTTTGTTCGGCAGTGGATATAAGCTCACAAAAGTACGGGATCTATCCCAGCCAGGCCAGTATGTGTGTAAAGAGAGGGTATCCCTTACCGGGCCCAAAGGGACTATTCACAATGTGGTCATCCTGGGTCCTGAGAGAAAGGAAACCCAGGCGGAGGTCTCCATGACAGATACCCTTGTGCTGGGCATCCGCCCGCCTGTGCGTCTGAGCGGAGATATTGCAGATACACCGGGGATCACCATCTCAAACGGCAGCAGACAGATCGTCACAGATAAGGGCGTGATCATAGCAAAACGCCATATGCACATTACGCCTGAGGATGCCGCAAGGCTGCATGTAAAGGACAGGGAAGTTTTGAAGATCAAGGTCTACGGAAGCCGGCCGGTCATTTTCGAGGATACCATTGCCCGTGTGAGCAGCGAATTTAGGACCTATGTTCATATCGACTATGACGAGGCAAACGCCTGCGGATTTGAAAAAGGCACCTTTTGCCGCATTGTACGGTAAAAGGCGGCAGTTTGGAGATCTGAACTGCTATGGTAAAGGAGGATGTTCTGGTGAATACATGGAAGACAGACGTGACGGATGGTCTGATCGATGATATCATAGAGGAAGTAAAAGCCCGCATGGATAAGATCCAGGGCCAGTCCTGCGGATGCCGGCGCAAACCAAAAGTTCTGGTACTTGGAGCATTGGAACAGGCGGAAGAAAATATACTGAAGTCCTTTGCAGAAATCTGTACTTCTTTGGAGGAAGGAACCTGTGATTTTGTTGTGGCAGCGCAGGTTTCCGCTGGTCTTCTGGCTTTTACAGCCCTGGGAATCCCCGGACAGCCGGAGGCACAGCGAATCCTTGAGGCCATGCTGAACGGCAAAAAGGTATATTTCCTGGAAAAAGGCCTGGAATACAGGAGATACCGGGAGTCTTCCTACAAGGCGTTATTCCAGAAATACCAGGAGTATGAGGAGGAGATCAGGCGCTTCGGCGGAGAGATCGTCTCCAGTATACAGGAGGCAGCAGAACTTGAAATGCGGACCCGGAAAGAGGAATGCGCGCCCAAAGAGGACAGCGCGGCCTTTGATATGACCGGATTAAAACTGTTGGGAGAATCCGACCTGGGAAAAATACGGGGAACCGGTTACAGAACCGTATTGATCGGCAGAAAAACTATCATTACGCCACTGGCCAAGGACTATATTTCCAATCATAATCTGGCAGTCAGAAGACAGCAGTGAGGTGAACAGATGGAAATTGGAACAGTAATCGGAAGCGTATGGGCCACAAAAAAAGACGAGGCGATCAGCGGACAGAAACTGCTGGTGATAGATGTGATGAAACGGTACAGGCAGGAAAATGGCTCCCTGCTGGTTGCCGCGGATGTCATCGGCGCCGGTGTGGGGGATAAGGTTTTGATCTGCCGGGGAAATTCCGCAAGAATGGTTGTGGGAAATGGAAAAACACCGGTGGATGCAGCTATTGTGGGAATTATAGATACACTGGATGTAACCTTTCAGTAGACCTGCAGGCAATATATACACAAGGAGGGATGACGGTTGAGCATCAATGAAATAATTATATATATTATGGTAATATTTGCGGCTCTGGGAGCATTGGACAGAATATTCGGCAGCCGTTTCGGATTAGGGGAAAAGTTTGAAGAGGGGATCATGGCAATCGGCGCCCTCGCTGTCTCCATGGTGGGAATCATCGCCCTTGCACCTGTGATCGCCAATCTTTTAAAGCCGGTCATTGTACCTGTGTTTGGCCTTTTGGGAGCTGACCCGGCCATGTTTGCAGGTTCTATTCTGGCCAATGATATGGGCGGTGCGCCTCTGGCACAGGCGCTGGCGCTGAACGAGGATGCGGGCAATTTCGGCGGTCTGATCGTAGGAGCTATGTTGGGGCCTACCATTGTATTTACCATCCCGGTGGCTCTTGGGATCATCAGGGAAGAGGACAGGAAATATCTGGCCACCGGTGTTCTTGCAGGTGTGATCACCATTCCCATCGGCTCCCTTGCAGGCGGACTCGCTGCAGGATATTCCATTGTCATGGTGTTAAGGAATCTGATACCCATCATCATTTTTGCTGTCCTGATCGCCCTTGGTCTTTGGAAGTTTGAAAATGCCATGGTAAAAGGATTTACGTATTTTGGTAAGTTCGTGGTGGCAGTTATCACCCTGGGACTTGGTGTGGGGATCATAGAACAGCTCACAGGGATCGTCCTGATCCCCGGCATGAACCCTATCCGTGAGGGATTTGAGGTAGTGGCAGACATTGCCATTGTTTTGGCCGGCGCATTCCCGCTGGTATATGTGATCACTAAGGTGTTCAAAAAACCGCTCATGGGACTGGGAAAAGTTCTGGGAATGAATGAGGTGGCGGCAGCAGGTCTGGTAGCCAGCCTTGCAAACAGTATCCCCATGTTCGGGATGATGAAGGACATGGATGACAGAGGAAAAGTGCTGAATGTAGCCTTTGCCGTGTCAGCGGCCTTTGTGTTCGGAGATCATCTGGGATTTACGGCAGGATTTAACCAGGATATGATCTTTCCTATGATCGTGGGAAAGCTGGTAGGCGGGATCACGGCAGTATTTGCCGCGCTGCTCCTTGTACGGAATAAAAGTGTATCAAAAGAAGCGTAGTTGACAGGCTATGCATAAGATAGTGGAAGACAGGTGAAGATATGGAAATAAGCAGAGAAGTGATTGAACAGATCATAACACAGATACTGACAGAGAAAATGGGGACTTCGGGTTATCCGAGGAATGATGTACACAGGCAGGAGATCGCAGGTGTCATCAAGATGGAGGTCCCCAAGATCCATGTGACAGAGACAGACAGACTGGATACCGGAGACAAAAATGACAGGGTATATACACACGATTTGTTTACCCTTTCCGAAAGTCCCAGGCTTGGCTGCGGTATCATGGAAATGGAAAAGACTACCTTTGACTGGACTCTGGACTATGATGAGATTGATTATGTAATAGAAGGCTCGCTCACTATCATAAAGGATAACATGCACGTGACAGCAGGGCCGGGGGAGATCATTCTTATTCCAAAAGGTTCCTCAATACAGTTTTCTGTCCCCCAAAGAGCCCGATTCCTCTATGTGACATATCCCGCAGACTGGGCAAAATGATATTATGCCTTCAAAAAGCCTTTTATGATGGTTTCCTCTGCCTCCTCCTTTGTGAGTCCTAAAGTGCGAAGCTTTATGACCTGCTCACCGGCGATTTTACCAATGGCAGCTTCATGGATCAGTACAGCGTCAATACTGCCCGCGAAGAGTTCTGGGGATGCGTTTACTGTGCCTTGATCAGCCAGGATAGCGTCACACTCGGAGTGTCCGCTGCAGCGGCAGTTTCCCATGATCCGGGAGTGGTAATCCTGGCGGGAGGTACCTTTTGCGACAGAGCGTGAGATCAGGTCTACGGCGGAGTCCTCCCCGTCCATGGAGACGGTAAAGTCCGTCTTCGCTGTTTCATTTTTTTCTGTCAGGATACTTTCATGAATGGTCAGCCTGGCTCCTGCAGCCAGTCTGGCCGTTGTCTTTCTCACCGTACTGTCAATGCCTCCTATCTGTACGGTATCCATTTCCAGAATAGAATTTTCCATAAGAACTATATCTGTAACCGGATCTATGCGTTTTTGACCGGTCCCTGTCCCTGTGCCCACGTGTTTTTCTTTGTAAAGAACATGGGCGCCTGATTCCAGGAAAAATCTGTGAATGCCATTATGTCGTGCCGTATCCCCGCTGTCTGTGTGGACACCGCATCCGGCAATAATGGTGACATCTGCACCGGTCCCTACATAAAAATCGTTATATACAAGATCGTCGATAGCTCCGTGGGTTACGCAGGCAGGAATATAAACAATCTCCTTTGCCGTCTCAGGGCTTATATGTATGATAAGCCCGGGGGCATCCTTTTTTGCTTCAATGCGGATATTAGGAGTGGACCGGCGGCCCACACATTCTCCGTTTTCCCGGATATTGAACGCGCCCCGGAACTCTCCGGCAAAGTCGGAAATCATCTTTAAGAGTTTTTCAGAGATTCGATTCATAATACAGACTCCTTAACAGCCGGCGTATAGGCTTTTATTTTAACATATGAATTTTATTTTATATTTAATACGGAATTCTGCACCCAACGTTACGATTCATCCATTCGGCTTCATAGCAGCAAAAGCATGCACACAGACTGCGGTTTTGCAAAGATTGACAACAGAATCCCTCCTCATCTATAATACTTGTAAACAATAAACTGCCGTCTCATCTTATATCTGCAAAGCGGCTGTCATTGCTGAGAGATATTTTTGGGGAGGATGGGAAAGGGAGGTAGCTAAGTGGTACATACATTTTGGAATGTAACAGGGTTAAATCTGCTCTTAGTGGAAATTCAGTTCCTGTTGCAGGCAATATTGACGGGGATACTGCTTGATAAAAGGCCGGACAGACGAAAGTTATTTGTTTTTATGGTACCTTTCGGTATAATATTAGCTGCGTTCGGAACCGTGGAATATCTGAACGGATTATTTGCGCATGTACAGCTTCTCATTCTGCATAATTATCTGAATGCCCTGGTCTGGTGTGTGGGAATATGGTATATTTTTAAAGAAAAGTGGAAGAATGCTGCTGTGACCAGTACCGTCATAATTTTTCTTGCAATTATCATGGAGGATTTGGCAGGTTTTTTTGTTTCAGATAACTTTGATCTGACGAAAGCTTCTGATCTGTTTGGATATTTAGCCGTAAATCTGTTGGGAATACCGGTAGTGGCCGTATGCTTTGCCGCTATATTAAGACGTGTGAAGGTCTGCGAAGTGTATACTGCGTTTCTTTACGAGAAGCAAAGGCGAAAAGCGTGGCGAATACTGATCCTTCTGCTTCCTGCGCTGCACATTCTTTTGATTTATCTGGTCAATGAAAAGAAAATACTGAACAATTCCAATCCCGGTGTAGCGATCCTTTCTCTACTTCTGGTATATGGGATCTTCAACTATGTATTCCGGTGTGAGCTGCAGAAAAAACAGATCATGGAACAAAATGCCAGTATTCAGCAGCAAAAACTGTATATACAGAACTTGGAGAGCGTGCAGAGAGAGATCAGGCTTTTCAGGCATGATTACAAGAATATGATGTCAGGCATTTATCTACAGGCTGAGGAAGGGGATCTGACTGCCGTACAGGATTTTATCGGCCGTATGACAGAAGCATTTGACCGGCAGACAGGGGAGAAGATAAGCCAGATCACACAGCTTGGAAATGTAAAAATCCCGGAATTAAAAGGTCTGCTGGCAGCAAAGCTGGTGGAAATACAGAAAAAGCAGATACATTGCTGCCTGGAAGTATCGGAGCCTGTGGAAACCGTCAGTATGTCTGCCTATGATCTGTGCAGAGCAGTGGGAATCCTTTGGGACAATGCTGCGGAAGCCGTGGAGGGTATGGATAACCCGGTATTTACCTGTATGATCGCTGCGGACAGGCAGTGCACCACAATACTTATCAAAAATCCGGTATCTGATGAGGCTTGCCCGGCTGACATATGGAGGGAGGGATACTCCACAAAAGGAGAGGGCAGAGGATTGGGACTTACCAGTTACCGCCGTATCGTGGATGCCTATCACAACATCTTTTCCTATACATTTGAAGAAAACGGTACGTTTATTCAGGAATTAAAGATTCAGGGAGGCGCGGGAAATGATTCCGATATACATATGTGATGATGACGCATACATCAGAAAAGCCATAAAAGAAGAACTGGAGAAGGAGATCATGATTCGCGGCTATGATATGGAAGTGGTCTGTGCGGAGGGAAAGCCGGAGAATCTGCTTAAATATATCTGCGCTCACAAGAGCAGGGGCATTTATTTTCTGGACGTGGAATTAAAAGGAGCATCTATGGATGGTTTCCTGCTGGGACAGGAGATAAGAAAACAAGATCCAAGAGGATTTTTGATTTATGTAACAGCATATGAAGATCTGGCATATGAAACCTTCCGCTATAAGCTGGAGGCTCTTGACTATATAGTAAAAGGCAGACCGTCAGAAATGTTTCGGGATATACGCAGAAGCCTGGAAGTGGTAACTGAGCGGATGACAGGGGAGTACGGCAGGGACTGCGAGTATTTTACTGTGAAATTCTCAGACACGGTGCGTCATATCCCTGTGGATGAAATTGTGTTTTTCGAGACAGGGAATAAGACACACAGGATATTGCTTCACGGATTAAAAGGAAGAATGGATTTTTCAGGCAGTATTCAGAACCTTGAAACAAAATTAGGGAAAAAATTTATGAGAGTTCACAGGGCCTATCTGGTGAATACGGAACAGATAGACCATTTGGACGTGAAAGACCATCGGATCGTTATGAAAAACGGAGAGATCTGCTGGTATTCCCGACGGATAAAAGATACACTTTTTAACCTGCTGTGACCATGCCCTCTGGGCAGGAAACAGACCATTTGGGCAAAAAATCTCGTTTGCATTCCAAAATCGCCTATCCTGTATAGAACAACAGATATAAGAGGGAGGAAACGAGATATGGCAAAACAGACAAAAATTTGGGAGATCATTAAAGAGGCGGGGTATTCACCATTAGAGAACAGAAATATTGTTGTATCCTATGCACCTGTAAATCTGAGCGAATCGATCGTGAAGTTTTTAGAGTGCAGCAATGAATTTTTTGTTCTACAGATATGTGCGGATGAACTGGTTCTTGTGCCCTTCAGCAAGATGACAAGGGTGCTGAAAAAAGAGGTGGCATTGGAGATTCCTTTTGATACAATAGAGGACATACAGGTTGTCGCTTCCGGTCTGAATTATATTATTACGATCAGGACTGCACAGGATGAACTGCGGCTGTCGGCCCAGCAAAAAGAGCTAAGTGATCTCCGTTTGACAGGCATTCTCGCCAACGAGGAGCTAGGTAAAAACTGGCACAAAAAAAATCTGGATGAAACGCTGCAGGCATTAAAAGAACTTAAAAAATGATTGACACAGCTATGTGACTGTTCTATAATGACAGATAATTTAAAAGAATCCGTGAAACTCTTAACGTTATGACAAGAGCATATGTTTGTATGTGATACCTTTACAGGTGGCTTGCTGTTTAACTTCTGTTCCTTTGTTGGGGCAGGAGTTTTTTTGTAACTAGACAGAGAATCGCTGGACTGATAGATAAAAGGAGAAACTATGAATGAAAAATTCCAATCCCTGTCACAGGAGAAACAACAGGCAGTCATAAATGCCGCTATGGAGGTTTTCGGGAAAAATGAGTATAAAAGAGCATCCACAGACTTGATCGCGGCAAAGGCAGGCATATCAAAAGGGTTATTATTTTACTATTTTCGTAATAAAAAGGAATTATACCTGTACATATATAACTGTCTGATCGAAACTATGCAGGAACAGATCCTCGATGAAAAATTTAAAGAGATAACTGATTTTTTTGATCTTCTGCGTTATGCAACCACCCTTAAAGTACAGATCCTGGAAAGGTATCCTTTTATTTTGGACTTTGCTATGCGTGCTTTTTATTCCGAAAGGGAAGATGTATCAGATGAACTTAAAAATGTAAACACCATGCAGGAGGATGTTTTATTTCAGCTATGTTTTGGGCATATAGATACCTCGAAATTTAAAGAGGAGGTCGAGCCGTTTAAAGTCTATAAAATGCTGCGCTGGATGGGTGACGGTTATATACATGATGTTCAGATGTCAGGTGCAGAGTTTCAGCTTGATAAAATGATGAAAGAATTTGAGGAATGGATGGATATGTTCCAAATGCTTGTCTATAAGGATGAGTTCCGGAAAAAATAAGCACAGGGTATCTATTTCCTTTCTCGCGGCCGTCAGCCATGAAGCGGAAAATAGATACCCTGTTTTCAATCATTATTATGGCATTGCTACATATCCCGTGTAAGTTTATCAAAGGCCTGGTTTATTGGCAGCAGCCCTTTAAAAAACAGATCAGGCTCCGTACCGCTCATGACACGGAATCCCATAAATACATAACTTCCGTAAGGTGAATAGGAATCAATACAGCGTTTTACTTCCTCCTCGATCACAGCGTCCGGTGCGTCTTCCCTTCCGGCGGGGCCGTTGGAATCATAGCCCCCGATCACTGCAATCTGCTTTCCGTATTTCTGTAAGATTCCGGCAATATCATTGACCGGCTGGGCTGAGGACCAGGCAACAGCTCCCTCGTCGATGAAGTCCGGGATCAGCGGCTCACAATGGCCGCAGGTGTGCATAATAGGCATCATGCCGTAAGCCTTTACCGCGTCATTTAAGCGTTTGTGGGAAGGCTTTATCAGATCTCTGTATGTCTGTGGGCTTAAAAACAAGCTCTGTTGTGTGGCCACATCATCGTAGCTGGTAAAAAAGTCCGGTTTAAAATAATGAGCAACTCTCTCCGCCAGACGGATTTTGTAATCCGTAATGGCTTCAATCAGACTGCGGCAGGCTTCCGATTCCTCCGCGAACGCACACAGCCCGTCCATAAATCCCATCAGATGTGTCACCCGTAAGAACTGGGCGTTCCATGCACCATATTCTACGAGCTGACGGTCACGGTCTGCGCCGGATAACTGTATTTCGGCCTGACCCTTCCAATCATATGTATCCAAATCCGGGAACTTTACCACATCCTCCCAGTCAGTGATATCATCCAGTACGATATGTCCCGAAGCCGGTACGGCCTGCCCTCCGGCGGAACGGGAGGCTTCCCAGACAACACCAAACCCATCGGGACCGCCCCCGAAAGGCCCGTTTTCAAAAGTCTCCAAAGAACCTCCTGCCATTACGACCATTCCGCTCATTGCACTTGGCAGATGCTGCGGTTTTTCATGTCCTACAACAGCAGCCAGATAATCTTCCTTTGTAAACATAAAAAATCCTCCTTTCTAAACTACATTTTGTAGTCAATACGTGTCTTTTATTTTATAATAACATGTATGATATCAGGAAAAACAGACTCCAATCGTAGAAAAAGAGGAAGCATTTAGACTACAAATTGTATGCCAAGGAGAAGAATATGGATTTACAATATTTACAGTACCAATTATGGTATCATGGAATGAAGAATAGTAAGCTGCAGTACCGGAAAAAGCAGGAGTTTGACAGATACGGGTTTTATGAGAAGGGGATGCCGGCAGAACCCCGGATGCTGTATGTGCTCAATGGGCAGGAGCTAGAGCAGTATGCAGGAGATTTGGAAGGATGTACAGTGTTGGCAGCAGGAGACTGTAGTTGGTCGGCTGATTATGCATGCAGTGCCCTTCTTTTGGAAAGTGAACAGAAAAACAGAGTGTGTAATCTCTTGTCTGAGATATTCCCGGCTTATGAGAAATGGAAATTTGCCGTGAATAACGCGGAACTTCTGCTGCCGGAAACGATTCTGGAGGTGACCAGCCCTATCCTCCACACTGGCATGACGGTCATAAACAACAGTTATTGTTATATTGCGCGCAATGAGATGTACCGGGAAGTGATGCGGCAGGATTTTTTTACAGACGAGGAGATCGCAAATCTGGTGTGGGATGAAGATTTTTATCTCTGTCAGGACAGAACTGATGTATATGAATACAGGATGAAAACGGATGATATGAGGATGCTTTGTTATAATATCCTGTATGAAAAAAGTTACTATGCCAGATTTATTTCTGAACTTCCTGAGACAGACTATCCTGAAATATTCCTAAAATATTTTACCATAACAGCAGAAGCACTGCAGGCACATTTTAATGAACAGGGGATCGCCAGCCATACAGGTGTGAAAAGCGGGGATTTTTGCGAACAGGTGCAGAATCTGCTGAAAGGCAGAATGCCGGCCCACAGGTATGTGATCCGACAGTATGATTGGGAGGAAAACCATACCTATCAGGTGATCTTATTCCAGTTTTCTGAGAAGTATCCGGTGAGCACAGGAAAAGAGTATCTGAGACAGAAAATAGAGACTCTGTTTAAGGACTGCTGTGTCATCATTCAGGATACAGATTATATCTGTGTCCGTAATTTATCGCGGAGCAAAGAAGAGGATCTGCATGGGGAGCTGGCTTTATTTCTAAGGGAAAATGTTGCAAAAGCCGGGATCAGCAATACGTATACAGGATTTCAGGACTGGGATATGTATGAAAAGCAGGCATATGAGGCCATGGAAATCGGGAGAGAGACAGATGCGCATTTCTGGTATTATTATTTTAAAGATTATGCCTTTGCCGCCATGCTTAGAGCGTGTACTCAAAAGTATCCAGCTAAAGAGCTTATATCCCCAGTTCTTAAAATCCTGAAAAACTATGACAAGGAACACAGAACAGACCTGTGTCAAACCCTGGATGTGTACCTGAAACAAAACTGCAGTGCTACACACACTGCAAAAGTGTTGTTTATCCAGCGCTCGTCTGTTTTAAAGAGAATAGAAAAAATAAAGAAAATAACAGGAGTTCATCTGGATTCCTGTGAAGAAAAAATTTATATCATGGTCTCTTATCACATTTTGGAACAGATGGAAAAAATGAAGAGGAAGATATAAAAGAAATATATTTCGCACATGTCAGCAAGTATACCCGTTTATTAGTCAGGAATGCAGTTTTCTGCAGTATATGCAGATTTTATTTGGCAGTAGTGACTGCAAGTTTGATACTCTTAGGCTGTATTTTTTCCATAAGATCTGCAATTTTTTCTGTTAATTCATTGGCCGGGCTGGTCTCATAAAAGCCGATCAATATGCGATGTTTCTGACATGGTTTGTAAAGCGATTTGTAAAGTGCTTTCGTTGACTTTAGTGCACTGGGGTAATATAATGCTGTTTATAGACTGTTTCAGGATAATGTACATAAAGAGAGGTGCAGCTTAGATGGAAACACAATTGGTGACGGACATACAAAAATATTCCATACATGACGGGGAAGGAATTCGCACCACCATATTTTTTAAGGGGTGTCCGCTGTCCTGTATCTGGTGCCACAATCCGGAGACACAGGATTACCGTAAACAGTTCATGTGGAACAGAGAAAAATGCACGGGATGCGGGGAATGTGCAGGTGCATGTCCCTCCGGAGCTGTTTCCATGGACGGGCAAAAACCGGTTACAGATGCAGAAAAGTGCAGCATCTGTCATACTTGTGAGGAATACTGTCTGCCAAATGCCAGGGAGTTTGCCGGCAGGGAATATACAGTTGAGGATTTGGTGAAAGAGGCAGTAAAAGACCAGCCTTTTTACGAGCAGTCCCACGGCGGTGTCACTCTTTCAGGAGGAGAGGTACTGGCCCGGGATATGGATTTTGTGGAGCGGCTGATGGGGGAACTGGCAGAACGGGGAATACGGGTGAATGTGGATACCTGCGGATATGTTCCATGGGAGAATATACAGAGGGTGCTTCCCTACACGGACACGTTTTTATATGATATAAAAGTTATGGATTCGGATCTGCACCGGGAAATGACCGGAGCGGGCAATGAAGAAATCCTGGATAATCTCATAAAACTTTCCGAAAGCGGAGCCGCAGTCTGGATCCGTATTCCGGTTGTGGGCGGTGTAAACGATACGGACAGGAATATGAAAGAGACACTGGAGTTTCTCAGTGCCCATTCCATTATGCCCGTATGGATCCATCTGCTACCCTACCACAATACAGGAAGCGGAAAATACCCAAGGCTGGGACAGGAATATCAGGGCAGAGATTTTACCACTCCCTCTAAAGAGCGCATGCGGGAACTGGCGGACATGTGCAAAAAACAGGGATTTCAGACCGAAATAGGAGGTTGATCTAGATGGAACATGGATTAAATGACAGAATTTCCAGGCTTCGCAGGGAGAGCCTGGAAACAGAAGCCCATATAGATATGGAGCGGGCAAAAATAGAAACAGAGGTATACCGAAGATACGAAGGCACGGTATCTGTTCCGGAACTGCGGGCACTGGTCTTAAAGCATTATTTTGCCGAAAAAACACTGTACATCGGTGAAGGTGAACTGTTGGTGGGAGAAAAGGGGAACGGGCCTCAGGCTGCGCCTACCTTTCCGGAGCTGTGCTGCCATACAGTGCAGGACCTCCATGTGATGAATGACAGGGAATTGATCAGCTTTAAGGTGCGAAAGGAGGACTATGCTTTTCAGGAAAAAGAAATGATACCGTTTTGGGAGAGACGTTCTATCCGGCATCGAATACTGGATAAAATGACTCCTGAATGGAAGAAGGCCTATCAATGCGGCATATTTACGGAATTCATGGAACAGAGAGGCCCGGGCCACACGGTGGGTTCTGAGAATATTTATAAGAACGGTTTCCTTGACTATAAGGACAAGATACAGGAGGCCATGAGGAATCTGGACTACAGCCGGGATCCGGAGGCGCTGGATAAAGAAAATGAGCTTCGCGCTATGGACATTGCCTGTGATGCAGTGATCCTCCTGGGCAGTCGGTATCATGCGTATGCTCTGCAGTTGGCAGAAAAAGAAGAGGATATGGTCCGCAAAGAGGAGCTTCTGCAGATCGCCCATAACTGCAGTGTTGTGCCGGCACATAAACCGGAGACTTACTGGCAGGCGCTTCAGATGTATTGGTTTGTGCATCTGGCTGTGACCAGTGAACTGAATCCGTGGGATGCCTATAGTCCCGGAAGATTAGACCAGCATCTGATCTCTTTCTACCGAAACGATATCAGTAAGGGCAGTTTGGACAGAGAACGTGCAAAAGAACTGCTGGAATGCCTGTGGGTGAAGTTTAACAATCAGCCGGCTCCTCCGAAAGTGGGGATCACACTGAAAGAGAGCGGCACCTACACAGACTTTGCCAATATCAATACCGGCGGAGTGACACCGGAAGGGCAGGACGGTGTCAATGAGGTGAGCTATCTGATCCTGGAATGCATGGATGAAATGAAATTACTGCAGCCCAGCTCGAATGTACAGATCAGCAGGAAGACCCCTCTGGAGTTCTTATTAAAAGCATGTGAAATTTCAAGAAAAGGGTGGGGACAGCCTGCGTTTTACAACACAGAGAGTATTATACAGGAGCTGTTAAATGCAGGAAAATCCATTGAAGACGCAAGAAAGGGAGGCACAAGCGGATGCGTGGAGACAGGGGCTTTTGGAAATGAAGCATATATACTGACCGGATATTTTAATCTGCCGAAAATTCTTGAGATCACCCTCTGCAATGGATATGATCCCGTTGCCGGGGAAACCCTTGGTCTGCCTCTTGGCAAAGCGGAAGATTTTAAATCCTATGAGGAGCTTTTCCAGGCATACAAAAAACAGATCCTGTATTTCCTGGACATCAAGATGCGGGGCAATCATGTGATCGAGGGAATATACGCCCGCTATATGCCGGTTCCGTTCCTGTCTGTGATCACCAATGACTGTATTGTAAAAGGGAAAGATTATAATGCCGGGGGTGCCAGATACAACACCAACTATCTGCAGGGCGTAGGCATCGGAACCATTACAGACAGCCTTGCTGCCATAAAATACAATGTGTTTGACAAGAAAAAATTCACAATGTCGGAACTTATGCAGGCGCTTAGGGATGATTTTGAAGGGCATGGACGTATCTGGAATCTTGTGAGCAATAAGACTCCAAAATACGGAAACGATGATGATTATGCGGATGATATCATGAGAGATGTTTTTCAGTTCTATTATGAAAGTGTGACCGGGCGGCCCAATATGAAAGGCGGAACGTACCGCATTAATATGCTGCCGACTACCTGCCATGTCTATTTTGGGGAAGTGATGATGGCAAGTCCAAACGGACGTATGGCCCATAAGCCGGTTTCTGAAGGCATTTCTCCGGAAAAAGGAGCAGATGTCCACGGCCCTACAGCGGTAGTGAAATCCTGTTCCAAGATGGACCATGTGAACACAGGCGGAACACTGTTGAACCAGAAATTTACACCTCAGGTGGTGTCCGGTGAGAACGGACTCATACAGATGGCAAACCTGGTGCGGACGTATTTTAACCTGGACGGGCATCACATACAGTTTAATGTGATAGACCGCCAGACCCTTCTGGATGCACAGGAACGTCCGGATGAATACAAGGATTTGATTGTTCGTGTGGCAGGATACAGTGACCATTTCCGCAACCTGAGCAAAGCCCTGCAGGATGAGATCATTGACAGAACAGAGCAGTCCTTTGGATGATTTTACTGCCCGAAGAGGGATGGCAAGTGCGGCTTTCCTGACTGAATATTACGATTTACAGCCTGAACGTAACGATTTACAGCCCTGCAAAAATGCAGTTCTGTGAATCGTTACGTCTGCATTTTTCGGGGCGGATTTGCTTTGCTGATCATAGGAGCAGATAGGACAGCAGGCAGCAAAGCGGCGGTTCGAGTATGAAAAATAAAACTTTTATAAAGTCATTGCATCTGAAGGAAAAAAAGAATATAATAAGCCTACATTTTAAAAAGAATTTGTAATACATTTCTGAATTGAAAAGTTCTATTTATCAATGGCGTATCAGCCAAAAGTTCAGCGTGAAAACATTTGGAAGGCAGACAATATAAATACGATTGAAAAATGCAGACAATATAAATATGATTGAAATGCAAAGCCATATATTGTATAATAAAATAAAAATAATGCAAATCTTCTTTCTGTCATATGATATCAGTATGTGATCTGTCTGCTTTCCTGAAGGAGGCCATATGGGGAGAAAAAGGTTAGCAGCATCATCCGTGAAAGCAAAGGATGAAGATATTTACAACTGTCTGTCAGAGAATGAAGTATTTGCGGATTTGTTTAACGGTGCAGTCTTTCAGGGAACCCAGGTGATAAAACCTGAGTATCTGGAGGAAATGAATGAGAAAAAACAATTAAAAGTACCAGGCAGAGACGGACAGCCGGCAGTGATCAAAAAGCTGCGTGATGTACAGAAAGGGAGTGGATTGGGAGAGGGGATTCTGAGTATAGAGCTTGCGGCTGAAGGGCAGCGGAAGGTCCATTATGGGATGCCGGTGAGACATATGCTCTATGATGCGGTTGACTACACAAAACAAATACAGAACCTGGAGAAAAAGCATAAAAGCAGAAGGGATTTGTCTTCTGATGCGGAGTTCCTTTCAGGAATGAAAAGGGAAGACAGGCTGAGGCCGATCATAACACTGGCATTTTTTTACGGGGAAGATCAGTTATGGGATGGCCCTATGTGTCTTCATGATATGCTGGAGTTTCCAAAAGTATTGGAGCCCTGGAAGAGTTATATTCCCAACTATCCGCTGAATCTGGTGTACAGCGGTAATGTCAATCCTGAGAATTTCCAGACGGGACTGCGGGAAGTGTTCGAGCTTTTGAAGGTGGCAAAAGATCAGGCTGCCATGGAGAAATTCCTTGATAAAAACCGGGCGCGCTACAGTAATCTGGAATGGAAAAGAGGTAAGCTGATCGGAGATTTTCTGGATATTCCGTTGATCAAAAGAAATGCAGATATTATCAGAACAGAAGGAGGAGGTATGAATATGTGTACAGCGTTTCAGCAAATGTGCATGAAAGGAGAGCAGAGGGGCAGAAAGTTAGGCGAAGAAAGATTGTCCAAGCTGATACAGTTCCTTTTCCATGACAACAGGATTGAAGATTTACAGAGAGCCTCTTTGGACGCAGAATACAGGGAAATTTTATATAAAGAGTATGGACTGGGCTTGGAAAACGGTAACAGTTCAGATTTGTCAGATTAAGCTTTAAGATAAAGTGTACAAATATTCCTTGATGAGTTATGATATAAAAGTTAAGACTAAATGAGAAAAGGAATATGAAGTAACAATGAAGAGGGATTTGACAACAGGAAACATCATTAAAACCATGCTCATATTTGCAGGCCCAATGATTCTTGGAAATCTCCTGCAGCAGTTTTACAATATAGCGGATACGCTGATTGTGGGAAGGTTTGTAGGAGCGGATGCCATGGCATCTGTGGGAGCCGCGTATACGCTTATGACTTTTTTGACCTCCATACTGATCGGATTGTGTATGGGAAGCTGCTCTCTGGTTTCTTTTTACTTTGGTAAGCAGGATAAGGAAAAGATGGAGGTATGTGTACAGGGTTCGTTTCTTTTGATAGGCGGAGTTACGGTAGTTATAAATGTGCTGGTGTTTGTATTTATTGACCAGATTTTGCGGTTACTGCGGATACCGTCGGAAATATTATCCATGTCCCATGACTATGTGAGTATTATATTTTCCGGGATATTTTTTGTGTTTTTATATAATTATTATGCATACCTTCTGCGAGCTATAGGCAATTCTGTGGTCCCCCTTGTCTTTTTGGGGACTACATCGATTCTGAATGTTGTCCTTGATATTATATTTGTGGTGACTTTTGGCTGGGGGATTGCCGGTGCAGCACAGGCGACTGTAATATCCCAGGCCATATCCGGGATCGGTATTTCTATATATGTATGGGTCAAAGAACCGGTATACAGACTTCATCTGTTTGGTAAAGAGCGTGTTTATATAACAGGGGAATCCATGCGGGAGATCACTAGATTTTCATTTGCAGCCTCCATCCAGCAATCGGTGATGAATCTGGGAATCCTGATGATACAGGGGCTGGTAAACAGTTTTGGCGTTGCTGTTATGGCTGCCTTTACAGCGGCAGTTAAGATAGATTCTTTTGCCTATATGCCTGCACAGGAATTCGGGAATGCCTTTTCCCTGTTTATCTCCCAGAATCACGGTGCCGGAAAAGAAAGCAGGATCCGAAAAGGGACAAAACAGGCTTTTGTGGTTTCCGCCTTGTTCTGTGGAGTGATTTCTGTGCTGGTGTTCCTTCTGGCAAAGAACTTTATGTTGTTTTTTGTATCACCATCTGATACGGAAATTATAAAAATAGGTGTGGGATACCTGCGGATTGAAGGCGCATTTTACATAGGAATCGGAATTTTATTTTTACTGTATGGATATTACAGAGGAATCAATTTTCCTGAGATGTCATTGGTATTGACCATTATATCATTGGGTACCAGGGTGATCCTTGCCTATATACTGGCTCCAATAGAGGCAGTGGGCGTTGTTGGTATCTGGTGGGCAATACCCGTTGGATGGTTCTTAGCTGATGTAACAGGAATTATATATATGCGGCACAGAGAGCGTAAAAATTCTGAATAGATGAGAGAAATCCTGGGATTATTTCCCGGGATTTTTTACACATTTCTGTATTTTCAGTTGTTATACATTATAAGAGGTGAAAGAATGAGAAAAAATGAATCATGCAAAGAGGACTGTTTGGAGGGAATGATCAGGGAAAATTATACAGCCATTTATCAATATTGTTTTTGGAAATTAAGAAATGCAGATGATGCACAGGATATTACACAGGAGGTATTTTATAGGTTTATACATAATGCAGAAAGGTATAGGGAAATCGGAAAGGCAAGAGCTTATCTTTATACAATTGCAAAAAATTTATGCAAGAACTGGAAAAAACAGGCTGCCCGATCACCTGTATTACTTGATGGATTGGAAAGTGTTAAAGACAGCAGTATCCAGAATGTTTATGAGGAATCATTGGATAGGATGAATATGAAACAACTGTTAAATAATCTTTCGGAAAGACAGCAGGAAATTTTATTACTGAGATACAGCCAAGAGCTTTCAGTAGAGGAAATTGCAAAAATTTTCGGAACCAGTAGATTTTCTGTCTATTATCAGATTAAAACTGCATTAAAACAATTAGAAAATGAAATTAAGGGGGTTGATGAACAATGAAAGAAGATATTGAGAAAAAACTTCAGAAATATTACTTAACGTTAATGCCAAAACAGAATACAGTGGGAATGGAAAAAATAATAGAAGAGGCTGGAAGAATGAAAGAGAAGGCCGTTGATAAAACGATTTCTTTCTGGGGATTTTTCTTTAGTCAATTCCGTTTTATACGTATCAAGACATGGTCTATACAGTTTATCTTGTTATTGCTGATAGGTTTTAAATTTTGGCAGGGAGGGGAGCAGAGAATATTTCTCGCATGTTTGTCAGCGGTTTCTCCTATACTTTTGCTGTCGGGGATTCAGGAGATATTTCGTTCTCGGATTTATGATACACAAGAAATGGAATTTTCAACAATGTATACAGGAAAACATGTAATCTTAACCCGTTTTTGTATTATAGGCGGAGTGGATATTATTAGTTTGTCTATATACTGTATATTAGCAAGGGTTAGGCTTCTGTATCCAGGATATATGGTATTTTTATATACTCTGGTACCATTTTTAGTTACATGTTTTGGCTGTCTTTGGATCATGAATGACCTGAAACAAAGTGAAGCATTGCATTACTGCTACGGGTATGGAGTGTGTGTTGCAGGAGTTACAGCAGTTCTTGCCTTATATTTTCCCTATTTCTATATGATATCTTCTTTATGGATTTGGGGAATTGTTTTGGGAATTACTATGATTGGTATTATCAAAGAGATGTCTGTGTGGTACAAAAGTCTGGAAAAAGCAGAGAAATATATGAAAATGGGAGAGAATACATGGAAATAAATATTAGAAATGTGACGAAAAAATATGGCGATAAAATAGCTGTCAACAATATAAATATACACTTGCAGGAAGGGATATATGGATTATTGGGATCCAATGGTGCAGGAAAAAGTACATTGTTGAGGATTCTTTGCTCTGTTCTACATCCGACAAAAGGGGCAGTGTACTTTAATGGCAGAAATATTAATCTTATGGGAAAGGAATATCGGGGTTTATTAGGATATCTTCCGCAGGAATTTGGCTGCTATCCGGACTTTACCGCAGAGGAATTCCTGCTTTATGTTGCATCATTAAAAGGAATTCCAAAACGAACTGCGAAGTTATCTATTACAGAGCTGCTTGCGTCAGTAGGCTTATCTGGTGTGGCGAATAAAAAGTTAAAGACCTTTTCCGGTGGAATGAAACAACGGCTCGGAATTGCACAGGTTCTCCTAAATCACCCTGCAGTAATTATATTGGATGAACCTACAGCAGGACTTGATCCAAAGGAGAGGATTCGTTTTCGCGAATTGCTAAAAAAGTATTCAGAAAATAGTATAGTTATTCTTTCCACACATATAGTTTCAGATTTAGAAAACACAGCAGACAACATCCTTTTAATGAAAGAAGGAGAACTACTGCTTTCAGGTGACACTCTGGGGATTACCAGACATTTAGATGGGAAAGTTTGGACATGCATCTGCGCAAAATATGAAATCGAAAGATATTATAAACATTTTTGTGTTACAAACAGGAGAGATACATCTTCAGGGGTAGAACTTCGCATAATAGGAGACATTAAGCCGTGTGATGAGGCATGTAGAGCAGAAGGAACTTTAGAAGATTTATATATGTATTATTTTCGAGATGGAGGGGAAGAGGATGTTGCATATAATCAAATTTGAACTGCTTAAAATCTGGAGACGGCCTGTTACAAGAATCTTAATGTTGATAAGCATTCTAATTACAATGATGGTCTTTGGCGTTTTGAGTGCTTTAGGTACATCAGCCTATGATAGGAATGGAGAGCAGCATCAAGGTCTGGATGCAATTGTGATTCAAAAAGATAATATGGACAGAAACAGTGGAATATTAACAGAAGATAGGATACAAAAAATCATAAAAATTTACGCAGACTCTGTTAAGAATATGGATGCCAACAATCAGGAACAATTTTACTATGAGTTGCAGAATAAATCCTTTTATTGGAAGGATATACATCCTAATTATCCCATTTATACATGGCTTGCATTTGTTTATTCAGAACCAAATGCAGAAGTAACGGATCTCAATATACTATCAGAAGCAAAAGAAAATTCAATATCTTTCTATAATGCCAGAATGCGGAAATTACAAAGTGTATTATCGGGAATAAACTTAGCGGATATTCGATCAGATGCAGAATATGACTATTGGATAAACGAGAATAAGAAAATTAAAGAACCTTATGAATATGGTGATTACTGTGGATGGCAGAATATATTACAGGGAGGATTTGTCTGGTATTTTGCTATACTTATAATCTGTATTATAGCGGCACCGATATTTACAATAGAAAATAAGACAAAATTTGACAGTATTTTATTGACTACTAAATATGGCCGTACAAAAGTTGTATGGGCAAAAATCACTGCGGCACTTTTGATTGGTACAACTGTATATCTTGTAAATTCTCTGGTGTCTATAGGGCTTACATTTCTATTTTGGGGGACGGAAGGTTGGAATCTGCCAATACAGATATATTCTGCGTTGATACCATATCCTATAACATTTTTAGAAGCTGTTCTGCTCGTTTTGGGAATTAATTATCTGATTTTATCAGGTATGATAGCTTTAGTACTTCTATTATCAGCAAAAATGAAATCTGCGTTTCAGGTATTGATTTTATCAGGCGGGCTTTTAGTTTTACCACAAATAATGGAAAAAAGCACAGTAAGTAGTTTATATAATCACATATTGGCGCTTCTTCCAGGACAGGCTACTGCCTTTGCAAATATTTTGCAGCAATATACAGCATATGATATAAGTGGTAAAATTATAAGCTTACCAGTAATGATTTGTTTTGTATATGTTTTTTTATTCATATGCAGTGTATGGGGGATTTTCCGGGTTTATAAAAAGAAGCAGGTCCAGTAGTGAAAAAATAATATTTATAAGTGTATGTATTAAGAACAGTCACAACTGTTTGTTTAACAATAGTGTGGCTGTTTTTACTATTCTCAAATTACTTGAAATTTATATTTCCCAAGCCCTTTTCCCTGCTGCTTTTATAGATCTTGTTTTCGTTACTTTTCAATAAATTTGTATATAAACTATACTGACCATAAGAAGACATTCAACAGAGCTATCAAGAAAAAAGCTCCTTTTTGCTGAACGAAGTGAGCACTCCGTCAAGAAGATTTTTATAAAAATAATATAACGAAACGCATGTTCATCTTCCAAAGAAAATCGGTATGTAGGCCAACAGCTTAAAAGGAATTGAAAAATTGAATATTTACCCAAATACACAAAAATACTGTTTTTGTGAGAAAAAATCTGATTTATGCAATAATTCAGTAGACATCAAAAAAAATATAATGTTATAATGAATACAAGAAGATGAATGAAAATGCATGGCGTATTCAGAAATGGGGTGTGATTGGAATATGGCAGGATATGAGAATAAGATAATGAAAAGTAATGATTTTATTTGCCGCTATAAATCTGATGACTTTGCATACTGGAATTGCAATTACATCTGCAGGGAAGCTTTCCTTTCAAGACAGCAGGCCCGGCTGCTCACCTATCTCCAGGAGAGAAAGTGGCTGCCTGTATTTCGCCTTATCGTTTTATATGAGACAAGCCATATCTATGTACAGGAGTATAAAAATATTTTTTATATATGCAGTGAGACAGATACAGAGGAAGAGATTAGGGAGTCGGAAGAAAATCTGGAATACTTATTCCAACTGGGACTTTTAAAGGCTGATTTTTCGATCAAGAACCGGCTGTATATGTATCATTTCTTGGAACAGAGTGATGTTTTTCAAACATTTTTTTCAAAATATAAAGGCATTCCGGATACACGTCCTGTCGTGGAAAGGGGTGCGGTTATGCTTTCAGAAGTGGGAAAGACGGCAATACTGATCGATGTAGAATAGGTGCAGAAATTTAAAGAAAGATGTTTGATAAAAGAACATTAATAAAAGAGTATTTATAAAAATCCGATATCAGGTCTGACTGCCGATATCGGATTTTGTCTGTAATACTGGGTCCGTTATTTTTCAGTAAATTCTTTTAACGCTCTGCCTATACGCATGATCCCGTCTGATATTTTCTCTTCCGGCATATTAGAGAAATTAAGACGAAGTGTATTGCGTTTTTTTGTGTTTGGAAAAAAAGAGTTACCGGGAACAAAGGCAACATTGTGTTCAAGACACTTTTCAAGCAGTTTCACGGTATCTATTTTTTCGTCCAGTTCAATCCAGAGGAAAAGCCCGCCCTCAGGTTTTATGAAACTGATATTGGAAGGAAAGGACTGTCTGATGGCTTCTATGGCTGTATCACGCCGTTTTCGGTATACCTCACGTATTTTATCAATGTGGACATCAATATCATATTGTTCCAGATAAGCAGAAATGACCATCTGGGCTATGGTATTGCACTGCAGATCCACGCCCTGTTTTACAAGAACGTATTTACGGATCACCTCTTTCTCCCCGGCGATCCAACCAATCCTGTAACCGGGACAGAAGATTTTAGAGAAGGTTCCTGTGCACAGAACATTGCCTGCCCGGTCAAAGGATTTTATGGATGGAAGGAAGCTGCCCTCATATCTAAGCTCTCCGTATGGATTATCCTCCACAACCGCAACACGGTATCTGGCAGAAATCTCTGCGAGCTGCTGTCTGCGCTCCAGGCTCCAGGTTCTTCCGGTGGGATTTTGGAAGTCCGGGACTACATAGATCAGTTTTGCCGTTGGATATTGCGTAAGAGCCTTTTCCAGTTCAGAGATGATCATCCCATTCTCATCTGTACGGACCTCCGCAAATTTACAGCCATATGCCTTAAAAGCACTGATGGCAGCAAGGTATGTAGGACTTTCACACAGCACCACATCCTCTTCATCTAAGAAAACTTTTCCGGAGAGGTCAAGGGCCTGCTGGGAGCCATGTGTGATTAAAATATTTTCATGGCTAAAGGAAGTGCCAAGCTGGGTATTCATCCTCTTTGCGATCCATTCCCTGAGGGGCTGGTATCCCTCCGTGGTGGTATACTGCAAGGCATGTTCTCCATTGTGGTCCAGAACATAATCATTGACAGCTTTGATCTCCTCAATGGGAAAAAGTTCAGGAGCCGGAAGACCGCCGGCAAATGAAATGACCTCCGGCTGTTCTGTGAGTTTTAAAAGTTCTCTGATCTCTGAAGCAGTTACGGACGACATTCTTCTTGCATATTTATATTCCATGGGTATACTCCTTTTACATATCATTATAAGATAGGGTTTATTTCGTTGTCAGTCAGCGGTTCCTCCTGTTGGTGAGCCAGGATTAGCTTTCTGATCACATCACATAAAATTTTAATGCCGCAGGTGATCCGGTCTCTGGGAGGGAAGGTATAGTTTAACCGGATATAACATTCACCCTTTTGTTTTGACAGGTAGGCCGGCATGCCCGGCAGAATGGCAACCCCGTTTTTAGCTGCCTGTAAAGCCAGTAAATCCGCTGATAAGCCATCCGGAAGTCTGCACCACAGATAGTATCCGCCCTCCGGTATATTCCAGGAAAGGCCCTTGGGTGCATAACGCTTTAGGGCGTCAGCCATCATATCTCTTCTTTCCCGGTATTCTCTGCGTATGGATTCTACATATTTTTCCATCTCCCCATTGACAATAAAACGCTCCACGATCTGCTGGGAAATGCAGCAGGAATGTAGATCTACAAGCTGTCGGATGCTGGAAAAATGATGGATCAGTTTTTTATCCGCACAGATCCAGCCTAGGCGCAGTCCGGGATAAATGGTTTTGGAAAAAGAGCTGAGGTATATGACATTTCCGTTTTTATCCATTGTTTTCAGAGGAGCAGCGGCCTGTCCTCGGAACCCCAGTTCACTGTATGGGTCATCCTCTAAAATGGGGACAGAATACCTGGCGGCTAATTCCAGAAGACGGACTTTTTTTGCAGTGCTCATGGAGACGCCGCAGGGATTGTGATAGGTGGGCATTGTGTAGATCAATTTCGGATGATAACGGATCAGGAGCTGTTCCAGCATTTTCACATCCATCCCGTCACTCTCCATGGGAACTGCCATAAGCCTGGCACCCATAGCACGGAAGCTCTGTATAGCGGGAAAAAAGGAAGGCTCTTCGATCAGCACAATGTCTCCGGGATTCAGAAAGGCGCGGGCTGTAAGATCAATACCTTCCTGCGCACCGGAAGTGATCATGATCTCTGAGGGCTGGCAGAAGCAGGAGCGCTTTTGCATATACGATGCCATGACTTTGCGGAGAGAAGAAAAACCTGCCACAGGAGAGACAAGCATTCCTTTCGGGTTGGATAATAACTCGTTCTCGATTCCTTTAAAGGCCTGAACAGGGGGATTCTCAAAGGAGGCGATTCCGGCGGCGAAGGATATTACATCCTTCTGGTTTGCCATTTCCAGATATTTATTTACATCAAAGGTATCACGGTTCTTCAGATAATCGCTGAACAGATACTCCCACATGGGTTCTTTGCGGTAATCCGTTCTGCGCTCCTGATGTTCTTCCTCCCTGACGGCAACGGTGCCTCTTCCCACATGGGATGCCAGCAGACCGTCAGCCTTTAATTCTTTATATGCGTTCAGCGCGGTTGTCCGGTTAATTCCCAGGGTATCCGCTAATTGGCGTTCAGATGGAAATTGAAAACCATCGGGAATCTCCCCGGAAATGATCTGAGCCTGGATCTGTTCCGCTATCTGTCTATATAAGGGTGTCTTTTTTGATTTGTCTATTTGAATTTTCATTGGTTCCTCCAATTGGTTCGATCCAATGTGTATTATAAATGAGAATTGGCGGAACATCAACAGCCAATCACGATTAATTTTTTACAGCCAATTTTGTGCGTATACTTCTTCCCTGAAAACTTTGTTATCCTGATAAATCCAGAAAGGGAGTTGTGGAGGCTGACTTAGAGATATGAATCAGACATTTGTTTTATATAGATTTCTGTACTCAGGATTATTTCATTTTACAGCTTCTGTGAGCGTCCGGTATAAAGTGGCATCCATTTGCAGCTTTTGTTTGATCTCTTTTCTGATACTGGCCAAATCCTGGGATATATGGTTTGTATCTGTCTCGGGAACAGCGGTGATTTTTATAAAGACCAGTTTATTCCCCGGTCCGTAATCATGGAGAGAAATGTCTTCCACTGACCAGGCAGGTATATATACTGTGACAATTTTCATGATTTCTTCCTTTACAGCAGGATCAGCGCCCTCTCCTAGAAGAAGGACCATATTCTCTTTAAAGGAGGTAAATCCTGATTTGAGAATGACTATGCACACAAGAATTCCTAAAATGCCATCGGTGGGAATGTTTACATAGGGAACTGCAAGGATTCCCACAAAGGTGACTGCAGTGACAAGGGAATCGGAAATATTGTCATCCTGTATAGCCTTCAGGGCAGGGGAGGAAACTTTTCGGTTCAAATGATTTATATACCATGCCATGCAGATCTTGCCTAGGATACTGACACATAAAACAGCCAGTGTCAGACCTGTCACCGTAATATGTCTGGGCTTCAGCAGTTGTCGGAAAGCATCAATTCCTACTGAAATACCTGTAAACAGAATCAAGATAGAAATGACAAAACCACATATGTACTCCATTCGTCCATGCCCATAGGGGTGCTTTGAATCTTTGGCCCTGGCTGCAAATATGAAACCAAGGAATGTCAAAACAGATGACGCGCAGTCTGTCAGATTATTCAGAGCATCTGCGGTAATGGCAACGCTGCCGCTTAACAGCCCGGCAGTTCCTTTTATTATGACTAATATCAAATTTCCAAATAATCCGGCAATTCCGGACTGTCTGCCTATTGCATTCCGGTTTTCTGTATAAAAATTATTTTCCATTGGTATCCCTCCTTTCTCCTGTAAATTTTAAATGAACTTATAAAAATTGCTGAAATAATATACAGCATTTGCTGAACGCTATAACAACTGCGAAAGTGAATGCTGTTATCTGCGTGAATCGTCTGCTCTGCCGGGGCGGCGCCTGCGCAGCGGGCGTTCATCCCCTTCCTGGCGGGTCCGGTCATTTCCAGATCTTGAGAAGGTTCTGCTTCGCATTGCCATTAGATGCTCAAAAGAATCTTCACCCATTCGTGAACGTGCCTGCTCCATCCATTGCTCCATATCTTCCTTGTCATCTGTATCAAGCAGTGTCTCCAGATTGGCAATGATTCGGCTGAGGTAATCACTGAATGCAGCCTGTTCTTCTTCTGAGAGACAGTCAAAAAAATCAGGCGGCTCCGGCCGCTCCTGCTGCGCATCCCTGCCCTTTTCCGTAAGTTTCACGATCATAACACGCCTGTCAGATTCCTTTGGGGTTCTGGTAATATAACCGGTCTTTTCCAGTTTGTTAAGCAGTTCACTCAGAGACTGCTGACGAATATCCAGCAGATAGGACAAATCTTTTGTGCTGATCTCCGGCTGCAATTTTAAGATTGCCAATACCCGTCCCTGACCTCTCGTGGGATCTACAAAAGGACCGCGTGCAGAATGGAGCTGTTGGTGGTGACGATGGAGCAGCCATTGCAGGCGTTCCAGTTTTTTAAATAATTCCTTTTTGTTATTTATCTCAGACATAGTTAAAAAATCTCCTTTCTAAAGTTTGACAGGTACCTGATAAAAATATTGTACAGGTACCTGTTGTAAATGTCAAGCATTTTTTAAGGTACCTGTACAAAACGGATTGTATTGGGAGCAGCCTTGTTTTTAACGAGTTGTGTCAATTGCAGACAGAGATCCTATGTGTTAAACTATACAATATCATATCAAAAGGGCAGAAAGTAACCGTGATAAACAGAAGGTTACAATGAAAACAACAGGATATTGTGGAAAAAAGATCATTTGGGAGGTAGACTTGAAATGTCGGAAAAACAATTGAAGTTCAGATATGCTAAGAGAAATGATGCGGCTCTTGTTTTAAAGTTTATTAGGGAACTTGCCGCATATGAAAATATGGAACGCGAGGTGACAGCCACAACAGCAGATCTGGAAGAGTGGATATTTGATAAAAAGAAAGCAGAAGTGATTTTTGCTGTAATAGATTCTGAGGAAATAGGCTTTGCGTTGTTTTTTCACAATTTTTCCACCTTTTTAGGGCGTGCAGGGTTATATCTGGAGGATTTGTATGTCAAGCCCCAGTACAGGGGGAATGGTTATGGAAAGAGCATTCTGAAAAAACTGGCTCAAATTGCAGTTGAGAGGGGCTGCGGACGCCTGGAATGGTGGTGCCTGGATTGGAACAAGCCAAGCATTGACTTTTATTTATCATTGGGTGCCAAGGCCATGGAAGACTGGACCGTTTACCGCATTGCCGGTGAGACACTGGAACAATTATCTGCTGAATAAAGAATTATCTATCTAAATTATCTATCTATATAAATCTATATAAAAAATCTCCGTTTTATTTCACATGGAAATGAGCGGGGATTTTATTCTCTCCAAAGGACTGCCGTCTAGAATGTGCAGAAAAGGTATCTCTCACGATGTTTTCGACACTTTATTTGCGGCAATTTCGTATAAAAGCTCCCACAAATCATAACTGCGTCGAAAAAATGTCGAAAAATACGCGAAAAGTGATTGACAATGGTGAATACAAGAAATATAATAACTGTATACAGGTGATATGCGGGAGGAGGAATATTATGGAGTTAACGCAGGAACAACAGAATATGCTGGACGGAAAGTATGGGGAAGGTACAGCATATGCAATGAAGATCCAGGTGGCGATCGGGGAATCCTTTGATGCACCTCGGATGGTGCCCATAACAAGGGCACATGTAGCTTTGTCCAATCAGGACGCGGATTTGTGGTTTGCGGAGAAATTGCTGAATGCAGGGGCATACTGCAGAGTCTCTCCCACTGTGAATCCGGGATTCTGTATTTCGTTCTTTAAGGAGCGGGATATGGTGTCAGAGGAGGACGCGGATTTTATGCAGAGGACGCATAATGCGTATAAGGGCTTAGGTGCGACTCTGACTTATAACTGTACCCCATACGTTGCCACGAACGTCCCTAATTTTGGTGAAATTGTGGCTTTTTCGGAATCAAGCGCGACCCCTTATGTGAATTCAGTCTGGGGAGCCAGAAGTAACCGGGAGGGAGCCAACAGTGCGTTATGTGCAGCTATCACAGGCTATGTACCTGAGTATGGACTGCTTCTTGATGAGAACAGAAAGGGAAATATTCTGGTGGAAGTAAAAGCAGATATGAAATCTGATTTTGAGTATCATCTCCTGGGATACTGCGGTCGGAAGATTGGAAGCGGGATTCCCGTATTTACTGGGCTTCCAAAGCACATAGGTAAGGAGGCACTGACAAATCTGGGCGCGCAGCTCAATACATCCGGTGCATACGGAATGTACCATATTGTGGGATGTACACCGGAAGCGCAGACTTTGGAACAGGCGTTTGGGGGAAAGGAACCGGAACGAACAGTAACCATTACCAATGAGGACTTGGAGGAAATACTGGAAGAGATTTCAGCAGAGGGAAACAGGGCAATTGATTTTGCTATGTTTGGATGTCCGCATTTTACCTTGGAACAGGCACAGCATATTGCCAGAAGATTACAGGGAAAGAAATTGAAAAAAGAGATGTGGATCCTCACTTCCTATCATGTAAAGGCCTTAGCCGATAGAATGGGCATAACAGAGGTGATTGAGGCGGCCGGTGGGAATATTGTACCGGATACCTGCCCGGATCAGCCCTGCTGGAGACATTTGCAGGGGAAAACAGGAGTCACGGAATCACCCAAATGTGCGTATTACCCCAAGCGCAGAGGTATTAATTTTGTTATACGTGATCTGGATACATGCATTGACGCAGCACTGAACGGGGAGGTGGTCTGATGGAAAAGAAATTTAGATGTCATAAGATCTCAGAGGGGATCGTAGAAGGGGAAGCATTGGTATCAGGCGATAACATTATGTTTTATCTGATCGAGCCGGATACGGGGAAAGTCATTGAACCGGCTCATGCACTGGAAGGGCAGAGCATTGCGAATAAAATACTCATATTCCCCAGTGGAAAGGGGAGTTCCGTAGTGCAGGCAGACGGTCTTTTTCAGCTCAACAAAAAGGACAATGCACCGAAAGGTATGATCATCCGGTATCCGGAAACAGTCCTTGTTTCCAGTGCTATAATCATGGATATTCCCATGGTGGACAAGGTGGATGAAGCATTTTATGAAACAGTAAGATCAGGGGACCATATTCGGATCAATGCAGATGCGGGTGTAATAGAAATTTTAGACTAATGTTTCCGCGCGGGATGCGCAAGGAGGAATCAGGATGAAAAGATTAGCGGTTTTATTAGCTTGTGCACTTTGTGTTACTTCTCTTTACGGATGCGGCGGCTCCGGCGGCGATAAAGGCGGAGATAAAAAGGAAGGGACATCTGATACAAAGCAGGAAGAAAAAGATGACGGTACACAGGAGAACAGCCAGGAGGCGGATGCCGAACTTGACGGGCTGGATCCCATTACCTTAAAGTTTGCCAGTATAGGGCCGGAGAGCGGTACTACCCAGGCGGACGGGGAAGCCAAATTTATTGAATATGTGGAGAAAGCGTCAGGAGGAAAGATAAAGGTAGACCATTATCCCAATGGAGCACTGGGAGGGGATACTGAGATGCTGGAAGGCTGCGCCATGAATACGATCCAGATCTGTAATCCGGCTATCTCTGTGCTGACTACCTATGATGAGAAATTTGGTATTCTGGATATGCCGTTTTTATTTGATGATTATGAGTCTGAATTAAAGGCGGTAAATGAAGGCAAGTTGGGTGATGAATTTGACAAGATGCTGGAGGGTACGGGAATCCGTATCGGTGACACCTATTATTTTGGCGGCTACAGAGGACTGAGCAACAGTGTGCGGCCGGTAGAGTCACCGGAGGACATGAAAGGTCTTAAAATCCGTGTTATGGAAAGTCCGGTGTACATTACAGCCTTTACTCTTATGGGGGCAAATCCCACACCTATGAGCTTCTCAGAATTATTCACAGCACTTCAAAACAAGACTGTAGACGGACAGGACAATGACCCGTCACTGACTTATACCTCTCAATATTATGAGGTGCAGAAATATTACAGCAATCTGGAGCATACCATATCCATCGGTTGTCTTGCTATGAGTGATGAGTGGTACAGCGGTCTGCCGGATGCGTATAAGAAAATCATTGATGAGGGTATTAAACAGCAGTCAGAGCTGGTCACAAAAAAGAGTCTCGAAATGTATGAGTCTTATTTAAAACAGCTTGAGGATGCAGGCATGGAAGTGACAAAGATCACGGATGAGAACCGTACAAAGTTCAAAGAAGCGGTAGAGCCCATGTACGATGAATACAAGGAGAAACTCGGAAACGAGATTTTTGATATGGCACAGGAATTTAACAAGTAGCATATGCGGCAGCAAAAGGGGGAAGTTTTTTGAAGAAGGCTAAAATTCTTGTTACTATATGGAATAAAGCGGAGGAATACTTTCTTGTTTATTCCTTGATCCTGATGGTGGCTCTTGTTTTTATCCAGGTTATCATGAGGTACATATTTAATAATTCCCTGAGCTGGAGCGAGGAGCTGGTGCGCTATATATTTATATGGCAGATTTGGCTTGGGGCCAGTGTCGGGGCGAAAAACAATGACCACATCAGGATTGAAATATTCAGCAATAAATTAAAGCAGAAACCAAGAGAAGCGCTGGAAATAGTGATCAACCTTATGATTTTTGTATTTTATTTATTCCTCATATGGCAGGGGATCCTGTATCTGAAGACTGTGATCGCTACAAGTATGACTTCCACGGGTCTTCAGATCCCATTATGGATCGTATACATTTCCCTGCCAATCGGTTCGGCGGCTGTGGCTGCCCGCCTTGCCTGCAGGGTCGTCTATGAGATCACGCATTTCGGACATCTTCCCGTGCAGGATACATCACAGGCAAAGGGGGTGGAGTAGAGGATGGAAATAGCAGTTTTATTCGGCAGTTTCTTTATCCTGCTGCTTTTAAGTGTTCCGGTGGGACACGCCATCGGAATTTCAGGTTTACTGAGCTTTCTTATATGTACAGATTATTCACCCATGGTATTTATTAAAAGTTCCTTATCCGGGACAGATTCCTTTACGCTTTTGGCAGTGCCGTTTTTCATGCTGGCCGGAAATCTGATGGCAACGGGAGGAATTGCAAAGCGGATTGTAAACTTTGCGGACAGTCTTCTTGGATGGATGACAGGGGGACTTTCCATTGTGACAACCATTGCCTGTATGTTTTTTGGGGCAGTTTCAGGTTCCGCCGTTGCCACAACCTCAGCAATCGGTTCTTTTATGATACCGGAGATGGAGAAAAAGGGATATGACAAGGATTTTTCAGCGGCATTAGCAGCAGCAGCCGGGTCCGTGGGGGTTATTATTCCGCCCTCCGTACCACTTGTCATCTATGGTGTGGCTGTAAACGCATCTGTAAAGGATTTGTTTACCGCAGGAATATTACCGGGCATCATGATGGGCATTGCCATGATCATCGTGTGCGTCATCACCTCCAGAAAGCATGGTTGGAAAGGCGATGCAAAGCGTCCGGAGCCAAAAAAAGTATGGAAGGCATTCAAAGAAGGTTTCTGGGCACTGCTTATGCCGGTTATTATCCTGGGAGGAATTTATAAAGGTATCTTTACCCCCACGGAGGCCTCTGTTGTGTCTGTGGTATACTGTATCTTTGTCAGTATGTTTGTGTACAAAGAGATGGATCTGAAAGGGCTGTATAAAGGATTTCTGGGAATCGTGAACCTTTGCGGCATTACCCTGTTCATGATGGGATTTGCCAATGCGTTTTCCTATTTCCTTACCATTGAACAGATTCCCAACAGATTAACAGAATTGTTTTTAGGCATCAGTCACAATAAATTTGTGATCCTGCTCATGATCAATATCCTTCTTCTGATCGTGGGATGTGTGATCGATAATATTCCGGCTACCATAATTCTTGCGCCCATATTGCTGCCGGTAGTAAAGGCGATCGGTATGAGCCCTATCACATTTGGCGTGATGCTCACTATGAACCTGGCGATTGGGTTTATCACTCCGCCCTATGGCATCAATCTGTTTATGGCAACCGCTGTCTCGGGGGTGCCCATGGATGCTATGATGAAGAGGATAGGCGGTCTTTTGGTATCACTTCTGGTTGTACTGATGCTGATCACTTATGTGCCGTGGTTTACACTGGGATTCCTGGGATAGGGGAAGCCTGAGGGAAAGTGAGGTTGGAAATGCCGCTATTATTGCCTGAAGATTACAATACATTGATCCCCCCTCTTTATAAAGTCCGCCAGGTGTTCGGCAGAGAAATTCTGCCGGACATTCCGGCGGCTATACAAAAAGAGTTTCAAAGAAAAGAGATAAGTGGTAAAATAAAACCAGGAATACGGGCAGCAGTTGCAGTGGGAAGCCGCGGCATCCGCAATTTACCGCTGATCGTAAAAACAATCCTGGAAGAGTTGAAAAAGCTTGGCGCAGAGCCTTATATTGTCTCGGCAATGGGCAGCCATGGCGGAGGAACCGAAGAAGGACAGCGTGAGGTTCTGTACGGCTATGGGATTACGGAGGAAGCCATGGGTGTCCCCATTTTCACGACCACAGAAGTGGTATGTCTGGGAGAGATATCAGGCGGCAGGAAGGTATATTTTGATAAGTCCGCTATGGAGGCGGATGTAATCATTCCGGTCAACCGAGTGAAGCTGCATACGGATTTTGTATCTGACATACAGAGCGGCCTCTGTAAAATGCTTGTCATTGGACTGGGAAACCACAGAGGATGTACGGCAGTCCACGAGGCTGATTTTTCTGTTTTTGGAGAAGTGATAAAAGAAGCAGCGGCCTGGATACTGAATAAAGCACCGGTAGCTTTTGGTGTTGCCGTTTTGGAAAACGCTTATGACGAAACCAGCCATATTGAGGCTGTTCCGGCTGAGATCCTGATCGAACGGGAAAAGGAACTGGTAAAAACAGCGAGAAGCAATATGCCGGTTTTGATGATCCCCGAGATTGATATTCTCATTGTAGAAGAAATTGGAAAAGATATATCCGGGGCAGGATTTGACCCCAATATTCTGGGGAAAAGTTATATCCTCAAAGAATTCGTCCTGCCGGTTCCCAAAATAGACAAGATGGTCCTGCTGGACGTCTCTTTGGCCTCTCATGGAAACGGGATCGGGCTGGGAATATTTGATATCATTACAAAGAAAGTTTTTGAACAGCTTGATCGTGAGGCCATGTACGCAAATGCTATCGCGGTAAAATGCGTGGAGGACTGCAAAATCCCACTGATAGCCGAAAATGAGGAGGAGGCAGTTAAGATAGCCATCAAAATCCTCAGAAATGCAGATAAAGACAACTTAAGGATCGTGAAGATCAAAAATACCATGGAGCTGGGAGAAATCATGGTATCCCATGCACTGCTTAAAGAAGTAGAGAAAAATCCACACCTGGTTTTGGAAAATAAATGTGATATGAGGAGGCCGAGATGAAGGTCAAGGAAAATTTATGGGAAACGATCCGATATGGCAGGCCGGACGCTCTGATCAATGAGTGGGAGGCATTTTCTTTTATATCGGACCCTATTACAGCATATATGTCTGTGGCTGAAAGGGGAAAAACAAAAGTAAACCCATGGGGGGTGACGGTATACTGGGGAGAAGATGAACCGGGGTCTATGCCCCTGATCAATGATGAGACTAAAGTATGTAAAGATATCTGCAGGTGGAAGGAATATGTGAAGGTACCGGATATCTGTAAAGTACCTATGGACTGGAAGAAAGCAGAGGAAGATACCAGAAGGATACATGAAGAAGGAAAGCTGACAATGGCTATGATGGCCTCCGGTTTGTTTGAACAGTCCCATGCGCTCATGGGATTTGAGGATGTATTTATTGCCATGCTGGAGGAACCGGAGGCCATGCACCAGCTTCTCGACCGCATTATGGAGTTTAAGCTGACCTGGTGCCGTATGCTGGTGGAAAACTGTAAGCCGGATGCCGTTCTTTTTCACGATGACTGGGGATCCAAGAAAAGCCTCTTTGTCAGCAGAGATACATGGGTTGAGTTTTTCAAGGAGAGATACCGGAAAATTTATGGTTATCTGAGAGAGAACGGGGTACTTGTGGTGCATCACGCAGACTGTTACTGCGAAACCATAGCAGAAGATATGGCGGAGATCGGTGTTGACGTGTGGCAGGGTGTAACCCCTGAAAATAATATTCCCATGATGCAGAAGCACCTCAGAGGGAAAATGGCATTCATGGGGGGATTGGATGCGGCGGTGATCGATGTGCCGGACTTTAAGGAGGACATTATAAGGGGGGAGGTAAGAAGGGCCTGTGAGGAATATGTGCCTGGAGGAGGATTTATTCCCTGTCTGACATACGGCGGTGATGACGGCAGCATTTATCCCGCTGTGGATGAGATCGTCAAAGATGAGATTGCAAAGTGGAGCCGGGCATATTTCCACAAATAATGACAGGGATTCAAATAATGTGTCAGGAATGCGGCTTGACGAAGCAGCATAAATGGTGCTAAACTAATCCTAGTCTAAAAGCAGGTGGAAGAATATGGAAGTCAGTAATTTTGTAAAGAAGGGAAGTACCAGGAATCGTACAGAGATTGCCTATGATAAGATAAAGGATTCAATATGCAGCGGTGCGATCAGGCCGGGGGATATTCTCAGCGAATCCCAGATCGCAGCGGAACTGGAGATGAGCCGGACTCCCGTCCGGGAAGCTCTGCGGATACTTGCCAGCGAGGATTTGGTAGTGATCAAGAATGGTATCGGAGCTTATGTGACAGAGATATCAGAGAAGGGGACCAAAGATTTGTTCGCAGTCCGAAAGCCTCTTGAAATATTGGCATCCAAGTCAGCCATTCACAATATATCAAAAGAGGAAATCCGGCAAATGGAAGAGATTTTCCAGAAGCTAAGGGTATTGGATGAATCGGGAGCACGGGTCGATAAAAAGATGTTTACGGATATGGACTGGGCACTGCATGACTTGATCATTGAAAAATGTGATAACCAGTATGTGAAGAATATTATGGCAAATATCAATGCCAATATTAAAAGGCTCCAGATATCCTCCTTTTACGCATTAAATGATATGCAGGAAAGTACGGCCCAGCATCTCAGAATTTTACGTCTTCTTGAGAAAAAAGAAGAAGATGCTCTGGAGAAGGCATTGGCAGACCATGTGGAATGGTCCATGCGCGCACTGCTCAGAACCTGAGAATAAGAACTTTATAAGAACTGTTGTAAATAAGGCTTTCTATGATATATAATAAATCATAGAAAGCCTTAACATATGCACTGACGTCTGCCGTAACGTTTGATCTAAAGCATATCTGTATCAAAAATCGGGACAATATATTTTTGGATCAAATCGATCCTGTCTTTTGCCCTCGGTGTAAAAAGGGCGGCAATGGAAACCACCATATTTTTGTCTCTATTCACATAAATCGTATTGCCCCCATCACCCATGGCGGCAAATTCATTTCCCTTATTCCCGCAGAGCCACCATAAGTACCCATAGGGCAGATTTTGTTTTTCCCAGCGGCTGTGTTCTTTTGTGCTCTCATCTATCCAGCTTTTTGAAACGATCACCTGTCCATTCCACATGCCGCCGTTTAAGTATAATTGACCTATTTTGGCCATATCAGCGGGTGAAAGGGTAAGGCCCCATCCGCCTGCGTTAATGCCGGATCCATCAGAGGCCCAGCCGCTGATATCTGTGGAATTGTTGAAAGCCATCTGTTCTTCCTTGCTCTGAAATACGATATTTTTTTCAACTGTGATACCCAGGGGGGCAAATAAGTTTTCGGACGCAAAGTCCAGGACAGGGCGGCCGACGGCCTTTGCAAGGATACCGGATAAGATATCAGGTCCGATGAGAGGGGCATAACGGAATTTGCCGATCCTGCCTTTGCCGCCCAACAGATCAAGGGTAAATCCTACCCAGTCGTCACTGGTAAAATATTTTATATAGGGGGCAAATTTATATTTGTAGGGAGCCGTCATTGTCAGCATGTTTTCAAGGGTAATGTTTTGTATTGTGTTCTCGCCCCTTTTCACAGAGTATCCCGGGAAGAAGTCCAATACCTTCTGATGAACGCTTTTTATATACCCCTGATCCAGCGCAATACCCATCAATATGGAGAGAATGCTTTTCGTCACCGAGTAGACATGAAAACGGCAGTCTCTTGTGCATGCATGATAGTAATTTTCATATAGTGTCCTGCCGTTTTTCAGAACAAGGATGCCTGTTGTATTGTTGTAGTCCCTGCAAATGATATTTTCCAGTTCTGAAATCTTTTCCTGATTCATATCTCGTTCTCCTTTGCGTTTGATCTGGATGCCGTCTGTGTTTTTGTTGTCTTTTTCTTGACAGGATAATAAATTTCCGTGATGAGTTCATCTTCTGATGATACCTGGGAGGGATCCGTGATGTACACTTCGCAGAGCGCGCCGTTTCCCTCGTAGCCCTCCTTTTCTGCCCATCTCCGCTGTTTTGCGTATACAGAGGGCAGCGCGGAGTAGGAACCATGCAGGACGGTTTTCAGGCACAGTCCGGGACAGTGGTCCCTTGTCCCTGTGGCATATTCCTTTACCGGGATGGCAAATTCTGTATCCAGCCCAAGGGAAGTGAATTCTTCACTGTGGAACAGCACCATGGGCGGGGCGGCGGCCGTCAGCTTATCCTCCAGCATTTTTTTGAATAATTTTCCGTAGCATTTTTCATATTCCTCAGGAAAATCATTTTCCTGCACCATTTTCCTGACAGACAAAAGATACATTTGTGGCAGCTCTGCGAGCTGGATTTCAATCGTATCCAGATAGGACATGATGGATCTTCCCTGTTTTAGGTTAGCGATATCCTGGTTCATCTGTTCCAGCGTTTTTTGGTATTCCAGGATCTGTTTTTCCATCTCCCTTTCTTTTCTTATGAGTGCAGGATAAAGGATTTCCTCTATCAGCTCCTCCGAATGAAGAATAGATTTGATCTCATCTAAGGAAAAGCTGTAAGATTTCAGCCGGTTGATGAATAACATGGTTTCCAACTGACGGATGGAATAATATCGATATCCGCTTTCCGGATTGATCTCTTCCGGATGGATCAATCCTATTTCCGCGTAATAGCGGAGCGTCTTGGCAGACACCTTACATATAGCTGAAAATTCACCAATTGATAACAAAGCATATCCTCCTTATGGCATGTTTGAGATTATCTTTATGTTACACCCTGCCCTAAGGGGAAAGTCAATATGTTTATCCCTGGGATTACCATCCGGAAATGTTTGTTCATACACAGGCATTTGATCAGCGTTCCAGAGATTTTCTCAGATATCTGGCTGTGATCGTATCGGCGGTTTCTGCCATTTCCCGGGGGGTTCCGGTAAATACAACCTGACCGCCGTCAGTGCCTCCGTCAGGCCCTATGTCAATGATATGATCTGCCTGTTTCATTACATCCAGGTTGTGTTCGATCACAATGACAGTGCTGCCGCGCCTGACAAATCCATCTAGAAGTCTCATGATGTTTTTCACGTCAGAGGCGTGCAGGCCCGTGGTGGGTTCATCCAGCAGATAGATATTTCCCTTTTTGTCCAGGTACTTTGCCAGCTTCACTCTCTGGCGTTCTCCTCCGGAGAGGGTGGAAAGCGGCTGCCCCAAGGTCAGATAGGAGAGGCCTGTTTCTATCATTGCACGGAGCTGTTTGTGGATCTTTTTGTGGCCCTGAAAGAATTCTGCAGCCTCCTCGGCTGTCATGTTCAGAATATCCAGTATATTCTTGCCTTTGAACCGGTAGGATAAAGCCTCATCACTGTATCGGCTGCCTTCACAGACTTCGCATACAGTGGTTACAGGATCCATGAAAACCAGTTCCGTTACAACCACACCCTTACCCTTGCATACGGGACAGGCTCCTTTGCTGTTAAATGAAAAGAGAGAGGCATCCACTCCGTTTTCAGAAGCCAGTAATTTCCGGATATCGTCGAAGAACCCTAAAAATGTGGCAGGCGTAGACCGGCCTGTGGCTGTGATAGGAGACTGATCCACCAGTACCACCCGGTCCTTATACTGCTGTGCAAACACATCCCGGATAAGACTGGATTTGCCGGAGCCGGCTACGCCGGTCACAACGGTCAGTACATTGATGGGAATATCAACAGATATATGTTTCAGGTTGTGAATATGTGCGTCTCTCACAGGCAGGAACTGACTGGCTTTTCTTGGGTTAGACTTGACAGGGATATATTCCAGCATGGCATTTCCAGTCAGGGTTCCCGACTGGAGCAGTCCCTCATAGCTTCCCTGATACAATATCTCTCCGCCGTTTCTCCCTGCCAGCGGTCCTACGTCAATCACCTGGTCGGCAATAGAGATCACATCCTTGTCGTGTTCTACCACAAGGACGGTATTGCCTTTGTTTCGCAGATTCTGCAGCAGTTTTGTCATGCGGTGGACATCCCGGGGATGCATTCCGGTGCTTGGCTCATCAAAAATGTAAGTCATGCCGGTGAGGGAGCTGCCCATATAGCGGACGAGTTTCAGGCGCTGTGCTTCACCTCCTGACAGGGTAGTAGATTCCCGGTTCATGCTCAGATAGGGAAGTCCGATCTCAATCATGCGTGTCAGGGAGGCGGTCAGGGTATTGACAATAGTCTCACCTCTGGGATCAGTGATCTCCTGCAGGACAGTTCGCAGCCTGGTGAATTCCATCTCACACATTTCGTCAATGCTGTATCCGTTGATTCGGCAGGAAAGTGCCGCGGGATTCAGGCGTTTTCCGCGGCAGACAGGGCATTCCCGCTCTTTGATGAGCTTTTTCAGACGGAGAAGGGAGCGGTCGCTGGAGGCCGACGGGTCCCGTTTGATGAGCAGCCGGTTCATATGGTTATAAATCCCCTCTACCTTTTTATTGACCGGCTTTTTGCCCCGTTCATATGCTCCATACAGCAGCAGGTTTCTTTCTTTTTCAGAATAGTCCTTCCACTTTTTATCCAGATCAAACAGGCCGCTCTGGGTATACTGTTTCCAATACCAGTTGCCAAAGTGGAATGCAGGCAGTTCAACCATACTCTCATTCCAGCTCTTATCCGGAGTAAGCACCTGGTCCATATCCAGATCCAGGATTTTTCCGATACCGGAGCATTCCGGACACATTCCGTTGGGGTCGTTGAAGGAAAAGTAAGAGGCTGTTCCCACATAAGGTGTTCCGATGCGTGAGAAGAGCAGACGCAGGGCAGAATACATGTCACTGATGGTCCCAACAGTGGAGCGCGCATTTCCACCCAGTCTGGCCTGGTCAATAATGACGGATGCGGTGAGATTGTCTATAAGATCCACTCTCGGTTTTTTATATTTGGGAAGTCTGCCCCGAATAAATGCCGTGTAGGTCTCATTCATCTGCCGCTGACTTTCCGCGGCTATGGTGTCGAATACTATGCTGGATTTACCTGAGCCGGAAACCCCTGTAAAGACAATAATCTTTTCTTTGGGTATTTCCAAAGAGACATTTTTTAAGTTGTTTTGTTTTAATCCCCGGATGATGATTTTATCCTTATGAGACATACTATTCCTCACTTTCTTTTTGACGTATGACCCATTATAACAGCATAAGAAATAAAAGTCCTGACTTTTTTTGCTGCGTTTTGTCAGGGAGAGCACAGTACACTAGTTGAGTTTCCGGAAACCAAGAGGGGTGATACCTGTTATTTTTTTGAAAATGGAGATAAAGTGGCTTGCGTCTGTAAATCCCACCTTATGCGCAATGTCCTGAACTTCCAGGCGGGGATTCATGAGAAGATATTCCTTTGCCTTGTTGATCCTGTAAATGGTCAGGTATTCATAAGCAGAACACCCAAGGAAACGGTTGAACAGCCGTGACAGATACTGAGGGGAGATATAAACCCGGCGGCCAAGCTCCTGCACGGTGAGTTCTGAATTATAATTTGTTTCGATTTCCTGTATTACAGGAGCTACGTATCTCTGATACAGGGAATCGTCCATCAGACTGCGTGTATAGATGCCGTCCGCAAAAAACATCAGAAGCCGGTAGCAGTCCGTGGACAAAGCTTTGGCGTCCATAGGCGGGTTTTCATATTTTTTCATGATAAGGGAAACAAGAGAGACTATCTCTGCTCCCTGTTCTTTTTCTATGAAGAGGAAGGGCCTGTTTCCGAGAAGCCGGGGAATACTGCTCTCAATGGTGCCTGTAAAGGTGGCAAACAAGGTGAGCCATTCCTCTGTCTCCTTTGCGTAGGAATGCTGGATAAACGGCGCGATCAGTACACCCTGCCCTTCCTGCAGGATGTGTACTTTTCCCTGGATCATGATTCGTCCGTTTCCTTTTTCGGACTGAAGGTAGTGGTACAGCGGATATCCTTTGGGACGGGACGTGTTTTCCTGCACCCAGTGGTTTCCTATGGAATCAAAGGTAAAAGGTTCGCTGACCGGTGTGTTCCTAAAATGGATGGGCATAGATATCACCTGTTTCAAAATATTATATTATTTAGCTTAACATATTACACAATCCCCTGTCTATCTGTAATATAATCAAATCAGCAGGTAACAGGTAAAGAGAGTGGTGAGCTTTCGGAAAATCATATAAAAAAGTAAGGAGACAAATGATCATGGAAGGTAAATTTAAAAGGATCCTATACGGCGGAGATTATAACCCGAACCAATGGCCAAAGGACATCTGGCAGGAAGATATGAGGATTTTCAAAGACGCCCATATCAACAGTGCCACCATTAATGTATTTTCATGGGCTAAGATCCAGCCCTCAGAAGAAGTCTATGATTTTAGTGAGCTGGATGAAATCGTTGAGATGCTCAGCAGGGAAAATTATGATATTGTGCTTGCCACATCCACAGCGGCGCTGCCAGCATGGATGGTTAAGCGGTATCCCGAGACTGCAAGGACAGATTATGAAGGAAGACACCACAAATTCGGACAGCGGCATAATGCCTGTCCAAATTCACCGGTTTATCAGAAGTATGCGAAGGCCCTTGCAAAAGAACTGGCAAAGAGATACGGAAGCAACAGGCATATTGCATGCTGGCATATTAACAATGAGTATGGCGGGGACTGTTACTGTGAAAACTGTGAAAAGGCATTCCGTGTCTGGCTTAGGAAAAAGTATGGGACACTGGAAGCACTGAACAAAGCATGGAATCTGGAATTCTGGGGACATACTATTTACGATTGGGATGAGATCGTGCTGCCAAATGCGCTGAGTGAAGGGCTTGAGAATGACAAGACGGCATTCGCGGGGATTTCTGTGGATTACCGCAGATTTATGTCGGACAGCCTTCTCGGCAACTACGTTATGGAGCGGGATGCAGTCCGCTGTTATGACAAGGAGACTCCCATTACAACGAATCTCATGGGCACCTATAAAGGACTGGATTATTTTAAATGGGCAAAAGAGATGGATGTGGTGTCATGGGACAACTATCCCCGTTACGATACTCCATGGAGTCAGACCGCCATGTGTCATGACCTGATGCGGGGGCTGAAGGATGAACCATTTATGCTGATGGAGCAGACTCCAAGCCAGCAGAATTGGCAGCCATATAATTCCCTGAAAAGACCGGGACAGATGCGGGCACAGAGCTATCAGACTATTGCCCATGGGGCGGATACCATCCAGTTTTTCCAGCTTCGCCGGAGCGTGGGCGGATGTGAAAAGTTCCACGGGGCAGTCATTGCCCATGTGGGCACAGAGGATACAAGGGTGTTCCGGGAGGTACAGCAGCTTGGACAGGAACTGGAACAGCTAAGAGATATGACACTGGACTCTGTGAATGAAGCGGAGGTGGGAATTGTATTTGATTGGGATAATTATTGGGCACTGGAATATACCAGCGGACCTAACGTGGATCTGAAATATGTGGACCAGATCCATCAGTATTACAGGTATTTTTATGACCGTAATATTCCAGTGAATATGATACCGTTTGACGCGGATTTCAGCAGATATAAAATGGTTGTGGCCCCTGTACTCTATATGGTTAAAGCAGGCATGCAGGAAGCCCTGGAGGAGTTTGTCAAGAACGGCGGGGTTTTGGTCACCACATATATGAGCGGGATCGTAGACCAGTCGGATAATGTGTATCTGGGCGGATACCCGGGAGTATTGAGTAAAATGGCCGGAGTGTGGGTGGAAGAGATAGATGCACTGGCACCGGAACAGGAAAACACGGTGATCTTTGAGGACGGTGACAGCGCGCCAGGCAGGCTGGTCTGTGATATCATACACTTAAGAGGTGCCAAATGCATCGGAAGATACGGACAGGATTTTTACGAAGAGAGTCCGGCTGTGACAAAAAATAGGTTTGGGAATGGATCTGTATATTACATGGGAACCCAAATGGACAAAGAGGGTATTGCAAAGGTTCTTGACATGGCTGCAGAAGATGTAAGCGTAAAACCGGTAATAGAAGAGAAAACCGGGCTTGAGATCACCTGCCGGAGAAAAGACGGATACCGGTACTATTTTGTCATGAATTTTAAAGACGAAGATTTGGAGATTCCCTCCTGCTTTGCGGGAAATACAGATCTGTTGACCAGGGAATCTGTAAAAAGCGGAGAAATGCTTTCTAAATTTGATGTGAAAATCATCCGCACAGAAGAATAGGATCTTTTACAAATTTTATAAGATTTACGGAAAATGAGGGCAGTCGCACTGAATAATGCGTGTACAGCCCCTTTTTCGTGCAGGAATGGACGAATGCAAAATAAGGAGGGACATTTCTGCAGTGAATCGTATTTTGCACATTTTACCGCAATATGATAATCTGTATAAGGACAGCCCGGTATCTTATATTTACAGCCCCGCGGGAATGATAAGGCTATTTATATTAAAGTGACGGGACCGGCCAAAAAAAATAAAGCAGAATATTGCGGATATGGAGTGACAATGGTAAAAGAGATAAATAACGGATTGCTTGCTAATCTGGAGAAACTGCATACAACAGAATTAGGTGTTGTACGCATTAAGAGAAACCTTTCCCTTGATACGGATCAGGTGGTTGCATGGTGCCAGGAAAAAATAAAATCACCAGATGCCGTTTTTGAAAGGAAAGGGAAGAACTGGTATATCACTTTAGATGACTGTGTGATCACAGTGAATGCCAACAGTTGGACTATTATAACAGCACACAGGAAAAAATCAAAAAGGTAGCCTACCGGACAGGATTGGTTTTTTGTTTTCAAAATTATCGACAGGAAAGGCAATGGCGGCTGCACTGCTGTTTTCTTATGCCATTGAGTTCTCACAATTATATCAGGTTATATACCGTTCTGGTTGTCACCTCCAATCGTATTGAAATTTCCTTGTCCGTTAGGCCATACCAAAAGTCTCATAACAGAACCTTCCTTTGGTTATCGGTTAAGGAGCAAAGTTCTTTCTATAAGGTTCGCTTTTCACTTCGCAGGGCAGCTCGTCCGCGTAAAGCACAAACCGATCGGACGGGTGCGTATCCTCGCAACTTAATAAATAATGAACCGAACATGGCGCATAGGTAAACCGGAAACATATATTCTCATTAAGTCCTTAATCAAATTCTGGTATGCCGATAGCAATACGCTTTGTTTCCTTCCATGAAAGTAAGCGTATTGCGCCGAATCCTGCTGCCAGCATGAACAGGCTAAGAAGCAGCTCCGGCCCGGTAGGTATCCCCGGAAAGACCTCCGCCATAGAGCCAAGCACAAAGCCAAGGATAATTAAATAGGTGGGGTGTGGGTGTTTCGTCATGGCCCTTTCTAATATCTTCGTGGTGAGTACAATTCCAAGGAGCAGGCCAATCCCCAAGGGAACCAGAAACGACAGGTAAAATTCACTGATTGCCCTCATGGTTTCGTCATACAGCCCCATGATAAGGAGCAGGTAGGAAACGCTGATCCCCGGTAATACCAACGCCACCGCCGCAATGAATCCGGCAAGCATGAGGAGCAGAAAGCTGATAATCCCGGCCTCCATTTCTGATTGAAATGCACCAGTAGGCAGGATGGCAAACAGAGCGACCACCAGAAGGCCTACAGTAATATAGAGCGGTACTTTCCAAGAAAAACGCTTGATTTCCGCCTGTCTGAAAATCAGCGGCACACCCCCGGCCACCGCGCCAAGGAAAAAGTACAACATGGGCATGGGATACTTCTCAATCAGTGAAAGCAGCGGATTTGCAAATAAAAGCATACCAAGGCCGCCGCCCAGCGAAAAGAGCATAAGGAAAAATAAACTCTCACTTTTATGCTTTCGGAAGGAGCTGACCGAAGATACCAGCTTATTATAGACACCGAGGATCATTGCCATAGAGCCGCCGCTTACGCCCGGCACCAGCATAGTTCCTCCCACGATCATTCCTTTTAATGCAGTAAATAAATTCTTCCTGTTATTCATCTATCATCACCTTTCTAACTTAATTCGGCAAAGTCGAAGTAAGACGCTGCAACCACAGCGAGGCCAATTCGATACCAGCCGAAGATTCTAAAGTCGTATTTTTTGATAAAGCCCATAAGAATTCGAAGCGCAGCCAAGGATACCAAAGAGAGCAGCTTTTAAGATTTCTCCTAAATTCAAAATCAGTCCTCTATACCAGATACAGACGGAGGGGGGACGAATCCCCCTCCACCTATTCATTTTAATGTGCCTTAAGTCGCTTTACCGCCTTCACTATTTCCACCTGAACGATAGAGAGGAGGGACAGAGCAATTACGATCAACCACTCGGTTCCACCTAAAAGAGTCAGCCGGAAGGCGCTTTGCAGAGCTGGAATAAGCAGGATACAAAGCATGAGCAAAAGCGATACTGCAAAGGAGATGAACAGCCATGGGTTGAGGCCCTCGGCTCGTATCCAGATCGGTTCTGTATTGGAACGCTGGTTGAAGGCCCGCAGCATTTGCGAGAAAGCCAGCGTACAGAAAGCCATGGTCTGGCCCACGGTATGATTCCCCATATTCACACCAATCCAATAAGCGACAATCGTTAAAGCCGCCACGAACATACCTTGCGTTACGACCCGGCGCACCAGGTCTTTCTCAAACAGGGTGCCGGATTTGACCGGCTGGTGTTTCATGATGTTTTTGCTGGCCGGGTCAACGCCCAGCGCCAGTGCGGGCAGGGTTGCTGTGGCAAGGTTTACCCACAGGATATGGACGGCCAGCAGCGGCGCGTCCCAGTTGAAAATGGTCGCAACAAACAGGGTCAGGATTTCCGCGATATTACCCACCAGCAGGAACTGGATCACCTTTTGGATGTTACGGTAGACCCGGCGGCCCTCCTTGATAGCATAGGCAATCGTGGTAAAACTGTCGTCAAGCAAAATCATGTCGGAGGCATCTTTGGCAACGTCTGTGCCGGTAACACCCATCGCCACACCAATATCCGCCGCTTTCAAGGCCGGGGAATCGTTCACACCGTCGCCGGTCATAGCGGCTACCTCTCCGATACGCTTCAAGCTCTGAATAATGCGCAGCTTGTCGGCAGGTGATACACGGGCAAAGACGGTGGTTGTTTTAACCGCTTCGTCCAGCTCGCCGTCGGTCATGCTATCCAGCTCGTCGCCAGAAATAACTGTATTTCCCTCACGATAAATAGCAAGTTCTTTCGCAATGGCAAGAGCTGTAACTTTATGGTCGCCGGTAATCATGATGGTACGGATACCCGCCGTAAGACAGGTACGCACCGATTCGGCAACCTCACTTCGCGGCGGGTCGATCATACCGACCGCACCTACAAAGGTCATATCAAATTCTAAGTCCTCGTCATCCTCCTGCGGAACATTGGAAAGCGTCCGCATGGCAAAACCCAGCACGCGTAGGGCGTTTTCTGACATACTGAGACACAGCTTTGCTATATTGGTTCTGTCGGCCTCCGTCATGGGCCGTATGCCTTTTGCCGTCAGGATATGTGTACACAGGGGGAGCATTTCATCCACCGCACCTTTGGTGTATGCCTCCCATTGGTTCTCAATACGGTGTACGGTTGTCATTCGTTTTCGGTCAGAATCGAAGGGCTGCTCCCAAAAGCGGGGATGTTCTGATTCCAGCGCCTCATGATTGATACCGAAGGCCTGCGCCATGTGGATCAGCGCGCCCTCGGTGGGGTCGCCGATAATCTCTCCTTTCCGGTCGGGGTCAAGGCTTGCGTCGTTGCACAGGGCCGCCGCGTATACCAAATGTTGATAAACCTCCGGGTGTTGTTCAGCGGCAGAATGAACGAGGGTCGCTTTGCCTGTTTCAAAATCGCCATTGACCGCGATATGGGTCACTGTCATTTTATTTAAAGTAAGCGTACCTGTTTTGTCGGAGCAGATCACCGTGGCGCTGCCCAGGGTTTCCACGGCGGGCAGCTTTCGGATCAGGGCGTTTTTCTTCGCCATACGCTGCACGCCCAGCGCCATTACAATGGTGGCTGTTGCGGGCAGGCCCTCCGGGATAATGGAAATTGCCAACGAGATCGCCACAAGGAATTGTGGGATCAGCGGGCGCTGATACAGCGCGCCGATAATAAAAATCAGAACGCATACAATCAGACCAACTACCGTCAATGTTTTACCCACCGCGTTCAGCTTCCGTTTGAGCGGGGTATCCAATTCGTCCTGATTGTCAAGCATACCGGCAATGTTACCCACCTCGGTATCCATACCGGTGGCAACTACCACGCCCGTGGCGCGGCCATAGGTAACGATTGCGGAAGTATATACTATATTACTGCGGTCGCCCAGCACGCAATCCGACCGCAGCAGTTCCTCTGCATCCTTTTCCGAGGGTACGGATTCGCCAGTGAGGGAGGCTTCCTGTACTTTCAGGTTGGCGGAATCAATGAGGCGCATATCAGCAGGAACCATGTCCCCGTCGCTTAAGCAGACCACGTCGCCCACTACCAGCTCGCTGGCCGGGACGATACTTTCTTCTCCCTGCCGCAGAACGCGCGCCGTGGGGGCGCTCATGTTACGCAGGGCTTCCAGTGAGGATTGCGCCTTTTTTTCCTGCACAATACCAATCACCGCATTGATTACCACGATTGTAAAAATTACTGTTGCCTCCGTCCATTCCTGCAATACGGCGGAAAAGACCGCTGCGCCGATCAGAATGAGCACCATAGGGTCTACAATCTGTGCTTTCAGCATTTGAAGAATTGTTTTCGGAGGCTTCGAGCGCAATTCATTGCGCCCATTTTTTCTTAGCCTTTCGGCTGCCTCAGCATCGCTCAAGCCCTTTTCGGAGGTATGTAATGTTTCATACACCTCGTCAAGTTTCTGTGTGTGCCAAGGCACCTGTCTGTGATTATCCATATCGGATATACCACTCCTTTCTTTGATTGAGATTATTTATATTCTGACCGCCGTTAGGCGGAGGCCAGCGAAAAAAAATACAAAAAAGCATAGCCCGCGAACCCTCTAAAAAAGGGCGCAGGTTATGCCTTTATATGATAAATTGTTCAATTTACAAGAATAATATAAGTTACTTCGGTCAGCGTCGCTACTGTCGGCGTCGTCCATAATTTACAGCTTAATTCCTTTCCTCAAAGATATTTGTGCATTATTATATGGGAAATGGGGTGCAGTGTCAACAGAAAATCATAAAAATTTACGGTTTATTTATAATCCTCCGGCGAATCCTTGTCGTCTGTATTTCCTAAGTTGCATGAGCAAAAGATTTCTTTTAATTAACATGTTTTACGAAACAGTATTCCGCTAAAGTATGGGAAGGGTTCTCATGTGTTTCCACCAAATCAAACCCCAAATGTTCATATATGGGTATATTCGTGGTTGAATTTGTCTCTAAGATGATAGCTTTGTTTTTATACTGTTCAAATATAAATTCTAACATCTCTCTTGCGATTCCCTGTCCTCTTTTCTGTTTGTCTATCCCAAACTGTGCGATATAATATGAATCCTTGCAGTGATTTTTAAACCATCTAAGTCTGTGCGCTTCGTTTACAGTTTTTAAATTCCTCTTCAATACTGCTTTTTCCTTTTTTGACAATCCTGTCAGAACTTTTCTTAATCTTATGAAACAATGCAGCAAAAAGCTGAGTGAGAGCAGTTTTCGAGATGCGATTCCCACAATGGCTCCTGAAATATCATCATCATAAATGAAAATGTCTCCATATTTAAGATACGTTTGCAATTGCTGATATTCTATTTCAACAGCCAACTTCTTTGCAGCCGCCTCTTCAAAGTTCCGGTACATGAGCTGCATCACTTCTTTATCCCAAAATTGTTCGACTATAAAATTTGCTGCTAATTGTAGTTCTTCTTCTCTGATTTTTCTCATTTAAAATCTCCTTTCCATATTTTTTACGATTTGCCCTCTCGATTTATAGGAAGGATACAGCGATAGGTTCCGTTCTTGAGATTTTTATGTATCCGCTTCAAACCGCTTGATATTCTCGACCTTGCCGATCACAACAATAATGTCGCCTTCATTAAAGAGGTACTGTGGCGATACCTCAATATCTGTCACGCGCTCCCGCTCAATGGCAATGATGTTCAGGCCGTACTGCTGGCGGATATTCATTTCCTGAACACTCCGCCCAATCATAGCTTTCGTGACCGGAATCTGTTGGATTTCCACTTCATTATCCAGTGAAATATAGTCCAGAAAATTGTGGGATACCAGACGTTTCCCAAGGCGCAGGGCCATATCGCGCTCCGGGTAAACGACCTCTGCTCCGATTTTCTCCAGCACGGCACCCTGATCCCGGCTTATGGCCTTGGCGATTACATGGGGAACATTCAGGCTCACCACATTGAGTGTGGTTAGAATACTGGTGTCGATTTTTTCTCCGATACAGATAATAACGGTATCACAGTTCTGTATCCCAATCTCCTCCAAGGTTTCCTTTGTCAGATTTTCCGTCACAAAGGCGTGCTCCGTAAAGTTCCGCAGCTCCCGCACCTTATCCTCATTACAGTCAATTACGATTACTTCTTTTCCTGATTCTGCAAGGCTCTGTGCCAATGCGGTACCAAAACGGCCTAAGCCGATTACCCCAAAAGAGGCTGATTCTATTTTTTTCATACATTCTCCTTTATCCGATTGTTATAGATTCTTCTGTATAGCGTGCGTTCGGGGCTGGACGGTTTACCCATATAGAGGCAAGCGTGAAAGCACCCAGCCTTCCAATAAACATGATGATTACGATTATCAGTTTACTTATATTTCCAAGCTCCGGCGTGATACCCGTGGAAAGCCCCACCGTGCCAAAGGCGGATGTTACTTCAAACATAAGCTGAATGAACGAAAATTTCGGTTCAAATATACAGAGCAGAAAAGTTCCGATACATACGACTAGTAAGGAAAGAAAGGTAATAATATAAGCCTTTGAAATTCCTTCTGCTGGGATAATCCGGTGAAATGCCCCTTGGTGCCTTTTCGTCATAAGGCTTCTCACAGATTGTATCAGGGCGAAAAAAGTGCTGGTTTTGATACCGCCGCCCGTTGATCCCGGCGAAGCACCGATAAACATTAACATTATCAAAGTAAAAAGCCCTGCGCTAGAAAACTCTCCGATAGGATAAGTGGAGAAGCCTGCCGTCCGTGCCGAAACGCTCTGAAAGAAAGCACCCAGCCATGTTATTTCTTCGGTGGCCTTCAACAGCAGCGTGCCGATCAGAAGCAGCGCCGCCGTCGTGGTTATAACAACCTTTGAATGAAGGCAGAGCTTTTTGAATGACCGGGTTTTAAGTATGTCGATAATTACCAGAAAGCCAAGGCCGCCGAAAATGATAAGGGCGGAGGTCGTCAGATTCAATAGCACATCTGATTGGTAAGGGATCAGATTTTGCAGACCTCCTAAAATATCAAAGCCGGAATTATTGAAAGCAGCTATTGAATGGAAAATACTGATTTCCAACGCTTTCAATGGCGGATAGTCCTGCGCAAATACAATAAAGCTGAGAATTGCGCCCACAAGCTCGAAACACAATGTCATGAGTAGAACCGTTTTTACCAGCCGGATCATACCCTTAGAGCTTTCTACATTCAGTGCCTCTTTTACCAACAGGCGGCCTTTTATACTGATTCGTTTACCAGCGGCCAATATAAAGCCTACACCCACTGAGGTTACGCCCAAGCCGCCAATTTGGATCAGCAAGGCAACTATCGCCCGTCCGAACGCAGTAAAATGGTCGGCGGTATCTATGGCAATGAGGCCCGTGACGCAGACCGCGCTCGTGGAGGTAAAGAGTGCGTCTATGAAGCCCGCCTCCATGCCGGGCTTCACGGATATGGGAAGTAATAACAGGAAGGTTCCGAGCAGGATTACAAAGGCAAAGCCCAATGTAATCAAACGGCCCGGAGGCTGTTTCTTTAAAAATAGAAATAGGTTGTTCATAAGTTTTCCATAGGCAACCTGCATGAAAAGCCCTTTATAACGTAAAAAGCACGCCTTGGGCGCAAAAGGGCGCAAGACGTGCGTAGTATCATAATGATTTGATTTTTACAGTATGTACTTCGGGCAGCGTCGCCATCGGCGTTGTCCATGGTATGTAATTCCTCCTCTCTGCATAGCAGATATTTGCGGATTATTATAAGTGATATTGTGGAAAAGCGCAAGCCTGCAATTAAAGATTTCATAAAAACTTTACCTTTGTAAACTTATTTTTTCCCTCTAAAAAAGACAAAATTCTTTAAATAAGGCTTGCTTTCACATCCAAAATGCGTAAGCTGTGAGGCACAGGCGAGGAAGTAAAGCGCTACAAAAGCATTGAATTGCCGGACGCACTTAAAGAAATCGAAATGCATGACTTTCATTTCAACGTACACATGGACGGAAAAATCATTTTTTAAATCCATTATGAACAGGGTGCATTGCCGGAGATTTTCCCGGAACCACGCACAAGAATGACGCACAAAGCCAAAAGCGAAAATAAAGTAGAAGCACCGGATGCGGCGGAGGTTCCTGAAACAGAGGAAGGCAAGGCCCCCGCTACTATGGAAATCGCCTTCAACCTCTCCGGTATACGCTGCAAGGAGCTGGTGGTAGCAGTAGGCGGCTTGACCGGCGCGGCTTTTTCTTGCCTTGCTATACAAAAAAAGTTATGTTTTAATCCTTTTAGAGCTTGTTTTTCACCGGTGGTGCGTAAGCTGTCACTCACAGAAAACGAACAGGAGGCCACCATCATGGCGAATTATAGTATTGAAAGCCAGCCTATCTCCGGGCTGGCCTTATCACAAAATATACCCTCCATTTATACACCAATGTTCACAGGTATGGTATCCTAAATTTATCAAGATAACAGGTGTATGGTATCCGCTAATATGTTTTAAACTTTTTAGCGTTTCTACTTTCGACCATGCTTTGCATGATAGAAGGGGGGGCAATAATCAGGACAAAAGTACCGATGGATTAAAAAGCGGCTATCATACACTAATACCAAGGATACCACACGGCATAGAACATAAATAAAAAAACGGAAAACCCCTATATTACGGGCTTTTCTGGGAATGGGACAATTTAATATTGGTGAAAATCATTTTATTAAAATTTGTCCCTTTAGACAGACTTTTTGTCCGTGTTAATATAGTCTTTAAAAGGAGGCATAAAAGAATGAACAGATATAGGACTTCAGAAATTGCCAAGATCATCGGTATTCATCCGAATACGGTTCGCCTATATGAAGAGTTGGAGCTGATTCCGAAACCTGACCGCATGCCAAATGGCTACAGGGTATTTACGGATCTTCACATAGAACAGTTTCGCCTTGCCCGTCTTGCATTTCAAGTTGAAGTGCTGCAGAACGGGCTGCGGAAAAAGATTGTACAGATGATAAAAGTATCCGCTGCAGGTGATTATGACAAAGCACTGGAACTCACAGAGGGGTATCGGATGCAGCTTCGGCAGGAAATTGCCAACGCGGAGGAGGCCATTGATATTGTAAAGCGGATTTTAGACGGCAGACAAGAAGAGAATGTACACACCATGAAAAGGAAAGAAGTGTCCGAATACCTGAATATTTCCATGGATACCTTGAGAAATTGGGAAATGAATGGTCTGCTCACTGTCAGGCGCAGGCAGAATGGGTATCGTGTCTATACAGATGATGATATCCGTCGTCTGAAGATCATTCGTTCCCTGCGGTTTGCCAATTATTCTCTGGAAGCCATTTTGACCATGCTTGGACAGGTATCAAAATATCCCGGGATAGATATAAAAAGGGCGCTGGATACTCCGAAAGAGGACACTGAGATCATCGCAGTGTGTGATAAACTGGTGACATCTCTCACAAAAGCGGAGTCCAATGCAGAGAAAATGTTGGATAAGCTCAAAGAAATGAAAAGTAAATTCTAACTATTCTTAAACCCTCCATTTAACCACCAATGTTCTTTCCTGTGATATTCTTTTTCTTGAAAAAACAAGGAGGAAAATAATATGCAGGAAGTAATTAAAGTCGAACAGTTGGCAAAATCCTACGGGAAACTGCGCGCAGTGGAACATATAAGCCTGGCGGTTGACCGGGGTATGGTTTTTGGCTTGCTTGGAGCCAATGGCGCGGGAAAATCCACAACAATTGAATGCATCTTGGGAACAAAGAGAGCCGACACAGGTACTGTCCGTATTTTGGGAGCAGACCCTGTGCAAAACCGAAAAGAACTTTTTGAAAAAGTAGGCGTGCAGTTCCAAGAAAGCAGTTATCAGGAGCAGATCACAGTGGCGGAGCTTTGCCGGGTGACTGCCTCATTGTACAAAAAATCTGCGGATCCCTTTGCTTTGCTTGCCAAATTTGGAATTGCAGATAAGAAGAAAAATCTTGTCAAAGACTTATCTGGAGGGCAGAGACAGCGTCTGTTCATTGTTCTTGCGCTGATACCCGGTCCGGAAGTTGTTTTTTTGGATGAACTGACTACCGGATTGGATGCGAAAGCGCGCAGGGAGGTATGGAAAATACTCTCGGACTTAAAAAGAAAAGGTCTGACAATTTTTCTGACCTCACATTTTATGGATGAAGTGGAGGTATTATGTGATCGTATCTGCATTTTAAGAAAAGGAAAAATTGTTTTTTGCGGTACTGTTTCAGAGGCTATAGAAAAAAGTCCTTATGAAAAATTTGAGGATTCTTATCTTTGGTATACAGACGAGGAGGATAAAGCCAATGAAAACATTTAGAACCATGTTGAAAACAGAATTGAAGCTTTCACTGCGGGGAATGGATATGTTCATATTCGCCATCTGTGTTCCCGTGGTGGTATTAGTTATTATGGGAATCATCTACGGAGGGAAGCCGGCCTATGAAGGGGCGGAATATACTTTTCTGGAACAGGCTTTTGGTGCAGTCACCACAATATCTATTTGTGCCGGCGGGGTCATGGGACTGCCTCTTGTCGTCTCTGATTACCGCAGTAAAAAGATATTGAAGCGCTACAAAGTCACCCCGGTCAGTCCGGTCATGATATTATTTGTGCAGGTGGTCATCTATACCTTATATGCAGCCGTATCCTTTTTACTTCTGTATCTTACAGCAGCACTTTTCTTCGGCTATCAGTTCCGCGGATCAGCGTTTGATTTTCTGGCAGGTTATCTTCTGGTGCTGGTATCCATGTTCAGTATAGGCATGATGGTGGGAGGCATAGCGCCCAACACAAAAACAGCGGGTGTGATCGCAAGTATCCTGTATTTCCCCATGCTGATTTTTTCCGGTGCGACACTTCCCTACGAGATCATGCCTGCGGCCATGCAGAGGGCGGCAAATATTCTGCCTCTGACACAGGGGATAAAATTACTGAAAGCTGCTTCTCTGGGGCAAAGTACGGAAAATGTGATGGTTTCTGTCATCATTATGATCGTGATCGCCGTACTCTGTACAGGGATAGCTTTTCGATACTTTAAATGGGAATAATGTGGTCCTGCATCACCAAGTGTTAATAGATTTTGCCCGTTGACTGTGATACAATAAAAGATATCAGAAATGCAGCGTATACAGGAAAAACGGAATGCCGTCTGACGGCAGGATGTTACAATACTACAAAACAGGAGGCAGTATGGTGGGAGAACCTTTGCACTTTGAGACACGTGATGCGTTCAGAGACTGGCTGAAAAACAATTCTGTGACCAGCGATGGGGTCTGGCTGTTATTTGGAAAGACAAAAGAATTAGTGACTGTAAAAGCTGGAGAAGCGCTGGAAGAGGCCCTCTGCTTTGGCTGGATCGATGGTCTGATGAAACGCATAGACGATAAATCCTATATGAAATATTTTTCCGCGCGCAGAAGTAACAGCAAATGGTCAGAGAAAAATAAGGCATTGGCAGAGCGCCTGGAAAAATGCGGTCTGATGACAGATCTCGGCAGAGAGAAGATTGAGGAGGCGAAGAAAAACGGGCAGTGGGACAGTTCAGGGGGAAAAACGGTTGTGACAGAAGAGCAGATAGAATACGTGGCGGATTTGCTGAAAGATAATGAACTGGCGTATGCGAATTTCCTGAAGATGTCTCCGTCTGTCAAAAGAACCTACACCAGGGCATATTTGGATGCAAAGACTGACGCCGGGCGTACAAAGCGTTTGGCATGTATGACTGAGCGGTTGGAAAAAAATTTAAAACCTATGTAAATCTGCCGCGGCACTTATTTATTCACAACCGGTCAGAAGACAGAATTTAATGAACTGTAAGTTGAAATTAAAGAGGATTCTGTTGTTTTTAAAGATTTAAAACTTGACATAGAATAGAGGTGCTCAAAATGGAATTCAGAAAGATATTTGATACCATACCGGAACAGTTTGACCAGTACAGGCCTCGTTACAGCACAGAGCTGTTTTCCGAATTGATTGAATATGCTCATATAGGTCCAAATAAGTCGGTTTTGGAAATAGGGCCAGGTACGGGACAGGCCACTTCCCCTATACTACAGACAGGATGCGATTACCACGCGATTGAACTCGGTGAGCATTTAACTCAAATGATGAAGCAGAAATACGGTCATTATTCCAATTTTGAAATTATCAATGATGACTTTGTCACCTATGATTTTGCAGAACAAAAATTCGATATGATCTATTCCGCTGCGGCGATCCAATGGATTCCTGAAGAAACCGCGTTCTCTAAAACGCTAAAGCTGCTGAACCCGGGAGGAATCTTAGCCATGATGTTTACTGAGGGAGATTATAAAGCTCCCAATGAAGCCCTGTATAACAGAATTCAGAAAGTGTATGACGAACATTTCAAACCGGATATCAAATATGAGCAGGGCGGGTTTCAATATGAAAATGCAATAAAATACGGATATGTGGAATGGAAAAGACGTGAATATTATGGAAAGAGGGAACTTACTGCCGAAGAATATGTCGGTCTTTGCGGAACCCATTGTGATCACATTGTTATTCCCAATCTACATAAGACTGAGTTTTTTAACGGCCTTTATTGTGCTGTTAAGGAAGCCGGGAACAAGATCATTTTCAATGATACCTATGTGCTGATAACCGTCAAAAAGCCGGAATAGAATGGCTGGATTTACCCATCTATAAAGGGGTTCCGGATATAACAGGTCATGTGCCGGGAGACTGCAGGATAGGGCAGGAATCATGTGAGGAGAATACGAAAGATTGGAGGAAGCGTGTATGATATACACCTTGGAGTACATTTCGCCGGTTGGGCGGATCATGATAGGGGCGAAAGAGGACGCTTTGGCCGGACTTTGGATCGAGAATCAAAAATATTATCTTGGCTCAGTGAAAGAGGAAATGGAAAAATGTCAGGATTTGCCGGTTCTGATACAGGCAAAAAAATGGCTGGACCGTTATTTCGCCGGGGAAAGGCAAAAAATCAGAGAATTGAAGCTGGCTCCTTCGGGCAGTGAATTTCAAAAGAAGGTATGGAAACTTCTGATGGAGATTCCATATGGTCAGGTCACTACCTACGGAGAGTTATCCCGTAGAATAGCCCGGGAACAAGGCATTGAGAGAATGTCAGCGCAGGCTGTGGGGGGAGCTGTAGGGCACAATCCCATCTCCATAATCATCCCCTGCCATCGTGTAGTGGGATCAAACGGCAGTCTGACAGGATATGCCGGCGGTATTGAGAAAAAAATAGCATTACTGGAACATGAGGGCGTTTCCATGGAAAAATTCTTTGTGCCAAAGAAGGGAACTGCTCTCTAAAAAGGGAAGGGAGGAAAAGGTATGTCGATAGCGATCGTATGGTCAAGTGCCAATGAAGATGGATTGACGGCGTCAGCTAAGGGGGCTATAGCTGAAGGAATACGGGAAAACGGTGCTGATGTGGAAGAGATTTATCTGAATCATCTGAATCTGGAACACTGCCGTGCGTGTGGAAACGGCTGGGGTGCCTGTCGTTCCAAAGGTGTGTGTGTTATTGAAGATGATTTTGAGAAGACTTATGGGAAGCTGGCAGATGCAGAGGGAATTGTATGGATAACTGCTGTCTACTGGCATGATACCACAGAGGCCATGAAAGCATTTACCGACCGGCTTAGAAGATGCGAGACAGGGCATAATGGTTATTTGAACCAGAAAAGATGCTTTCTGATCGCTTGTGCAGGAGGAACCGGGCTGGGGGCTGTGGAATGTCTTCATAATATGGAGGAAGCGCTGAAGCATATGGGTATGCGGGCTTATGACCGTGTTCCGGTGATTCGTTTTAACAAAGACTATATACTGCCTGCACTGCGGGAGGCAGGAAGATTATACAGCAGGCGGCTTGTGGATGGGTTTGATATGAAATATTAGTGAGGACAGAACTGCCGGAACCAGGAGGACAAGCCTGTAGGTTTCGGCAGTTATTTTATTGATCAAATATTTGTTTTAAGAATCCGTAACCTTCTGTATCAAGAAGATCATAGGGAATGAAACGTACGGAGGCGCTGTTGATGCAGTAGCGCAGTCCTCCAAGTTCAGCCGGCCCGTCGGGAAAGACGTGGCCGAGATGCGAATCACCTGCCCGGCTTCTTACTTCTGTGCGTTTCATATTAAAAGTGGAGTCTGTTTTTTCAGTCACAACCTCCAGTATGATCGTCTTTGAAAAGCTTGGCCACCCACATCCGGAATCAAATTTATCTTCTGAGCTGAACAGCGGTTCTCCTGTGACTACATCCACATAGATCCCTTTTTCAAAATTATCTGCGTATTCATTGCTGTAAGGGCGTTCTGTATCACTGTTCTGTGTCACCTGGTACTGGATATCAGTGAGCCTTTCTTCTAATTCTTTCTCATCCGGCATCGGGTAATTCTCCGGCTTGATCTGATCAGAGAGTGTGTTCGTGTCAAGTCCTTCCTCCTCAATAAAATCATCGGCTTCTTTTAGATTGATGTGGCAGTAGCCGCCGGGATTTTTATACAGGTAGTCCTGATGATAATCTTCGGCCAGATAGAAATGATCCAAAGGCAGAACTTCCGTTACAATCTCTTCTTTATATTTTTCTTTCTGTTCCTGCACTGCTGTTTCCGCAGCCGTCTTATCCTTTTCATCGACATAGTAAATTCCGGAGCGGTACTGGCTGCCGCTGTCATTTCCCTGTCTGTTGAAGCTTGTGGGGTCTACCACCTTGAAGAACCCGTCTAATATCTGTTTGGTCGTGATTTGAGAAGTGTCATACACAACCTTAACAGTCTCCGCATGTCCGGTGTTTTCATTACATACCTGCTCGTAGGTGGGATCTTCTGTATTTCCGTTTGCATAGCCCACATCCGTGTCATATACTCCGGGAAGCTTCTTCATATAAGCTTCCAATCCCCAGAAACAACCTCCGGCCAGATAAATCGTATGTGCGTTTTCCTTGTTCCTCATAGTTTCCTCCTTTTTTCGGATAGACTGCCTGCGCCTATGGACTTCAGCCAATATTTTTTCATAGGATCATCTTCTTTCTTTTCAGCACGACCGGGAACAGGTTTACAGGTGGGTTTCTTAATATTTAATATAAACCTTTTCTACGGAAAAAACCATAGTATCTCATATTTTACTTTTGCTGTTCGCTGTCAGGTGCACTGTCAAGTCTCTTTTTACAATGGGGACAGTAGTTTGAAAACCAGATGCGCGTCCCATAACGCTTTCCGCACTTTGGACAGCACCATAAATTACTGTTCGTATAAGCCGGCATCAGAAAGTATCCGATCAATAAGAATAATAATGACGGTACGGCATCCTTTTGCAGATAGAAGAGCACGGCCGTTATTGCCGCATAAAAAAGGATAAAAACACGGAACATCTTTAATTTCCGCAAAGTCATTGTAAGATGTGCTCTTTTCTTCTCCTGCAGCAGTCCGAACGCAAAGATACCATCAAATAAAAGTGTCAGAACAATATAGTGCTTGATTGTAATGACAGGGCTATAGATGGATGGCTCCCGGATCACTGCTATAAGAAGCCAGATAAAAAACTGAAATAAGGTAAAGTAAAGGGTTTTCCGAAGTATTTCCAGCATTTTTTCTTCCTTTCTTTTTTACGCAGTATATCAGATGTACATCAAGTCCATATGAAAGGAGGAGAAAATTTTTGTTAAATGGTATTTTTACCTGCCGTAACGTGCTGCTGAGTACGGAGTGAGCAGCATCTGAAGATCAGTGTTTAGCCGTTAAACTCCTGTTTCCTGTTGCAAAAGAGGGGGCTTTGCATTATAATTATCTGGATAAGGTTCCAAGAATGAAAGCATGAGATACAGCTCCGGATCTTTTCATAGACAAGACTTAAATAAAGAGGGGGAAATCGTATGAACCGCGGTGTGACTAGGAGAATTGCGGGTATATTATGCGCTTTGCTGCTGTTGTTGACAATGTCAGGCTGCAGCCGGCAGGTACCAAAAGAAAAAACCGTGATCAAAATTTTATATAATGAGGATTTTAAAAAGATAGAGGAACTGGTGGAATCCACCTATGATGACATTGATATCCAGACGGAATTGTCGCTCTATCCCAGCGAGCAGCTTCGCCGTCTGAACAGGGGAGTAGGGCCGGATCTGGTGATCACGGCACAGCCTGACACGAATCTGGTAAAAAAATATTTACTGGATATCAGTGATACAAGGGCCAGCGCGTCCTATGACGGTACTATCATGAATGCATGGAAGACAGACGGAAAGACCTATATGATTCCCCTGCCCGGCGTGTACAGCGGATATGTGATCAATGAGACGCTGTTTGAGCAGGCAGGGCTGTCACTACCTTCCAATAATACAGAACTGGTTGCTGCGCTTTCCGAATTAAAGGAAAAGGGTCTCGGGGTCGGAGAGGATGGTGTCAGTTTTTCCATCAAGAGTGACTATAATACATCAGTGGGCATGTTTTATGTGGGCAACATGGTGCCTGATTTTCTGGGGACTGTAGAAGGGGTAAAGTGGCTGGCAGATTTCCGAAATAAAGAGGCATCCTTTACCGGCGTTTGGGAACAGAGCTTCACACTGTCAGATGCCCTTGTCGACGCCGGACTTATGGATCCAACCGATATTGCCCATCAGCGCAGGTCCGTCCTCTGTAAAGAACGGTTGAGCAATGGTACCCTTGCGGCCGCTTTTGGAGATTCCACATTTTATTATGAGTGTATTGCCGCCAACCGGGAAGCGGTAAAGGAAGGCACATCAAAGGCATATACCTACCGTATGCTCCCGTTTCTCAGCGATGAGGGAAATGAACCCTGGTTATTGTTCGCTCCGTCTGCCCTGATGGGCATAAACAATTCTATCAGTGCTGAAAAGCAGGAGGCCTGCAAACGTATTCTGGAATTACTTTCGACACCCGAGGGGCAGACCGCTTTTATTGAGGATCTGAGCGGGGGTATATCCTGCCTTACGGATTATGAGCAGCAGGAAGATTTGATCCCACACGGCGTTGATGAGCTGATAGGATCGGGATATATTTATAATGTTTTATTTCCGAGCAAAACCGTGGAATACCTGGGCGGTTATGTTAGGAATATCATGGCCGGCAAATGCTCGGTGGAAGAAGCCCTGCAGTCCATCGACCAATTCTATTACGAGGGAACAGATGAATCCTCCTATGATTTTTCAATCATAGGGACTGTAGATCATGATCTGCTTCTGGAAAACTTTAATGTCCGTATCAAAGAGACTGAACTGGGAAATTTTATAGCTGACTGTGTTGCCGAAGCCTCAGACGCCCCCATTGCGGTGGTCAACGGCGGCGGGATCCGGGCCAGCTTTTATGAGGGTGTGGTTTATGGGGGAGATCTCGACGTGGTGTGTCCCTTTGACAATCAGATCATTGTGTTGGAAATGAAGGGGCAGACCCTGTGGGATATGTTAGAAAACGGCCTGTCAACCTGGACGGATGAGTTTCCCAGCGGACGGTTTTTACAGGTTTCAGGTATCCGCTATACCTTTGACAGCAGTAAAACGGTTGGCAGCAGACTTGTAAGTGTGACAATGCCTGATGGGACAGCGCTGGATGTAAGCGCGAGTTTCCAGGTTGCGGTGACTGACTATATGGCCGGCGCTAAAACCTATGTGGAAGGCAATGGGGATGGGTATACAATGCTCAATTATTATGACGATACCATTCCAAAAGGCAATGTGGCCTTGGTAAAGGAAACCGGTCTGCTTTACCGTGACGCTTTGGCACAATATTTTGAACAGCATAGGGATAGTGTTGTGGATGTGAAGCTGGAAGGAAGAATCACGAATTTGGCCTGGGATAAATAAAAAGGCGAGGCAGGCGGAAAGGATGGAGGAGCATTGAAAACTCACATAAAAAAGAATGATAAGCGCAGAATGCTGGTTTTTATTCCCGCTCTGCTTTTGATGGCTGCTATCCTTTGCGTCTCCGCCATGACCATTTACCGGGGAGTGTCAGAACGCACGGTAACCAATATCAGCGGGGTCTATCTGCGGGAAATGACGGCACAGCTCAGCAGTCATTTTCAGACTAATCTGGACAGCCAGTTTTCTCAGATCCACACGATCACCAATGCAATATCAGAGAAGGACCTGCAGGATGAGGCGAGTATGAAACGCTTTCTGGTACAGGCACAGAAGGACAATGATTTCACACACATTGCGTTTATCAGCGACAAGGGAATCGCTTATGCCGCAGATGGCGCTGTACCTGCAATGTCTAAGATTTCCGGCCTTGACAAATTACTGGGGGATTCCGGAAAGCTGATCTCTGTCAACGAAAACATTTGGGAAAGCAGCACGATCCTGCTGGGTACCACTATGACTCCCATACAGTTTGGAGACAGTCAATTAGTGGCCATTATTATTGGACTGCATACTTCCGATATTGGATCAAGGCTGGGGATGGACAGTGAGACAGAGACAAATTCCTACACCAATATTGTGACTAAAAACGGAGATTTTGTGATCAAAAGCATTTTTTCCGAGGATGTGATACACGGCAGTAATCTCTTTACTGTCTATGAGCAGAAGGCAGACTTTGACGAGGGATACGATTTTCAGTCCTTCCGGGCTGACATAGACGCGGATAAAAGTGGTTTGACGCTGCTCACTGTGGGTTCTCACCATGTGTACCTCTATTATATGCCGATTCAGGGGACCGATTGGTATATGGTAACAAGCATGGCATATGAGACTGTGAATGATAAGATCGTCTATTTGAGTCAGTTCATGGCTGCTGTAAGTGTAGGAATCTTTTGCGTCATATTTATCACAGTGCTCACTTTCTTTTGGCTGCTGAGGCGCAGCGAGAAGCACAGCAATGAGCTGCTGCGGATGGAAAAAGAACGGGCAGAGGCTGCCAACAGGGCTAAAAGTGATTTTCTGTCCCAGATGTCTCACGAAATCCGCACACCCCTCAACGGTATCATGGGAATGGTGGAGCTTGGGAAAAACCACATCCGGGAACCTGACAGGATGCGCAATTGTCTGGATAAGATCACGCTTTCGTCAACACACTTGCTCTCCCTGATCAACGATATCCTGGACATGTCCAAAATTGAGAGCGGCAAGATTGAATTGCATCCCGAACGGTTTGATCTGGGAAAGCTTTTGCGGACTTTGACCACCGTGTTCCATGTACAGGCGGTCAATAAGAAGATTGATTTTCAGATTTTCCTCCGCGGTGAGGTCACAGAGTATCTGGTAGGGGACGCCCTTCGTTTGAATCAGATTTTGACTAATCTGCTTTCCAATGCTTTAAAGTTTACACCTGCCGGTGGACATGTCAGTCTGAATGTAGCGACACTGCGCTGTGATAGAAGCAGGGTATGGCTGCGCTTTGAGGTTAAGGACACTGGCCGGGGAATCGCGCCGGAGAATATTGATCATGTGTTTGAGGCTTTTGTGCAGGAAAACAGTGGAATTGTACGGCAGTACGGAGGTACCGGGCTTGGCCTTCCCATTACCAAGAACTTCGCAGAAATGATGGGCGGCTCTATTTCCGCTACAAGTAAAGTGGGAGAGGGCAGTGTCTTCACGGTTGATCTGCCCTTTGACTATGCGCCGGAAGATACCAACGAAGATATAGAACGCTGCGGGAAAGGCCAGCCGGTTCTGGTCGTCAATCAGGTAGAAGAATTGAAAACACATCTCGCTGAAGTGCTGATAAAGGAAAAATTTTGTGTGGATTCTGTATCTGATGTGGAGACTGCCCTGAGCAGGATGCATACGGCAGCGCAGAGCGGTGCTCCATATGAGATGTGTTTTGTGAAATGGGATATTTCTCATGAGATGCAGCAGTTTGCCGTCAAAATGAGAGAAGAGGCCGGCAATACCGGACTGAAGATCATTCTGACCGGGCAGGACCAGGATGAGCTGGATGACACAGCCGCTTCATGCAGTGCCGATGCTGCTCTGTGCCGGCCGGTATTCCACTCAGATCTTGCGGTACTCATAAAAAAATTATCAGGAGAAAATCATGACCAGTGGAATACAGCACAGGCTGATGTAATGGCAGGAAGACAGGTTCTGCTGGTAGAAGACAATGAAATCAATCTGGAGATCGCAGCCGCTCTGCTGCAGGACGTTTCCGCTGTTATCACCACGGCCCAAAACGGACAAGATGCGGTTTCCCGGTTCTTAGGATCACCGGAGGGCTTTTATGATCTGATCCTGATGGATATACAGATGCCGGTAATGGACGGATTAAGCGCAGCACGGGCCATCCGTTCACTTCCCCGCTGGGATGCAAAAAGTGTCATTATCATTGCCATGACGGCGAATTCCTTCCGCGAGGACGTACAGAGCTGCCTGGACAGCGGCATGAACGCCCACGTTGCAAAGCCTTTTGTGATGAATGACATTATCAGTGCCTATACGGCGGTTTTACAGGAACTGGAGAGAGAAGTTACACGGACGATTCCTTGACTGCCGATTGTATATATTAATACTCTCGTGTATAATGAATACATCATGGAGCAGCCGGATCAGTTTCATGTCGGAATTGAAGAAGCCGCGAAACAGGAAGAAATGGCAAAACAAGAAGGAATGGCAGAACGGGAAGGAATAGAGAGATGAATCGTATTTTGATAATAGACGATGACAGAGAGCTTTGTGCGCTTATGAAAAAATGTGTAGAACAGGAGCATTTATCGGCTGTTACTGCAAATTGCGGCGCAGAAGGGCTGCGTTTGTTTGACGAAAACAAAAACAGCAGCATTCTTTCTCTTGTGATCTTAGATGTCATGATGCCGGATATAGACGGTTTTCAGGTTCTGAAAAAAATAAGGGAAACAAGTAATGTGCCGGTTCTTATGCTGACTGCCAAAAGCGGTGAGGAGGATAAAGTCTCAGGACTGCGGCTGGGGGCTGATGATTATCTGACAAAACCGTTCAGTATCAGTGAACTCATGGCGCGTGTCAATTCTCTCATCCGCCGGTATACCACTTTTAACAATACAGCTTTCACCGCAAATGAGGAGTGTATAACTTTACAGGGCATGGTGATCGACAAAGCAAACCGCATGGTTTCAATAGATGATATTCCAATTGAACTCACAGGAAAAGAATTTGATCTGCTCTCCTTTCTGGCATCTAATAAGGGACGGATTTTTACTAAAAAACAGATATATACACAAGTATGGGAACAGGAATATGCCTTTGATGATAACAATATTATGTCTTTTATCAGTAAACTGCGTAAAAAGATCGAGCCAAACCCGGAACGGCCTTTTTACATTTTGACTGTTCGTGGTGTTGGATATCGTTTTAATAAGGAGGCATGATAAAATATGAACCTGTATTTGGTTTTAGCGTTAGCCCTTGCTCTGCTTGTCACGGCATATGTTATTTCTGTTTTACGGCGTGTGCAGACACAGCTTATGATCATAAAAAATGCCCTGGAGGACATAAAAAACGGAAATCTTAATCGGCGTATCCTGGCAAAAGAAAACGATATGACAAGGCAGATCTGCTTTGATATCAACGAAATCGCGGTCAGCAGCCAGACACGCCTGATTCAGCAACAGCAGTCAGAACAGGCGTACAAACGGTTAATGGCCAGTCTTTCCCATGATGTAAAAACACCGCTTGCATCTTTAGTTGGTTATTTGGAAGCGGTTGAAAGCAAAATTGTTATGGGGGAAGAAAAAGACGAATATATACGTGTGGCATCAGAGAAAGCCCATAACTTAAAAAGCTTTGTGGAAAAACTGTTTGAATGGGTTAAGTTAGACTCCGGGGAACAGGTTTTCTTCTTTGAGTCTTGTGACATGAATGAGTTATCCCGCAATATTATAGCTGATTGGGTACCTGTTTTAGAGAATCACCATTTTGAATATGAATTTGATATACCAGAAACAGAATATTCCATACGTATAGACATAAACGCATATACCCGTATTCTTAACAATTTATTACAAAATATCATGATCCACAGTGAGGGTGATAGAATGTCACTGCGGATTTCTGAAAATGAGAAGCAGGCTCAAATTATGATAACGGATAATGGGAAAGGTATATCTTCTGATGATCTGCCGCATATTTTTGAGAGAATGTATCGATGCGACCATTCACGTTCCGGAAAAGGAAACGGACTTGGTCTGTCTATCGTCAAAGAACTTGTCACTGCCCACAAGGGAAGGATCACGGTGAACAGTGTTCTTGGTTCCGGAACTACATTTATGATCTTATTGCCGAAAGCTCTGTGATATCACAGAGCTTTCCTGTCGTCAGTGCATATCAAAAACAAGAGAATCGCAAGGCGGCGGCAAGGTTTTGGCAAGGTTTGTGCAGTATACTTTTAATTAACTGCTGAACGTTATCTTACGTTTAGTTCGGTAAATACGCGGATTTGCTGAATGGTTAAAAACAGATCAACGGAAAGGAAAAAATAATATGGAAGATTTTGTGATTGAAACAAAACAATTGACAAAAGTATACGGAGAGCAAACGGTAGTGCGCAAGGCTGATCTTCATATAAGAAAAGGCCGGATTTACGGGTTGTTAGGGCGTAACGGAGCAGGCAAGACTACTGTCATGAAAATGATCTTAGGATTGACGCCCATTACTTCCGGTGAGGTTAAGGTATTCGGACAAAACATCAAAGGTCAGGAAAAATGGGTATTTCCCCGTATTGGAGCGATTATTGAAACACCGGGATTTTACCCCAACCTGACAGGAACGGAAAACCTGGAAATTTTTGCGAAGCTGCGGGGTACAGCCGCCCCAAACGCGGTGGAAAACGCAATGAAAGTAGTAGGTCTGCCTTATAAAGATAAAAAACTGGCCGGTAACTATTCCCTTGGAATGAAGCAGCGCCTGGGCATAGCAAACGCTATCTTGCATGACCCGGAACTTTTGATCCTGGATGAGCCTACAAACGGTCTTGATCCTATCGGAATTGCGGAAGTAAGAGAATTTATCAAGAAATTAAGTGTTGAGCAAGGGAAGTCAATCCTTATTTCCAGTCACATTCTTTCTGAAATTTCTCTGTTAGCCGATGATGTGGGTATCATCGACCACGGCGTTCTTTTGGAAGAAAGCAGTATGAGAGAATTAGAAAAGAAAAACTGCAGATACCTTCTGCTGGAAGTTTCTGATATTCCGAAAGCATCCCTTATTTTGGAACGTCAGTTTCAGATAAAAGATTATTCTGTCCAGGATGACCATACTCTGCGTCTCTATGATACCACGCTGGACATTGGCGAAATAAATAAAGCCTTTGTAATGCAGAATGTAACAGTTAACGGTTCGGGACTCTGTAATGATACCTTAGAGGATTATTTCAAAAAGATTACAGGGGGTGAGGGGATTGCTTAAGCTGATTCAGGTGGAATTTTTGAAACTGCGCCGCAGAAAACTTATTTGGATCATGCTGTTGGCTGCTTTTGTCATGCCCTTTTTTGCATTGCTGTATTTCAACTATTTTGGGAAAACAGGTGTTGATCCAATGCTGTTCTATAAATGGTCCGCTTTCGGGTACACATCCTTTATTATACTGCCCTTCATTTTGGGAATACTTTGCACCATACTGATGCACGACGAAAACAGATATGATATGATGAAACAACTCTGGATTGTGCCTGTCAGTAAAATGGGATACTTTTTCAGCAAATTCGTTATTGTTTTGGTTTACGCCATTTGCTTTATGCTGATCACGGCTGTCGCATCTGTTTTGTTCAGCGTACTTTCCGGATATGTGATATTTGACTGGGAAAGCGTTTCTTTCTTACTGGAAAGATGCTTAGAGACAGCTCTTTTGGCGGCGCTTGCGATCCTGCCGATCTTGGCGGCTGCTGCATCGCAAAAGGGATATATCTTGCCTGTTTGTACTTTATTGGTCTATATATTTTTTGGCTTTTTTATCATGTCAGTCAATATGTATCTACATCCCTTATCCGGTATAGCTGTGATCATAGCAAGGGATGGGGAAATACCGGGGCTTGCATTGATGCAGGCGGCTCACGTTCCCTTGGCACTTCTTTGTTTTTGTGTTTGGGATGTTGCTGCGGTAATACTTGCAAAGATTACATTAAGAAGAAAGTGAGGCAGAAGGATGAAAATACTAATATGGGCGGAATGTAAAAAGCTTCGCCGCTCCAACATTGTTTTCCTCACCGTATTTGCGGTGGTCATGATAGCCGTCATACTTTTTATAGGCGGAAAAAGTATTGACAGTGGTTTTCAGGGCATGGATGACCCAGGCTGGTATATGATCATGGCTCAGCCATGGGCAACCTTGTTTGTCCTTCCAGCAGTCATTGCTCTTTTGGGAAGTTATATGATATGCAGGGAGGAACAGGAAGATACCGTAAATCTGCTCAGGCTTATTCCTGTCAGTGAAACAAAATTAGCGGTTGCAAAAATGATCGTTACTTTTGTTTTCAGCATACTTATTTACCTGCTGCTTTTTGCTTTGACATTTTTAACAGAAGCAGTCCTGCATGTTCATGAGCTGACGGTGGAAATGGTATTAGGTTTTCTAAAATCATATTTTTTAGAGGGAGTGTGCGTTTTTTTAGCCATTTCCCCCATCATTGCGCTGGTTTCGTATAAGAAAAAGAACTATTGGCTGGCATTGGTATTAGCGGAAATGTACTCTTTTGCCGGCATGTTTATGAGTATGTCAAATGCGCTGAGAACATTTTATCCTATTTCAGCAGTGCTGGGGGTTTCCGGATACTATGAAACGACTGCCGGAAATAGGCTGGAAAGTATGATGGTCCTGCTGTTCTGTGGCTGTCTTTCCGCCTTTATATTGAAAAGGCTGAAATATAACGAAAAATAAGAAGATTCCCAAAGTATACTGACCTGATCTGTCACGTTCTTTTTTGTTATCTTTATGAAATCTTTAGAAAAATATAGAAATATATATAATTGACTCATAGATAGGCAAATATTATAATGAGACATACAAATTACCTGCATAAGACAGATCAGGAAAGGATTTACTAAAATGGACAGAAGAAAAGCATTAGTTCTGGGGCGAAGCTGCCTTGCAATCTTGAAAGTGGAATTGTTTTTTAAACTTGTCTCTGTTTTGATATTGAGGCCGTTTCTAAACTGGGTTTTTACTACCTGGGTTCTGGGGGATACGCCTGCATTTAACGAAGTCATGTTTCTCAGTGTACTGTCACCTGTCAGGCTGATACTTACGGTGGTGCTTTTTCTGGCAGCCGCGCTGTGGTGCTGCTATGAGATTAGCTGTCTTCTCCACGCAGTATACCGGTGCCAAAAGGGAGAACGGCCCCGCCTGGAGGAGATTTTATGCAGCTCGGCAGAGGGACTGAAAGGTATGAAGCATATTTCCGTCCTTTTGGCGGCAGTCTATTTTGTACTGTTTCTTCCTTTGGTACATGCGGGATACTTAAATTCCCTTGTTTCCCGTGTTGAGATTCCCAGATTTGTGCTGGGCGAACTGCAGAAGACCAATCTGGGGACACTGGGCGTTCTGGCTGTTCGGACCGGATACACAGTCCTCTTTCTGGCTTTGGCGCTGGTGCCCATCGCTATGTTTTTTAAAAACATGAATTTCACTAGGGCAGTAAAACAAAATTTTTACTGGTTCCGTCAGATCCACCGGAAGGATAAAATGAAAATTTGGGGGGCTTTTCTTCTGTGGATCGCGGCAGAGGGCAGTTTTGTGTACCTTTTTCAGGCAAAACTGATCCAGAGTCAGGACTTTAATATTTCGGTGTTGAAATACTTTGTCCGTTCCCAGTCATTTCGTGTGGGATTTCTGTATTGGATAGTGCTCACTTTGCTTGAGTGTGTGGCAATGGCACTTGTCTATCTGCTGATGTTTCAAATCCTGGACAAATACCAGGAACTGCCCGTTCCTTCGGAGATAAAAAATATCAAGGCTTTAAAGCGAACCACCGAGATGGTTACGGGCGGGGGAAGAGTTCTCGCCAGGAGAGGGAAAAGGTTCTGGATTTCCAGAAAGCATAAAAAACTCTGGGCAGGGCTTGTCATTTTGCTGATCGCAGTGGCAGCAGACGGATATTTTAGTGAAACACCACTGGTTCATCAGCCATGGGCCATCGGGCACAGGGGATGCCTCTATGAGCCGGAGAACACCATTGCAGCAGTGGAGAGAGCCGACAGTTTTGGGGCTGACTATGCGGAAATAGATGTAAAGCTTTCAAAAGACGGAATTCCCATGGTGATCCATGACGATAGTCTGCGAAGACTTGCCGGTATTTCTGATAAGGTGGAGAACATGACGGCCGCACAGCTCGAGGAGCTGACGATCACCTCCAATGGAAAGCAGGGAAAAATACCAACATTTGAGGACATGATCCAGGCAGTTCAACACATGGAGAATAAGATTGGACTGCTGGTGGAGTTTAAACCATCAGCGGACAATAAAAAAGAACTCATCAGCAAAGTGATTGAGATCGTGGAAAAATACAGTGCCCAAGAGCAGTGTATATTCATGTCCATTGATTACGAAAGCGTTTCTCTGCTAAAGGAGCAGCGCCCGGATTGGTGGGTGGGTTACTGTATTTACGGCAGTACCGGAAAGTTTGAGGAGGCTGTCTGGAATTATAAGATTGATTTCCTCGCGGTGGAAGAAGGGGTTGCCAGCAGGCGCTTCATGGAACGTGCGCGAGACAGCCTGATTCCTGTGTATATCTGGACATCCAACAATTTTGATGATATGGCAAATTATCTTCAGAGAGGGGCATCCGGTATTATCACAGACATGCCGGATCTGGCCAGAACAGAGATTGATGAATATTTGAAAAAAAATAAAGAATATTTTATGTACGAGGGGGAAGGGTATCCTGTTCAGTAGGAACCTAAAACACCTGCAGGTATAGAAGTGAGAAACTGATATGGAAAGCATATATACTGAAGGGGCATCCGGCAGTACAGCAGTATAAGACGGATTAACTGCAGATTGGAAAAGAGAAAGGAGCAGATCATGAATGCGGAGAACAAAATTCTGCTGGTTGACGATGAAAAGGATATTGTTGAGCTGATGGAAGAGGTGCTGCAAAAAGAAGGATTTCACTCAATCCAAAAAGCCTGTACCGGCGGGGAGGCACTGCAGATCTGCCGGGACTTTCAGCCCAATGTGATCGTGCTGGATATTATGCTTCCCGATATTGACGGACTGGAAGTCTGCAGACAGATTCGTGAGTTCTCTTATTGCTCCATCCTGTTCCTGTCCTCAAAGAATGACGATGTTGATAAAATACTGGGCCTTGCCTGCGGCGGTGACGATTATATAACTAAGCCGTTCAGTCCCCGTGAAGTAGTATACCGCATAAAGGCTCAGCTTCGCCGTCAGCAATACACGATGGCTATTCCATCAGATGAAACAGAAGGATTGACTGTGGGGCCGCTTTTTGTTGATAAAGAGAGCTGCCGGGTTTATAAAGAGGGGCAGGAGATCGGATTGACCGGCCGTGAATATCTTCTGCTCGTCTATCTGATGGAGAATGCGGATAAGATCATCAGCAAAGAGCGTCTCTATGAGCAGGTGTGGGGAGAATACAGCAGTATATGCGATAATACCATTATGGTGCACATCCGGCATTTGCGGGAAAAGATTGAAAATACCCCCTCTCATCCGCAGCAGCTCATCACAGTGAAAGGGCTGGGCTATAAGCTCAAAAAGAGGATTGACTAAATGAAGCGTTCAGGCTATCGCACCATATTCCATATATACCTGATTTTTTTTATATCTCTGCTGGGCGCTGTTCTGTTGGCAGGCTGTCTGTTCTTTTTGACCATTACTGTTCAAATGCCGGATGGCAGGCTTGTTAGAAGTGACTGGCCGAAGGATTTTACAGAGAGCTTCAGAGAAGAGATCATTTTTGCAGACAGTACGCCACAGATCAAACAGACGGGAATGGAGTCTTTGCAAGAGAATCGGATAGGGATTCAGCTTTTGGACTCTTCCGGCCGTGAGGTGTTCAGCTATCAGGAGCCGGAGCAGGCCAAAGCTGTATATTCCGGCGCAGAATTACTGCGGATCGCTGAGACAGGGAAGCTGGAGGCGGGAGAAGCTGCTGCCTTTGCGGGAACGGTATCTAATTCCGGGAATGAGTATGCCTATATCCTGTTTTTTCCTGTGGATGTGCCAAAAGTCACAATGTATGTGAACGGGAAACGGTTTGCAAGCGGCAAAACGATCATTTTACCTATCCTTTCAGTGCTGCTCTTACTTGTACTTGTTTCAGGGGTGCTCTATGGCCTTTTTACCACAAAGGCAATAAAACGGCTGATAAGTGCTGTTGGGGAAATCGCTGCCCGCAATTATCTCCCTGTTCAAGAACACGGCGTATTCCAGGATCTGTATGAGAGTCTGAACGGACTGGATGCGGAGATCCGGGCCGGAGATCAACTGCGGCAGCAGACAGAAAAAATGCGGGAGGAATGGATCGCCAATATCACCCATGATCTGAAGACGCCTCTTTCCCCTGTCAAAGGGTATGCTGAGATTCTCTATGAAGCTGACGAAAAAAGTGAAGAACAATACAGGCGTTATGGGCAGATCATACTGAAAAATGCGGCTTACATGGAAACGTTGATAGATGATTTGAAGCTGACCTATCAACTGGATAACAAAATGCTTCCTGTAAACCTTGAGGAGCAGAATATAGTCCGTTTCCTGAAAGAACTGGTGATCGACATTTTGAACACGCCGGAATATGAAAACAGAACAGTCCATTTTGAAAGCTCAGCGGACACCATTTCCTTTCAGTTTGACCAAAGGCTTTTTACGAGAGCCTTTCGTAATCTGATCATCAATGCCATTGTGCACGGGGAAGAAAATACGGAAGTTACCCTTAGTGTGTCAGAATCTGACACGGTACTAAAGGTTCTTGTGGCTGATAATGGAAAAGGTATGAAACCGGAAATCGTGGAACACCTTTTTGACCGTTACTATCGCGGAACCGACACCGGACAAAAAGCAGAGGGGAGCGGTTTGGGACTGGCCATCGCCAAAGGGATCATCGAACTGCACAGAGGTACCATCTTCGTTTCCAGTCTCCCTTCTGTGGGAACTGCCTTTCAAATGGAAATTCCCCTTCGTTAAGGTTAATTAAGGCTGCCTGAAAATTAGATTAAGGTTGGCAGGTTATCATGATTTAGTGATAGCCGTCAGCCTTTTTTTGATTTCAGGAGGTGATAAAGTGAAGAGGTTGATGCTGTATCAGGTGCAACACTTACCAGTGACACCGTTTTAAAAGCGATCGAAAACGCATTAGAGGGTTCTGAAAAGTAGTCCTATAGAAAGTGGGTGTTTATTTGAAAATTATATTAAAGTACATGGTAACGAATGTCAAAGAGAGAAAGACTCGAACGGCTGTCATGCTGCTGTCTATTTTGCTGTCTGCCGCTTTACTGTTTGTATCCTTTTCCATAGGCGCGTCATACGAAAGCGCACAGCGCAAAATGGCGCGGGGTATGGCAGGCAGTGCGACGCTCTCTGTGACCAGATCAGATGGAGGAATCAAGGACGGCATTCTGCCGGAATTATCCTCAATCCATGCCAGCGTTGGAATGGTGGAGGGAACAGCACTTTATAGTGAAAATGGTTATTATGAGACCATTGACTTAATTGCGGCGGATCTTAGGAAGCTTTCCAAGATCAATCCTCCACGCTTGGTAAATGGCGGTGATATCTCAGATTTTTCCGGCAGTCAAGTGATCTTACCGGATCGTTTTACTTCCAAATATGGGATAAAAAAGGGGGATACCATTACACTGCAGGTTGGGGAAACCCCAATTTCTTTTACAGTTGCGGAAATCGCTGCGTATGATACGGTTTTTCTTCGTCATACAAGAGGCGCAACTGCCCTTGTGCCTCTTTCCACGCTGTCCGGATTATTGGATCAGACAGAGGGCTATACGGAGATATTAGTGGAACCTGCCGAAGGGGTAACCACTGCTGAGCTAAAAAATGAGTTGGCAGCCATGCTTCCCTCGGAGGAATATCAGGTTTCGGAAGTGATAAACGAAGCGCAGATCGAGGCAGATGCAAGACAGAAATCCATGCCCTTTTTCCTGATCAGTTTTTTCTCACTGACCATGAGTGTCTTTATTATTTACGGAAGTTATAAAGTGATCACGTTAGACCGTCTCCCGGTGATAGGCACTTTCCGAAGCATTGGCGCAACGCAGAAAGCCGTGACAGGAATCCTTCTGCTGGAAAGTATGCTGTATGGTGTTATAGGAGGCCTGATCGGCATTCCTGCCGGCATATTGGTCTTGAAATTGATCCTGCGGGGGATGGGAGAATCTATTTCGCAGGGGATAGAGATTCCCGTGGTGATTTCTCCGTTCAGTATTCTTTTATCCTTTGCAGCGGCAGTGACTGTGTCCTTACTCTCTGCATGGCTTCCTGTGCGTCGGGCAAGCCGTCTGCCCATCAAAGATGTGGTACTTGGAAGTGTGGAGGAAAGAACTGTCCCCCGGCGTTTTATCGTGATGGGCGGTGTGATCCTTTTTGCTGTTTCCATGATCCTTCCAAAGCTGGCATCGGGAAAGATGCTCTATCCGGCAGGGGGATTTTCCCTTTTGGGACTGATCACTGCCACGATCCTGATGGTTCCGCTGCTGACAAATCTGATCTGTTGGGGACTGGAATATCTCTTGGGGGCAGTTCTGGGAAATGAGGGCAGGCTTGCTGCCCGGAATATGCGGGACAATAAAAATGTAGGGCAGAATATTACGCTGCTGTTCATCAGCATTTCCGCAGTGATAGCCATTACTGTTGTGGGAAACTTTGTGACTACTTATGTGGGCGATGTATTTCGGGATGCCGAGCTGCAGGGCTTCGCAGACGGATATATGGAGCCGCAGTTCGTGGAGCGGGTAAAGAATATGGAGGGGATAGAAAAAGTCCTGCCCCTGCATGTTTACAAAGATCAAATGCAGGCAGATGGCAGGACGCTGAGCCGCTTAGAGGCGACGGATGATTTGGATTGCTACAGTTCTATGATGGGGCTGCAATATACAGAAAAAGGGATGAAAGAACAGGCGGTTTCGGCTTTTGCCGGGCAGCGGGCTATTTTGTTAAGTGAGAGCTGTATGGAACGCATGGGCTTTTTGGCGGGAGATACCATATCTCTGACCGGTGATACGGGAGAAAACGAATATCGGATCGCAGGCAGTTTCAAATCAAGGGCGACAGACGTAGAAGCGGTGATCCCATCCTCTTACGCGGTGGTTGATTTTGGAGCATCTGCCTATGACTTCCTTGCATATACAGCCGCAGACCCTGAGGCTATTATGATACAGATCCGAAGCTTGTTTGGAGAGACAGCAAACTGGAGCCGGACCGTGGAGGAATTTAATGAGGATGCCCTGTCTACCGTAAGCGCCTTTTTACAGCCAATGCACAGTTTGACCTATTTCATCCTGCTGATGGCGGCAGTGGGTGTTATCAATAACCTGCTGATCAACTACATGCAGAAGCGGCGAAGCACAGCTATGTATAAATCTGTGGGGCTTTCCAACCGGCAAAATGTAAAAATGACCCTGATAGAGGGCTTCGTCTCTGGTCTGATCGGGGCAGTCATTGCTATTTTCGTTTCCTATATGGAAATAAAAACAATATTCCTTGTAGCAGGACCCAAAATCGCAATGGCACCCAAACTGGATGCGGTCACTTTTTTAACCGCCGGCGCTATGGGCGTGCTGGTAACGCTGATAGGTTCTGTCGTTCCTATCATAAAGAGCCGCAGGATGAAACTGGTGGAGGAGATTAAATTTGAATAATACAAGAAGACAGGAGGTCTTTTCAATGAAACAGGGAGTAGGAAATATTGCTGTTGAAGGAAAACATATCACAAAGGATTTTCGCCTCGGCGCCGAGACAACAAGGGTGTTAAAGGATATTTCGCTGCAGGTCATGCAGGGAGAGTTTGTGTCCGTCATGGGACCCTCCGGTTCCGGGAAAAGCACCCTGCTTTATATTCTGGGGGGACTGGATACGCCGACCAGAGGTCATGTTCTTTTGGACGGCATGGATATTTCCCGCTTTGGGGATGAAAAAATGAGCCGCATCCGGCGGCAGAAAATTGGCTTTGTATTCCAGTTTTACAACCTGATCCCCAACCTGAATGTGGAGGAAAATATCATGCTTCCGCTTCTTCTGGACGGGAAAACGGCAGGCGGATACAAAAAGGAGCTTGACCGGATTTTAGAGGTTGTGGGTCTGTCTGACCGCCGCAGACATACGCCTCGTGAGTTATCAGGCGGTCAGCAGCAGCGTGTAGCCATAGCCCGTGCCCTGATAGGTAGCCCGGAAATCCTTTTTGCAGATGAGCCTACGGGAAATCTGGACAGCAGGACCGGGACTGAAATTATGGATCTGCTGCGGGAGATCAATAAAAACATCGGTCAGACGATCATTATGGTGACCCATTCACCGGAAGCCGCTAAGAGCAGCAGCCGCGTGATCACAGTAAAAGACGGTGTTATTGTTTGAGGGATAAATGGAGTTTGCATCAAAAAGGCAAGAGGTTTAGGATGCTTACAAAAGAGGACAAGAAAAGCGAGGATTCTATTTTCGAGATGCGATAAGATAGAAAGACAGGAGGCACTGTGATGGAGTGGTTAAAAAAATTAAGTGACGCAATTGATTACATTGAAAAGAATCTGGATGGGGAGATATCGTATGAGGAGGCTGCCCGTATTGCATGCTGTTCTGTCTATTATTTTCAGCGCATGTTTACTTACGTGGCCGGAATCACATTGGCTGAGTATATTCGCCGCCGCAGGATGACTCAGGCAGCTTTTGAACTGCAGAGGACAGAGACGAAAGTTGTGGATATTGCATTGAAATACGGTTATACTTCCCCCACATCTTTTAACCGGGCATTTCAAAAGGTTCACGGCATAAGCCCGAAGCAGGCAAAGATCAAGGGCTGTAGTCTGAATGTATACCCGGTTCTACGATTTTCAGTTACAGTTATGGGAGGAGAATCTATGACATATCGTATGGAACAAAAAGAAGAAATACGCATTGTAGGGATCCGCACACCAATGACGGAAGATATGGAAGAAAACCAGAAAAACATTCCTGGATTCTGGGAGAAATCCCTGAAAAGTGAGAATATCCGGAAAATCTGCCAATTATCTGACAGGGAGCCAAAGGGGGTGTTGGGCGTCAGTGTATACAAGAATCCACAGGATATATACTATTACATTGCCGTATCTACAGATAGTCCAGTGCCGGATGGATTGTATGAGTATACCATACCTGCCGCCACCTGGGTTATTTTCAAAAATGACGGGAGATTTAAGGAAAGTGTGCAGAGCATTTTCCGCCGGTTTTATACGGATTGGCTCCTGGTATCCGGTTATGAATATGCAGGTCTTCCGGATTTGGAGGTGTATCCGTTTCCTACAGGCAGTTTGGATACCGGGTATTCTGAAGTCTGGATCGCAGTAAAAAAAGAAGGGGAGGGAAATGATGGAATATCAGATTGAAGTGAGGGAAATTGAACCTGTGCGCGTAGTTTTTATGAAATACAGAGGTATTGTCGCCAAGGCAAACAAAGTCTTTCCAAACGTATTCAAGTCAGTGCGGGGAAAGACAAACGGTGCTCCGTTTTTCAGTTATCAGTCAATGAATCCCAAAACCGGTTTTGGAGAATTGGAACTATGTGTGCCAACGGAAGAAATACCGGCTGGAAATGGGATAGAAGTAAAGGAAATGCCGCGGATAAAGGCTATATGCGTCACTCACAGAGGATCTTACGAGACCATTGAATTGGCCTATGCCGCAATAGATGAATATGCGGCTGTGCATGAACTTCGGCTGGCGGCTCCGTTTCGGGAAGTGTTCATAAAAGGGCCGGGTATGATCTTTAAAGGAAATCCGGCACAATATATTACCGAAATCCAATTCCCGATCATGGAGGGGTGAGCATGGACGCTATTTGTGTACAGGGGGTGACAAAGCAGTATAGAAACGGCGTACGGGCATTAAATGATTTCAGTCTGTCTGTGAAACACGGAGAAATCTTTTCTCTGCTGGGGCAAAATGGTGCCGGTAAATCTACGCTGATCCGGATACTTACCACCTATTTGAAGCCGGATTCGGGCAATATTACCATGCTTGGAAAAGAAATCGGCAGGGATGCGGCTGCCATACGGGCTAAAATTGCCTGTGTGGCACAGCAGACCTCCATCGATACGCATTTATCATTGACAGAAAACATGATGTTTCAGGGCCGGCTGTACAAAATACCAAAGGAGGATGCGAAAAGGAGGATGGAACACCTGATCAATGACTTCGGCCTGCAGCCGTTTCGGGATTATCCCGTAGCTTCTTATTCGGGTGGTGTGAAAAGGCGGCTTGACGTGGCACTCAACATGATGTCAGCCCCTCAGATTTTATTTCTGGATGAGCCGACTGTGGGCATGGATATTCAATCACGCATGACCATGTGGGATATGATGAAAAAAATCCGGGATGATTTTGGGACAACCATCTTTTTAACCACCCATTATCTAGAGGAAGCAGACAATCTGAGCAATACGGTATGTATAATGAAGGATGGTAAAGAAATCGTGCAGGGAACGCCGCAAGCATTGCGTACCTATATCAGGCAGGATACTCTGCAGATATATTTGCATTCTGCCGCCGTAGCTGGAAAGTGTCTGCGGCTTCTGCAGGAACAATTTCCGGCAGCAGAAGCTTTTACCAGAAATACATCGGTTGTTATCAATACAAAGGAAGGCGGCTCAGATATAAAATGGATCACACAGTGGCTATTGGACCGGGGAATCCCTTTTTGGGGAATAGAAATCACACAGCCTGCCCTGGAGGATGTATTTTTGAGACTGACAGCGGAAAAGAAGAGAGGGGATAAGAAATGAGCGTATGTACAATATTATACCGGAACATAAAGTGGCGGTTTCACAATCCCCTTACTCTCATAATTACTATTCTGCAGCCTGTTTTATGGCTTGCCCTTTATAGTACAGTGGCGGGACAGACAATGAAAGGCACAGGCATTGAAAATTATACGGCTTTTATTCTGCCCGGATTGATCGTACTTGTGAGTTTTTCTGTCTGCAGCAGCAGCGGAATCATGAATTATATGATGAAAACAGATGGTAGTTTTTATCGGATATTGATAGCGCCCGTAAGCCGGGTATCCATTGTGCTTGGTCAGATTTTGGAAGCGGTGCTTTGTACTTTTCTTGAAGTGGCTGTCATGGCAGCTCTCAGTCTACTTTTTTCCGTCAGAGTTTTCCCTGATCCAAAGGGAATCATGATGATACTTATCTTAATATTTTTAACAGCATTTTTTATGTCCGGATTATCCTACAGTATCAGCCTGATCCTTCCCAACGAAGTCGTGTTTGAAATGGTAATGAATGCAATCGTTCTGCCTGTTTTTTTCCTCAGTTCCGCATTGTTTCCCACAGAAGCCCTGTCAGGTGTACTGAAAACAGCAGTCAGTTTAAATCCGTTTACCCATGTGATCAACGCCCTCCGCTCCGTCATCCTCAGCGGGAAGATGGAAATGCGAAGCCTGGTTTTCGTGTCAGTCCTCTTCCTCATCCTGGGAGCGGCGGGCTTTGGCTGTGCACTGCATAATCTGAAAAAGGAGATGCTCCTGTAGGATCATCTCCTTTTTCAGGGAGTATAAGGGGCAAAATTTGTAGTTTCCCGATATCGGGCGGCGATGGCATCCGTGATGGGAATCAGCCGGCAGTCCTCAAGGGTATAGATCTGGTCGCAAAGCTGCTCAATATCCTGAAAACGGTGTGAGGTCAGAAAAATGGTTTTCCCCTCTGCTTTTAACATACGGATAATGGCTTTGACATCCTCGTAGGTTTTATAGTCCAAAGCGTTGAAGGGTTCGTCCAGAACCAGGATATCCTGGTTCTCCATAATTGCCTGTGCCAGTCCCAGCTTTTGTTTCATGCCCAAAGAATAGTTGTCTGTCTTCGTGGTATTATCAGGGTCAAGGCCCACCTTGACCATAGCGTCTCGGATTTCACGGTCACCGATTTTTCCCTGAATGTCAGCAAGAAATTTTAAATTACGGAACCCGCTGTAGATGCCGATAAATCCCGGCGAGTTAATAAATACCCCTATATTTTCAGGAAAATCCATGCCGCCTTCTCCAAGCTGTTTTCCCCGCACGAATACGTTTCCCGCGTCCGGCCTTTCAAATCCGCATAATATTTTGAATAATACTGACTTTCCGCTTCCGTTGGCACCTATAAGCCCAACGGTTTTTCCTTGTTCCACGCACAGAGAAACATTTTTAATGATCTCATGTTTGCCGAAGCTTTTTGATATATTCTGAAGTTCAATATATGGTTTCACATTACATCCTCCTGATTCCATTATTTTTTATATCCATATTTCAATAACCATCCAAGCATAAGTACGAGTGCGAAGACCAGAATACCTATTGCGGTAAGGGCTGGAATTCCGGCTTCTGTTTCAAAAAGGCCAGTCCGGGCTGTGCAGGAAAGCCCCAGCGGGAGATATGCGGTACCCGGCACGGGTATCACACAGAGCAGATTTCCGGCAAGCAGCACCAGGAATCCCGCGGTGATCTGTCTGCACAGCAGGTATACGGCAAACATGATCAGGAACTGCAGCATTGTGTCAAGAAATTTCATAGTCAGGGCAAACAGCAGTATTTTTCCTGAAATTATGTGGATTCCCCCGCCAAAGACACAGGAACTTATGACTGCGCCCAGAAACCAAATGGCCGTGTACAGAAAAAGAAACTGCCCACAGACTGATAAGATACCACCCATCAGCTTTTTGCGGTTTTTTACGCGAGTCAGCAAAAAGAGAGATTTTCCGTTTACTGTCTGTTCTGTAAATACCGCTAGTAAATAAAGAGGCACGCCGTTTACGATCAGCATTTCAAGAAATGGAAGAATCTGAAAATAGCCTGTTCCATGTCCCGAAAATAAATAGTTTATCCATTCCTCGTCCGGTATAGAACCGGAAATTCTCAATCTTTTGTACAGGATAATGACTGCGGCAGCAATACACAGGATAAGGAAATTCCTGGACGTCATGAGCTGCCGGCGGTAGTACGGTGCGATTCCGTGATGTCTCTTCGGAAACGTGATATTGCCTCCCCGCCAAAAGCCCCTGACAGAAACCAGGATCACAGAAACCATTGCACATACCGTAAGGCAGGTGATCAGAAAACGATGTGGTGTACCTATGTTATGATGCAAAATCAACAGATGGTTTAACCCTGTAAAGGGCATATCCTGCAGGATTGGGGCTTTTATCCAAAAAGCTGCAAGCAGGTAAAGTACAATAATGATTCTGGCAACACATCTCCGCTTCCAAAAGTGACCCATCCAAAGGAACAGCCCAAACACCATCCATGTTCCAAAGAATTGATAGACAGAGCAGAGGAGAAACACCTGCAGGGGAGATGAAAAGCAGTGCTGCAGGTATTCAAATAATTCCGCCTGTCCGCTGCTCCCTTTGATCCCCCACTGATTCCCGCTAAAAAGTCCAACTCCGGATGAGAGAACTGCCGCTGTCTGTACACAGAGCAGGACTGCGGCTATGACACCGAGGCCCAGCCATTTTTGTGAGAAATAGGCGTGGTAACTGCCAAACCTTGATATAGTAAGCGGGCTGTCATCCTCTATGAATGGAAAAACACTTAACAGTACAAGCGGCAGCATAAAGTAGGTCAGATAATAGTGGTCGGATACAGCGGATAGAAGGTACTGTTCAAAGCTCAGGGGAGTGTTTACCCGTTCGCTGAGGGAGAAGACCAGACATCCGAGAAACAGCACAAATGCCTTTTCGAATCCCCATATATGAACGTTTTTCCGTATCAGCGCTCTCATAACGGCCTCCTATACTGTGACGACGGTGTATTTCCTTACCTTTTTCAAGAAAAATACAGTGAGAAAAATGCCAGCAGCCAGCAATGCAGGCCCTGCAAAAAAGCTTCCGCCAGATACGGCATCACTGGAAATACAGGTTGGTTCAAAAGCCACAACCAGGCGGTACTGCGCCAGTTGGAGAATGGAGAGTACGAAATTTTCCAACATAACATAGACAAATGGCCCGGTCAGGATCACAAAAATATTCTTTAGATACATAGATAAGGCAAACCCTAAACTCATGACCAGGATGCCAATAATTCCCTTCCAACAGGAGAGCAGAAGGGCGTAGAGAAGAGGGGTTTGCGTAAAAGCATTTAGAAATACATGGTCAAATGCAGCGTTGCCGGCTGAAGCATTTAAGGGAACAGGGGGATTGATGTACAGCGCACATAAGGCGGAAAGCAGGTAGGGAACAAATAGGATAAAAAACGCACTTAAAGCGTAGACCAGCCATTTTGCACCCAGATATTTTTTCGCCGGTACGCGGGGCAGTACATATAGAATAAAGTTGTTCCTTCGCTCGTAATACAGGTTCCAGCACAGGGGCATTACAACAAATAAAGGAAACAGCAGACTGAATATCTCGGTTCCGATTTCCCAGGCGTCCAGGCTGTACTGCAAAGTATAGCTTTTATATAGGGTAGTGGACAACACGCAGGCTGCTGTTGTCAAAAGAAATGCGGATGCAAGTACCGGCAGTCGGATTTTTTTCCACTCTGATTTTATAAGATTCCACATGGATTTCAGCTCCTTTCTGCAGCTTTTTTCTATCATAACACTACTTTTTTGTCGGTTCAATCATCCGGAAACGAGAGAGGGCTTTAAGGGAACGAAAATATGTTCATTCCCTTAAAGCCCTCATTGGTACCCGTAAGTATATGATGTTATGGCATTAGGACACCAAATACCACATAGTTTCGGCCATCAACAGATTCATTGCGTGTGATGATCCTGCCGTGGTAGCGCTCCGTTATACGCATAAGATTGTACAGGCCGAAGCCATGCAGTGCAGAATCCTTTTTTGTTGTAGTCCCTTTGCGGAACAATTCCATAAATTCTGTATTTGACAGAGCGGCGAAAGGATTGGAAACCAGCAGTTCCGTATACTTTTCACACTGCCGGCTTTTGATATAGATCACATCTTTCCCGGAAGAAGCTTCAATCGCATTATCCAACAGGATTCCAAGGAGTTCGATCCATTCTGTTTCCGGTACTGATCCCTTTTTAAAGAGGCCATGAAGTTCCATCTCCATACGGACACCGGAGGCTTCGGCCTGCTTCATTTTGCCGAAAAGCATTCCTGCAATGATCTTGCTGTCGCATAATAACAGCTCCTGGTCATTGGGATTTATGCCGAGACCTTGGGTGAGCAGAGATATATTTTCTTTTGCTTCTTCCAGTGTATTTGCCGAATCAATGGCTGTTTCAATGGCAAGCAGACGGTTATTAAATTCATGCTGTCTTGCCCGGACCTGAGAGATCAATTCTTCTACGATTGGTACATACTGCTCTATCATGTGGATATGTCTGCGCTCCTGTGCTCTGCGCTGGTCGAAAATAAGCAAGACGCTGTCCGCCGTAAAAAGGATCAAAAGAAGGGAAGCGGTTATTCCCATGTGTGCCGAAAAAGCTGTGACATCAAAGGAAAAAACAGTGAGTGTCATGATCATGAAAATGGCAATACTTGCAGAAATAAGCCGGACAGTGAAGCTGCCTGAGCGGAGCGCACGCTGTAACCAGGAGAAAACCGGGGTAAAGAGTAATATAGAAATAAATAGAACAGACCCAATGCGGCTTCCCATAGAAAGCAGAGGGCCGTCTGCCCCCAAAAGGGCAAAAAAGGCTACATTTATGCTGCGCACAGACAGGTAAACAGAGAAAGCTGTCATGGTTCCACAAAAAACGAAGCCGTTATCCTCTGCGCCATAGAATAAGCTGTTAAGTAAGAGTACGCCAAGCATGAGAAACAGCAATATAACGGTATTGTCTGCAGGCGCCAGTTCAAAGCCTGATAAAGGAAATAGGATATGGAATTCGTTCCCTGCTGTGATTACGGATCTCGATGCCATACAGACCACAAAAAGGACAGGAAAGAGAAAGAGGTCTTTCCTTTTTGCCGTATGCCGTGTGCGGAAAACAGACTCACAGCAAAGGGTAAGCATAGCGGCATCTAAACAAAGCTGCAGAACAATTATGATGGTTTCCATGATCCCTCCCACAATACAGACTGATATTTATTTCCGATGGGGATCGTTTCGGGAAAGTGCCTTAGTATAATTTCCCGTTTGGTCTTGTCTATTTTCTGGATGTATGCGGTATTTACCACATAACTTCTATGACACTGGACAAAGAAGGGATCCTCCAGAAGCGACAATATTCCGGCCAGTGTGTAACCGGAAATAGTGTCAGATTTTCTACCAAGCGAGGAGCTGTTGGTGTGGATCATAACCTTTTTTCCAAATGCCTCTATATAAGCAATCTCCGGCACACGGTATTCCAGGATGAACTGTTTTTGCTGAAGCCGAATGGTTTTTGCAGAAGGGCTGATCCGGTCCGACAGTCCCAGGGCATCACAAAAGACAGACTGAAACTCAGTCTCGTGAAAAGGCTTTATAAGGAATCCGTAACATTTCACATCCCGGTATGCTGACAATTCTTCGCCTGCTAAGGCCGTTTCAAAAATAATGGGTGTATATTTATATTCCGGCAGTTCCCGAAGCTGTTTTGCAAGATGGGTTCCTTTATAATCTTCCAACTGTATATCAATGATGAATAAAGTGACGGGGTTGGACCTGGCGTATCCCAGCGCTTCCCCTGCTTCGGAAAACGCAGTGACGTCTAAGTCAGCCGAAATATTTTTAATGTACTGCCGTATACGTTTGACAGCAGATTCATTGTCTTCAACTAATAATATTTTTTTCATCTGCTTCATCCCTTCTCAGGCTTTGGGGTATTAATATTATTATTTAATATACTTTGTTTCTCGGGAGAAATCAAGAAATATAGTGGTTAGTGTAAATGAGAATATTTTATTTGAACCATGTCAGACTGCAGTTTCCGGTACTTTATGAAGTTATTTTACGGAACACCTCAATAAACTTTTCCGGTTCTTCCATGTTGGGAGAATGAGCGGAATTTGAAAATGAAAAGAATTCTTTTTTGGGAGCCTCAATAGATTCCAAATATTTTTTCGCAAGAACGCTTGAAACCATGTAATCATAGTCACCTTGAACAATATAAAACGGAATTTCAAATTTTGCAGACGATGTAAAGAGATCGTCTTCTAAGACGGTCGGAAACAGATGCACCATTGAAAAATCAGCACCGAGAAACCAGTTCACCTTTTCGATCATTGTATATCCCTTAAACACAAAGAGCGATTTAGGTATGTCAGTGGGAGAAAGCCCTTGGTGTAAGTGCCCGATCCCGTATTTATTCAGCATTTTTGTCCTGCCTTTTACTAGGTAATCAAGCTGTGGGAAGCAGCGGTCATACGGATTATACTTTTCCAGTTGTTTGTTCACATCCTGATCATGTATTTCCTGTGCATGCTTTCGCATAAATTCATAGGCCAATCGTTCCGATTCCACTTGATTCGTCACCTGACCGATACCAACATACGCAAGGTAATCCTCAGGATATTTCTCTATGGTTTTGACGCCAAGGTATGATCCCCAGGAGTGGCCAATGAGGTATATTTTATCTTGTCCAAAGCGGGATTTCAGGTATTCGGTCACCTGGCGCGTATCCTCCACCATTTGCTCTGCCGTCATAGTGGAGGGATCCGTTGATTTATGATATGTCATTCCCGAACCGCGCTGCTCCCAGTAGCAGACTGTAAAATACTTTTCAAGGCGTACCTCTTTTTCTAAATAGGTAATAAACTGCAGCATCGGTGTGCCGGGGCCGCCATGAAGATACAGTACAATTGGATTTTGGGAATTCTCTCCCCGAATAAACATACCTTGTCTGATCCCATTGACATCAATCCATACTTTTTCTGATATAGAACCTTGAATCTTATTGCCCTGCGTATCTTTTAACGGCGGAAGCTTGCCGGGACTGTTGATAAAGACGATAAGTAAGCTTATAAATATGATCCCGATAATTAAAAATAACATGATGAATGTTTTCTCCTTTTATGAGGTGCCTTTTTATGATATACCTTTACGTGTTCCACTATTTCACATCTGACAAAAAGCCGGTCACAGCTTTTGCTAATGTCATAAACATGTTGGAGATATCTCCTGAACCATCAGGCCCTTCTGCTGTACCGGTTGCGGCGCTTTGAGCAATTCCGTCAATGAAGCTGTTTATAAACATGACAATGGAGCGGATGGGGATATGTGGGTGAAAAATGCCTTTTTCAATATTGTTTAAGACATACTCTAACACCCTATTTTGTGCATACCCAAGACTTTGCTTGAATTTTAACTTAGGGAAAAGGGCAGCTCTCTTTTCTATATCGTAAGCATAGAAAACGGTTAATTCAAAGCAGGTTCTGCCGCCGACAGATGTTAGCAATTCTTCAATATACCTGCCGATGGCAATAATGCATTCGGAGACGATTTCTTTTTCTGTCAGCTCCGAGTGTAACAATGTGTCAATGTTCTGTTCCAATAAAGGGCAGGCAGTGATACTGTTGATATAATCTACATAGATGTCATCCAAACTAGCATAGTAATGATAAATGATCCCCTGGCTGAAGCCGGCTTTTTTGATAATGTCACGCATAGTTACGGTATATAACGGTTTTTCTTTTAATATCTCACCGGTACATTCCAGAATATATTTTCTTTTCTCTTTTAGATATTCTTCTGTGACTTTCGGCATATAGTGTTCCCCCTGTTTGCAAAATGACGCTGTGTCAATTTGAGTATAGATCATGTCCATACAGTTGTCAATATAAAAATGACATGATGTCAATTTGAATAAAAAAGAAATAAAGAAAAAACAGCAAGAATTGTGAAAACTCTTGCTGGTATTTATGGATAAGAATATCATGGGGACTGCCCCTTTTTGCCGGATATGAGACACAGCAATCCTTTATTAAAGGAATAAAGAAACAGCGCAATAAGCAAGCAAAAGAGCCATGATCATATTTACTGTTTTTGTGTGTTTCGAGAAGAATTTGCAAAATGCCGATCCGAACAAGGCCCACACAAAAGAACCGGAGGCACCGATTAAAGATAATATAACAGTAAACCCTATCAATGCCGAAAGGGAATGATAGACCGGCAGAATATAAAGCGACATTGCGGTAATTGCATAGATGTAAATTTTAGGATTGGCAAATTGCAATACCATGCCGGAAAAGAAGCTGGCCTCTTTTCCGCCGTCTGCATTTAGTTCAGAAGAACTTTTCCAGACTTTCCACGCAAGGTACAGCATATAAGCAGCGCCTAATATCTGCATGACAATTTTTACTTTGGGGAGATACGAATAAAGCGTTGCGCTAAAAGCGGTACAAGCAGACATAACCACTGTAAATCCGGCCAGTATGCCAAGGTTGAAACGCACACTTTGCAAAAACCCCAGTCGTATTGCATTACTCATGGAGAGCAGATTGTTTGCGCCTGGTGTGTATGCTGTAATAAAACAGTAAATCAGAAAATCATATAAATGTAACATATTAACCTCCTTTTTCATTTAACAATAATAAATAGTCACAATTCTCTTTCTTTTGCTTTTTTTGAGTTGAAATCACAAAGAAATTCCTTTCCTCTTTACAAACATAAAGTAAAATTGTATAATGATACAAAATGGTTATTATAATGTACTGGTGCAATATAATAATACAACCAGTGCAATATATTGTCAAGAGGAGGCGGAAACTTTTTGGATTCAATGAATATGATTGTGGCTAAAAATATTAAGCGGCTGCGTGAAGAGAATAAATTAAGCATGGACGAGCTTGCAAAGCTGAGCGGTGTCAGTAAGAGTATGCTTGCACAAATAGAACGTGGGGACGGGAACCCGACAATATCCACATTATGGAAGATTTCAAATGGAATGAAAGTACCGTTTGACGCTTTGACCGTTCGTCCGAAGAGTCCCTATGAGATTGTAAAAACATCAGAAGTTCAGCCTTTGCTTGAAGATGGCGGAAAAGTAAAAAATTATTCCATTTTCCCCGACGATGAAAACCGCAGGTTTGCAGTATATTATCTGGAATTAGACGAGGGCAGTTATTGGGAGTCTGAGCCACACTTAAAGGGGACCACTGAATTTATTACAATCTTTACAGGGAAGATTGAAATTTATGCTGACGGTCAGAATTTCGTGATTGGAAAGGGCGAGAGCATACGATTTAAAGCGGATACGGTTCATTCGTACAAAAATGTGGGGAATGAATCGGCTGAATTACACATGATACTTTTTAACCCCTGACAGTATCGTTTGAAAATCAGTGCTTTGACACCAAAAAATGTCAGCCGGGACTTTCAGCCTGCGGCCGGTGCCGACTATGGTGCGGCGGGCTTCAGCACTGTAAAGAAGTCTAAAGTTACGGAGGAAAATACATGAAACTACGGGATAGTTATACATGCCCATTGGAATTGACGCACGATATTATCCGCGGAAAATGGAAGCCCATTATATTATGGCAGTTGGGGAAAGCTCCGGCTTCCCTTTCAACTTTGCAGAAGGATATCGCCGGAGTTGGACAGAAAATGCTGTTGCAGCATTTAGGGGAACTGCAGAATTTTGGCATGGTACAAAAAGAACAGTATGAGGGCTATCCCCTTAAAGTAGAATACTCTCTCACGGATAAAGGAAAACGAATGGTAAGGATTATTGCCGCTATGCAGGAAGTTGGAATTGAGCTGATGATGGAGGACGGTAAGGAAGAATTTCTGAAAAACAAAGGTCTGCTGTAGATACACACAAAAAAGTGTGTAATGTACAAGAGCTTCTTGTCCTGTTAGAATAAAATAAAAACAGGAGAAGATTTATTATGATGAATAATCCAGAGCAGACCATAGGAAATATGGCAGATAAATGCAGTACAGTTTTTATCAGTTATATTGATCAGGAGGGATTTCCGATCACAAAGGCGATGTTGAAGCCCAGGGTTCGGGAGGGAATCAATGTATTTTGGTTTCACACAAATACATCTTCAAACAAAGTGAGATTTTTTCGTGAAAATCCAAGAGCCAGTATTTATTTTGTAAACCAGCGTTTCTTTTGCGGAGCAAGTTTGGCCGGAACTGTAGAGGTATTAGAGACAAAAGAGGCTAAGGAATTGTTATGGCGGGAAGGTGACACCATGTATTATAAAGAAGGTGTGACAGATCCTGATTATTGCGTTCTGAAATTCACAGCCATAAGAGGGAGATATTATAGTAATTTTCACTCAGAGGATTTTAAAATTTAATATTTTGTATGATAAACAGCAAGAACAGGCAGGCTGTCAATGGCAGGTAAATGGGTTTCCGCTCAACATTGACAGCCTGCCTGTGTCTATACAGTCTATCCGAATGGTGCACAAAAAGAGAGGAAATGTTCTGCCTTATAAGATATAATGAAACGACCATAATGAAGAAAGGGGCAGAAGCATGGAGTGGAATGAGAGATTGCAGTTGATCATTGATTATGCAGAGGACCACCTGCAGCGGAAACAGGGACCGATGGATCAACAGGAAGTATCAGAGCTTGCCGGGTGTTCCTTTGATTCTTTCCAAAAGGTATTTTTCTATATGAATGGTATCAGCTTTTCAGCGTATATCCGTTCCAGAAAACTAACTTTAGCGGGCCATGATCTAAAGAGCACAGATAAGAGGGTGATTGATATCAGCTATCAATATGGGTATGATTCCCCTACGTCTTTTACAAAGGCATTCCGGAAATTTCATGGAATGACGCCAAAGGAAGCCAGAAGCGGGGACAGGCAGTTACGGGTTGTGCCGAAAATGCAGGTGGTTTGAAAATGCAATGATACAGCTTTGATAGCTCATACGACAGAGCATTTGAGCAGGTATGGATACCAATAACAGATTGGAAAAGAAATATAAAACAGGAGGAAAGGCCTATGGATTTACCATTTCGCATAGAAACGAGAGACAGCTTTCGTGTTATCGGTTACTCGATACAGACCATAAACCGGAAAGGAGAGGGGAGAAAAGCAATTCCTTTACACTGGGCAAAAATAAAGAAGCATGGATTTGAAAAACAATTGATGGAATCAGCAGATCAGGAGCCTTACGGATTATTGGGCATAAATATTTATAACACGGACCAAAAGGATTCCAGAAAATTTGAATATATCATTGCGGTTCCAAGTGGCCGTGATGTGTATGACGGGCTGTCAGAATACATCGTGCCGGCCGGAACCTGGGCAGTTTTCCCTTGTACGCAGGAAACTATAGGAAAAACAGAGGCTCAGGCAATCATGAAATGGCTTCCAAAGTCCAAATATAAACCGTTAAATAAAGGTTATATTACCGGCAGGATGAAATCAGGGGCACCGGATATTGAATTCTATGGAGAAGACGGGAAGGCTGAAGTATGGATCGCGGTCAAAGAAAAATAGCAATATGATTCACTTCTATCGGAGGCTTTTATGTGTGCCTGAAAAAAAATTAAAAAATCTATTGACTCTCACGTCACGTCATAGGCTAGGATAAAGTTATCAAGAACAGGGAGGAAAAACAGATGAGGACAGTAAAAGAGGTTTCAAACCTGACAGGTATCAGCGTACGCACGCTTCACTATTATGATGAGATCGGATTGTTAAAACCATCCGTTCTCACTGAGGCGGGATACCGGCTTTATGACGATAAAGCCCTGGAAACTTTACAGCAGATACTGTTTTTTCGGGAGCTTGATCTGCCATTGAAACAGATCAAGCTGATTTTAGAAAATCCTGCTCTGGATAAAGAACAATTATTAACTGGCCAAAAAAGAATGCTGGAATTAAAAAAAGAGAGATTGGAACGAATCATTGCCAGCATTGAAGACATTTTGAAAGGAGATAACAAGATGGATTTTGGAATTTTCAGTAAAGCAGATATGGAACAGATGTACCGTGATATAGAGAGCAACATGACAGTCGAACAAAAGGAAATCTTCGTAAAAGAATATGGCAGTATGGAAGCATTTCGGAATCATTTCCTGGATAATGCGTCCAGCGAAGAGGCACAGAAAAATTTGGCTAAAGTGGTGGAATGGTATGGGGATAAAGAGAGCGCAAAAAATGCTGCCACAAATCCTGATAATGCGAAAATCGTTGCGGCCTATGGGAAAAGACTGGACCAGGTAACAAAAAAATTGGCAGCCAAGGCGGGCAGTGACGTCAATACGCTTGAAGTGAAAGAAATAGTGGGAGAGATGGACTTCGTGTCCAAACAGCTTTACCAGATGGAAGATGTCACTGCATTTATGCTGGATATGGCAGAGAAATATGTAAATAATGTGGAAATGCAGAAACAGTTGGATGCAGTGTACGGAGAGGGCAGCACTCTCTTTATCGGGCAGGCTCTGCAGAACTTTTATAAAACTGAAAAGTAAGGCATACGAAAGAAAAATGGAATAGAAAGATCCATGGAAAAGCATTACTGCTAAAGCAGGACTGCCTGTTAAAAATAGTAATGCTTTTTCCTTCTTTTGGAAAAAATGTACTATGAGAAATCGCGATTGTGCCTGAGGGAGTCTGTGGTCAATAAGGGTTGGTTACTGTTAGGGTTTTCATTGGAGGTGATATAATCGATTACATACTTGTCTCCTATAAAAAGTCCATTGCAAATGAGAGGTGATTTTATGGCTATGTGGAATCCATGGCGCGGCTGTCACAAATACAGTGAGGGATGCAGATATTGTTATATTCACAAAGGTGGTTTGAGAAGGGGTGTTGACACCGGCAAAATTATAAAAACAGACAAATTTTACGCTCCTGCTGCAAAGAATAAATCGGGCGCATACAAAATGAAATCCGGGCAGGTAGTTTACCTTTGCTTTTCCACGGATTTCCTGATCGAGGAAGCGGATGCCTGGCGGGAGGAATGCTGGCAGATGATCCGGGAGCGTTCGGATCTTCATTTCATTTTTCTGACCAAACGGATTGAGCGGTTCCGGGACTGCATTCCAGATGACTGGAAGGACGGGTATGAAAATGTAACGGTTGGATGTACCGTAGAAAACCAGGACCGTGCAGATTACAGATTATCCATATTCAGGGAGCTTCCTATCAAGCATAAAAATATTATATGCCAGCCCTTGATCGAAAGAGTAAATCTGGAACCCTATCTGGAAGAAGTTGAATTAGTGGTGGTCGGCGGAGAGTCTGATAAAATGGCCCGTCCTCTTGACTATGACTGGGTTCTGGATATCCGGGAACAATGTATTTCTCATGAGGCTCATTTTGAATTCCGCCAGTGCGGAACCCATTTTATAAAAGATGGGAAGACATATACCCTCAATGTACGGGATCTGTGCAGTCAGGCAAAAAAAGCGAATATTAATTTTTAGGGGAAAGCGGTTATTGTAGTATTTCCTCAACAGCTTTATCTAAAAAGATTTCTCCGTCTAAGTGCTCTAATTCATGGCAAAAGCATTTTGCCATTTCATCTTCTCCGGTGACTAGAATTTCTTTTCCGTATTCATTTTGCGCTTGAATGATAACTTTTTGAGGGCGGATAGTTTTAACAAAACGGTTTGGAAAACTAAGGCAGCCCTCGATACATTCCTGAACGCCGCTGCATCCGATGATTTTAGGATTTACCAGCTTGAGCAGAGTATCACAATAATCAATCACAACTAACCGTTTTAATATCCCTACCTGGTTAGCTGCTAAAGCTGCTCCATTTTCAGTTTTATGTAATGTTTCAAGCATATCGTCCAGAATCTGTCGGGTTTTGTCATCAATGACTTTTACTTCTTTACATTTTTTTCTCAATATGGGGTCATTGTCATACCGAATGTTCCTTGCTGCCATTTTTATCCCTCCTGCTGCTGTCAGCTCTTGATTTTCGCTGGCTTTCATCAAATAAAAAAACCTCTTCGATAGAACGATCAAATATCTTTGAAATGTCATGTGCAAGCCAGATGGATGGCTCAAATTTTTCTGTTTCTATGGCATTGATCGCCTGTCTTGAGGCTCCAACCATTTCGCCTAATTGTTCCTGGGTCAGCCCCTTTTGTTCCCTTAATTCCCTGATCCTATTTTTCATTTAAATCCTCCCATCTATCAGGTTTACCTTACATACAGTATACTTGACGTTTTGTGTAATGTCAACCTTACAAATGCTTTTTCCAAAATCCAAAGAAAACCTATCCGAATGGTGCACAAAAAGAGAGGAAATATTTTGCCTTATAAGATATAATGGGAGAATCACAGTCAAAGAAAAATAGGGAGGAATTGGTGATTATGGATAAGAAGATAGAATTTCAGGATTTTATTGCTACAGTCCCAGCAGAGAATCAGGATTTTGTGAAGGAACTGCATGACAAATTAATGGACTATGGATGTAAGATAGAGATTAAGACGGCAAAAAGCGGTTATATGGTTTCTTACACATATAATAAAAAGACAGTTGCCAATTATGTGTTTAGAAAAAAGGGAATGCTTGTGCGAATTTACGGAGTTCATGTAAATGACTATGAAAGTGTTCTGGAAACACTGCCGGATGAAATGATACACACCATTCAGAAAGCACCCATATGTAAACGCATGGCGGATCCGGATGCCTGTAATCCAAAATGTTCGATGGGGTATGACTTTTGGCTGAAGGGCGAACACTGTCAGAAATGCCGCAGCAGCGCTTTTCTGTTTATGGTCTGCCCTCAAAACAATCCATGGATCCGGACCTTATTATTACATGAAGTAGAAGCATGGGAAAAATCTAAATATGAGCAGTAGGATTCAGGCAATATTTATATAAAAAAACCAAACATTTACAAAATATCTCAGACTTTTTGTGTTATAATGAGTCTATGTTTTTCTGAATAATTCAAACCTCCATATCGAATGCTATTTCATTGTTTGTGTCATATTGTTCAAGAAAAATATGTGTAGGAATGATATTATGATCTCATAGCAGCTGCGGGGGAAAATCCTAACCAAGAATGGAGAGGCTGGCTATAGGCGGGCACAAGAAAAAGGAGGACTCCCCTGCAGGAAAATTTTACCGACGGAGGTTGTGTATGGAAGTTAATTTAAAAAAATTAGAACGTGTTTTGAGTACAGCAGAAGTGATCTATCTATCAACAAGTAAAAATGACATAGTTTCATCAAGGCCGGTAAGCCCTTTAAATATAGGGCTTCGTTTATATGTGAGGACATCAGGAACCGCCAGAAAAGCGGAGGAAATGCTTCATAATCCCAATATTGCAGTCTGTGTGGGGAATTTTTATTTTACAGGGAAAGCGAGGTCCTTAGGCTCTGTGTCCGATGAGCGGAATGCGGAGATCAAAGCCTCTTATATATTGCGCTATCCGGATTCCTTTGGCAGTGAGGATGAATTTATAAAAAGTGATGAGGTATTCTTTGAATTATCTATCGAGAATGTATCTGAATGGATCTACGAAGATAATAACCCCATTGGTCTGGCAGAGCAGAAGCTTTAAAGAAGGGGAGTAAATGAATGAAAGACTTTTTATTTGCAGCGCTGCCATTTCTGATCATTGGGGTATGCGTGGCTATCATCATGGTTCACTATAAGACAAAAGACAGCGAGAAAAAAGAAAACCATTTAGTTGAGGGCATGTGTATTGGCATGTGCCTGGGCGTTGCGGTTTCAACTGTGCTGCACATAAATATTGGTTTGGGGATCAGTTTGGGCATGCTGATAGGAGAGACGGTAGGTGTTTATGTCAAAAAAGAATAGGGTGTTATTGTGCTCATTAGACTGAATCCTATGCTTAGAGTGATCGCTGATGCAGATGGATTCCTTAATGCTTTTATGGAATCGGGTTTACAGGTTTCCTGTAATACGTTAGAAGGTCAAATTTCAATATATTGGTACATCGGCACCGTTTTATCTTTTATGATTTATGGTGCCATTTTGGATTATTTTAAATGGGGAATGAAACATTTGCGCAGACACAGGAAATGATCATTAGCAAAATGGAAAGGGGAAATCATCAGAATGGATATTGAAAAAAGTATTCTGGCTGCAAAAAAAGGATTTGAGAATAGCTTTTCTTCCGGAGATTTTTATAATAAACAAACACAGGACGAACAACACCTGAATGCAATTCTTGAATTTTTACCTATCAAAACAGGAATGAAAATTTTGGATTTAGGTACCGGCAGTGGATACCTGTCGTTTTCTATTGCGAAAATACATCCTGAAAACATAGTGATTGGGCTGGATATTGTGGAAAGAGCATTAGAGGCAAATCGTATTAAGGCGGAGAAGGAGAGCATCAGAAATATCAGCTTTACCAATTATGACGGCATTTACTTTCCATTTGCCGTCAACGAATTTGACATGGTGGTTTCAAGATATGCGTTACATCATTTTCCGGATATCCAAAAAAGTATATCGGAAGTCAGCCGTGTCATAAAACAAGGTGGGTATTTGTTTCTGTCTGATCCCGCGCCAAATGCCAATGATACCGACAGGTTTGTGGACGAATATATGCAGTTGAAAAAAGATGGGCATATTAAATTTTACACAAAGGATGAGTGGAAGAAAATATGCGAAAAAGCAGGACTGAGATATGTAAAATCCTTTGACAGTTCCATTCGGTTTCCAAAGAAAAAAGATACTGCTTATGGATTTGAAGAAGTGCTGAAGAAATATTCTAAAAGCGTCATTGACAGCTATGATCTTGAAATCCTTGAAGATGAAATATATATAACAGAACAGGTCAATAATATATTGTTTATCAAACAATGATCAATTCCGGTGTATCTGACTGATGTAAAGTTCTGAAAATGGAGTATGGAAGGATATTTCTGTGGATTGTTGAAGATTCTTCCTTGAAAAATATGGCTGCATATGTTTTTGATTGGAATTGAAAGTGAGAAAAAATATGGCGGAAAGACCTTCTTTAGATAAGCATTTAGACAGTAAAACATTTCGTGAATTCTATTATTTGAAAGAGGAGTTAGTTGATTTTTGCAGAAAATATGGTCTGCCTGTATCAGGCGGGAAAATTGAAATAACAGATAGAATTGCCTGGTTTCTTGATACCGGTGAGATACGAACAGCCTTACCGGTAAAGAAAAGAGTAACAGCAGTCTCTGTTATTACCGAAGATACAAGAATTGAAGGGGATTTTGTTTGTTCTGAAAAACACAGAGCGTTTTTTAAGGAGCATATTGGAAATAGCTTTTCTTTTTATGTTGCATTTCAAAAATGGTTAAAAGATAATACAGGAAAAACATATAAAGAAGCCATTGAAGCATACTATAAAATTCTTGAAGATAAGAAAAAAGGAAAAACAAAAATTGATAAGCAGTTTGAGTATAATACATATATTCGAGATTTCTTTGCTGACAATCAGGGAAAATCTTTAGAAGAAGCCATTAAGTGCTGGAAATACAAAAAACAGTTACCGGGGCATAATCGTTATGAAAAGTCAGACCTTATGGCATTAAAATAATATGCTACGAATATGCTTTGGATTGTAGAGCGCAGTTTGTATGAGTCGGGCTATAATTGTCTGCTTGGTATAAGGCAGTGTGAACGGGGGGATAGAGTTGAACTATTTTCAAAAAAATAAAGAAGCGTGGGAGGAAGCGTTTGAGCATCGGCATCCCGGATGGGGAGAGACAAATCATGAGAGATTGATAAATGAGGAGCTTCCGTTTTTTTGTCCCGACGCTGCAAAGGAACTCAGGACCATTGATTTTTGTGGGAAAACCATAGCGCAGTTTTGCTGTAACAACGGACGTGAGCTGCTTTCCCTTATGGGGCTTGGTGCAAAGAAGGGAGTCGGTTTCGACATTGCGGAAAATATCATCAAACAGGCGGCTGAAACAGCGGAAAAAGCGGGGATTGATAACTGTGAATTTATCTCATGCAATATCCTGGATATTCCGAAGGAATACCACCATTCATTTGACTTTGTACTGTTTACTGTAGGAGCTGTTACATGGTTTGAAGATTTGAATAAACTCTTTCAAAAAGTTTCTGAATGCCTGAAGCCCGGTGGTGTTTTGTTCATACATGATTTTCATCCCATGATGAATATGCTGCCCATGCCCGGCGAACCTGAATTTGACGGGAATCACCTTGATCGGATCACGTACTCTTATTTTAGAAAAGAGCCGTGGATTGAGAACCAGGGTATGGAATATATGTCTGAACAATATGCTTCAAAAACGTTTACCAGTTTTTCGCATACAGTCTCTGCAATTATTAATGCTGTCTGTGACGCGCAGATGCGCATTGTAAGACTGAATGAGTATGATTACGATGTGGGGTTATCCGAGGTGTACGATAAAAGGGGATTTCCATTATCGTATCTTTTGATTGCGGTAAAATCAGCAGATTTAACGTTAGGGAATACCCAGTGATACGCCTTTTTGCTTTTATCCGGGTGTGGTGTTTCAAAACAACAATATTTCTTAAGGAGAGAAAGAAGGCGAGGGGTTCACAATGCAGGCTGTCTTTTCCGGGCCGCTTTCTTCAAAAGAAGAATTTGAAAAGTTTGTCAAGTGGTTCAGCAAGTATCACGCATCCCTGAAATGCCAACTGTTTCCAAGAGATTTTATGTGGTACAATGAAAAAGACTGGCTGAGCACGAGAGAAGAAATCATAAGCTGGGTCAATGCCAGTGATGAATTTGATCTATATGTGAATGGAGAAGGTAAGGATGAAAGATATCCTATGTTCCATATCGTATCTCCGGGGTGGATGATGTCGAAAGGAATTTCTATAGAAGACTTATATGTTCCGATCGTGGAGAGGATGATGCAGTGAAGGTACTTTTTAGGAGGAAATAGCTTTGATGATTGAAACGGACAGACTGTATCTGGTACCTTTAACAGCGCAGCAGCTAAGGTTATGGGTAGAAGATATTCCGGTTTTAGAAAAGGAACTGAATTGCCATTATTGTGCGGAGCCGATGGCAGATATATTTCTTGATATTGTAAAGGGGCAGCTTGATATAACAAAAAAGGATGCTGCCAATTATCTGTACCATACATTTTGGTTCCTGATTCGTAAAACAGATCGAGTGGTTGTAGGTTCCGCAGATTTTAAAGATATTCCGGATGAAAATAAAGAAGTTGAAATAGGGTACGGTTTAGGTAAAGAATTTGAACATAACGGATATATGACCGAAGCAGTAAAAGCTATGTGTGATTGGGCAATAACACAGGATAATATCTGTCATATTATTGCGGAAACTGATATTGACAGCCCACGATCGCAAAGTATTTTGAAACGCTGTGGATTTTCTAAATATAAGCAGGATGAAACGGTATGGTGGCGGTTATAAGCAATACCATGGCTAAAGAGAGAAAGCTGCTTATCCGATTTATCGGACTGAAAATCAGGAACTGCTGAGTTGAAGATCAGATGGAGGAGTGATGAGAATATGTCTAATTCGTATCAGGTGATTGACGAAAAAACATGGGAAAGAGCAATGCATTGTTTTATTTTCAGAGACAGTATTGAGCCGGCGTTTTGTGTGACTTTTGAAGCAAATATAACAAATTTTAAGAGAAAAATAAAAGAACAGGGACTTTCTTTTACTATGGCAATGGTCTATGCAGTCTGTAAATGTGCCAATGAAATCGAAGCGTTTCGTTATCGCTTTTTAGACGGACAGGTTGTGTTGTTTGATAAAATTGATACTGCATTTACATATCTAAACGATGAAACAAAACTCTTTAAGGTTGTCAATGTACCTTTTACAGAAGATTTGAAGGAATACTGCGAATCCGCATTAAAGACAGCGAGAGAGCAAAAAGAATACTTTACCGGGCCGCTTGGGAATGATGTGTTTCAATGCTCTCCTATGCCATGGGTCACATATACACATATTTCACATACCAATTCCGGAAAGAAAGAGAATGCAACTCCTCTTTTTGATTGGGGAAAGTATTATGAAAAAAATGGGGAAATGATACTTCCTGTTTCTGTTCAGGCGCATCACTCTTTTGTAGATGGCTTACACATAGGGCAGTTTGTGGATAAACTGCAGAAATTTTTTGATGAGTATTAAGTTTTAAAGTAACAGCTTTCGGTGGGCCAGTGATTCGAGGTTACCAGTGATTCGGAGGTTATGGAGAAGAGGATCATATGAAAAGATACATTGCATTATTGAGAGGGATAAATATAAGTGGAAAAAACAAGATTCCCATGGATGAATTAAAAGCAGGTTTTACAGAACTTGGATTTGCAGAGGTTGCCACATATCTTAACAGTGGGAATGTGATTTTTTTAAGTGCCATTGATGATATTGATACCCTTTCAAATAAAATCAAGTTGCTGATAAAAGACAGATTTGGATTGGATATACCGGTTTTTGTTCTTTCACAGGAATTGCTTGAAGATATAGTAAATCATGCTCCCGATTGGTGGGGAGATGACAGTAAAGAAATATATGATAATCTTATATTTATCATGCCGCCTTTATCGTATGAGAAGTTTTACGAGGAAATCGGTAATCCGAATGAGGAGTATGAGAAATCCTATCACTACAAAAATGCTGTTTTCTGGTCTTTTTGCCGTAAAGATTATCGAAAGACAAATTGGTGGTCAAAGACTGCCAACTCAAATATAAGCGGCGACATTACAATCCGGACAGCAAATACAGTAAGAAAAATAGTGGGTATGTAGGATGAGAGGGTATCCATTCCGGCACATAGAAAGCGATGTATTAACTGGAAGTGATGATCGTAAAATGCTGGATGAACCGGTAAATAGATAGATTAGATGTTGAAGGGATTAAAAAATAAAATGATGATACATGAAAGAAATGATAAAATATGGGAACATATGAAATCGGATTGTTCAAAATGTTCGGGATTGTGTTGTACGGCTCTGTTTTGTTCAAAAGCAGATGGCTTTCCAAAAGATAAAGTATCAGGGCAGCCATGCATTAATTTATTAAAAGATTACCGATGTAAAATACATTCGCAGCTTGAAAAGCAGAAAATGAAGGGCTGCATTGGTTATGACTGCTTTGGCGCTGGACAGCATGTGACACAAGTTATTTATGAAGGTCAGACTTGGAAGGACATACCAAACCAATCATCAGAAATTTTTGATATTTTTATAATTGTGTTTAAGCTTTATCAGATCAGATATTATTTGATAGAAGCAACGTCGCTTATTTCAGCACAGCCATTAAAAAAATCCCTTCAGTGTTTGATTGAGGAAAATATTAAAATGTGCAATGACAGCCCTGCCGGTATCTTATCTTTAGATTTAGAGCAATACAGGCAGAGGGCGAATCATATTTTAAAGCAAGTGTGTAAGCTGCTTCAGCAAAGTATCCGTAATACAGGCAAAAAACTTCCAACAGATTTTTTGGGGGGCAATTTCAAGGGACAGGATATGAGTGGAGCAGACCTTAGCACCAAGCTTTTAATAGCCGCAAATTTTGAAAAGAGCCTTTTCAATGGAACAATTTTTTTAGGAGCTGACACAAGAGATACTAACTTTAAAAATGCGGATTTAAGTGAAGCTGTTTTTTTGACGCAAGGACAAGTTAATTCCGCAAAAGGCAGTCGTAGTACAAAATTGCCCTATCATTTGGATTATCCATCTACATGGAAGTAAAGAACAAATTACGGTCTGTCAAACTGAAAATCAGTGATTGGAAAGAAAAGGAGGAATCTTATGTCTTGGTATTTTATTGTAGATACTTATATTGATGAGCAAAAGGGGCGTGGGGAATACGACGAGTATATTCATGCTGTAAAACCGATTGTCGAAAGCTATGGCGGGGAATATTTAGCAAGAACGGAGAATGTATGTAGTTTTTGTGGGGGAAGAACTCCCCAACGTGTCATTCTGATAAAATTTGACAGCAAAGAAAATCTGGATGCCTGTTTTTCTTCGCCCGAATATAAAGCTATCATGTCAAAACGTATTAATAGTGTTGACAGCCGGGCTGTTATTGTGGAGGGGATCAAATAGAAAAGTGAAATCAGCCGTAACCCTGTTTTTATGGCAAAAGGAGTATGTGATATGGATAAAACCAGAGGATGGGATTATATGTGTCTTGCATTGTATGCATTTGCGGGACTGGGAATAGAAGCGCTTCTTGCATTTCTTATAGAACCGTTTTTATACGGAGGCGCCTTGAGTGAGTGGTCAGTTTTACAAAATATTGCTCATTGGGTCATAACATGTATTCTTTGGGGAGTTGTTATTTTTCTGCTGATCAAAGAAGCAAAATGTAAATATGGTTTTGATCTGTTTCAGAAAACGGAGAGAATGAAACCATTTCAGTGGATCGCTGTGGGCGCATGTCTGATATTTACATTGTCCGTGTCATATATTGACTGGGGTGGATTTAAGGTTGTAAAAGAGTTTTATTACAACGGAGTGCTGAAGTTTATATTTCAGTATATATATTATGTTTTTGAAACAGGGCTATTTACACTCATCATCGTTTTTGGACAAAAGGCATTTGAAAAATGGTTTGGGAATCAGAAATTTCCATATGGCGGAATCGTGGCTGCATTGACCTGGGGGGCGGGGCATATTTTGACAAAAGGGTCGCTCTTTGCGGGATTATTAACTATCCTTAGCGGATTTATATATGGGGTTACCTATCTGTTGGTCAATAGAGATATTAAGAAAACATATCTTCTGTTATTTGTCATGTTTGTGTTTTAAGGAATACATGAATGAAAAGATTAAGAGGCCGATAAATACTATTTTACAGAATGAACAGTGAGGTATTTAATTCTGAAATGAAAGACTTCTTGTAAGACACTTGACAAGTAAGTTTTATTTCTTTTATAATCAAGTTATTAAAAAGAGGAAAAGGGGTGAACACAATGCTGTTGTTTGGGAAGTTCTGCATTGGATCCGGCTCTGCACAATCATATAAGACAGAACATTGTGTGGAGCCCAATCAGATAAACAGATTTATTTGAGAGGTAGGGCTGTATAGATCAGAGGATTCTGATTTAAGAGCCTTATTTGTGTTACCTTTTGAACAACTCAGATGATTGGATATTTGGCCGTGGACAATGTTTTGTCTGCGGCCTTTTGTTATCTAGTTCCGCTATGTCTTTATTGTAGCATGGAAAAAGCAGAGGGCCACGCCGTGGGGTATGGCTGCCTCTGCTTTTATTTTTTGAAAGGACTATTAAAATGGAAAATAAAGAACAGGATTTGACGGTGGGGAGTGTTCCCAAGAAACTGATACGATTTGCAGTACCTCTATTGGGCGCAAACATATTGCAGTCGCTTTATAGTATGGTGGATATGCTGGTAGTGGGGCGAGTTGTGGGAAAAACTGGTCTTGCTGCTGTCAGCAATGCCTCCATGATAAGTTTCATAATCAATTCCGTTTGCATTGGTGTCACAATGGGCGGGACTGTTTTGACCGCTCAATACAAAGGGGCAAATGATGAGCAGGGACAAAAAGAGACCATTGGAACCTTATTCAGCCTGTCTTTTATTGTCTCCATCATTGTTACGATCGCAGGATTACTGGTATATTCCCCTCTTTTTTCCCTTCTCCAGGTGCCTGCGGAGGCGATGGAAGATGCCTGTGCTTATATGCAGGTCATCTGTGTGGGAACGGTATTTGTTTTTGGTTATAATGCGGTGTGTTCGCTCATGAAGGGTTTTGGAGATTCCAAAAGTCCGCTGTACTTTGTGACCATAGCTGCAGTGATAAATGTTTTTTTGGATTTTTTATTTGTTGGTCCTATGGGTATGGGGACAAAGGGGGCAGCTTATGCAACTGTTTTTTCACAGGGGATATCTTTAGTTGTCTCTGTTATACATTTGAAGCGAAAAAAATTTATATTTGATTTTAAGCTGAGAAGTTTTGCCGTTCAAAAAGAGAAGCTGATCATTATTTTAAAGGTGGGTTTACCGACAGCTCTTCAAATGGTGATCGTCAATATCTCATATCTGCTGATCACGGGAATGCTGAATACCTTTGGTGTTTCGGTGGCGGCAGCTTCCGGTATTGGACTAAAGGTAAATACCTTTGCAGGTATGCCGTGCTGGGCCATCGGGCAGGCGGTAACTGCTATGGCGGGACAAAACATGGGGGCACAAGATACGGAAAGAGTAAAGAAAACCACGCGGTACGGATTATTGATAAATACTTTTGTAACGTTTCTTACAGTTGTATTGGTCCAAATTTTTGCAGAAGCCGTTATTATGCTTTTTAACCCTGCCGGTACAGAGGTGATCACAGAAGGAGTCATGTATCTTCGTATCTGCTGTAGTATCAACAGTCTGGTTTATGCAGTATTGTACACGCTGGATTCTTTTGCAATCGGCGCAGGCTCTGCGAATATTGCCATGTGTAATGCTTTCTTGGATGCCGTTATCGTGAGACTGCCGGTCTGTTGGTTACTGGCGTTTCCCATGCAGATGGGAGCAATAGGTGTATATATTGGTCAGGCTTTGTCTCCCATATTGCCTGCTCTGGCAGGTATTGTCTACTTTAAGAGTAAATCCTGGGAGACAAAAAAATTGATCGGCAATACAGAATACTATGAAAAATAATAAAAAATATAATAAAAAGTAAAATGGAAAGGTTTGGTTATGACTATGAAAGGCAGTAATATGAATCTCGCCTTTGGTTTGGAAGTAATCTATGAGGACGCAGAATTTCAAGTGAATGATCATGATAAAGTAGGTATTGTTGGTGTCAATGGTTCCGGGAAAACCACATTGTTCCGTGTTCTGCTGCGGGAGCAGGAATTAGACAGCGGAAGTATTAACACGCATAATGCACGCATTGGTTATCTGCCCCAGGAAATTGCGGTGGAGAATGAGTCCTGTACGGTACTTGAATATCTGCAGGGGGGACGTCCCATTGGCAGGCTGGAGACAGAGCTGGACCGGATTTATCAGAAGTTGGAACAGGCGGATGTTTCGGAGCAGGGGCCGTTGCTTACACAAATGGAGAAGATCCAGACCCGTTTAGAGTTTTTTGACTATTATAATGCGGAAAGTATTCTGCTTGATATAATAGACCGTATGCAGATTGACATTGATCTGTTGGAAACGCCCCTTAGCCGGCTGTCCGGCGGGCAGAAATCAAAGATAGCTTTCGCGCGTGTTCTGTACTCAAAATCTGAAATCCTGCTTTTAGATGAACCTACAAATCATTTAGATGCAGCTTCAAAAGAGTTTGTGACGGATTTTCTCAAAAATTATAAAGGGCTGGTATTGATCATCAGCCATGATGTGACCTTTCTTGATCAGATCATAAATAAAATACTGTTCATCAATAAAGTGACGCATAAAATATCCATCTATGACGGCGATTATAAAACTTACAAAAAGAAATATGCGGAGGAACGGCGTCTGCGTGAACGAATCATTGCTCAGGAGGAAAAAGAAATCAGGGAACTGGAAGATTTTGTACGGCGGGCAAACCAGGCAAGCCGTACCAATCATGCGATCAAACGCATGGGACAGGAACGGGCGCTGCGTCTGGAGAAAAAACGGAGCAGGCAGCACAGCCATGAACGGGTTTATAAGCGTGTTAAAATGGATATCCACCCTGTGCGGGAGAGCGGGGATATCCCATTACAGGTGAAAAACCTGTCATTTTGTTATCCGGATCAGCCGTATCTCTACAATGATTTGTCGTTTCAAATAAAAAGAAAAGAGCGTTTTTTGGTGGTTGGCAAAAACGGTGTGGGAAAATCTACACTGCTCAAGCTGATCATGGGTATTCTTACCCCTGATGCAGGGGAAGTTCGGTTTCATCCGAAAACGGATGTGGCTTATTATGCCCAGGAACTGGAACAACTTAATCTGCAAAAAACTGTTTTTGAGAATGTACAGACAGATGGATATGCCGTTAAGGAGCTGCGGTCTGTTTTAAGCAATTTTCTTTTTTATGAAGATGATATCAATAAAAAAGCAGAGGTTCTGTCTCCCGGTGAAAAAGCCCGCATTGCACTATGCAGGATTTTGCTGCAAAAGACAAACTTTCTGCTTCTTGACGAGCCCACGAATCACTTGGACCCTGAAACACAGAGTATCATTGGCAAAAACTTTGATCTTTTTGAAGGTACCATTATGGTTGTCAGTCATAACCCGTGGTTCGTTGAGCAGATTGGCATCAACCGGGTGCTGATCTTACCTGCCGGCAGAGTCGTGGATTATTCCCGTGAAATGCTGGAATACTATTATGGCTTTAATAATATAGAGGAGGATTATTAAAATGGCGGATTCAAAGAAATTATATCCCAGAACAGGGGATAAACATACGATTTACTTAAAAAATGTAATTACTGACCCGAGTATTCAGGTAGGCGATTATACAATGTACAATGATTTTGTCAATGACCCAACAGGTTTTGAGAAAAATAATGTTCTGTATCATTATCCCATAAACCATGACCGTTTGATCATTGGCAGATTCTGCTCGATCGGATGCGGGGCAAAATTTCTCTTTAACAGTGCCAATCATACCGTATCATCCCTGTCAACCTATCCCTTTCCCCTTTTCTTTGAAGAGTGGGAACTTGAAAAAAAGAATGTGACAGATTCTTGGGATAATAAGGGAGATATCATCATCGGCAATGATGTCTGGATTGGCTATGAGGCTGTCATTATGGCAGGGGTAACCATTGGTGACGGGGCAATTATCGGTGCCCGCGCTGTGGTGACAAAGGACGTATCACCATATACCATTGTAGGCGGTATTCCTGCAAAATCCATCAGAAAGCGTTATTCGGAGGAAACCATTGACCTGCTGACAGAATTAAAGTGGTGGGACTGGCCGGAGGAAAGAATTGCAAAGAATATAAAAGCGATTCAAAATGGCCGTTTGGATCAATTGAAATAAAGTTTTGCGGGACTGCCGGGGCTGATCTTGAGTTGTTCTGTCAATTTTTGTGATAGGGCAGTTCAAGATGAAAAAATAAATAAATCAATAAGGTTAGTTCGGATATTCTGTAGACATGCGTGCCATTTTACATTTTAAAGTATCGCGGACAAAAGCAGAGCTGCCGGTGCGCAGGTATTGTCTCCCCCGCTTAAGCAAAGAGCAGCGACAGCTCTGTTGGTATACTTTTTTCTTACCAACAGGATAGCAAAAACCGGAAATGGTGTAGCCATTACGGGTTTTGCTATCCTATAAATAGATATTCCTCATCACCAATATAGACCCTTAATGGAGCGGGGGCAATACAATGGCATCGGCCTCCTGAATTCCACCGGCAATGAGCTTTTCTTTTCCGGCCTTAAAGATATCAAGTGCCAAGCGCTGCAGTTCTGCCGCAAACAGCTCTCCGTCTCTTTCTTCCAGACTTTTCAACAGGACAGTGGTTGAGCGGGAATCAAACCTGAAAGCATAAGGCTTTACGTCATTGAGTGGATACCCCAGATACTGAAAGTACATCAGGCCGTCCAAGATCTGCCTCAATGCGGGTGACTGCGCGTTCTCTTTTAAAAGGTTGAAGCAGATACCGAAAGTCATGTAGTAATCCTTGGAAATCTGAATATTTTGCAGCCAGGATATGGTTCCCTGAATGGAACGCTCCAAAAGTGTAGGAAAAACAGCCCGGGCTATATCTTTGCAGATGATCAGAATGATCTGTGTGCTCTGCAGATACTGCAGCAAAGCTTTTTTTAAATTCGGAGTGGAGAATTTTGAAATGGGCGCAGGGTTATCCAAACCCACCAGTACACGTGTCCCTTTTCCGGGGATGGTTTCAACAACTCCAATGTCACTGAGTATTTTCACCGCTCGGCGGACGGTTATCAAGGGCATTGAATACTCCTTTGCCAGAGAAGTAAAGGAGGGAAGGAATTCCTGGTTCCCAAAAGAGGAATAAATTTTCCGGAGAAGTTTCATAGCCAGATTAAAACTGATCAGCGGGCGTTCCGAAAAATAGTTCCATTCGTATGGGATCGGTTCAACCGGATCCTCTGGCAGGGGCAGGGATTCGTGATACAGGTGCATGGCCTCAATCTGTTTCTGGTAAAGGCGGACAAGTAAATCTTTTAGCTGTCCGTAGTCAGATGCCTTACATAGAGAAAGTATCTGTTCGGTTTCTCTTTTTAGATAGGTCATATAACCATAGATATATGCCTTATCCCCCAGATGCATGATCGAGGAGTGCCCGAATAAGCTTGTGCTCAGATATAAGTTGAGAAACAAAGGATTTCCCAGGACCTTCAGGATTTGAAAGAAAAATTCAAAGAATGGATATTCACTGTAGGGTGACATCCTCTTAAAAATTGCAGTGAGTTTTTTGAGATCATCCTCACCACACAATTTCAGACCCTGGAGCATGACCTCCGGCCAAATCAGCAGCATGGTATTACACAGATCCAAGAGTGCATCTTTTGCAGCATAGCTGTAAGCCATATATTCTGTCCGGCATTCCTCTTCTTTGATATCATAAGTAACAATTGCGCTTCGCCCCTGGCTCAGAGAAACATAATTGTCTTCCTGCAGAAGCCTTAGGGCATTGTGTATGGTGGTGCTTGAAACATTAAAGGTTTGGCACAGTTCAGGCACGGTAGGAAGACTCGAACCGGTGGGATACAAGCCGAAATGAATACAGTTAAACAGGTGTTTGTAAGCTATATTGTATAATTTTAATTCATCCAAGGTTTTTTCATCCTCCCAAAGATATCAATTTCTTATTTAATAAATTTAATAAACCCTTACCGGTCTCCTAATAATTTAAATATACCACATATTCTCCTAAACGGAAAGAAACGTAATTGCTCAGTGCTACAGACCAAAATTGTCTGTTTATAATACGTTCAAGAGTTCATCATACGGAATCATTCCAAGTGTAAACTTTTCTAAAGCAATGTATTTTTCCTCAGATTCGGAGTTGCTCCTTTTTAATAATTTTTCTGCTAAATCTGTTTCATTTGCAAGCGGCACGTAAACATGACTTTTATTGTTAAACGATTCAAAGTATCTTAAGCCAAATCGTCTCTGTGATTCCGCATTAATGTGGATTCCATCAGGATTAGAAAATAAAGAATTGCCAGTAACAAAATAGCAGTTTTCGTGATTTTCTGCATATTTCTGAAGCTCTTTGTTGATCTCTTTATATTCTATACATCCTGCACCAAACGCAGATTTCCCCAAATAGTCACCCAATCCCCCTATGATAAAAGGCACATTCTCAATTCCTAATTCTGTTCTAAAACCATTTACGATCCGGTCAAGCTTTCCATAATATTCTTTGTATTTTTCACCATAGCTGTCACTTTCACCTTGATGCCATAATATCGCAATAAGCTCACTGTTCTCTAGTGCAAATCTTGTTTCGCTTACCGCATGTCGAAATAGTGTTCCGCTCACCTGCCACTCATCAATAGAACTTCCTCCTTCTGCACAAGGTATTAAACCGATTGTTTTATCCCTGTTCGCATTACACCAGGCCTCTGCAAAAGAAGATGCCGGTCCGATACCTGCCACGGTTCTGTCAAAATGGATCGGTTCCGCCATCATTTGCCATCGTCCATTTCTTAACATAAAAATCCTCTCATTGTAAATTGGTGTGGTTTCATGCAAAAAACCACGTCCAGCCATATTAGACTGTCCTATTAATAACACCGATTTCATTATATCATCCTTTCATAAATCTAAATGTATGAAATTAAACCCACAATTACAGCAAATAGATATTTTCACGATTTTTTAACTTACATGGAAGCCATGTCTGCAAAGACATTTATATTTTATCATTTTCACACCATTAAGGATACTATTTTATTGAATTATGTATGAACATAGCTTATAATAAAAAATATTAAATGAGCACAATAAGTATGAAATAGAACAGTTTGGAAGATTGGATCTATGTCAGGGCACAACAGAAATCTGTCAGTGGTTTGACGTTCCGGCAGAACTGGCGGAGATTGAACTGGCGGGCTGATGACACCCTCTATCAGGCCAAGCGAAACAGCCGTAACAGAAATGTTCTGATATGAGTAAATTTAAGATTTGGTTATTAAAATAAGGATGCGATGGAGGAGAGCCAGGTGGAGATCAATTTAAGCTATGAGCAGCTCAATAACGAATATAGTATGTTGATGGGCGTTTTAGGCGCCAGTGTCAGTAAACACCTTTTAGATGAGCATCTCACATGTATTTGGGCTAATGACTATTATTATGAGCTGATCGGTTATACGAAGGCAGAGTATGAAGCGCGTTTTCAAAATCAATGCGACCGGTATTTTGACAATAATCCGGAAGGATGGAAAATACTCACAGATAAAATAGAAGCGAGTTTGGCGGGTGGTGAAAAAGGGTATTCAGTTTATCTGCCAATGGCCTATCCTAACGGCGCCCTTTTTTGGATCAGACTGCAGGCTGCCTTTACCGATGAATATATGGATGGGCATCAAGTTGCCTACACCACGATGGTGGATGTGACGGAAATGATGCAGGTGCAGAAAGAGCAGATGCGGGCACAGAAAAACTATGAGACAATGACGCGTGAGCAGGAAATGCTCATGAGTGCGCTCAATGTCAGTGTCAGCTCACACCTGGTGGACGAGCACTTTACCTGTATCTGGGCCAATGAATTTTATTATAAACTGATCGGTTATCCAAAGCCAAAATATGAGGCCTTGTTCCACAACCATGCGGATGAGTATTACAGTAATAATCCTGAGGGCTGGGAAGCACTCACGAAAAAAGTGGCATCCGTCCTGGAGAAGGGGGAGGACAAATATGAAATGATCGTCCCTATGAAATATGAGGACGGTACAAGCTATTGGGTAAAACTGGTCAGCTTTTTTACAGATCAATATGTGAACGGCTACCGAACTTCCTATACCGTTATGACAGATGTGACAGAGCTTGTACAGACGAAGAATGAACTGGAAATGATGATGCAGGCAATGAAGGTCAGCGTCAGTAAGCACAAGGTGGATGAACATTTCTCTCTGGTCTGGGCCAATGAATTTTATTATCAGCTCATCGGGTATACAAAATCCGAATATGAGGCCAGATTTCATGATCGCTGTGACGAGTATTTCATGGATAATCTGGAGACCTGGGATATTCTCTGTAACAAAATTGACAGCATGTCCACAGCAGGAGAGGACAGTTTTGAGGCATATCTTCCTTTGAAGCTGCCGGGAGGTTCTTCAAGATGGGTAAAGCTGGTGGATTTCTTTACAAATGAATATCAGGATGGGAAACAGTTGGCTTATACCACCATGATTGATGTCACGGAACTGCTCCAGGCACAGCGGGATAAGAGTGTTGCTTATGAACATGTACCCGGGTTCATTGTAAAATACCGGATTTTACCGGACCGGATCGTGATGATCGATGCAAGCAGCCGGATAAAGGACTTTTTTGATGTGGACCTGGACAATCTGTCAGATGTTGATTTCATGGGAGTTTTGCATCCGGACAGCCGTCGGGCTGTTGAGAACCTTCTTCCTGAACTGCGTAACAGAGAGGCATTGGAGTTGGATGAATCTATCCGTGTTAAAGATAAATATGGCAGGGACTGCTGGCTTCAGCTCCACGGTACCTGTATTGATCCTATCGCTGACGACCCGGTTTATCTGGTGGTGTATATTGACATTACGGATATCACCGAGCTTAGAAAGCTGCAGCATCAGTTGGAGGAACGCACGGAAATGCTCAATACAGCACTGGAGGCTGCGAAACTGGCGAATGCGGCTAAGTCCGATTTCCTCTCCCGAATGAGTCATGATATCCGTACACCTATGAATGCCATAGCCGGAATGACAGAGATAGCGGATGCCCATCTTCAGGAACCGGAACGTGTTAGGGACTGTCTGCATAAGATCCGGCTTTCCAGCCACCATCTTCTGGATCTCATCAATGATGTGCTGGATATGTCACAGATTGAAAGTGGAAAAGTCTCCATTCATGCGGCTTCCTTTTCACTGCCTGAACTGATCAGAGAGATCATCATGATCACACTGCCGAATGTTCGTACAAAGCATCAGATTTTTAAGGTACATCTGCGGAATATCCGGCAGGAACATTTCTATAGTGATGAGCTGCGTCTGCGCCAGATTTTGCTGAATCTCTTGTCTAACGCCTCAAAATTCACACCTGAATATGGGCAGATCGTATTTGAGGTGGAGCATATGCCGGAGGATTCCGCGCTCTTCTTTACGATTGCGGATACCGGTCCCGGCATAAATGAAGCGTTTCAAAAACGTATTTTTGAGACGTTTGCCCGGGAACGTGACAGTCGTACAGACCGGATCGAGGGCAGCGGCCTTGGGCTTGCTATTGTGAAGCGTCTCACTGAGCTGCTGGGCGGTGATATTAAGCTGGAGAGCCAGCCGGGACAGGGTACCGCTTTTTATGTGACACTGCCTATACAGCCCATCGAGCATCCGCCTATTGAGTACACCGGTGAAAAGGGGATGATCCTGCTTGTGGATGCAGACCCGATTGTTCTTATAGAAGCACAGCAGGCTCTGAGCGGCCTCGGCGTTCGGGCAGATTGTGCAGAAAGCGTTAGTGAGGCATTGTCCTATATCCGTGACCGGCATCAGGCCGGCGAAAGATATGAGATGATCATTGTGGATTGGGAAATACTTGGACTGGATGGAGCAGATGTGACAGAACAGATCAGAAGGGAATCCGTGGGTGAGCTGCCGCTACTGATCGTATCCGCCTATGATTGGAGTGAGATTAAAAATGAGATGAGCGCCGGTATTGACGGATATATTGAAAAGCCCTTTTTTCAATCTACATTCAGGAATTGTATGCTGAAGTACCTGAGAGGTGAAGAAATATCAAGCCATGAAACAACAGAATATGATTTCAGGGATAAAACATTTCTGCTTGTAGAAGACAATGAGCTGAACCAGGAAATTGCTTTGGAACTGCTGGGAAGCTTTGGCGCCCGGCTGGAGGCTGCAGAAAACGGAGAGGAAGCCGTCAGGCTTTTTCGGGCCAGCACTCCCGGTTACTATTCACTGATATTGATGGATATTCAGATGCCGGTGATGAACGGTTATGAGGCCGCCCGAGCGATCCGGGCACTTAGCCGTCCGGATGCAGGAACGGTACCGATCATTGCAATGACAGCGGATGCTTTTGTTGAGGACATCCGAAATGCAGAGGCTGTGGGAATGAATGGTCATATGGCAAAACCATTGAGTTTTGATACCCTGGCCATGGAAATTGAAAAGTATTTTACTGATCGATTACATAACAAAGAAGGCGGAGAGTGATCGTAGGTCTGATCTTTGTGGAGGTATACTGTGAGAGAATCTTTTTTTGAAAAATCTATTATCAATCAGCAAAATCTGGTGGCGTATGCAACGGATACCGCTACCAATGAAATATTATATATGACTCAAGCAGCAGCAACCCTATATGGATTCAAGGATGTGCAGGAGACCTACGGGAAAAAATGCTACCAGTTGATCCAGGGCCTGGACACAGTCTGTCCATTCTGTACAAACGGTAAATTAAAACCGGGTCAGCCATATCATTGGGAACATTATAACGAAAAGCTTCAGATGTGGTTTGATATTACAGATATTTTGGTCATGTATGAAGGCAAAAACTGCCGGCTGGAAATCGCACGTGATATCACGGATCAGAAAGAGAAGTTCGACCGTGTTTCAAACCGCCTTACAGTGGAAGAAACTTTGGTGGAATGCATTCAAACGCTTTCCAGCGAACCCGATGTGAGTACGGCGGTGGACCACTTTTTGGAGATCATCGGTCATTTTTACGCGGCAGACCGGGCATATATCTTTGAATACGAAAAGGAGCATATCAAAAATACATTTGAGTGGTGCGCGCCAGATATTCTCTATCAAATGGAGGTTCTGCAGGAAATCCCCATTGAATATGTCAGTGAGTGGAACTATAAATTTGAGCTTGACGGAGAGTTCTTTATTACGTCACTGGACAAGGATCTGGCAGTGGATTCACCTGAGTACCATATCTTAAAAGATCAGGGGATTGAAAGCCTTGCCGTCGCGCCGCTTAGAAAAAATGGTCAGATCATCGGCTTTCTTGGTGTCGACAATCCTACGGAAAGCACAGACGATTTAACTCTGCTCCGCAGCGTATGCAGCTTTGTGTTGGAGGAAATGGAGCGGCGAAGGCTGATCCAGGACCTGGAGCGGTCCAGTTATACAGATTTACTCACCGGCCTGCAAAACCGGAACAGCTACATAAAAATGCTGGACAGGCTTTCTGAACAACCCCTGCGGTCATTAGGTGTTATCTATATCGACATCAATGGAATGAAGAAAATAAATGACAATAACGGTCATGAGTATGGGGACAGAGTGATCAAAAAGGTGGCAGATACCCTGAAGTCTCACGTAGGATGTGAGGCATACCGGGTAGGCGGAGATGAGTTTACAGTGCTCTGTGTGGATATAGATGAGAAGGATTTTAATATGCTCACAGAGAGGCTGATACGGGATTTTGACAGGAATAAAAAATATGACGTTTCCATTGGTCATACCTGGAGAGAAGGGAATGTATCTCCCAATGAAGAAATCATGAAGGCGGATGACTTAATGTATGCAGAAAAGCAGCGGTATTATCACGCTATTTTACAAGGTGACAGAATTGTACGTGCCGGCATCGCCACAGAGCTTTTAAGAGATATTTCGGACCACCGCTTTGAGGTTTATTACCAGCCGCAGATCTGTCTGAAAGACGGTCGTATCATTGGCGCGGAGGCTCTGGTACGGAAAAGGGATAAGCAGGGAAAGCTGATCCTGCCGGATCATTTCATTCCCAACTATGAGCGGGAACGTGTCATCCGCCATTTGGATCTGTTTGTATTCCAGATGGTTTGTGCCGACCTGCAGAGATGGAAAAGCCAGGGGATTGAAACGCATATCTCCTCAAACTTTTCACGTGTTACGCTGATGGCCTCCGATATTGTGACACAGATCAAGCAGATCTGCTGGGAATATGGAGTCCCTGCGCAGAATATCACCATAGAGGTGACAGAAAATATCAGTAAGCTGGAGCCGCAGCAATTACTCAAGCTGATGGACCAGATCGTAGCGGAGGGATTTTCTGTATCTCTGGATGATTTTGGGTCTAAATACTCCAATCTCTCTATCCTGACCACCCTTGAATTCAGCGAGATCAAATTCGATAAATCCCTGGTGGATAGATTGAGCAGCGACGTCAAAAGCCGTATTATTATGAAAAACACGATGCAGATTTGTCAAGAGCTTCCCATGACGCGTTCTTTGGCAGAAGGAATTGAGACGGTAGAGCAGTTGGATCTGCTGCATCAGTATCATTGTGACTATGGACAGGGGTATTATTTTGCCAAACCTATGAGCTCGGATGCGTTTTTTGAACTGGTAAAGCTGGAACAAATGCTGGGAACTTCTGTTTTAATACAGCCCAATCCATGTGATAAATAAAAAATATAATAGGAAAATCAGGCCCTTATCAGTTGAAATACGATAGGGGCCTGTTGGGATGATGATATGCATGGAATACTAGGAATCCCGCTCTCATAACTTCTTACTCTTTAAGAGTGTTTTATTCTTTCAAAAAAAGGGATTTTGTTGTAAAATAATAACAGTATAGAAAATGTTTATAGATATAATGAAAAAGTGAACCAAGACAATGCTGCGTGAGCGGATCTGTTTTCCGTAAAGCTTGCCGGAATGATAAGATCATACCATGTAATTCCCAATATGCTTTGTGATTGCTGTATTTTATAAAAGCATTTGAGATGAGATCCATTATGCATAAATAAGGGGTTAAAGCTGCTGATCACAGATGGCGGAGACAAATGAAGGAGATTATTATGAATGATTATGATGCGATTTTATCGGATAGAAATATGGAGCAGCTAAAAGATATAGTGGAATCGTTCCCCCTGGCCTGTTATTTTTTAAAAAGGGATAAGGTGCTTACAATCTTATACGGAAATGCCGCTTTTTATTCGATGCTGCAGCAGAGCAGGGATGATGTCAGATATAAATATAAAAACTGTCTTTCATCCCTACTCTCTACAGAAAAGTTTTTCGAGGGATACCAGGAGGATATTCAGAGCAGAGAATTCCTTCATGATGCGGAAGTACATAATAGAAAGCACCGTTTTTATACCCGGATGAAGCTGATCGAAGCGGATGGAATCTATTGCTGCATGTCATTGGATGTAAGTGATTTTGTACTTGGTAAAACAAAAAACGAGGATATGCTTCAGCTTCTGCACATTTTATTTACACAGATCCGGCAGGAAGCTTTTGTCGTAGACGTTAAAAACCAGATCGTCTATATGGTCAACCAGAAAAAAATCCTTTCAGGCCTTCCTAAAGTGTTTACTTTTTCTGCGTACTTTTCTGAGTATGCGGAAAAAGTCCTGCCATTGAGCAAGACGGATGATGACAAACTGCAGCATGCATTTCACAAAACGCTGAAGCAGCATGTCCGTACCATAAACGAAGTGAGGCTGACCAGTGGGGAATGGGTCCGTTTCCAGTTTAGCTCCTATGAAAAAATAGAGGACAAGGGGCCTGTTATCCTGGGGTTTATTGAAGATATATCCAAGGAAAAGCAGGAGTATTTAACATATCTGAAGGAAACGCAGTTTTATCATATGCTGCTGTCAGAGAAGAAAGCATACGGACATTTTAATATAACACAGGACCAGTTTTATGGAATGGGCGGCATCTGGAATCTTTATAATGAACTGATAGAGGAGATGACCTACACACAGTTGTATACACGTTTCATTTATAAGGTTGTACATCCGGATGACCGCAGGGGTTATATGGAGCTGATGGATTGTGATAACCTTAAGCAGTCTTATCAAAACGGCCTTACCAGATTAAAATATGAATTCCGCAGGATCATAGAACAGAATAAGATGATGTGGATGGAGATAGAAATCCTGCTGTTTAAGGAGCCGCTGCAGAATGAACTGATGGCGCTGATGTATCTGACAGATATTGATGAACGGAAGAAAAGCAGCTTTCAGCTGCGCTATGAGTCAGAATTCGATCAGCTGACGGATGTGTATAATAAAAAGAGTACAGAAACAAAAATTATTCAATGTCTCCGTGAGCCGGCAGAACTGCGGGCCTTTCTGATCCTGGATCTTGATAATTTTAAAGAGATCAATGACAGCTATGGACATAAAGCCGGTGATGATACGCTGATACTGTTTGCGAACCATCTGAAGGCAGTCTTTCACGAACACTGTGTTGTAGGTCGTTTTGGTGGTGATGAATTCATTGTCCTTATGGAACAAATCTCTTCTGATAAAGAGGTTGATGAGGCATTGACGAATCTGTATCAGAAGATGCAGGAGGATAAGAGGTATGATATTAAATTCAGTGCCGGCATTACCCTGATAAAAGGCAGCAGTGATTATGAAACTGTGTTTGAACAGGCTGATAAGACGCTGTATCAGGTAAAAAATTCACAGAAAGGTTTATATCAGTATTATAACAGGGAAGTAAAACCAAAGCTGGACATAAAAGAAACGCAGTCCTTGAAGACAGCGGAATGTGCAGAGGCAGGTTATGAAAATCTGGAACTTTTGGAAAAAAAGGATTTTGACACTTTTCTTGGAGAGGTTGGTGATATTGCCTATCTTGTTGATCCGGACAGCTATACTCTGCTTTTGGGAAACCAGGCATTTTATGACCGTGTCGGGTTTACAAAAAGCCAGTGCCGCGATAAAAAGTGCTATGAGATCATGCATAGGAGGAAGACACCTTGTCCGTTTTGTGCAAAGGCAAATTGGTCCAAAGATAAATTCTATTTATGGAAGGATATGAATACCGCACTGGAACAGGAATTTCTTATCAAAAATAAACTGATCACATGGAAGCAGCAGGTTGTGTTGCTGGCCATTGCTGTTGATATTTCTAATGATAAGAGTATTGTGGATTCCATGGAAAGTAATGCAACAGAAAGCCATTTTCTGCTCAGTGGTATCCAACATATGCAGGAAAGAGTGAGTTTTGATGAGGCGATGCAGAGTATTCTGGAAACGATCTGTCATTTTTTCAAAGCGTATCATGCGGGGATCTGGATGATGGATGAACAGAGCGGCCTTTATGCACTGAACAGCGAATGGTTTGTCGGGGACTCAAAAGACATATGGACATTGAGCGAAGAGGAGGTGGCGGTGCTCAGCGCATGGCTGAGTGCACAGAAGTGGAATAGGCCGGTGAAGCTGGAGAATCCGCAGGCAATGATCGGAGAGTCTTTCGACATGTACCAGCTGATGCAGAGCCATCATGTGGAAAATCAGCACTGGATCCATCTGGAAGAGCATGGGGAGGAGTACGGCTGTCTAGTCATAGATAATACCAATGCCAACTTTCAGAATGTTTCATTTCTGGAATCCTTGTCCGGTTTTATCGTCAATGAGATCAAACGCCACCGTCTGTTCCAGGCGACGCTTCACGCCAATCACTATGACCTTCTGACAGATGTACTGAACAGAAACAGTTATGAAAATAATCTGCCGCGTTATCAGTCAGAAGCGGTACACTCACTTGGTGTGATCGTCGCCAATATAGATAATCTGAAAAAGATCAATGAGGATTATGGTACTGTTACGGGAGATCAATATATCCGCCATCTGGCAAATCTGTTGAAAATGATCTTTGCTCAGACGGATATTTACCGTTTCAATGGTGATGAATTCCTGATCATTGCTGTGAATAGTGAAAAAGCCGCGTTGGAGGACCAGGTTCAAAAGCTGCGGGAGAAAATCGAGAAAAATGAAAATTTCAGTGTATCTCTGGGATTTTCATGGGATAGTGTGGAGCGTGATCTGGCGGCATTGATCCATACCGCAGATGATGTGATGAAGCTGAACAAAAAACGTCATTATGATGAAATACATGGGAGTGAGGATGCACAACATCGCCAACTGCTTAGAAATCTGGTCAGGCAGATCCAAAGAGGTGAGTATGTCATTTATCTGCAGCCCAAATATCATCTGGAAAACCACAAGGGGATCGGTGCGGAAGCTCTGATCCGTCAGCAGCACCCGGAATTCGGCATCCTGCCTCCATCTGAGTTTATACCAGTTTTGGAATCAAACGGGATCATCCGCTATATTGACCTTTTTGTCTTGGAAGAGGTATGCAAACTGCTGCAGAAGTGGGATCGGAATGATCTGGTCATATCTCTGAACTTTTCAAGGGTTACGCTGATGGAAGATGATATTATCAACAGCATGAAAAAGATTCTGGATAAGTATGATTTTCCAAGGCAATGTCTTGAAATTGAGATGACGGAGAGTACCGTAGAACACTGTCCAGCCATGCTCTATAAGACGGTACAGGAAATCAGTGACCTTGGTCTGCGCATATCTCTGGATGATTTCGGTATCCGCTATAGTAATCTATCTGTACTGAATGATATCCATTTTGATACACTGAAGCTGGACAAGAGCCTGATCCAGACGCTGGTCAGCCAACAGCGGAGCCGTATTATCCTGCGAAATATCATACAAATGTGCAGGGACCTGGATATAGAAATGATCGCAGAAGGTGTGGAAACAAGCCGACAGGAGGATATTCTGAAATCCCTTGACTGCCCCAACGGACAAGGGTATCTATTTGCACGTCCAGTTCCTGTAAAGGATTTTGAAGCGGATTATATTCTGGACTGAACATAGTAGAATGCGACTTTGCTGCCCTCCAGCGAGTGAAAATCACTTTTCGCAGGTTAGTATTGTATTAAGAGTTACCTTCACACAAAAGATACAGTGCTTCTTTTTTGTTCTTCGTTCTGTTATAATGAAATAAATTGGGAGTTGCAGGGAGGTAAGAGGTGAAACAAGATATAATAATTACATTTTATGTTGAGGCAATCAATAAACAAAATTTTCCACTTATAGTTAATTTGAAGTTAGGAGAATTCTATGGAAAAATATTTTGAATTATTAAAATCAGGTGGAGCAGATATAGCAATTAAAATTTGTGCTAATAGTATTCAAACAGCGGCATGGACAGTTTATCGTTGCAAGTTTGGGTGTGATACGTATGGAAAGTCGCATTGCTGCCCGCCAAATTCACCTACTTGGGTGGAAACACAGAGTATTATTGAATGTTTCCAATATGCAATTTTGTTTCGCTGCCATGAAATGAGCATTGTTACACCGCTTGCAGTGAAGGCTGCGAGGGAATTATTTTTGGACGGTTATTACAAGGTGTGTGCTTTTGGCAGCGGTCCATGCAAAACGTGTAGCAAATGTAATCCAGACCACTGTAACTTTCCAGATCAGACAGTGCCATCGATGGAAGCCTGTGGAATTGATGTATTTGCCACGGTTCGTGCAAATGGCCTTGAAATCAATCCACTAAGAGAAAAAGGGGAAACTCAAAATCACTTTGGCCTTTTGTTGGTAGAATAATCATCCTCCAGCTTATGGGGGGGAAATTAGAATTTATGGAGGGCATGTTATGGAGAAAAATGAAAAAAATGAAAAAAAGGAAAGAAATACTAGCACAGATTTACTGATTGGAATATCTTTAGGTTTGTGTTTTGGCGTGTCTTATGGAATTATTTTTGATGATCTTGCAGTTGGTATAGGAGTTGGTTTGAGCCTCGGTGCCGGAGTTGGTTTAAGCCTCGGTACAGCTTTTGAAAAAATAAAAAAAAGCAAAAGCGATAACAAGAAATATGATAAGGACAAATAAAATTCAGCTTGTCGGTCTGATTTAACTACGTATTATTGAGTCAAGTCGTACAGAAGAAGATTATTTATACTTGATAAAAATGGAAGGCAGCAATAGCTAGACGTTTGAAAATCACAATAAATACAGGTGACGGGGCTGCATCTGTAGGATGGATGTCTGCTATAGAGTAGGTTATTCGGCGGCCAATACTTCAAAATCCAGTCTCCCTTGTTCAGTACCATTTGCAATAAGTGTAAGGGAATGGGTTCCGGGGTAATGTTTTCTTGAACTTAAATCTGCAAAAGAATGTGTTTTTACATATGTTTTTTCTTGATTTGCCGTAAATGAGGATTCCGTTATTTGAAAGATTTTTCGGCTTTGCCCACCGTTTGCTTTCACATAATGAACTCCATATTCCAATCGTACCTTAGCTGCCTTTTTTGCCCTGATTTTAAAGGAAAAGGTCATATCCTCCCCGATGGAAACGGACGCGGCTCCCAGCGCGAAGTCGTAAACATCTACACAACTGGCATCTGCAACCCCAAAGATAGCCAGCACATCCCTGTTACCCTTTTTCAGAAGTGTTCTGCATCCATGTTTTATGATCCAATCGGTATACTCATTTTTCCCATACCAATCCATTGCAGTTTGTACCACAAGGTCAGGATGGGTTTTGGAGATATCGTTCAGATTATTGGCCACGCTTTTGCGGACATAAAGTGATGGGTCTTCTTTCAGTTGTTCTAAAATACCAAGCACTAATGTGGGGTCTTTTTTAAAGCTGGTCAGTGCTTGTCCCCACGGCAGCGCAGGACGGCAGCCCTCACTGGCAAGCCGTCTGACATGCTCATTGTCATGCTCCGCCCATATGGACATCTGCGCCATCATACGCTTTTCATGGTTTATAATAAATGGTCTTACGGCAAACTCAGCGGTTGAGTATTGAGTGTATCTCTCCAATGCAGCAATCGACACATCCCAATGGCACTCATCCTGCCCATAGACTTCAACAAAATCCGGGAAATAAATAAGTGCATTGTCATGAAATCCCGCAGGATACCCTGCAGCAACCTGATCAAGGATAGCAAGTGCCTGTTCATAATCAGAAGGCAGATATTTTCCTAAATTTGTAGTGATTTGCCGCATACGGCCTTTCAGCGCTAATGCATCCCAGGTTTTATCTATAATGTCACTTACAAAATCACTGGCCTGAAACGAAGGATATACAGCCTTAATTCGTAAAGACAACTCATGAATTGAATTGGCATTATAATATTTGTCTTTCATTAATTCGGGCATATGCTTTCTCCTTTTATCTGATACATCTTTTTCGATGAAACCGAACAATATAATATCTTTTATTTTAATATCCGCGTGCAGAAATGTCAAATTACTCATTTTGTGTCATGCCTTGTCTGTGTCATATCGTTCAAGAAATGTTTGTATGGATATGATAAGATGAAATTTATAGCAGGAATAGGAAAGAACTGTTTTGCAGTTGTTTTGATGGAGATGAATAAACTGAAAATGATGAGGAGAAAACAACATGAAAAAATGTATTTTGTTTGTGATTTTGGAGCAGTATGCGGACTGGGAAGCCGCATATCTATCCTCCGCTCTCTATATGTTAGGATGCGGAAAGTATGAAGTTAAAACGGTATCTTTGACCAGGGAACCTATTTCTTCTATTGGAGGTTTTTGCGCATTACCTGATTTTGATATTGCTTCCGTTTCTGCCGATTATGAAGCACTGATTTTAATTGGCGGAATGTCCTGGAGAAATGACGAAGCACGGAAAGTCAAACCACTTGTAGATCAATGTCTGGAGGCCGGGAGGGTTTTGGGCGGTATCTGTGATGCCTCGGCATTTCTGGGAACCGTGGGTGCTTTGAACGAAGTCTTCCACACAAGCAACGATTTGAATGATCTGAGGCAATGGGCTGGTAATGCATATACAGGAGAAAAGAAATATATTATGAGGCAGGCCGTAAGTGACCAGAATATCATTACGGCAAACGGCACGGCTCCTTTGGAATTTGCTAAAGAAGTGATGCTCGCATTAAGGGCGGCATCGGAAAAAGCCATTACAGAATGGTTTGAGCTTCATAAACTTGGGTATTATAATGTGACGCTGCCACAAGCTGCAACCAGTTGGAATGATTGACTGCATGATTATACATGGAGGAGAGAAATGGAACGATTTGATGCGCTGATCAAAAAGGACGGTTCAGGCAGACTGACTATCGTTGAAATCCCGTTCAATGCAAAAGAAGTATTTCGTAAATCCAGGGGAACCGTTTATGTAAGCGGTACCATCAATGGCATTGAGTACCGAAGTAAATTGCTCTCCCGCGGCAACGGGAAATTTGTTATGGTTTTAGACAAAGCCATGCAAAAGTCCATAGGGTTTGACGGGCAGGAAATGACTGCAAATATTACGATGTTCTCAGAAGACTTGGAAGCTGTTGCGGAGGATGCTGAGATTGCCGATGTCAAGTGTGATCTGGATGTGCTCACCGCCATAAAAACACGGCAAAGCATACGAAAATTTACTGCCAAACCGGTCAGCGAGGATATGGTATCCGCCATTCTTTATGCGGGCATGTGTGCTCCTACGGCAAAGAATAAGCGCCCATACCATTTTATTGTGATAAGAGACAGATGTGTGCTATCCGTGCTGGCCCAGCATAATTCAAATGCGGCTATGTTGGAGTCCTCCGCAGGAGCAATTATAGTTTGCGGTGATAAAAACAGGGAGGGGATCAAAGAATTCCTGTATGCAGATTGTGCCGCTGCTGCACAGAACATACTGCTTTGTATTCACGGTTTGGGTCTTGGAGGAGTTTGGTGTGGGGTAGTGCCGAGTTCTGATTGGCGAAAGCTGCTCGTTGAGAAATTAGCACTCCCTGGCAAGCTGGAACCCATTTCCGTGATTGCATTTGGTTGGCCGGATGAGGAAAAGGAATTGTATCCCCGATGGGAAACGGCAAAGGTTCATTATGATAAGTGGTAGAATGTTAACACACTCTAGCGTGAAATGTTTAGGGAAGAGGCGGATATGGCCTACAACCAAGGTCGCTTATCTCTGTATGGTTGGTGCGCTCGATCTGTTTTGTCTGCCGCATTTGGTAAAGTTATATCATAAGAAACATATTCCATCCAGAACTATCTAAACCGAATCCCGTATGGGTTATCCAAATGCATTCAAACAAAGAAAATGCGAGACAGCAAAGAAGTATATCTGGAACCGCCTGTCGGATTAGAGCTTTTATTTATCGGGAGATAAATAACTTGCAGTCTATCCGAGAGAAAAATCTGAATTTATATTTTGTATTTAAAGGGGGAATCGGTATATGCGAGATTTTTTTGAGGCTCTAAAGAGCGAAAGAAAAAATACGGCTCTGCCTGAAGAGCTTAATTATTTTGGGAAACTGATCGGCAGTTGGCAAATCAAATATGTTGAGAGTGACAATTCCCTCCTGATCAAAGGTGAATGGCATTTTTCATGGGTTCTTGAAGGGATGGCAATACAAGACGTTATTATCCTGCCTGATTATGAATACGGAACATCACTTCGTATCTTCAATCCTGCTACGCACGCTTGGGATATCGCTTATGGTTATACAGGAAAAATAATACGGCTTGAAGCAAGAAAACAAAATGAAATGATAGTCCTTACATATACCGGTGATGAGAATAGAAAGTGGGTTTTTACCAGTATTGATGATGAAAAATTTCATTGGCAGAATGTTACTGTTACAGATACCGGTGAATGGCATATCAATGCGGAAATATATGCGGAACGTATCTGATAAGCATAGCCCTAAGAGTGTAAACTCCCAGCTTATGGGAAAGCTTGATTATGACTGATCCTGACGCGAAAGTAATTGGAATGTTTGGACATGCTGATGGGGCAAAAATTGTATACTGTGACAGATAATCCCCATGTTCTGGAGAAGCCGAAAGGGTAGACTATATATTTGGCAACTCTGAATTTGTGAAAGAAATCAAAAACACAACCTTCTAAATTACGGATTGTGTTTTTGATAAAAGTTTCTGTGAAGCATCTTTTTATAAGAATTTACGGAAGTATTCTGCGTGTTCAAACTCGAACTTTGGACTCTTTATTTTTTTGGAGATCACCTGTGGAATACGAATTAAACCCACAATGATGAAAATCAGGATTCCAAGTCCAGTTATGTAATCTGATGTAGTAAGCGGAATGTCTTTCATCCATAAAATTGCGTATATACTAAGTGGTAAAAGAGTGAAATAAGCAGTGATGCTTCCAGGACCATAGATTGTCTTTTTGCCTTTGCACTTAAACTTTTTGTACATCACGATTCCCATAACAGTATGGATCAGCGCTTCACCGAAGCCGAAGAAACAGACGATAAGAACCATACCATTAGTAGTATCTATGAATGTTAGTACAATCGTAAGCAAAACCGCCATTGTATTTGTAAACATATCTTGAATTGTACTCATTGGATAGCGAAGCGGCATAGGTGAACGTAAAATAGTATTCATCTGGTAAAAAAAGCCTCCGGGGTATGTGTTTTCTTCAAAAACATGTACAGGAATCAGTATTGCTAAGCTACACATGAGTCGTTGCTGTATTGAAAAAGTGTCCCAGAATACAAATAAAGCGATAACCATAACAATCCCAAGGGCATAAACAAAATATAACCACCACCTAGAGCACCATTTTTGAAATAAACTTTTATCCATATAAGTATCCTCCCGTTGATAAAATGCGACATCTGTTGTATTATTATAAAATATTAAAAAGGTATTCATCAAGACACAGAATTTCAGAAATGTCGCATGATAGGAGATAGTTATGAATAAACAACCAGAGATAACTGATGCTACGAGAGAGGCTTTTGTACAGGCCTATTGCAAACTTTCGTATGGCAGCGGCGGCAAAAAATTTACAATTAAGAATATAACAGATTTAGCAGGATATAACAGAACCACTTTTTATAGATATTTCATTGATGTTATAGATGTAAATGATTACTTGGAAAGACAAATGATTTCTGAGATTCTTAAAAATATTAGACTTCATGTTATTGATGGTGCATTTGATAATACATTTTATAAAGTGTTCCTTGATGTCTACCACAAACATAAGATGGAACTGACAGTTTTAATTTCAGAAGAGCATCGAACTCATTTTATAGAAAGTATAAAGAATGAAATTTTTCCGATGTTCACAAAGCTTTATAAACTAGATGAAAGCGATATGAGAATGAATTATGTTATGACAATTTACCTTTCAGGAGTTTTTTCTGCTCTGGGAAAATGGATTGAAAATCCTGAAAATATGTCAGAAGAACAAATGTTAGTTATTATCAGAAACTTGTTTGAAAAGTGGTTTATATCAGAAATACAGATAAATTCCAGGTCGTAATACTAATGGCTCACTTTCTGCAGAATTATCTATTATCTATAGAAATAGATTGTGCAATAGATTAACTTTAATCCAAACATATATTATTGCACCTAAAGTAATATAGCGGATAAAAATAGCTGCCAACAACTCTGTATGAGAAAGAGTGCTGGCAGCTATTTATAAAGTTGTTTGGCTTTCGGTAAGTAGAGGAAAAGTAGGTGGATCAAAAAGACACATATTGCTCTATGAACTAAGCATATTAATGCCGGCAGTGTCTCTAAAGGTCGATTTCGATGTTTTTACATCATATAAGACCCATCTCACGTGCCTTTGACACCGCCTCCGGCGCGCTGGATACGCCCAGCTTCTCATAGGCTAGAAACAGGTGCGCCTTGACGGTCCGCACCGACAATCCTGTCTCGCTGGCAATATCCCCATTTGTATATCCCCTGGACAGATATTCGATCATCCGTTTCTGCTGCTTTGACAGCTTCTTCAAGGGCAGCTCCGGTGCAGGAAGCCCTGCCTTGTGCCCCGCCTGTTCCCTGGCTGCAATATAGATCTCATTCACATAGCGCCTGTCATAGCTGCAGACATCCTGACGGCATTCCACTTTCGTCAGGCATTTTTTTAATATTGGCACGACTGCCGATCCCAAAATGGAGAATGGCCGGATAAACCTGTAGGGATACAGCAGTTCTATGGCGCGCAGCATGGTCTCTACCGCCTCTTCCATACAGGCATTTCTGTATAAGCAGACAGACAACAGGACGTCCGCCTCTGCCATGTCGGTCTCCCGGCTGAAATCCTCCGCCATCTTCCTGAGCCTCCGGCACAGCTTTTCTGCCTCCTCCAATCGGTCCAGGGCTATCAATGCCTGTATGGTCGTCAGATACTGATAAGTGCGGTACAGCACTAGATGTTCTTCCGGATGGACAAAATATTCTTCCAGCCATTCCTCTGCCGCCTGCCGGCTCCCCTCCCTCAAAGCAGTCTCCGTCTTCAGGGCCTTATAATTGGGCATCAGATAAAGGGCATCCTTTTCTGCCAGCATCTGCTCGATCCTCTGTCCCGCTTCCCGGCTCTCTGCATCCCTGCCCATGGCGGTATGGACTGCCCATCTGTGTACCATGGCAGTGAACAACACCTCATCTGAGGTCTCTTCATCCACCTCCAGATCTGCCTGATCACAGTAAGCCGCCGCCTCCTTCCACTGATTTCTCTCATAGGCAAATCCCGCCTTGATCAAAAGCATGGCGATCTTAAAATATTTCTTGAGGAGCAGCCCGGCTGTGGCCTCCAGCTTCACGTCAAAATCTTCATACAGAGAGAACTCCGAATAATCCCGCAGGCACCTGTGGGCAAAGGGCATATTGACCGTGATGGAAGCGCCCTGCTGTTCCCCGTGGCGTATCCTGACAGGCGGGAGCCTGTCAAACTGCTGCATCATCTCCATGAATTTCTTTCTTGGGTCCAGCGTACACACAAGGATGGTAAGCTCCAGAAATTCCGGATGCAGAAGGGCAATGTGTTTCAGGCTGGCATAAAGCCTGTCCAGCGCCTCTGTCATCTTCAGCACGTTCCCTGTCAGATAGTGGTACCATACAGCTGAAATGTTAAGATAAGGATATTTCCCATAGGCTTCTGTGGAGAGCATATCAATATAGGAACCAACTCCGCTTACATAGGCGCTGATGGAACGGTTATTGGAAAAACCTGTATACTGGGATTCCCCATAGATCTGCCAGGCGAGGAATTTAAGATTGTCCCCCAATATGGCATAGTGCCGCGCTATGTACAGTTCCCCCTTTTCACTGTAATGCTGGGCAGCAATCTTGTATAATTTCTTCGGGTCCATCCGGGCTTCCTTCTGCCGGTCCCGCAGAAATTCCAGGAACAGGGCGTGGAACCTGTACAGGTCCTCCCCGATCCTGCTCAGGAATACATTCTTCTGCAAAAGCCCTCTGACCACTGCCTCCGGATTTTTTACAGAAGTCAGCTTTCCGAACAGTTCTGCGCTAAAGTCATTGACAACACTGACTTTCCGCAGCATGTTCTTATCTTTTGGGGAAAGTCCGCTCCAGATCTGTCTTTCCATATATTGGTGCAGGGCGTTTCCGTTCTCTCTTGTAAGATCCGGGAGGTCCTCACTTGCAGCAAGGGTGCTCACCGCAATGGCCCATCCGCCTGTCTTTTCCATGATGGAACCGGCTTTTGCCGGAGACAGGGCGTGCCCTGCAAGACGGAACAGCTCCTGGATCTCCTTCTCAGAAAAAGCCAGATCCGTCTCACTAAGAGGCTGGCAGCGGCCTTCAAAAAGCTCCTGGAGCTTCCGGGGCATGGCAGTGCGGCTGAGCATGATAAAATGGTAGTCCGCAGGGAGCCTGCGGATAAAGCTGGGGAGGGACTGGAGGATATCCTCCTGCATGATGCAGTGGAGATCATCCAGCACAAGATAGACCGGCTGCCCCGGGGATGTGACCTGGGCTGTCAAAAGCATGGCGTGTTCTACCGGAGAGCTGGCGAACATCCCGGTCCTGTCGAAACCAGCAGGATCATGCTTCCCCTCCTGCGTATATGTGACAGCAGAACAGAGCAGCCGGTAAAACAGCTCCGGATCATTGTCATACTCATCCAGCGTGATCCAAAGATGGCGGAGGCCGCTCCTTTGCAGCCATAGATTCGTCACCACTGTTTTGCCGTATCCGGCCGGCGCCTGTATATAGAGCAGCCGTTCCCTGCTCCTGTGATCCAGCTTCCTGAGCAGTTCATTCCGTGGGGCACATATCTCCGGCAATGATCCTGGGCTGTATTTTTCTCCGTTAAAATCCATGAAGAAGTTTCCTCCTGTCGTTTATAATCCAAATAATGTCTGTTCAAAATAAAACCGCCTTTTTTGACGGCAGTTTTATTATATCATAAAATCTGGCCGCCAAAGAAAATTTTCTTTCAAAACCTAATACCGGTACGATTGTGCGGTGCTGGTATCCGCGTTATAATAGAGGTGAAATATAAGTGTCCAGCTATTTTTGCATGTCACTGTGAAGGTACTGAACAGCTGCGGTGAAAGAATAAAATGGTGCGGGTAAGGTGACAAAACGTTCATCTCTGCTCACGGATTAACAAATGCCGGAGCAGTCCCATCCGGCCAGAAGGAGGCAATTATGAGTAAAAGAAAAAAGGTAAGGGTACTGACCAGTCTCTTTGTAATACTGGCGCTTGTCTTTTCCTGTGTACCTGTTGGGGTGTATGAGGTGCATGCGGAAGGATCGGCGGACGTATTGGAGGACGACTTCACGTGGTCGCCACTGGAACCGGTAGTTGGGGAGGAAGTACAGTTTCGGGGGCCGGATAAGGCAGGAGGTAGCGATACGGTATTGTGGTCTTGGGTTGAGGATGGTACTTCCTTTTCTGACGTTCAAGATCCATTCTATAGCTTTCAGCCCGCAGGGGAGCATTTGCTAGACTTATCTGTGACGTGTAAGGATCGTACTCAATGTTTTTTTTTCAAAACAATCACCGTCCGTAAAGCCCAGCCTGTCATTACCATGGAGCCCCCCACGGACCTTACATATATTCTGGGCAGTGGCGAGGATATTGCTATTAGATTTGGAATGTCCGATGGGTATGCATATTTAGATTCCTTATCCTTTAAGTTTGGACTCTACAATGGGCGCGATGAAATATTTAATAACAGTTTAGAGATCAATATTCTTGACGAGATTTACTACCAATTTCCCTCTGCTTTTTTGGATACTCTTTCGCCAGGCACTTACAGTATCAAATGGACAACAGACGGAGATGTAAACAATGAAGCCGTACCATTAACTGAACTTGGCACACTGACCATTGCAGAACCGCCATCCATCACTGGTCTGACCATTGACCCGCCTGAAGCTTCTTTGGAAGCAGGCAGGCAACAGCGGTTCACTGCCAATGTGTCAGCTGTAGGCGGTGCCGATACCTCCGTGTACTGGTCTGTGGAGGATCAGAGCTCCCCTGATACTTTCATCGATCCTGACGGTCTGCTGACGGTGGATCCTGATGAGACGTCTGCCACCCTGAGGGTCATAGCAACCTCTGTATTTGACGATACAAAGAGGGATGAAGTAACAGTCACAGTAACGATCCCTGAAGGGGTAAAAATAGATGGTACAAGCTTTCCTGATCCAAATTTCCGGGAATATGTCAGGTCATTCGACCTGGATCATAACGGTTATTTATCCCAAAATGAGGCAGCGAAGGTGAAAGAGATAGATATCACCCAGAGGAGCGATATCACAGATGTAACAGGCATCCGGTACTTTCCGAACCTGGAATTTTTACTGTGCGATGAATCTGGGGTCTCCGATCTGGATGTCAGCAGTAACCAAGCCCTGACGCGCCTGTTCTGCGGCGATACCGGCATCAACAGTTTAAATGTCCGTAATAACCCGGAATTAGAACGTCTCCACTGCCAGAATACGGGAATTGACGATCTGGACCTGAGCGGTAATCAAAAGCTGGCGCAGCTATACTGCTATGGCACAAATTTACAGGAAGTAAATACCCAGAACAACCCTGCGTTGCAATACATAGACTGTAAGAATTCCCCTATCCGGCAGTTGGATTTTACCAATAATCCAAACCTGGGATATATCTATTGTTCCGAAACAGCCATCCAGGAACTGGATCTGAACGGGACCACAAAGTTGGTAGAATTAATGTGTTACAGTACCAGCATTTCCACCCTTGATCTCAGTGGTCAGACAAAGCTGATGTATCTGGATTGCTATGACACGGATATTACATCGCTGAATCTTGAGGATAATATAGGACTCAAATATCTGCTCTGCCGGGCAACAGATATCCAGGAACTGAATGTGCGGAAAAATACCGAGCTGCTGGAGCTGAAATGCGGCGAAACAAAGATCACCTCTCTGGATGTCAGCCAGAACAAGAATCTCAAGGTGTTATATTGTTTCAGAACGGGTCTAAGCGGATTGGATGTCACACAGAATCCGAACTTGAAAGAACTGGACTGTCCGGGTACGCCTTTTGCGTATTTAAACCTTGGAAATGCAGCAATAGATCCCTTATACAGGCCCATGTCTTCCACGGTATCATTTGCACCGGCCGGGAAAACCTTCGACATCACGGACGCCTTCCCGGGGATCCAGGCGGACAGGATACACATACTCAGCGGCGGTACCCTTACTGGGAATATCCTCAGCGGATATAAACGCGGCATACCGGTCATCTACGAATACAGCTGCGGCACAAATAACATGAACGAAGAGATATTGACAGTGACTCTGAATCTTGACCTGCCACCGAAAAAAGATACCTCTGTTTCCATAGAAAAAGACCTTAACAAGCCTTACGACGGCATGCCGGTCTCGTTATCAGACAGTGACCTGATCATTTCAGGAAGTGCCGGGGCAGTCACTTACCAGTGGGAGAAAGCAAACGGCTCTGCATGGGAACCGCTTGACTCTGTTCTTCCGACAGAAGCCGGCTCCTACCGGGTGACTGTCCATGTGGAGGCAGATGAGGATTATAAAGAGGCATACTCAGAACCAAAATGCTTTGTGATCTCACAGGCGGATAACAGATGGACGAAGGAGCTTTCAATTACAGACTGGACCTACGGAGAGCCGGCCGGTTCCCCATCCTGTGAAGCCCTGTTTGGTATGCCTGGATTTAACTATAGTGATTCTAAAAACGGCACTTTTACGGATACAAGACCGGAAACAGCAGGCACCTGGTACGTAAAAGCATCTGTGCCGGGGACAGCAAATTATAAATCACTGGAAGCAGTGGAAGAATTCACAATTCATAAAGCACCCGCTCCCGCAGTCACAGAACCGGATAGTCTGAAGGCCGTACAGGATGCCATCCTCTCCTCTGTAACATTGCCAGACGGCTGGGCCTGGGTGGACGGCGGCCAGACGGTCAATACCAATAACACTGGATATCCGGCCAGGATGTCCGTAGATGACCGAAACTATGATTACACAACGGTAGACGGTTATCAGGCACAAGCGTCCTGTGTGGAACGGTTACTGAAGGTTGCTGTCTCCAGAGGGCAGAACCGCTGGACAGAAAAACCGTCGATCAAAGACTGGACCTACGGAGAGGAAGCGAACAAGCCGTCCGGCAGGCCTGAACACGGAACAGCAGAGTTTAGTTATAGCGATTCAGAGACAGGCACATTTACTGCCGGCACACCTTCTGATGCAGGTACATGGTACATGAAGGCAAGTGTGGCAGAAAGTAACGAGTACACAGGGTTGGATGAAGTGGTTTCGTTCAAGATCCGCAAAGCAGATACCACGGTGTCAATAAACAAAGACCTCAATAAAACGTATGACGGCAAACCGGTATCCCTGTCAGACAGGGACATCACTGTCACCGGAAGTACAGGGATGGTAAGCTTCACCTGGGAGAAGAAAAACGGTTCTTTATGGGAAGTGCTCGCCTCAGCGCCATCAGAGGCAGGAACTTACAGAGTTTCTGTACAGGTGGAAGCGGATAAAAACCATGAAGCTGCAGATTCAGATAAAAAAGAATTCAGAATCCAAAAATCACAGACAGCTAAGAAGGATACTTCCGGCAAAAGCACAACCCCAAAGACCAACAAGGATGCTGTAAAGACGGGTGACTCTTCCGGCACATGGCTCTGGGCACCCCTTACCGCCATATCCCTTGGTCTGATATTATTTTTGGAGCGAAAGAGACGCAGACTGAACCGAAGATAAACAAAAAGAGGGCATAGCTCTGGAATATATCCGGGGAGAATCTTAAAAAGCATAAAACTTGGATTTATCGGCTGCTTTTGCCTCAATAGCCACAAAAATGGCGTTGGCTGAGCTGCCCAAGAGATGTCTGTTCAGTTCAGATGCACCATACGGGGATGGGGCTTGCTGTATAAGTCTAATGTGGTAAATTGATAGAGTGAAATGATAAATCTAAAATAGAAGGTACTGATGATCGATTTTCCCAGTGAATATCTTAAAGAACGTTGTAAATTTGATTTTGGTAATAAGATTGAACATATGATTGATACAGAAGCCTCAATTATTACCTTTAAAAAGGACATGTGCCAATTCAAATGGACGAAGAAATCATAAATTTTTATTTTATTATCAATGGAGGAAAATTATAAACAGGAAGATACTGATGGGCAATAACCAATGTACTGATAAAATTGATTGCTATCTTCCATTACTGGTGTTATACTTTTTTAGAGCAATGGGGCGGAAATCCTGTTGCTCTTTTACTTTTGGATAGGGTGTAGGATACCGGAAAACATATACTTTACTGATGTAAACTGGGAATGAATGCACCTGAAAATGTGGAAAAGGGTATTTTTGAAAAATGAGCAAGGGGCATTCGAGTTTTTTTCTCCTGTTAGTATTACGTTATTATAGAAAGGGAGTAAAACATGGCAGCAGTAATGGAAAAAATATATGAAACAGCAATGCAGAGCTATCACATGGCGCTGCTGGCAGGGGAGCGTGGCCTGTACAGGCTGGTTGACTGGGTGCATGTCGTAGAGGAGATTGATTACACAGAATTTTTAAAAGGCCGGGAACTAGTTGTCACCACAGGGATTAAGGAGCCGGACGAGGCACAGTTGCTGGAGTTTACAAAGAGGGTTTGGAAGGCGGATGCCAGCGGTCTGGTCATCAATGTGGGAAAGTATATTCCGGCAGTGCCTGAAAGTGTATTAAAATTTAGCACAGAGCATGACTTTCCCGTATTTATACTCCCCTGGGAGGTGCATCTGGTAGACTTCAACAGAGAGTTGTGTAATCTGATCTATAAGTCGGAAAAAGAATATGCCAATCTGTATAGTGCCGTGCAAAGAGCTATCTTTTACCCGGACGAGGCCAGACAGTGTCATGAAATCCTACGGCAGGAGGGGATTACGGAAGAAATGCCTGTGCGACTGATACAGTGTTATAGTTTCTTGGAAGAGGACTGGACTGTTCCGGAAGATGGGATGGGAAGTGACGGCGGAAGCCTCCGGTTTTATTCCGGGTTCTATCAGAACTGCCAGAAAGTTTTACATGGTAGTGCATACAGGTTTACTGCCTTTCAAAATCCTCCATATGCAACGGTCGTCATATTTGGGCTGAATGATCCGGAGATGCGGCATGTGGTTGAAATGCTGTGGAAACTTTGCTGTATGGATGGAGAACCGTTGCAGGTCTATGTTTCTGTCAGTGGTTCCGATACACAGATCACAAACCTGTCAGAAAAATACCGCATCACCTCTCTTCTATGCCGTCTGGGGCTTAAGGAAAATAGGAGATTCACCTTTGAAGAGGAAAGCGGTATCTGGAGGATACTTTTGGGAATCCAGGACAGGGGAAAATTAAAATATTATAAAGAACAGGTATTGGGGGAGTTGGAGCGCATAGATGCAGAGACGGAAACTGTGTATATGAAACTGCTGGAGAATTATCTGGAGGCCAATGGAAATGTACAGGAGGCTGCATCCGGATGTTATTTACACCGTAATACAGCAGCCTATCATTTGAAAAGGATTGCGGAGATCACGGGCAGAGATCTTAACCGTGCGGCAGACCGCAGTGAACTGTATTTTGCATTTCAGATCAAGAAAATTTTGGAATTGTAACTGCGCACAATATATTTGTGCATGATTACTATAGTCAGAAAAATTAAAAAATGCTATAGTAAGAGACAGCAAAGGTGCTGAACATTTATTGTTCAGCGCTTTTTCGTTATACAGGTCATCCGTTCATAAGATTTTGAAAGGGACTCAAGGTAAAGGAGGCGCAGATATGTTAGGAAAGGAAACACCGCAGATAGTTACAGGTTCTGTACCTGGCCCGAAGGCAAAGGAACTCTTAAAAAGAAGGAATGAAGCCGTTCCAAAAGCTTTGTGTGGAACGGCCTACCCTATCTGCATGGCAAAAGGTGAGGGCGCTATGCTGGAAGATGCGGACGGCAACCGTTTTCTGGACTGGATTGGAGGTGTAGGGGTTCTGAATATTGGATACTCCCAGCCGGAGGTGGTAGAATCCGTGAAACAGCAGGCGGAGAAATACTTCCATGGGATCTTCAATGTGTATGTGCATGAGGGGTATGTGAAACTGGCGGAGATGTTCAATGAGACTGCTCCCTGTAAGGGAGACAGGATGAAGACATACTTTGCAAATTCGGGAGCTGAGGCAAATGAAAATGCAGTGAAGATTGCCAAGGCTTATACCGGCAGAAAGGACATCATTAGTTTTTCCGGGGCCTTTCATGGAAGGACAAATCTGACTATGGCTTTGACCGCGAAAAAGTCCTATGCGTTTGGCATGGGTCCATTTCCTTCCGGGATATACCGGGCTGAATTCCCATATCTCTACCGTGCCCCAAAGGGTTTTGGGAAGGAGGAGGCTGTCCAATACTATACAGAGAAGCTACTGGCATTATTTGATGAAGCAGCTCCTGCCAGCGATATGGCGGCAGTCATCATTGAGCCAATCCAAGGAGAAGGCGGTTTTGTGCCGGCACCCTTGGAATTTGTTAAGCAGCTACGTAATATCTGTGATGAGAATGGGATTCTGCTGATCGCGGATGAAGTACAGTGCGGGAACTGCAGGACCGGGAGATATTTTGCTTCCGATTACTGGAAGGAGGCAGGCGCACCGCCGGATATCATAGCAACGGCAAAGTCTATGGGTGCAGGTATTCCCATCAGTGCAGTCACTGCAAGGGAAGAGATCATGGATGCCGCGCTGCCGGGAACGATTGGGGGTACATATTGCGGAAATCCACTTGCATGTGCCGCTGCGATCAAGACTATGGAGGTTATGAAGCGGGATGATTACTGTGAGAAAGCAGTTCGTATTGGGAAGCGTGTTGTGGATGCATTTGAAAAGATGAAAGACAAGTATCCGGTGATTGGGGATGTCCGCGGACTGGGAGCCATGATCGGCGTAGAATTTGTCAAAGACAGAAAGAGTAAGGAACCTGCTCCCGCATTCGTAAACAGACTTGTGCAGTCCGCTCTGCAAAAAGGGCTTCTTTTGGAAAATGCGGGTTCCGCTGGAAATGTGGTACGTTTCCTTGCGCCGCTGTGTATGACAGACGAGCAGATGGAAGCCGGACTGGGGATTTTTGAGGATAGTATAAAGGAAAATTTGTAATAACAGGAAAAGAGAATGAATATGCGGCAAGGGTGCCATTCCATGCATCCAGCCGCTTTTTTATTTTCCACGAAAAATTATGGAGGATGAGAAAATGAAATTAAAAGATACGGGATTAACGGTACAGGATATCAAAGACAAGGTTGAAACGTATATGATTGATACCTATGAGCGGTTCGATTTTCTGGCAGAGACGGCAAAAAACCAGTATATCTATGACGAAGAGGGAACGCCGTATCTGGATTTTTATGCAGGCATCGCAGTAAACTCGGCCGGAAACTGTAATGAAAAAGTAGTGGATGCAGTCAGGGAGCAGGCAGGTGATATCATGCATACCTTCAATTACCCTTATACGATCCCACAGGCGCTTTTAGCAGAAAAAGTCTGCACCACGATTGGAATGGATAAGATTTTTTTCCAGAATTCCGGTACAGAGGCAAATGAGGCGATGATCAAAATGGCTAGGAAATATGGAGTGGAGACATATGGACCCAATCGGTATCACATCGTATCGGCATCTATGGGATTCCATGGAAGGACTTTTGGTTCCATGTCTGCCACCGGCCAGCCGGACAACGGATGCCAGCTCGGGTTTGGCCCCATGACGGAGGGATTCACCTATGTACCGTATAATGACCTCCAGGCATTCAAAGAAGCCTGTACGGAAAATACAATCGCTATTATGATAGAACCCGTTCAGGGGGAGGGCGGCGTACACCCTGCAACAATGGAATTTATGAAGGGGCTGCGTGAATTCTGTGATGAGAAAGGGCTGCTGCTGCTTCTGGATGAGGTACAGACGGGATGGTGCAGGACCGGAAAAATCATGTCATATATGCATTATGGCATCAAGCCGGATATTGTGTCCATGGCGAAAGCTCTGGGAGGCGGCATGCCTATCGGTGCGATCTGTGCATCTGCTCAGGTGGCAAAGGCATTTGATGCAGGTTCTCATGGAACGACTTTTGGTGGGAATCCGGTATGCTGTGCAGCAGCGCTTTCTGAAGTCAACGAGCTTTTAGAACGTAACTTGGCGGAAAACGCAGAAAAAATAGGGGCCTATTTTATGGATAGGCTGAAAGAGCTTCCCCATGTGAAAGAAGTTCGGGGACAGGGATTACTGGTAGGCGTGGAATTTGATGATAGTGTTTCGGGAGTAGATGTAAAACATGAATGCCTCCACAGGCATCTGCTGATTACAGCTATTGGGGCACATATTATCCGCATGGTGCCGCCGCTGATCATCACAGAGGCGGACTGCGACAAGGCATGTGAGATCATCAGACAGTCGGTAGAAGCACTGGCATAAGAGAAAAGAGGGGAAAGCTTATGAGACATATGGTGATTACAATAGGCTGCGAATACGGAGCGGGCGGTCCGGAGATAGGAAAGCGGATCGCAGAGGCGCTGGACATTAAATATTATGACCGGGATCTGGTGGACCAGGTAGTGGAACAGATCGGCGTTGACAGGGAATTAGTCCAAAAGGCAGATACGGGGAACAATGTGTTATACAGCTTTGAAACCCAGTATGGTCCCCGTTATGCAAATCTTACGAACCGGGTGATCTATAACCAGTTTGAGGTGATCAAAAAACTTGCAGAGAAGACATCCTGTGTCCTGATAGGAAGGTGCAGTAATTATATTTTAAGGGAGCGTAAGGACTGCCTGAACTTTTTTGTCTATGCGCCGGAGGAGGTAAGGGTACAGTCTGTGATGGAACGGGAAGCGGTCAGCAGAAAACAGGCTGCCGAGCTGGTAAGGTACCATGACGAGATGCTCCATGCCAGATATAAATACATGACAGGCTCCTACCGGGGAGACCGGAAAGGCCGGCACATGATGATCGACAGCAGCGTGCTTGGATGGGAGATGACAGCCCGGTATATGCTCCAGATGGTAGATTTAAGGTTTCAGGACGAATAGCCCAAGGGATGCACAAGAGAGAGGAGTGGTAGTATGAACAAGAAGAAATCAGAGTTTGAGAAAGTATTCAGTGCCTGGGATATTCTGGTGATAGCCTTTGGCGCCATGATCGGATGGGGATGGGTGGTCTCCTCCGGAGACTGGATCCAGCGCGGCGGTGTGCTGGGGGCAGTCATCGGCTTTGCGCTGGGCGGCATGATGGTCTTTTTCGTCGGTCTTACTTATGCTGAACTGACCTCTGCCATGCCACAGTGCGGCGGGGAACATGTCTTTAGTTATAAAGCAATGGGACCCATTGGCTCTTTCATCTGTACCTGGGCGATCATATTAGGCTATGTGAGCGTGGTATGTTTTGAGGCTTGTGCACTGCCAACGATTATCCAGTATATTTTCCCGGGATTTCTAAAAGGATATATGTACACAGTAGCCGGATTTGACATTTACGCCTCCTGGGTGACGCTCGCCATTGCGGTTGCAGTTTTTATCACCTTCATCAATGTCATGGGGGCAAAAACGGCGGCAGTCTTACAGACTATCCTTACGGTCATCATCGGCGGCGTTGGCATCCTGCTGATCGTTTCTTCTGTTTTTAGCGGTGATGTGGCAAACCTGGAGAACCAGATGTTCATAGGAGATTCAGCAGGGACTATGCTAAAATCCATCCTGAGTGTGGCAGTGGTGACTCCGTTCTTCTTTATTGGGTTTGACGTGATCCCACAGGCGGCGGAGGAAATCAATGTGCCGCTGAAGAAAGTTGGTAAGATCCTCATTCTGTCAATTATCCTGGCAGTGATTTTTTATTCACTGATCATTCTGGGGGTCGGTTATGTGATGAATACAGCGGATATATCGGAATCCATGGCAGGATCCGGGTTGGTAACGGCAGATGCCATGGCAAAAGCATTCAACAGCAGCGTAATGTCCAAGGTACTGATCGTTGGCGGTATGTGTGGAATCATTACAAGCTGGAACTCGTTCCTCATTGGCGGGAGCCGTGCCATGTATTCCATGGCGGAATCCTATATGATCCCACGGGTGTTTACCAAACTGCATAAAAAGCATAAAACACCAGTTACAGCTCTGCTTCTCATCGGATTGTTGTCCGTTGCCGCGCCATTTTTAGGTCGGAAAATGCTTGTCTGGATCGTGGATGCGGGTAACTTCGGATGCTGTCTGGCCTATTGTATGGTAGCTGTCTCTTTTCTGATCCTCCGCTCAAAAGAACCAGATATGAAACGTCCTTATAAAGTGAAGCATTATAAGGTTGTGGGGATAGTTGCTGTCCTTATGTCAGGATTTATGGTTGCGATGTATCTCCTTCCTAATTCCGGGAGTGCACTGGTTTGGCAGGAATGGGGAATGGTAGGCGGATGGAGCATCCTGGGTCTTTGCTTTTGCGTAGGATGTAAGCTCAAATATAAAGAAAAGTTTGCTTCACATATTGACGTTTCCATTGAAGAACTGGAGGAACAGGAGGATATTTCTTTGGAGCAGGCCTTGGAGGTGGTGCGTTCAGCAGAGGTTGTTAAAGAAGAACCCCAGGTCCTGGAATTTACATACTGTCTGCCAGTAAATATGGTCTTTGGCTTGGGAAAAGTGGAAAAAGCAGGAGAACTGACCAAACCGTATGGGGAAAAAGCCCTGATCGTCACTGGCAAAAGCAGTGCAAAGAAATCCGGTGTCTATGATAAAGTAAAGCAAAGCCTTGAACGGTCGGGAATCTCTGCCGTGCTCTTTGACAAGGTAACACAAAATCCACTCACGACCACGGTAGAAGAAGGTGCAGAGTTTGCAAAGGCAAATGGCTGTGATGTAGTGGTGGCCATCGGCGGTGGAAGTATTATGGACTGCGCAAAAGGGATTGCCTTCCTGAGCACAAACACTGGGGATATCAATGAATATATCTATAATCGGAAGCAAAGTGATACTGCCCTCCCATTAGTAGCAATTCCTACCACCTGTGGCACCGGCTCGGAAGGGAATGGGTTTGCGGTACTTACAAATCCGTTAAACGGCGATAAAAAGTCCCTGCGCTGCAGCGCTATTGTGCCGAAAGTATCTTTGATAGATCCGGAGTGCATGATGACAATGCCGAAGAAGGTGCTGGCATCCGTTGTGTTTGATGCTTTGTGCCATAACATAGAGGCGTATACCTCCAAAATTGCGCAGCCAATTACAGATGCTTTGAGCATTTATGCCATCCAGTTGATTGCTGATAACCTGGTGGCAGTCTATGAAGGGACTGCCGAAAAAGATGGATGGGAAAAGCTTACCATTGCCAGTACGATAGGCGGAATGGTCATCAATACAGCAGGTGTCACCTTGCCGCATGGTATGGAGCATCCAGCCAGCGGTCTGAAGGATATTGTCCATGGACAGGGTCTTGCTGCCCTTACCCCTGCCATCATGGAAATGTCCTATAAGGGGAATCGGAGCAAATTCAGCAGGATTGCCAGAATTTTAGGAGGTCTTACCGCAGAGGATTGTGCGGACAGGATCAGGGCGTTGTTGAAAAAGATACATTTGGATTGTACCCTTTCCAGCCTGGGTATTACGGAAAAAGATATTCCCTGGATGGCTGAAAATTGTATGAAAGTATCTGCGGCAGGAGTGGCAAATAATCCAGTGGTATTTTCCAAAGAAGAGATTGCAGAGATTTACCGAAGGGCATTATGATCCTTTTTTGGATTATCGCAGAGGTGAAAGGAAATGATTAAACTCAATGATTACTTATATTCCGGCGATACGGTCATTAAGATACTGTATGAATACATGGCGGAACTGAAAAAGTCTGCAAGACAGATGCATAACCCAGTTGACCTGATACATTCTAACTTTCTGCTCCAAATGGCGAACCTTTTGGAACACAACGTGTCAATATGTTTTCCGCCGCAGATAATAGTCTCATAAATGATGGCTGTGGGTTATACCGCGGCAGGCTGATCCTGCCATATGAACATCTGTCCAGATTTCAGAATGATCTGATCGATTAAATAGAATACAATCAATAAGCAAAAAAAAATGTTGACAAATTTATCCAGACAATATATACTACAAAACATATCGAAATAGTAGGAAATAGAAAGGGGCAGGATCATGGGAAGAAATGAGATCACAGTAAGAAAAGAAATGTATATGAATATGTGCATTATGTGTTGTTGTATGTGTAAAAACATAGAACTTTCTTTTTCGCGTATTCATAGGCATGTTCCTGTCAGGGATAAATAATCTCCATCTTACAGAAGGATTCATGTGAAGCGGATACCAGAAGAAGGTGTCCGCTTTTTCTATTGTCAGGAATTAGAAGAAATATGAAAAGCATACAAGGAGGTGATGCTTCCAGATTTTTGTGACAGATATTATTCAACACCGTTTTTCAACAAAAATTAGGCATAAGGATGCTGAAGCTGCTGAAATAGCATAGGCTTGCAAAGCTGAAGTTGATGGTTCGAGTCCATCCAGTATCAGCTCCATAAACTGACAGGAATGAAGGAGGATAAGAATGGAATATCATACAGTTGGAACAGATGAACATACACATCAGGAACATCACCACCACGGCCATCATCACGGAGGCATGGACGGCTTCCATGATTACACGGAAGCGGTAAATGCGTACCGGAGGACGTTCTCCAATAAAGAGAAGGTACTGGAGCAGACGCCGGACCCGGCAGTAAGGGAGATGCTGCTGCATATGCAGGAGATGGGGGTGGAGACGGTCTTTGACAGGTTTGACAGACAGCAGCCCCAGTGTTCTTTCGGGATTGCCGGAGTGTGCTGCAAAAACTGCTATATGGGGCCGTGTAGGATCACAAAAAAATGCCCACGCGGTGTCTGCGGCGCAGATGCGGATATTATTGTTGCCAGAAATCTGCTTCGGGCACTGGCAGCTGGGGCCGCAGCCCACGGAGCAAGGGGACGTGAAAGTATGCTGGCTTTGAAAAGGGCAGGGGAAGGCACGCTCGATTTGCCTATTGAAGGAGAACAGAAAATAAGGGCAGTCTCAGAAATTTATGGCCTTCAGACGCAGGGTAAAACGATCAGGGAGCTGGCCGTGGAGGTAGCGGACATTTTGCTGGAGGATCTTTCCCGGACCGTTCCCGACCCTCACCGTACACTGGCTGCATTTGCGCCGAAGGAAAGACAGGAGGTATGGGCAGCGTTAGATATCCTGCCGATCAGCGTTTACCATGAAGTGTTCGAGAGCCTGCACAGGACCAGCACAGGGACAGACGGTGACTGGAGGAACCTGATGAAACAGTTTTTAAGGACCGGCGTGGCGTTTGCCTGGACCAGTTGCCTGGGGAGCTCCATTGCGATGGACAGTCTCTATGGGCTGCCCCAGAGGGGACGTTCCAAAATGAATCTGGGCGCTTTGAAAAAGGGTTTTGTGAACATTGCAGTCCACGGGCATTCCCCTCTGCTGGTCAGCGAGATCGTGCGCACCGGGCAGTCTGAGAAGTACCAGAAGAAGGCGAAAGAAGCAGGGGCAGAGGGGATACAGTTCTATGGGATCTGCTGTTCCGGACTTTCCGCTATGTACCGGTACGGCGGAGTCATACCACTTTCCAATGCAGTAGGTTCTGAACTGGTGCTGGGCACAGGGGCGCTGGATCTGTGGGTGGCAGATGTACAGGATGTATTCCCTTCGATCATGGACGTGGCAAAGTGCTTTAAGACCACGGTGGTTACCACAAGCGACTCAGCGCGTCTGCCCGGGGCGGAGCACTATGCCTTCGACCACCATCACTCGAATCTCCATGAGATCCATGATCTGGCAGTCAAGATCGTGGAGCGAGGGATAGAGAGCTTTCAGGACCGCAGGGAGGTCCCGGTCTTTATCCCGAAATATGAAGTGGAGGCAGAGACGGGGTTCTCCGCAGAATTTGCAGCAGAGCATTTCGGGGGGCTTGAGGCCATTGCAGATGCCATGAGGGAAGGAAAGATCCTTGGCATCGTGAACCTGGTAGGATGCAGCAACCCAAGGCTTGTATATGAGAAGGCAGTTGCCGAGACGGCAGAGATCCTGCTGAAGAACAACATCTTGATCATGACTAACGGCTGTGCCTCGTTTCCGTTGATGAAACTGGGGTATTGCTCTGTGAAGGCTCTGGAGCAGACAGGAGAGAAACTGAGAGGATTTTTACGGGATGTCCCTCCTGTCTGGCAGATGGGGGAGTGTCTGGATAATGCCCGCGCTTCAGCTTTGTTTGCAGGAGTGGCAGCAAAAAGCGGCCATGCCATTAAAGAACTGCCATACGCATTTATCAGTCCGGAATGGTCCAATGAGAAAGGGCTGTGCGCGGCACTGGCCTTCCGGCTTCTGGGTATGAATTCTTACCACAGTGTCTATGCCCCTACCCAGGGTTCCGAAAAAGTGACAGAGTTTATGGCGCATGGGACAAAAGAGCTTTTGGGTTCGGAAATGGTGGTAGATGTAGATCACATCGCTTTGGCAGAACGGATCGTGAGAGATCTGAAGGAGAAGCGCAGGACATTGGGCTGGGTACAGCCATAAAGGAGGCAGGGATGAAAAGAATAAAAGCATTTGCTGCATGGCTTACGCTGGCACTGCTGGTTTCCAGTGCAGTCTACTATAAGTATGTCGAGATACAGGCATCCGGCATTTCAGGCAGGGCAGATACTCAGGAGAAAGTCATAAAAATCGCATATCTGCCGATCACCCATGCAGTGCCCTTATTTAAGGCAAAGGAACTTCTGGAGGAGGAGAAAGGGACAGCGGTGCAGCTTGTACGGTATGGCGGCTGGGGAGAGCTGATGGATGCACTCAATACTGGCAGGGTGGATGGTGCATCGGTTCTGGTGGAACTGGCAATGAAGGCAAGGGAACAGGGGATTCCCCTGGAACTGTCAGCTCTTGGGCACCGGGACGGAAATGTGATCATCACAGATCCGCAGATCACAGAGGGCAGCCAGCTTCGCGGTAAGACCTTCGCCATACCAAATGAGCAGTCTTCCCATAATATCCTGCTTCAGGAGCTGCTGAAGAAATATAGCATCTCTACAGACGAGGTGACCATTCTGGAAATGGCGCCTGCGGAGATGCCGCCTGCGCTAAGAAGCGGACAGATTGACGGATACTGTGTGGCAGAACCCTTTGGCGCAAAGGCGGTCAGCTCTGGGATCGGGACCGTCTTTGCCGAATCCGGTGAACTGTGGGAAAACTCCATCTGCTGCGGCATCGTATGGAACCAAAACGCGGTACAGGATAAGCAGGAGGCAGTAAACCAGTTTGAAAAATCTTATGGAAAAGCCGGTGATACTCTAAGTGAGGAAGACGCGGAAAGGATTGCTGAAAAGTATCTGGAGCAGGAACCTGATATCAGCCGCCAGTCCTTAGCGTGGATCTCGTTTCAGAACTTATCCGTGAGCCGGGATGCGTATGAGGAGCTGTGTGAAAAGGCAGAGGCTTTTGGCTTGAGCCAGGATACCCCTTCCTATGACGAATTTGTAAAAAAGCAGGAATAAAGAGACGGAGGTAAAGCATGAAGAAAATCAAGACATTTGTAGTTCCTTTTGCTGTGCTGCTCCTTTTATGGCAGGTTCTGGCAGCAGCAGGAGTATTTCCCAAAAGCCTGTTCCCGGGGCCTGCGGATGTATATGAAGCGTTGGCAGAGAGGGCATTTTCCGGGAAGCTTCTGTTGGATATTGGAGCCAGCATGTATCGGTTTTTAATTGGATATACCTTAGCTTCCATACTGGCAGTTCTGCTGGGACTTATCATGGGATGGATGCCCTGCATTTGGAACTATATGAATCCTGTGATCCAGATATTACGCCCCATATCACCGGTTGCATGGCTCCCCTTTATCGTCCTGTGGGCTGGGACAGGGGATATCCCTGCCATTGTGATCATCTTCCTTGCAGCGTTTTTCCCAGTTTTGCTCACAACAGTCAGTGCGGTAAACAAGCTGGATCCGGTATATAAAAAGATAGCGAGCAATTTTGGACTTGGGAAAGCGAAGACACTTTTTGGAATTATCTTCCCCGCCTCCTTTCCGCAGATCGCATCCGGCCTCCATCTGGCTCTGGGAACCGCCTGGATCTTTTTAGTGGCGGGAGAGATGGCGGGGGCACAGTCAGGCCTTGGCTATCTGGTTACGGATGCCAGGAACAGCCTGGAAACAGATCTGCTGATGGCGGCGATACTGGTGATCGGGCTGTTGGGGTTGATTCTGGATCTATTGATTCGCTGCGGAGAGGACCAGGCAAAAAGGTTATGGGGATTTGGAACGACAGAAGGAGGAAGAGACTGATATGGGACTGATCGAGGTAAATGAGGTTTCTAAAAAATACATTCAGGAGGAATCGGAATTCCGGGCGCTTGAGCACGTGTCGCTTTCCGTAGAAAAGGGGGAATTTATCTGTCTTTTGGGACCAAGCGGCTGTGGAAAGACCACGCTTTTAAACGCCGCTGCAGGATTTGAACGGATAGATTCTGGAAGTATCCTCATTGATGGAAAGAAAGTAGAAAACCCCTCCCCGGATCATGTGACTGTTTTTCAGCATTATGGACTTTTGCCCTGGAAGAGTGTGGAGAAAAATGTCATGATGGGGCTGCTTGCAAAAAAATATAAAAAGCAGGAAGCAAAAGAGCGGGCGGATAGCTATCTGAAACTGGTCGGTTTGGAACGGTTTAAGAAATTTAAGCCATGGCAGCTCTCCGGCGGGATGCAGCAGAGGGTATCCATTGCCAGGGCGCTGGCAGTAAAACCGCGGATCCTGTTCATGGATGAACCATTTGCTGCATTGGATGCCATCACCAGGCTGCAGATGCAGGATGACATTCATAGAATTGCGGAAAAAGAGAAGATCACAGTTATCTTCGTGACACATGATATCGAGGAGGCCGTGGCACTGGCAGACCGGATTGTTGTCATGACACCAAATCCCGGGAAGATCAAAACGATCATACCTGTTCCCCTTGGAAAACATAGAGACAGGACCTCTGATGATTTCCTTGCGGTGCGAGATAAGGTATTTGATGCTTTTGGAATGAAAGAGGAGGAACGGATTGAGTATTATCTATGATGAATGATGGGAATCATCCACTATTTCTACTGGAAAAATTATTTGGAAAGAATAGTGATGCAATCATTAAAAATTTCCATAAATTACAAAAAGGCCTTACACAGACATGCATCAAAAAAACAGGCTGCCGTGACAGAGATGGTATCCTCATGCATATACCAGATATCCGATGTAGTACAGACAAACTCCGCCACTGCGGAGGAGTCAGCCGCTGTATCTGAGGAACTCTACGGGCAGTCTCAGCTTCTAAAAAACAGAGTGAGTCGTTTTAAGCTGTATGCTAATCATTAGATGCCGCACTTTTCTGTTTATCCATATACATTCGTTCATCTGCAATCTTCATCAAATGCTCATGATCAGTTCCGTCTTCAGAGAAGAATGCGATTCCTACGCTAATGCCTACGGATTCCTCTGTGGCATCTCCACTCAGGTTATAAGGCTCGCTGATAACCTTGTGTATCTTTTTATCAACCTCCTGTCTTGCCTTGTTGTCAGCATCCAGTTTGAGGATCATGACGAATTCGTCTCCTCCTATCCTGGACAAGATATCGGAGGGACCCAGAAATTTTTCTAAACGCCGCGCCACTTCCACCAGAAGCTGGTCGCCGTATCCATGCCCCAGAACATCATTTATCTTTTTAAAGCCGTTTAAATCCATATATAAGAGCATGAAAGGCTGGGTCCTCTTCATGCATGATTTTTCCAGATACTGCTTCAGCCATCTTCTGTTGTAGGTGCCCGTCAGTTCGTCTGTGACTGCCATACGGTGGATCTGGTCCTGTTTCTTCTTGTTCATATAAACCAATTCTCCGCACAGGAGGCTTAGCAGCAGGATGATCACGGCTTTCACCGTCATTTCTCTCCATGGGAGCCATCCTGTTTTGGACTGCAGGGTCAGTGTCCATATATGGTTGGGGACACGGATATTATTATCGATGGTCCACTGTCCTGTGAAATCCGTGGATTGGGTAACTACTACCGGCTGATCATCCACCATACAATGAAGGCTGTATTCATAGCCGGACTGTCTTAATTCCTCCAGATGGATATCTCCGATGGCATCCGGCAAGTCCAGGATAATGACAGAGAATCCCCAAAAAGATTCCTCCCCCTCTTTGTTAGTCAGGAAAATGGGATTTCTGGCCACCAGTCCAAAGCCGCCCTGGTCTAGATCATATGGCCCTGACAAAGCGATCTCCTTGGTGTCCACGGCCAGGCGTGCGTCCCTTTTACGGCTGGGATTCTGAAAGATGTTATCCCCAATCACTTCCTCATTGCCCTCCAAGGGATAGCAGTAGCGCACAACACCTCCCGGCAGGTATTGGACAGCCCTTATGCCGGGACTGTCTATCATGGACTTTGCCAGGTCACGGAACGTTTCTTCAGGAACCTCTCCATTGCTGGTGATAATAATAGATTCCAGGATGTCTGTTTTGTGGAACAAGGAATTTAAGAGTGCTTCTATCCTCTCTGCATATATTTTTGTCTCACGTACTGCCTCCGCTTTTTTAAGGTTTGCTTCCTGAACACCCGCATATAAAACCAGGCACCCCAGGATAAGAAATAAGCAAACGGCTGTTATCACAAAATAACGGAAACTTCCTTTTATTCTCTCATGCATATATCTATATCCTCACGCTGCTGTCATATTTGTTCTTATTGTACCAAGGAACACAACGATAATCAACAAAAAGAACCCCGGCCATCAGGCGTTCTGTTATTAATAAAAATGATATGCTCAGACAAAAATATGGAATTCTTGTGAAGAGTAGGCATTGCGAAACGGCCCTGTCACAAAGCGGGATTTAGATTGTATTAAGTCATAGGATACGTTATAATTTTAATAAAGAATTTTAGCAGGAGCGGTTAGTAGGAGTAGTATCCGCCGGTGTCTTAAACCGCGTTACACTTCAGAAAAAAATAGAGATAATTGCCTGTCTCTATTCCAGTCTGGAGCTGGGAGAACGGATTTACAACTGGAGCTGTGGGAATCGGATGGACAGCGACATGAATGCGTCAATCAACATCCGCAGAGAGGGGCTGCGTATGATAGGGATTGATCTTGATATTTTAGGAACAGGCATCCATCTTTTTGACATGTTGGAAAAAGAAATAAAGTTAAAATTGATTCAAATAAAATGTTATAATGGAATTATGGATTTAGTATATGAACGAAGTTAACTTTGAAGTTGTGAAAGAGGTAATAGTATATGATTACACGTGAAAAAGTAAAGGAAATAATGTTTTCACTAGGTGCAGATTTATGTGGCATAGCAAGTATAGACAGATTTGGTGATGCGCCGAAGGGTTATCATCCGTTAGATGTTTTACCCACATGCGAATCGGTAATATCTTTTGGGTGCAGATTTCCAATTGGAACACTAATTTGTAAATCTGCTATTCCATATACAAGGGTGCGAAATTCTATTACGCCCAAAATGGATGCGATAGCGCTTGATTTCTGTATTGAAATGGAAAAGAATCAGATTGTATGTGTTCCTATACCGACAAATGAAGATCAATGGGACAAAAATACTGGCAGATACCGTTCTATTGTTTCTCAAAAACATGCCGCTCAGGCGGCAGGATTAGGGACGATAGGAAGACATTCTCTATTGATAACACCGGAATTTGGCAGCATGGTTTGGTTAGGGACCGTTTTATGTGAGCAGGGGTTTGAGCCTGATGAAATGAAAGAACCTCTTTGCAATAATTGTAATTTGTGTGTGGAAATTTGCCCTGTAAACGCTTTGGAAAAATGGGAAATAAAGCAACAATCCTGTTGGGAGTTTGCTTTTGGAGATAATGAAGAAGAAAAAGTTTGGGAAATTTCGTGTCATAAATGTAGAGATATATGCCCATATAATTTGGGATATCAAAATTCATTTTTAAAGCAAAATAATGAAGGTTAAATTCCAGTTTTTTCAAACTGAAAAATCTGAAGTTCTAATTAGATTTCAAAATAAAAATTGGGAGAAATTAAAATATGAAAACGATTGGATTGATTGGCGGAATGAGTTGGGAAAGCACTGTTCCATATTACCGGATTATCAACGAAGAAGTTAAAAAGAGACTTGGCGGTCTTCATTCGGCCAAGATTATTCTTTACAGCGTAGAATTCGATGAAATAGAAAAATGTCAGTCAAGCGGGGACTGGGAAAAAAGCGGTGATATTCTTGGAAGGGCCGCACAGAGTTTAGAAATTGCTGGAGCGGACTTCATTCTGATTTGTACCAATACGATGCATAAGGTAGTGCCGCAAATTGCCTCAATGATCCATGTCCCTATTATTCATATCGCAGATGCCACAGCGGATGAACTTCAAAAAAATCAAATTGAGAAGGTTGGATTACTTGGTACAAAGTACACGATGACGCAGGATTTTTATAAGAAGAGGCTGATTGATAGGGGGATAGATGTTGTTATCCCAGATGATACTGATATTGATGTTATTAATGATATTATCTTCCAAGAACTCTGTTTAGGGAAAATAAAGGAAGAGTCGCGTATAAAATTTGAGAAAGTAATTGAATGCCTAAAGAAAAAAGGCGCAAATGGTGTGATTCTTGGCTGTACTGAGATTGGGCTTCTTATTCATCAATCGGATTCTTCACTTCCTGTTTACGACACCACCCTTATCCATGCCAAAAGGGCAGCTAAGATAGCGCTGGACACTGGAGAACTTGGATTTTCTGGATCAAAATGAATTTTGCACGTACATAAAAAATAATCGTCAACTGTGCAGAGAAAGACGGAAATATATTTTTGAAAATTCTCAAATTGAGATGGGGACTGCTGCTAGAAATGTTATGTGATTTGACAGCTTTCTTTGTGAGTATTAGAGCGTATTTAATAAATCCTGTCCGACTTTTCTTATATAAATTTCCTGCCAGTAAAGTATAATACTCATATTACAAAAGTGCAGGTTTAAAATGCAAAAGAAAACTGCTGTAAGGTCTTTGCCTGTTGGATATAAAATGTTATAATGAATCGATTGACCTTATGTTTTTCAGCAGAGCCGGTGAGTATCACGACCGAAAGATGGCCGTCCGGACTTATGGATACCTATCAGGACGGCGACGAGGTTCCCGGAAGTGGAAGAGTAACTATTACAAAAAATAGTGAAGGATTCGTGATGAAAGAGGCCCATGCCGGATATGTATACTGTATCACTGACATATGGGAGAACGGAACCGTGGAATATGGTTCCCTGGTAAAATAAGTACGCACACTATACAAAAAAAGAAGAAGAGGTTCATAAATATGTCCAGTTACAAAGAGTCAACAAAAATACCTGCGAAGAAAACAGCCGGGAAACATAGCAGCATCAGCCGGAAGATTAGCTGGAGTCTGCTTGCTGTTCTTGTGCCGGCACTGATTGGTATGATCACCATTGCCGGCTTTATGGCTTCAGGCTCCATATCGGGCTTAAATACTCAGCTAATAGATGCACAGACTGATTATGCCGTTTCTGTTGTCGATGATTTCTTCAGCGGAAAGATTGCCATAGTCAGCCTTTATGAAAATGACAGTATCTTTGGCAAATATTTTCATGCCGTTGCAACCCCCGATGATATCGGAAACTATGAATATCTAAGTGATGTCACACAGGAATTGAACAATATTATGGCGGCAACTGAGGACGAGCAGGTGCTCCAGGCATGGATTGCCGATGAAAGAACAGACTGTTACGTTATCCCTTCCGGCGAATACGGAAAGGCCGGCTTAGATGACCTGGAATGGTATCATCTGGCCCTGGCGGAAAGGAAAACGGCAATCTCCAACCCTTATGTTGACGGAATAACAGGGAAAAACGTTGTTACGATCGTAACACCTGTATATTACGATTCTGAAATAGCTGGCTTCATGGGTCTGGATGTAACACTTGACAGCCTGAGCGAATTGATATCCGGTATCCATGTGGGGGAACATGGATATATGGAACTGATTTCAAATAATAATGTATATGTATACAGCAATGACCCATTAGCTGTAAATAAAAATGTAGACGAGCTTGATATCACGGATGAATATAAACAAAAGGTAAAAGATAACTATAATGGTAACTATCATTTCACTTACCAGGGTAACCAGTACACCTCTGTATTCAGAGACAGTGAGACAACTGACTGGCTGGCTATTGCCACGCTGCCGGTTTCCGAGATGAATGCCACACGCAACCATCTCATATCTATTCTTGCTGTTCTGGCCATTGTAGTGCTTGCACTGCTGGTGTTTATCATCATTACCATTATCCGGAGGGTTACAAAACCTTTATCGGAGATCAGTGGAGGAATGCAGGAGTTTGCCAGGGGCAATCTGAATGTAGAGCTTAAGACCATGCGAAATGATGAGATCGGACTCCTGGCGGACAGTACAAGGTCTGCAATCTGTTCATTAAAAGAGATGATTCAGGATATTTCATACATACTCGGGGAGATTTCACGTGGGAATCTGGAGGTTGCTGTGAAGGGGAATTATGTCGGAGATTTTCAGGATATCAGGAATGCCCTCGAGCAGATTATTGAATCTTTGAATACGACTCTGAAACAGATCAAGGGAGCGGCCGAACAGGTTTCGGTTGGTTCCGAACAGGTATCCGAGGGTGCTCAGTCACTTGCCCAGGGTGCTTCTGAACAGGCTGGGACGGTGGAAGAACTCGCAGCAAGTATACATGAGATATCCCGCAAGGTCAACTCAAATGCCGATCATTCGGATACCGCCAACAAAAAGGCGGCCGCTGTTGGAATGGAAGCTGTGGAGAGTGACCGCCGGATGCATGAGATGCTCAAAGCAATGAAGGAGATACAGGAGAGTTCACACAAGATAGGAAGCATCCTTAAAGTCATTGAAGATATCGCTTTCCAGACGAATATTCTTTCCTTAAATGCCGCTGTTGAAGCTGCCAGGGCAGGCGATGCAGGAAAAGGATTCTCCGTAGTGGCCGGAGAGGTCAGAAATCTGGCTGCCAAGAGTTCTGAGGCAGCAAAAACTACAGGCGCGCTGATTGACAGTTCTCTGGATATCGTGGAAAACGGTGTACAGATAGCGGACGAAACAGCCATGTCTCTTCAGAATGTCAAAGAAGGGGCTGGGGAAGTCGCAGATGCACTTGCGGAAATTACCAAAGCTTCCAGTGAGCAGGCAGATTCTGTTGCACATATCACACGGGCAATTTCCCAGATTTCTAATGTTACACAGGGGAATTCCGCGACCGCAGAGGAAAGTGCAGCTGCCAGCGAAGAACTTTCCGCCCAGGCGGTCCTTCTGGAGGAGTTAATCGCAAAATTCAAAATGCAGGATGATTGATGTAATAAAGATAAAAAAAGACAAGTTGATCGTATTGACGATTTTAGCAGTGGCTGTATTCACCTGCGTGGGCTGTGCAGATACTCCCGCGCTGGTGGGCAGGGTAACGACGGGCAGAGTGATACCCCGGTGATGAGCAGATCGGAGGAGCCAGACGGCAGGGCCGAAAAAATGAATGTGGCCATTACCATCGACGGTGAGGACTATGCGTTCCCCATGCCATATGAGAAATTTGCAGTCAGAGGCTGGACGCGTTCTTATGATCCGGAGCTTTGGAAGGATGGTTTATAACCCGGCTATCATGGCGGCAGCCTCTTCTTCAGTAAGGGCGACATAAAAGCGTTGGAGGTCGTTTTCAACAATCCCGCGAATATTTTTCAAAGCTATGCAAAATGTGAGGTTGCCAACGGAGAAAACGCGGAGCTTGTGATGAACATCCCGGCGGGAAGTATTCAGGTGGATGGTCAGGGGATCGGTGAGGCAGGCCGTGACGATATTGTGGATGCATTTGGAGAAGATGCGGCATTTGTAACGGGCGTTCCTGCGCACAGTATACAGATTTTGAATTACCTGGTCCATATCAAGAGATAGAGCCTCTGCTTTTTTCCTGCTTATCACGGCGTTTGTTTTCATACATTCTGTCATCCACAAGCTTCATAAGTCCTTCCAAATCTCCGCATTCATCACTGTATGCAATACCATAACTCACCCAGAGCTCAAATGGATATTCAGAAGAATTTGACAACTCTTTTAATGCCCATCGGGCATTTTCCATACCGGCCCTAACACGTTCATTTCCGTCCTTAGGCGTTATCAGTAAAAATTCATCACCACCGTATCTGCTGACAACATCATTCGTTCCCGCCACATCCTGCAGGGCGTGGGCGACTGCCGCAAGATACCGGTCTCCGGCGTCATGCCCCAGCGTATCATTCACCAGCTTTAAGTTATTTAAATCAACAAAGTATACATAGAAAGGGATTCCATCTTCATAATAATCCGCCATGACCTTTCTGGCTACTTCACGGCTTTGGCAGCCTGTCAGAACATCATAAAATGCTAATTGTTCCAGCCTTTCTTCCAGGATCTTATGAGAAGTCAGTTCTTTTCTGACAGAATAGCTCTGTCTCTCAAAATGATGAAGCTTTGTCAGGGTATGGATATGACTGATTCCGATATAATATCCAATCAATACGCAAATACCCGATTTCATTCCCCAAAGCTTTATGATTGGCTCATTGCTGGGGGTAAAATAAATCAGTAAATTCAAATCCAGATAGATAAAAAGAGAAAGCACAAGGCATAAAGAGAAAATAAGGTTGATTGGTTTATCCGGATTCTCCTCTTTTTCTGCCCAGTCATGAAACTTATGCCGAAGCCCCCAAAAACCAAAGCCAGCCAGGACAAAGCCAGCTGCTATGGGATATGGCTTTAAGCTGGCTATACTGACGCTGATGCGGGAGTCAAATGCCTCAAGGGGTTGATTGATAAATAAAGCAGTGCCTGATCTTGTGATAAAATTAAATGCCAGACCGATCATTGCCCCCTGTATCCCGCAAAAAAGACTCATGATCCACGGTACCCTGTATAACAGCGCAATTTCCAGGACCAGGAATACTGCAAAAATCGTCCAGTTGATAATCAGGTAAAACTGTAATTGGGAGATCAGCATAAAGACCTCGTAGTTGATAATAAAGGTTACTATACTGCTTTTCCATTTGGGAAGCTTCTTTCCTGTCAGATGATCGATATAGGCAAACATATGGTGATTATATATGTAATAGCATACGGCCACAAACATGGTATAATAGCCCTTCCAGGGCAGTACCAGACTCATTTATACCACTCCTTTCTTATACTGTATTTTATAATCGTACATCCGTCGGTCGCTTTCCCGCAGCATAGCTTCTAAGTCAAATGTTTCCTTATGTGGTGCAGACACTACCCCATAGCTGAAGGATAGCATGTAACCTTCCCTTCTGGCAGTTCCAAGTTTTTCATTTACCATCTTCAGCATAGATTCTACCGCTTCTTTTTCCGCACTGTTAGAAACAACCAGAAATTCATCGCCGCCGATCCTGGCAAGGATATCGCTTTTATTTAAGCTTTCGTTTAAGCTGTCTGCTATAGTTTTCAAATATCTGTCCCCCTCCGGATGCCCCAGCGTATCATTCACCATTTTCAGTCCATTCACATCAATATAGGCAACCGTAACATCCAGTCTGTCCTTTTGCATGGATTCCAGCATTTCCATGGCATATCTTCTAGTAAATGCACCAGTCAGGCTGTCTATATAGGCCAGCTTCTGCAAAACCATCTGCCGCTTCACATGGTCAGCCCGTTCCTCCTCCAGCCTATAATATTCCTCTTCATAATGGGCTTTTTGGATGATCCTGTAAGTATGTGCTAAAAAAAGAAGAAACTGAATGATAAGAAGGATGCAGCTGCCAATCAGAAAAATGGATAACAGGTGGTAGGGTAGCGCAAAAGCACAGGGAATACTGTCGAATATCAGATATCCCAGGGCATACCACTCAAAAAAAACCAGTTGGTTAAAACGCTTTTCGTCACTGGTCAAAAGAGTTATCCATTCCACCAAAAACCGGTTTTTCCACAGCATGTTGATTAAATTAATGATCATGAGTGTTATACATAAAGTTAGTAAACAGGTAGTATGATCAAGCCAGACATCCCTCAGCATATGTCCGGTAATCACTGAGACAACAGCCATACAAATGAGATGGACAGTGATAAAACACATGCCACAAAAATTCATCCAGAAAAAAAGGTTCAGCTTATTCCGCTTACCAGTTGACCAGAAGGTCATTCCATAGCCGAAGAGCATGAAAAGATATACCAAAAATAAAGGAAGATGGATATACCAGCTCCAAAACAGTATGCTTGTTTTTACAAGGGCACTGATCATAGATTTTGTTTTTGCCCCCGCCGTCTCTTTCCTGATTTCTGGAAACGGAACTGTCTTAAGCTCATTCAGATACAGAAGAAAATAGATTACGATCCAGAGTAAATACATCCCGTACTTCATTTGCCAATGATCCCCCTCTTTTACCGAAATATATGACTTTATTCTTTCAGTATATCAAATATTATTTATTATGTCCCATATTCTTTGGAAAAAGAAAGTGTAAGCTGTTTTGATATTGATTTTTTGAAAAACAGAATCAGCCAGATGCGAAAGAAGCGTTTTAAAGTAGCAATGGATGATTTTTGTATAGAGAGTTCTAATCTGGCATTATTATCAGTAGCTGATTTTGATGATCTGAATAGGTACGTTACAGTGAGAAGAAGAAAAACATACCTATGTACGTCATGCCCTATTCCTGCCAAGTTATTGTTATTTGTAATCAAGTTATATGCGATGGGTTTTATATCAGGATAGCGTGTTGGTATTTACATTGGAATTACAATGATGGCATTTCTGTAATAGGGAGGTGCCATAGAGATGTACGGACAAAATGCTTCTGAAAATTTTCGCCCAATCACAAAAAATCAAAGAAAAAGCGAAAGCCGTTCCATTACAATTTTTGTCAGCCGGGCGTAGAATAAAGACAGAAAGAAGAAAGAGGTGATTTACATGGGCGTTCAATCATTGTATCTGGGAACGGTGCTCACGGCGGGGCTGCTGTCCTTTTTTTCTCCCTGTATCGTGCCGTTGCTTCCTGTATACCTCTCGCTGTTTTCTTCCGGTGGTCCTTCAGGGGGAGAAAGCCCGGCCCGGCGCAGGCTGCGGGTCATACGCAAAAGCGTTCTCTTTGTCGCAGGGATTTCCGTATGCTTCATTTTGCTGGGCTTTGGTGCCGGAGCACTGGGGTCGGTCATCGGCAGTAAACCGTTCATGATCGTGATAGGAGGCATTGTCATCGTCCTGGGGCTTCATCAGACGGGGCTTGTCCATATCAAATGGCTCTATGGCCAGAAGAAAGTGGAGCTGGAACGGTCCCGCAGAGGAGATTCTCTTGGTTTTTTTGTGCCTTTTATGGCGTTGGCACTTTTCTCTGATGTGCTGCTGACCAAGGTTAAAAAGCTCAATAAATACTTGGGAAAGATCAAGACAGCCGGCGGTGTGGTGCTCATCTTGATGGGGATCCTCCTGATGACGGACAGTCTGAACAATATTTTATCTCTCTTTAGTTAACGTAGAAAGGAGAAGGTGACGATGAAACAGAAATTACTTTTGACGGCGGTTTTGAGTCTTTTGCTCCTGGCACTGACTGCATGTGGCGCACAAAGGAGCGGAAACGCCCAGTCAGCAACGGACGAACGAGGCGGCAGCGTAAAGGAGAACGACAGTATGATAAGTAAGAATGAGAAAAGAAACGACGGAGCGTTAGCACCCGATTTTGAAATGCTGGATCTCGACGGTAATAGCGTAAAGCTCTCGGACTTTGCTGGGGAAAAGGTCTATTTCAAATACTGGGCCTCCTGGTGCCCTGTTTGTCTGGGTGGGCTGGAGGATATCAATGCCCTCTCCGCAGAGGTAACCGATTTCCGGGTTCTGACCATTGTGGCCCCGGGTCAAAAAGGTGAGAAAGACGTGGAAGCCTTTAAGAACTGGTTTGCCGGTGTAGAGCATACCGAGAATATGGCTGTGCTGTTTGATACAGATGGTGCATACGGCTCACAGACGGGTGTGCGGGGATATCCTACGTCTGAGTATATCGGGTCTGACGGGGTCATGGTAAAGCTTGCGCCCGGTCACGCTGACAATGATACTATCAAGAGCAGCTTTGAAACAATCTGCTGATATATATTGAAAGGGGAAGAGTATCATGAAAAAAAGATTGATGACATCGCTGGGTGCAGGAATGCTGGCCATTATGATGACAATTCTGGCGGGATGTTCCGCCACGCCGCAGAACACAATGGATACAAAGGGAGATGCCGAGGGGATGCCGGCAGGAAAGGAAAAAAATATGAAGATAAAAGATGAAGATCTGCACACGATTTATCTGGCAGGTGGCTGCTTTTGGGGGCTTGAAGCCTACATGAAAAAGCTGCCCGGTGTTTATGACACCGATGTGGGATATGCGAATGGAATGATGGAGGATCCGACCTACGAGGAGGTATGTTACAACAACACCGGCCATGCGGAAACTGTCAAAGTGGTTTATGACACCTCACGCATCTCGACAGAGCAGCTTTTGGATGGATTCTTCAAGGTGGTGGATCCCACCAGCGTCAATAAACAGGGGAACGATCGGGGAAGCCAGTACCGCTCCGGTATTTACTACACGGATGAAGCCGACAAAGATGTGGCTGACGCCGCTGTTGCGGGACAGCAGGAGAAATATCAGGCGGCGATCGCTACTGAAGTAATGCCATTGGATAACTTTTATCTGGCGGAGGACTACCATCAGGATTATCTGGATAAGGATCCGGGCGGCTACTGCCACATCAACCTCGGTGACGCCGACCAATTTATCGAGGAAGAAGGTCTGGGCATGGAGAATCTGTCCGATCTAATCAAGGCGGAAAATTACCCGGTGCCCAGTGAGGAAGAGCTGAAAGAGAAGCTGACGGACATCCAGTACAGTGTTACCCAGATGGGAGACACAGAACGCCCCTATACCAACGAGTACACCGATCAATTCGACAAAGGTGTCTATGTGGATGTGGTCACCGGGGAGCCGCTGTTCAGTTCAGAGGACAAGTTCGAGTCAGGCTGCGGCTGGCCCAGCTTTTCAAAGCCGATCATCCCAGAGGTGGTGACAGAAAAAAACGACACGCAGTTCAACATGGTGCGGACAGAGGTACGCAGCCGCGCCGGGGACACCCATTTGGGACATGTCTTTGATGATGGCCCCGCCGAATTGGGCGGACTGCGCTACTGCATCAATGGTGCATCCATCCGCTTTATTGCCTATGAGGACTTAGAAGCCGAGGGATACGGGTTTCTGCTCCATCTGTTTGAATAGTGGAACCATTACCGGGACTCATGGACTTGTTCTGTGGGTTCCGGTGCTGTATAATAAAATAATAGGAAGGCAGCACCGCATCATTCACAGAGAAAGCTCTGCATGGTGCGGTGTTATGCGCATTTATAGGAAAGGGGACGGTAGAATGTATCAGCTACTGGTTGTGGACGATGAAAGCATCATCCGCCGGGGGATCCGGGCGTTTATCGATTTTGACGGCTTGGGCATCACTGGGTTCTTTGAGGCCGAAAACGGAGAGGAAGCCTTCACACTATTAGAGAAGGAGCAGATCGACCTGATTCTTGCGGATATCAATATGCCAAAAATGAATGGACTGGAGTTCTGCCGCCGTGCAAAAGAGCGCGACCCTTCCGTCAAGATCGCCATGATAACGGGGTATGACTATCTTGACTATGCCATCCGCGCCATCAAGGTAGGGGTGGACGATTATGTCTTAAAGCCCCTCTCCCGGGACGATATCCAGGCGCTTCTTTTCCGTCTGGTGGAGAAAAAGAAAGAAGAGGACAGCCTTGCAGTTGTACGGCAGGAGGTAAATAAGCTGGCAGTGGAGGCTGGAGCCAGTGATGACGGAAGTGTCCGTGCACAGATAGCTGAATCTTTGGAGGGGCATCTGGCCGATGCCGGATATTCTCTCCGCACTATGGCGGATGAACTGGGATACAGCATCAGTTATCTGAGTACCCTGTTTAAAAAGCATTTTGGTGCGAATTTCAGAGACTATTTTCTGGACCTCCGGCTCGGGCGGGCAAAGATCCTGCTTTTGTCCACTCAGATGAAGAACTACGAAATCGCGGCAGCGGTGGGCATTGACGATCCAAACTATTTCAGTGTATGTTTCCGGCGCAAATATGGAAAAACGCCCACGGCGTTCAGAACGGAGGCAGGACATGGGAAAAAAGTATAGCTTACGGAGATGGTTCCGACGGTTCGGCGTGCAGCTTCCTCTGTTCTTCCTGGGTACGGGGCTGGCGGTAATCCTAGTTCTCAGTGGAGCGATCTATTTTTTTGCAGCCAATCTGCTGATGGATGAGACCGTGTCCAAAACGCACGAGTTGATGGAACTGAGCGGAACCAACCTCTCCACATACATCGCCCATGTGAAAGGGGAGTCCAATGTTTTCGCAAGTGACCCCACCCTCAGGCAATACCTTTCCGGGAATGATGAGAGCCTGCGGGATGGGCTTCTGTCCCGTATTAATGTGCTGCTTGAAAACGACAGTGCCATAAAATCCGTCGTCGTGGTTTCCAAAGACGGACGAATCCTTTCAAATGAAGAGGGCCTCGATATGTCAGTTTCAGAGGATATGATGAAGGAGGACTGGTATATGGAATCCATCCACAATACCATGCCCGTTCTTACTGGTGCCCGGATGCAGAGTTTTTCCTCTGATAAGGATAACTGGGTAATTTCCATCAGTACAGAGATCATCGATGCTGCCGGTGAAAATCTGGGCGTCCTGCTGATGGATATGCCATACAGCGTTGTCGAGGACCATCTAAGCAGCCTGGATCTGGGAACGGGAGGCTATGTATTCCTCTTGAACGACAAAGGCGAGCCGGTTTACCACAAGGACACCAGTTATTTTTCCGAACCAAACAAGCAGAAGTTACTGCGGACAATTTTGGCAGAAGGGGATGGCTACGACAAAAAGCAGAACCTGCTCACTTATCAGACAAAAATCGAGAACGCTGGCTGGACAATGGTGGGCGTAGTGTCTTTGGATACCCTGTGCATGCTGAAGCAGCAGCTTTTTGAAGCGGTGCTGCTGACCGGTGGCATACTCTTCGGGACGGTACTGCTGTTTGGCTTTCTCTTCACCCGTCGGCTGGCCGCACCTATGGCCGATCTGGAACGGGGTATGAACGAGATTGAAAAACTGGCGGAGATCAGTGTGCAAAAGCATGGCTTTACCGAAGTGGAGCTGCTGGCCGGAAATTACAACCGGATGATCCGCCGCGTGCGGGAGCTGATGGAAGAGGTCTCTGACAAGGAAAAGACGCTGCGCCAGGCGGAGCTTAGTGTACTGGTGAGCCAGATCAATCCTCATTTTCTCTACAACACCCTGGACACTATCGTTTGGATGGCTGAATTTGGCGACAGCAAAAAAGTGATCGCTCTCACCAAATCCCTGGCCGCTTTCTTTCGGTTGTCCCTTGGCGGGGGGCGGGAACTGGTCACCGTGGCTGATGAGCTGGAGCATGTGCGGCAGTACCTGTATATTCAAAAAGAACGGTATGAGGGGAAACTCAGTTATAAAATTTCTGCCCCGGAGGAGCTGCTGGATTACACGGTGCCCAAGATCATCCTCCAGCCCCTTGTGGAGAACAGCATTTACCACGGTATCAAGCCGATGAACGTCCCTGGACGGATCACCGTGACAGTGGAAGAGGACGGGGAACAGCTGCTCTTTACTGTGGCGGATAACGGTGTGGGCTTCGACTCCGCGGCGCTGCCTGCGAAAGAGTCGCCCAAGAAAAGCGGCGTGGGTCTGCAAAACGTGGACAGCCGCTTAAAGCTCATATATGGGCCAGGCTGTGGCGTGACCGTTGATTCTGCTCCTGGTGCAGGCTGCACCGTGCGGCTGACAGTAGGCAGACATGTTAAGAGCGCTCCTCGCATAAAGTAATCCGATCTTACGAATCCTTCTGATACGCGAACAGGTAGTCCAACACTGATTTTCAAGCTTTTATATTTTACCGCTAAAATGCCGCACATATTTACTAAAGCGTTATAAAGGTTTGTAGAAACAAGTGACAATTTTTAACTATGCCGCTCTAAATTTGACTTTTATGAGACGTAGCTTTAGAATGGAAACAAATACACCTTAGGCGGAAAAGGCGACCAAAAACAAAGTCCAGCTAATAAATGTCAATAGTTAAATGAAAAAAATTGCTATTATTTTCT
>ENA-ORUW01000032-ORUW01000032.1-human-gut-metagenome-genome-assembly--contig:-NODE-32-length-195205-cov-17.838304_pt1 | contig 195205 bp, 164 predicted proteins | sample MGYA00242088_ERZ509227 | MGnify/ENA primary metagenome ERZ509227 (study PRJEB26280, sample SAMEA2338816) | human gut metagenome | biome: human gut; feature: human-associated habitat; material... | reverse complement strand
CTCCATTTCCATTACAGAAACTTCTTCACTACTATGGGCTCTGCTGACTTCTCACCGTTCGTTGTTACTAGGCTAATGAAACCTCTGTGAGACCTCCCCAGTTAAGGTGCAAACTCTTTCCCTCCATATATCTGCCACATTTACTCTGTTCCTACAAAAGTGATAGTTATTAGATTTTGCTTTATTTTGCAAGCTTATCTATCAGAACCTAGCCTTATATGTGATTTCTGTCCGTCAGACCAGAGGTTTGCTTACAGCTTCTTTCAGATTTTGCCTCACGACAAACACCCTTGCTGTTCAGCTATACACTTCCCACTATCTGGGCATGTTCGGGACTTACACCCGTTAGAGTTTGCCCATGCTGGGCAAACAAAAATAAGGATGGTGAGTTTGACTACTCTCCATCCTATTTTTATACTCTTTATCAAGACTTAGGGGAAACTATTTTATTCCAAATGAGAAATCTCTGTAGAATCCTCTTCTTAGTCTATTCTAGTGCATCCAAATCTTTCTGCCAAAGTGTCACACATGCATCACTCGGCATCCGCCAGTCGCCTCTTGGCGAAAGCGACACTGTTCCTGTCTTCGGTCCATCCGGAAGACAAGATCGTTTAAACTGCTGAGAGAAAAATCTCCAATAAAATTTTTTCAGCCACTTCAAAATTATCTCATCTTCATAAATCCCACCAAACGCATATTTTGCCAAACGATATATCTTCGACGGTTCATAACCGAATCTCAAAACATAATAGAGATAGAAATCGTGTAGTTCATACGGTCCTACAGTTTCTTCTGTCTTCTGCACGATTTCCCCATCCTTAGGCGGCAGAAGCTCTGGGCTTACCGGCGTATCCAAAATATCAAAGAGTAGTCCCTTTAATTCTGGATCTTCACATTCTTCAGCATAATATCTTACAAGATGATATACCAATGTCTTCGGCACAGAGGCATTGACTCCATACATAGACATGTGATCTCCACTGTAAGTTGCCCATCCAAGTGCAAGTTCTGACATATCCCCGGTTCCAATGACCATCCCATTTGTCTTGTTCGCCAGATCCATGAGAATCTGTGTCCGCTCTCTCGCCTGCGCATTCTCATAGGTGACATCATGCTCTTCCTCGGACTGCCCGATGTCTTCAAAATGTACCCTAACTGCATTCTGAATCGGAATTTCTCTCAACGTAGCTCCAAGCTTTTCCGTCAATCTGCATGCATTTTGATAAGTCCTGTCTGTTGTTCCAAAACAAGGCATCGTCACTGACAGAATCTGACTTCTGTCAATTCCGAGAAGATCAAACGATTTTGCAGTAACAAGCAATGCCAGAGTAGAATCGAGCCCCCCTGAAATTCCAACTACTGCACGCTGACAGTTCGTGTGCAGCATCCGCTTTTTCAGACCGACGGCCTGGATCATCAAAATTTCCTCACACTGTCTGCTGCGCGTAACCTTATTCTCCGGAACAAACGGAGACATCGGAATCTTCCTTGTCAACATGGTCTCTTCTTTCTCAATCTCAAACGGAATGTAAGGAATCGAATACTCTCCCTTTCTCTGGAAAGTAGTATTCTTTCTACGCTCTCCAAGAAGCATCTCCACATCGATCTCCGAATAAATTGCGCCACTCGTAAAACGCTTGGATTCTTTTAAAATCTCTCCATTTTCTGCAATAATATTATGTCCTCCAAACACAAGATCTGTCGTAGACTCCCCTTCTCCCGCATTTGCATATATATATCCGGCAAGAAGACGTGCAGACTGCCCCGCGATCAGACTCCTTCTATACTCTTCTTTTCCCGCAATCTCATTGCTCGCTGAACAATTGACGATCAATGTCGCACCCTCAACCGCTGCCTCGATACTTGGCGGTACGGCAGACCACACATCCTCGCAAATTTCCGCAGATACAACGAGATGCTTCATCGTCTCCGCCTGAAAGAGCAGCCTCGGACCAAACGGAATCCTGTGTCCTTCCGTCTCGATCATCTGTACGGACTGTGGTCCTGCCTGAAACTGGCGCATTTCATAAAATTCTCCATAATTAGGAAGAAATGTCTTCGTCACCAATCCTAAAACCTTCCCATGATTTAGTGCCGCTGCTGTATTATAAAGCTTTCCCGCGACTTCATAAGGGACTCCCACAAAAATAAGTGCATCTTTCTCCTTTGTATACTCTGCAATCCGATATAATCCTTGTTTTGCCTCACGCAAAAGAATTTCCTGTGAGAACAGGTCTCCACACGTGTATCCGGTAATACATAACTCTGGAAACGCAATGACCTTTGCTCCCTGCTCTGTCGTCTCATCAATCATTCTGCAGATTTCATTTACATTATATTCAACGTCTGCCACACGCATATTCGGTGTGACAGCTGCCACTTTTACAAATCCCTGCTTCATATTCTCTGCTCCTTCTGATTATCTAGTTGCTTTTTTGATCAATGTCTTTAATTCTTCCACAGAAAATTCATAACTCTTCCCACAGAAATGGCAGTTGACCTCAATCGGCTTTCCATCTTCGATCATCTCCTGAATATCTTTCTTCCCAATGCTGATGATTGCTTTCTCTACACGTTCTTTTGTGCAGTTACAGTAAAACTGTGCCGGCATTGTATCTTTTACTTCTACTTCAAATCCATCCAGTACTTCTTCTAAAATCTCCTCCGGTGTCATTCCTTTGTCCAACATAGAAGTCACAGAAGAAATTTTCTTAATATTTGCTTCCAGTCTGTCTACAACATCGTCATCTACAAATGGCATCAGCTGTACAATAAATCCTCCCGCCTGCTTCACGGTATTGTCGTGTTCCATCAGTACACCAAGTCCTACCGAAGATGGCACCTGCTCAGAAGTTGCAAAATAATAAGTCAGATCTTCCGCGATCTCACTCGTCTGAAGAATTGTCTGCCCTACATATGGCTCTTTCAATCCCATATCTTTGATTACGGAAATCAAACCAATCCCAAGCGCTCCTGCCACATCGAGTTTCCCCTGTGCATTCGGTGGGAGCATGACCTCCGGGTGTTCCACATAGCCCTTTACATTTCCCTTACTGTCTGCAGTGACTGTAAGCCCTCCGATCGGACCATCTCCTTTGATTTGGATCGTTAACATATCACTGTCATTTTTCATCATGCTTCCCATCATCGCGCCGCCCGTCAAAAGTCTTCCAAGCGCAGCCGTTGCGACCGGGCTTGTATTATGTGCCTGTCTCGCTGCCTCCACGGTCTCTTTTGTTGTTGCAGCAAATGCACGAATCTGATTATTTGCTGCTGTTGCTCTTACAATATAATCTGTCATAAATTTCTTCCTCTTTCATTGTTTTCTGTTTCTGATCTGTCTCTGATCTATTCCCTGCACTTTCCAGATTCCCTTGCGATCACATAGACTCGCTCGCTTTCTTTTGTCGGTGGATTCCTTGTAAATGCATCGTATGCAGTGACAAACTTCATGCCGGATTTCTCCAGCAGCCTTTTGACTGTCTCCAGCTCATACCCTTTCTGGTAATGTGTCTCGACATATTTTCGATATAAATTTCCCTCTTCCTGAAGAAACAGACTCAACTCATATTCATTGATCTGCTCCTCTTCATAATAATAATTGTCCCAGATAAAGCTACAGTCTTCCCGGCTCTCCGCGATTGTCTGATCTCCCAGGATCTCCCGGTATTTATATACCGTATTAAAATCAAATATAAATACACCTTCCGGATCTAGATAATTATTGACAAGCCTGAAAACTTCTTCCAACTCCGCTTCCTCTGTAATATAGTTAAGAGAGTCACAGATACTGATCACTGCACGGACAGTCCCATACAATTCAAACTCCCTCATATCCTGAAGCAGATACAAAATATCCCTTCCAGATTCTGCCCGCTTCTCCATCGCGATTTCCAGCATCTCCTCCGAATAATCCACACCGATCATGTCAAATCCACGCGCAGCCATCAGTTCTGTCAGAGTTCCGGTTCCACATCCAAGATCTAATACAATTCCATCTGTCACTTCATACTCGGCCAACAACCTTGACAGATATTCTGCCCACTCTTCATATGGAATATTATCCATAAAGATATCATAGACTGACGCAAAACTTGTATACGCTTCCAATTACTTTTCTTCCTTTCCAGCGCCTTCGCCACAAGCAGCCTCATTTTTTTCGACAGACTGCTCTTCTGAAGGGACCTCTGTATTTCCCGCAGGCACATCCGCATTTGCCTGCGCCTCTTTCTGCACAGCATCCTTTACAACTGTCTGTGCGCGTTCCTGCCTGTCCGTTCTCTGCTGCCCCATTCCATAACACGGTGTTTTTCTGATATAAAACAGGTAGATTCCTCTGTAAAGCGGCACAAAAATACCTAAAACCGCATGGATTACTGCAAGATGCAGTGGCATATACCGGCTGTAAATCTGATAATCCACCAGTACATTCAACACACTCATCACCGCTTGATAAACAATCGAAATGACCAGAACCGGTATAGCGAAGGCAAATAACAGCACCGAAACGACTGCCTCAACACCTCCGTTTATCATCACACTCGCACCAAATATCGCGAACATAAAACACACCAGAAACAGGCAGCTGACAATGACGCTGTAAGCAATCGGCATAAGCACAAGCAAGAGTCCCGGATTTTTCACAGAGCGTTTCTTCAGATAAATATCTCCTGACAACTCACCTCTTAAATAAGTTCTTGCAAATGGAACAAATGCCATCCACGGAGAAGGATGGTTTCTATTTGCCGCCATACGATACAAGCCCATTCCAAGAAAAATGTATTCTACTGCCGCCACAAAAAGGGCACCTGCGAATATAAGCAAATAAACAGTTGGCAAAACCATCCCTGCCGGACTTCCATAATGATACATATAGTGATACATAACATGCTCCTTTCTAAAATTCATTACTACAAATATCATATCATATCTCGGTTTTAAATACACGAAAAAAAGCAGCTCCATTTCAAAAATTTCTAGAAAGATTTTCTCAATATTTTTTTCTTGACATTATAATCATAATCAACTACAATGAAACCGAACAAAAAATATGAGAAATTCGGTAGGTGAGGCTACCATAGGGATTTGGATTTTCCTAAGATTGCTGCCGCAAAATTGTGGAGACACAATTAGTTGGTTAGCAGGCTATGTCGTAATAAGGCATAACCTAATGCAATTTTTACGCCCTATGATGCTAAAGCTTGAACGATCGTCCTTTCAGACAGAAATATAGGGTATATTTGTATTTCCATCTTCGACATCTTTCAGGCATGTCGGAGATTTTTTTATTTCATATACTTTCTTGTTTTTACTGAATTTCTATCAACTTCCAGAAAGGGGTGTATATTTATGAATGCTAAAATTTTTACAGAACTTCTAATCAAAGGTGATTTCAAAGCCGTCCATAGTATTTTAGATGTAATGAATGTGGTCGATATCGCTCTTTTATTAGAAGAGCTCAACGAAAAAGAACTTGCGATTGCCTTTCGTCTGATCCCAAAAGACAAGGCTGCTGATGTGTTTTCCAATATGTCTAATACAATGCAGACAAACCTTGTAGAAATGTTTACCGAAAAAGAATTGAAAGAAATCCTCGACGATCTATATATGGATGATACTGTGGATCTTCTCGAAGAGCTTCCGGCCAATCTTGTCACCCGCATTCTCAATGCAGTGGACAGCAGCAAGAGAAACAGCATTAATCTTCTGTTGAATTATCCTGAGGACAGCGCCGGCAGCATTATGACAACCGAATATGTCTCCCTCCACCAGTCCATGACTGTCAAAGAGGCTATGGCACACATCAAACAGGTCGGCATCCACAAAGAAACCATCTATACCTGCTATGTTCTGGAGCGCAGAAAGTTGATTGGAATCGTCTCTGCCAAAGACTTGATGACGATGAATGACGATACTGTCATCTCCGAAATCATGGAGACCGAGATTATTTCCGCTACCACTCACACAGACCAGGAGGAAGTTGCCCAACTGTTTTCCAAATATGGACTGCTTGCAATTCCGATCCTTGACACCGGCGGTCTGATGGTCGGGATTGTCACAGTCGATGATGCGATGGATGTCATGGTGGAAGAGGCTACCGAAGATATCACGATCATGGCGGCAATGAACCCAAGTGAGAAATCTTACTTTGAAACTTCCGTATTTTCTCACGCCAAAAACCGTATCGTGTGGCTCCTTGTCCTGATGCTCTCCGCCTCCATTACAGGCGCCATCATCACAAGATACGAGGATGCCTTCTCCGCAATCCCGCTCCTTGTCTCCTTCATTCCAATGCTGATGGATACCGGCGGAAACTGTGGTTCCCAGAGTTCTACACTGATCATCCGCGGTCTGGCGCTGAATGAAATACGTTTCCGGGACATTTTCAAAGTCATCTTCAAAGAATTCCGGATTGCACTGATCGTCAGTGTTGTCCTCGCCTTTGCAAATGGACTTCGGATTTTCCTTGTCTACCACGACATGAAACTTGCTGTTGTCATCGGCCTTTCCCTGATTGCAACCGTGATTTTATCCAAATTGATCGGCTGTGTGCTTCCGCTTGCTGCTAAGAAAGTTCACTTAGATCCAGCAATCATGGCTGCACCTCTGATCACAACACTTGTAGATACCTGCTCGATCATTATCTATTTTTCGATTGCCACACAGGTATTCCATCTGAATTAATGTTTCTTATTTGCCATCATGATCTGCCGCTGCATTTCATGATGGCATTTTACACCTCTTTACTATTAACTTCCCAATAACGTTTTTCGTGGTTTCAATCTCTTCATATAAATAAGGAACCCTACCAACAGACAAATTCCTTTTAAAATGCTTGAGATTGTAATGCTCCACCAGATTCCATTTAATCCAAGTGCAGTTGCAGTCAAGAGCATCGCCATCGGAATTCTTGCAGTAGTCAGGATTACACTGACAATAGATGGCGGCAATGTCTTCCCAATCCCCGCAAAAGCGCCCCCAGTCGTAATTTCCGCACACATAAACAACTGTGAATACCCTAAAATTCTTAGATAATCAACTCCCATCGGCAAAATCTTGTCATCTGGGATAAAAATTCGGAAGATCACCTCTGGACATCCGATCAGAAGAATCGTACAGAAAATCCCCCAAACAGTGACAACTCCCATTGCAATCCGGTATCCCTTCTTTACACGTTTGATATTGTCTGCTCCATAGTTCTGCGCTACAAACGAATTGACTGCGGCTGCAAATCCTTCTGCGGTCATCCAGGAGATGGACTCAATCTGCGATCCGACTTTCTGCACTGCCACAGCGGAATCCCCAAATCCCGCAATCAAACGTGCAATGATCATCGAGATCCCTGTAAATATCATACTCTGTACTGCACTTGGCAGACCAATTTTGATCAGAAGCAGCATATGTTCTCTATGGATCCCGGATAAAATCCTCACTTTCTGAAAGACTGTCTCCTCATGAAATGCTGCCCACAGAAACATTGCTGTCACAACTGTCTGGGCAAGAACCGTAGCCACAGCCGCTCCGAGCACCCCCATTTTAGGAATCGGTCCGGCTCCAAAAATCAACAGTGGATCTAAAACAATGTTGATCAAAAGTCCTACTGCAGTTGCCATAAAAGAAATCCTGCTATTTCCCATAGCAGTCATGATCCCGGTAAATATCTGATTTAAAAAGGAAAAGATCACTCCCCCGCAAGTCACTTGGAGATAAATCCTCGCATCCGCAACGACCTGCGGACTATTCAAATGGAAAAAACTGATCAGAGGTCCTGCAAAAAGTACCGCTGCCAACCCATAAATGATTCCAAATAAAATTCCAAGCTGTAGTGCGCTCTTTGTAAATACCGTCGCTTCCTCATAATCTTTCGCTCCGATTGCGTGTGCAACCTTTACCTGCCCGCCCATTTTCGCAAGTGTTGCAAGCCCATTGGCGAGCCACATATACATTCCCGCTGCGCCGACCGCTGCCACCGCATCACTGCTGATTCTTCCAATCCAGATCATATCCGTCATATTATACGCCATCTGTACAAGAGATGTCGCCATGATTGGAAGAGCAAGCTTGGTCAGTGATGGGAAAATCGATCCCTCCAGTAGATTTACACTTTTTTTCATCTTCGTTATTCCTTCCTGTTTTCTTTTCTGTGTTATAGCAATACTGTCACAATTTTACCATACTCACACAAGAAAGCAACTGTTTTTATGCTTATAACTTTTTCCTTTTTGAATCATTCTTCCATTTTTATACATCCCCATTTTTACTGAAATTTTTCATAATCCTGTTTAGAAAATATTCCAGCTGCTCTAGAGGCATTTACATAAGTATAAAGTCTTTCTCCCTCATCTGATGCTTCATGTTCCCCGCCTCCTGCTGAATCAATCTTCATGTCATATCCTTCTGCTTTGGCATAAAGTGTCAAAGTTGTCACCGCGCGCGGTAAATGTAAAATCGTCCCAACCGCCATGACTTTATGTACTTTTATTTCTTTGCAAATAGAGAGGATTCCGATTGCATTCCCATAGGTATCTCTTGCCCTCTCATCCAACAATATTCTGTCTTCTGCTACCCCCTGTTCTAGAAGCCATTCTTTCATCACCGATGCCTCTGTAAATTTTGTCTTGACATCGCCTCCGCTCAAAATGATTTTTGCGTCCGGAAACCGCTCCGCCAACTCTAATGCACACTCCAATCTGCTCAAAAGTCCCGCGGACGGCTTTCCATTTTCCTTTGGTGTCTGTCCAAATACTGCAATAGCTTGCGGAATCATATCCGTTTGCGGTTCACTTCCATATGACTGCTTTAAAAGTTCATCTGTTTCTTCTAGAACATTTCTTACAGCATCCGCCGCCTGCCCGGATACCTTCTCCAAAGCTAACAGTCGCTCTTTCTCTCCTTCTTCATTCTCTAAAATATGCATCAATACTGTAGTAACTCCCAGTGCATGCACATCTGTTCTGTCTCTTTCCAATATTCTATCCAGTTGTGACAGCGCTGCCTCATAATTTTTATTGATCATATAAGCTTCCGCCTGAAGTCGGTATGCATCCAGATAGTCTGGATCTTCTGTGACAATTTCATCCAACTCTCTGTAAAGCTGAGTCCATTCCCATCTCCGAAAATACGTTACCGCCTGTTTTAATACCGGATCATCCACATATTCTTCAGCATACATCGGAACAAGATCTTCCATCGCTTTCCCTCTTCCCGGCTTCCCAGGAATCGGCATATCCACTTCCTCTGTCAGTGTTACCTTCGGCATCTTTTTTATATAGAAATAACTCCCTGTGCCGATCAATATCATCACAATACCTAGCAGGATGATCAAATATTTTCTTGTCTTTCTCTCTTTCATCTTACATCACCTCTATATTTCTTCTGCAAAACGTACTCCTTCCAGCTTTGTCACTGTCCGAAGTAATACTTCCCTTGATAGGGCCTTTTTCCCCGCAAGCGTTACCGTAAAGCAAATCACATCATTCCCCATATAACTGTCACGCTCTATCTGTAGGTTACTTAATTCCATATCTCTGTCACGCAAATTTCTGATAAATTCTCCAATCGGAATCTTCTTGTCAAGTTCTACATAAACGTCCAAAATATGAAGTCGGTTTCTCATTAAAAAATCCCAGTGCTGAAGCAATGTAAGAACAATAAAAATAGTTACACCACCAATCATTGCAATTTCATAAGCGCCAATTCCAAGCGCCAGTCCAACACACGCCGATGCCCATAATCCCGCTGCTGTTGTCAGCCCCTTGATCTGATTGTGGGGTGTAACCATAATTGTCCCCGCTCCCAAAAAACCAATCCCGCTTATCACCTGAGCTCCCATCCTTACCGGGTCGCCCGTCCCGGCATTTTGATAAATATACTGATTGGTCAGCATCACAATTGTTGCTCCAACACATACAAGGACATAGGTTCTCAACCCTGCCGGCCGATTCTTTAAGCCACGCTCAAACCCTAAAATTCCTCCGATCAGAACCGAAAGTACAAGCCTGAAAACTACCGCCTGTAATGTGACTTCCCGAAAACCTGCCAACATCTTCTCTTTCCTTTCTCCTGCAACATTTCTTAGTTAGAGAAAGCTGCTGCTTTTGCAGCAAGATGCATTTCTATAGGATTTTTTGTCCCTTTGCATATCACCACATTTGCAACAGCTCTTTTTATAATTTTCTCATCATTTCAGATCAAATATACTTCTCAATGAAATCACTCATAATCCCAGGCCAATCTGTCTGCATCACATTGATTCCCTTATCAATCAGCTTTCCCCATGCCTTTTTAGGGGACTCTTTAATTGCCATATCATCGTCAAGACCTCCAAAAAGGTCATATTTCTGAGATCCTCCAAGTGTAATTGCATTCGCCCAGCAAAATAGTCCCTGTTCCTTGACCCATTGAATATTACAATCTTGAAAAAGTTCTTCTTCGGAATTTTTTGCAATCATTTCAACTCCTACGATATTAATATTCTCATAAGCCAACACCGTCTTGATTTCCTCCAAATTATATGCAATTGGCATATACATCACTTTCATCTTGCATTCTTCCAAATAGTCTAAATATTTCTTTTTTACGGGAGTTTTGATAATTGCTTGGTGAATTGCCTGTGGATATTTTTCTAACAGACTTATCACTTCCGGAAGAATATCCCATGCCCTGTCAATATTAAACAATTCTCCTGACTGAAAAGACTGCAAAATATCTTCAAACTTTTCAACACCATATTCAGCTGGCTCTTCAATAATATTTTTGTATTTAAATGCATCAATCTCTTTAGAAGTATAAGTTTTAATATTTCGTCTCTTCCGCAGAAGACGCATCTCATATCCGTCATGAAATGCATAGACAACTCCGTCCGTAGATGAAATCAAATCACATTCAAACATATCCGCATGCATTTGCAATGCTGCCCGGTACGCCGGAATCGTATTTTCTATAATATTGCCGCAGCCACACCCTCTATGAACAGCAATTAACACCTTTTTTTCTTCTAGTTTCTGATTTAAAAGCCTATTTATTTCTTTAAACTTTTCCTTACCTACCATATTTTCCCTCATTACTACTATTTTTTTACTTTTGTTTTATCTCCTCTTCCATAGACAAAATAAACAACTGTCCCGGAGATTATCATCATAAGCACCGCATAGACAAATGACAATGCCGAATTATCCGCATTTGTTTGTGCATCTGTCAATGATTTGATATAAACTCCAAGCGGTTGATTCAAAGGATGATACATAAATACAGACATATCATAATCTCCAAGCAGACCATTAAAATTCAGTGCAAAAATTGCAAGAACTGTCGGCAGAACGATTGGCAGGATCACTCTTCTGAAAGTATAAAACCCTTTGGCCCCAAGACTTCTTGCTGCATCCTCCAGCGAATCATCCAATGAGAAAAATGCCGCCTTTGTCATACGAAGTGTAAATGGGATTTTAATGATCACATATCCGATGAACATAATAACAGATGTCCCTGTCAATATTTTGTTAAACATCCAGAATCTTGGAGTGTTATATGTAGTGATCAATCCGATCGCAATCAATGTTGTCGGAAGCAGCCACGGGATTAAAAGCCCATATTCCAATGCTGCTGATGCCTTATTCTTATTCTTTTGAATAATGCGGCATGCCATTAATACAAGGATTGCAACTGCCACTGCAGATAGCAATGAATAAATAACACTGACAATAAACGGTCTGTACGCTGAGGCCTCTGTTAAAATCGTCTTATAATTATCCAAAGTAAATGCTGACAAACTTAACTTTCTTGTCGCAATTGTTTTTGCATCTGTAAATGAGAACAGCACGATTAAAACAACCGGCAGTACATAGATCAAAAACAGGATATACGCATAAATATGTACAAGCACATTGATAATTGGATTTCTGATCTTCTGCTTTCTAATAGTCGTCTTTACTTTTGAAATCGACATATAATGCCCGCGCTTTTCAATCTTCATCATCACTGTAAGCAGTAAAATTGTCGCAATTCCTAAAAACAATGCGAGCAAAGCTGCCAATGGTCTTGAATTTACTGTTTTAGAAAAAGTCAAAATCATCGGTGTAATTGTCTGAAAATCATTTCCACCAATCAAAAGCGGAGCAGAAGTCGCTGACAAGCCAGTAATAAATGTTAAAATGGTAACCGCCAGAAGTGATGGTGTCAAAACCGGCAGAACTACTCGCAGCAAAATCCGAATCTGGGATGCCCCCATATTTTGCGCCGCTTCCACTGTCTGAAAATCAACTGCACGCATTGCATTCCTCAAAAAAATCATATGATTTGATGTGCATGCAAACGTCATGACAAACAAAACTGCCCAAAACCCCTGAAACCAGTCTGTTGGGAAATTTGGAATTACCTTTGCAAAAATATTTGTAAGAAATCCATTGTTTCCGTAAATAAATTTGTATCCTGACACAAGAATGATTCCACCATAAATCAGTGTTGTCATATAACCAATGCGTAACATTCTCGCTCCCCGAATATCAAAATATTCCGTGATAAGTACAAGGCTGATTCCAACAAATCCTACCGTCACCGAAAGTGCCGGTGCAAGAATGCAACTATTTCTAAGACTTTTCATTGCTTTTTCCGAACTCAAAAGTTTCTGAAGCGGTTCCAGTGTAAACTCTCCATTTTCAAAAAACACAGTAAAAATCGTATTGATATTCGGTATTACAAGACAGGATAAAATAAACCACACAAAAAATGCATAGATCAAATATTTAGGCAATTGACCGGAATCAAATTTCATCTTTTTCTTTTTCATCATCCTTCTCCTCTAATACTGCATAATATCCTTTGGATTAAAGCTTAATGTTACTTTTTCTCCCTTTTTATAAAGCGGACGTCCACTATTTTTTTCGATCACTTTAAGCGACTCATTTCCGGCTTTCAAAATATATTTAATATAAAGTCCATAAAACTCCGCACTTTCTACTTCCGCTCCGATTTTAAGCGTGTCCCCATCCAAAACATCATTCACATGGATTCGCTCCAGACGGATATAACACTTTTTATCTACATCCACAATGGATTTATTGGAAGCATCCAGCCCTGATGCAATCAAAAACTCCTTTTCAAGACGATTGATATCCCCGATAAAATTACATACAAACTCCGTTGCAGAGTGATTATAAATTTCATCCGGTGTACCAATCTGTTCAATGACTCCTTCATTAAATACTGCAATTTTATCAGATAGCGTCAAAGCTTCTTCCTGATCATGGGTGACATAAACACTTGTAATCCCAAATCTTCTCTGCAGATCTTTTAATTCATTTCTAAGCTGCACTCGGAGCTTTGCATCTAAGTTTGACAATGGTTCATCCAAACAGATGATCTCCGGAGATGTTACAAGCGCCCTCGCTATCGCGACTCTCTGCTGTTGCCCTCCTGACAATTCTGAAACCTTCTTTTGAAGCTGCTCCTCACTCAAATCTACTTTTTCTGCCATAGAATATACTTTTTGGCGAATATCTTCTTTGCTCATCTTTTGTACTTTTAAACCAAATGCAATATTCTCATATACTGTCATCGTCGGAAACAACGCATAACTTTGAAATACCATTCCAATATTTCTTTTCTCAACAGGAGTATTGGTAATGTCTTTCCCACGGACACTGACCGTTCCATTGACCGGATTGATAAATCCTGTAATCGTACGAAGCGTCGTTGTCTTCCCACACCCTGAAGGTCCGAGAAAAGTGAAAAATTCTCCTTCCTTCACATGGATATTAATATTTTTTAATGCTTTAAAATCTCCAAAGCATACATCAATATTTTCAAGCTTAATCATGGCTTTTTCTCCTTTGCTCGGTTCAATTCCTATGGCATATATTCAAGAATAATTTTCTCACACCATGCATCTATATTTTCTGCCACAAGATCCCAGTCGATATCCTGTGCCGGAATTTTTGCAATTTCCTGATTAAATTCATTTGCCTTGTCCACTGCCTTTTCATTTGCCGGTAATGTGGAAAATTCTTCCGCCCATTGTCCCTGTACTTCCGCACTTCCAAACCAATCTACAAATTCTTTTGCTTCATCTAATTTTTTCGTTCCATTTACAATTCCGATTGCTTCCACTGCATATGGCACTCCAACTTCCGGTACAGCATATGCTGTTTTTGTTCCATACTGCTCGTCACGTGACTCAATGCCACTTGACCACATCTGTCCACAAATAATTGGATTATTCGTATCTGCGATTCTCGCATAGAGATCAACTCCGGACTCATTTGGAGATCCATTTTTATAATAAGATTCAATCTCTTTCCAACCTTCATCAGAAATTCCAAGCTCTCCTTCTGGATCCGCATATCTTGTCAAAATACCTGCCAATACATTTCTTACTGTTCCACCTGAAAGTCCTGTCAGATATTCATATTTGCCATGAAATTCTTCTTTTTGCCACAAATCCGGCCAATCCTTCGGTGCTTCCTCCTCTGATATCTGATTTTCATCGTAGCAAAGTAAAATTGCCTGCTTTACTGTCGCATGATAAAATCCATCCGGATCATTTAATTCTGATTCAACTTCTCCTGCCCACTTCGGAACATATTCTGTCAAAATGTCCTCACTTTTCAAAGAAGACCAAATGATGGAATTCAATCCAAACACTACATCTGCCACAGGAGCATTTTTCTCTGCAATCAGACGACTCTGTGTCTCTGCAGCCCCTGCATCGATAAATTGAATATCAAATCCAGCCTCTTTCGCTTTCTCTTCCAGCCATTCTCCTCGACCATCCGAACCTGAATTTGTATAAATTGTCAATGTTTCTCCTTTTTTTGCTTCATTTTCTGCCTTCTCTTCTTTTCCTGTCTCACCACATCCAGCTAATGAAATCACCATACCTGCACACAGCAAAATGCTAATCAGTTTCTTTTTCATCAGAAAATCCTCCACTTTTTGTAAATTATTGTCTTAGGAAGTTTTTTACACTTCTCTTGTATCGTGTCCTCATTATATTTGATAAATTGGAACGTGTCAATATTTCAAACTTATTTTAACGTCATTTTACACATTTTTAACAAAAGAAGATGTCTATTTTTGTTAGTTTTTACCTTTTTAGTTTTGTTTTAACCTTTTCCAGGTGATAAATATTGGAACGTATCATTCTCTTCTTTTTCTCTCTTGAATTATTTATAGTCTTTTGCTAATCTAATACTATATTGAAAGATTTAAATTTTAGGAGTACATTATTATGCCAACAATGAAAGACATCGCAAAAGAAGCTGGCGTTTCCCACGGAACGGTTTCCAATGTGCTAAACAAGACAGGGAAGGTCAGTATTGAAAAAATAAAATTAGTAGAAGCTGCTGCCAAAAAGCTTGGATATGTTCCAAATGCCCAGGCTCAGCTTCTCCGGCAGGGAAATGCTACGGTCATCGCCTTGATCGTACCGTCACTCCGTGAAGACCTATATATGGATCTCTATACCTCTCTTCAAATTGCCTTTGCTTCTTCCAAGAAGACTGCTGATTATAGTGTACATGTTTATACAACTGATGATATTTGTGAACATGAACTTTCCATCTTAGACAGACTTCCTGTTTCCAACATTTTATCAGTAGTGACTGTTTCCTCCTTAAAAGGAATTTCTCTTTCCAGAAATCCGTATCAGTCACTTCCTTGTCCTGTTTTTTATATAGACCGCTCCCCTGCTGAACTCAGAGACAACGACCATTATATTTCTTTCGATAAAAAACAGATTGGGATTGATCTTGCTAACTATATTTCCCATAATCACTTTGAAAGAATCGCCTTTTTTTCCGCTTCTGGCATTAATCATTGTGAAACACAGCTTTTTGATCACCTGCGGAATGCTCTTTCAAACACTTCCGTCACACTGGAGCACTTCTCTTCTGATATGAACTTGTCACTGACAAAAGCTTTTGATCTCCTTCAGGAGGAAGTTCCTTATGATTTAGTGATTACCACAAGTATTTTGCGTGCCGACGCTGTAATCAATGCGGTTTCTCTAACGCATTGCAACATGCCGCATATTATGACATTTGCATCCCTTGCCAGGATTCCGCATGGTCATTTTCATGTGTACGAATTGGATTATACTAAAATTGGAATGAAAATTTATGAACTTCTCTCTTCCCCTTCTTCTCAAAGCGAGAGAACTGCTTCCAATCATATTTTAAAGCCCAAAGGGCTCCCTTTTTTATTCACCAATATAAAAAAGGCCGAGAAAGAAACTCTTTCTATCCTCACTTTAGATGCTCCTTCCACAGAGGCTTTAAAAAAATTATCTCCTCTGTTTGAAGCCATCAGTGGAGTTCATCTGAAAGTAGTCAGTATGCCTTACAATGACCTTCATCAGCAGATTTCTCTGATGACAGAGCAGCATCACTATGATTTAATCCGAATTGATATTGCAATGCTGGACACACTTGGCGAAAGCACTTACCTTCCATTGACAAGTTGTCTTTCACCTTCTGATATTGATTTTTCTTCGCTGATCTCAACTGGTTATACAGACAACGGCTTTCCAAACTATGCCTCTTACACACTTCCTTTCGATCTAAGTACACAAATCTTCTTATATCGAAAGGACTTATTTGAAGATGCTACGATCTGCCGGGCTTTTTATGAACATTTTCACGAAAAACTTACTGTTCCTTCTAACTGCAGGGATTTTCTGAAAATCGCTGAATTTTTTACAAAATCATACAACACGCTGTCACCAACCTTATACGGGACAACCATGACTTCCGGCGCCGCATCCATCATTGCCAGTGATTTCATGCCCTACCTTTTTTCAGAAAATACCAGAGAAACTCTCACAAACTTATGTCAGAATAAAGAACATTTGCTCTCGGCAATGACACAATATCTCCAAATGACTCACTATGCGACCCAGCAGCCATGGTGGCTTGACAGTGTTTCACAATTTATCAACGGAAACGCAGCAACTACTATCATCTATTCGAATTATGCCCCATACATCATCAATTCCAAACATTCAGATGTAGTAGGAAAAGTCGGTGCTTCTATTGTTCCCGGAAAACATCCTTTAATTGGTGGAGGTGTCATCGGAATCTCTAAATACTCAAAAAAAATAGATGCCTGCCGTCAATTCTTCCAATGGTACTATTCCGAAGAAGTGTCCTCTCTTATGATGAAGCTGGGAGGTACTTCCCCGCTCACCACTTCTTACACTGGTTTGCGAAATCTTGACCTCTTTCCATGGCTCCATGCTGTCAAAAAAAGTTTCGACCTGGGCTCTAGAGGCTGTGGAAAACAATCTAGTTGTTCCATCCAGCAGTTTGAATTTTCTATAGGTACTTCCATCCGAAATCTTCTCTTAGGAAATATTTCTCCAAATGAAGCATGCGAATGGATTCAGAATACATTTTAAAAAGCCAGTAATGGCGGGCAGAGATTTTTTCTCTGTCCACTATCACTGGCTTTTTTATTCTCATTTTATCAACTTCTGATCTTTCGTCTTTGAATAATTTTCTATTTTCTTCTATGCAATCGCATTTGCCGCATCGTATCCTGATTTTATTGCATTTTCGATATCCGATGCACGGTCTTTGCAGTCTCCGATCTTTGTCACTGCAATGCCTGCTTTCTCTAATTTCTCCGTCTCAAATGCATTTGCTTTTGCTCCTACTGCCATCACAACAAAATCATAAGGGATTTCTTTCGTCTCATCGTCTCCTGTCTTACATACGACTGACTTTTCTCCGATGCTCTCTACTTTATGAGATACATACTGAGCAACGTGATTTTTTTCAAAGTTTTCCATCAAAGTAGGAAGGATTGTACTGCTCTCTCCGTTCGCGATCTTATCCAGCATTTCGATGATACTTACTTCACACCCTCTCTCTGCCAGATATTCTGCGGTTTCACATCCTACCATTCCACCACCGATCACAGCTGCTCTTCCATATACCTGTGCAGTTCCTTCCAGCACATCCCATGCACTGCATACGCGTGTGCTGTCTGCCCCTGGGATTGGGAGCATCATGTTAGAAGCTCCGGTCGCAACGATCACTGCATCTGCTCCATAAGCAAGCAGATCATCCTCTGTCACTTTCTTTCCACAGAAAATTTCCACACCGGCCTCTTTTACTGCATTTGTCAGGTAAACAAGCGCACGTTCCATTTCTTCTTTTCTCGGCGGAACTTTAGCGATCTGAATCTGTCCTCCGAGAACTGTCTTCTCTTCAAACAGGGTCACCTGATGTCCTTTTAATGCCGCAACTCTCGCAGCTTCCAGTCCTGCCGGGCCTCCGCCGACTACAACAACTTTCTTTGGTGTCTCTGCAGGTGTGATCTTTCTCTCTAATTCATATCCGTTTTCTGCATTTAAAATACAGCTTAAGAATTGTCTGTTCTGGATTCGGTCTGTACATCCTTTGTTGCACATGATGCACTGGCGGATCTGATCTCCGTTACCTTCTTCCAGCTTTTTGCCCCAATCCGGATCTGCAAGAAGCGGTCTTCCCAGTCCGATAATATCTGCCTTTCCACTTTCCAGGATACTCTCTGCAAGTGCCGGACTTACGATTCTTCCAACAGTGCTGACTGGAATATTGACCTGTTCTTTCACTTTTCCTGCGATGTCAGCAAAGAATGCATATGGCTGAACCCCCATCGGCGGAATGGTATCTGCCATATTCCCAGTATGATTTGCCTGTGCCACATGGAGCATATCTACTCCGGCTTCCTCAAGCCATTTTGCAAATATGACCGCTTCCTCTGCGATCACTCCGCCCTTTCCTCTCTGTGGAGTAACAACAGCCAACTTGTAATCAATGATCATATCTGGAACTGCTTTTCTGAGCGCTGTCACAAGCTCGATGGCAAATCTTGTACGGTTCTCAAGACTTCCACCATACTTATCTGTTCTGTGGTTTAAAATTGTGCTGGAAAGTGCTCCGACCAGACGGTCTCCATGCACCTGGATGGCATCGATTCCGGCTGCCTGTGCCCGCTTTGCACATTCACACATTTTTTTAATGATCTCCTGCAGGCTTTCTTCTGATACCTCATCGATGAAATGCATCATATCATGTTTCATTTTTGCGCGGAGTCCTTCAAAATCTCCTTTTAAGAACAGTTCTGTAATGCTTGCTGTATCGTATTCTGGATGGAAAATCTGTACTCCGATCTTGGCACCATGTTTATGCACTGCATCTGCCAGCTTACGGAAACTTTCGATCTGACTGTCCTCACATAACTTTGGAACCGGTGTAAACGTCTTGATCGGCGCCACATCTCCGAGAACGATATACGATACTCCGCCCTCCGCAAGTCTCTCATAAAACGCCTGACTCTGCGGAGTAATACTTCCATCCTTTGCCTCATATCCTGTCGTCAGAGGTGGAAACATAATTCTGTTTTTCAGTGTTGTATTCCCTACTTGAATGCTCTCTAATAATTTCATCTTGTTCTCCTGCCTTTCTGAAATCAGATAATCTCTTTTACATAATTTACAATTTCTGCCTCACACGCTTCTCTTGCCGGAATACTTGCAAAATTATGATTGCCGCCTTCGATCTTCACGAATTTTTTCGCTCCGGTATAACATTCCATATATGTTTCACAAGTTTTATCATCGACAAGCTCATCTTTTGTTCCGCGCAGGATCAGCACACTGCCCTCATATCCTTTTGCGTCTTCAAATGGTGAATACTTTGCAAGGTCATAGTTAAACTCCAGGCCGAATCTCAGTCCTTCCATATCTGCGAAAGTCATTCCGAGATTCTTAAAGTAATCTGCGCGCTCTTTGCATCCATACCACATTCCTGCTCCCGGACACATCAGAACCAACCCGTACGGCTGAATACGTGGAGCCGCACTTGCCGCCACAAATCCCCCCATACTCTGACCGGATAAAATAATTTTCTCTCCGTCTACACATGACTGACTTTTCAGCCATGCATAGGCATCCTCCGCATCCTCAAGCAGCCCGGTAAATGTCATCTCATCAAACTCTCCGTCACTTTCCCCACATCCGTAGAAGTCAAATCGCATACATGCGATTCCTTCCGCCTCCAGCGTTCTCGCCAAATGTGTATGTGCATATTTGTATCCGGACAGACTTCCTCCAAATCCATGTAGATTTAAGACAACCGGCGGATGCGCTACTCCGTCCGGAAGATTTAAAAATCCACGGAGAATTTTTCCTTTTCTATTTTCAACTTCAATATAACGGACCATTTATCTGCCTCCTTTTCCCTTTGCTCTTCTTTTTGCAAGCTCTTCTAACATTTGTTCTGTCTTTTTCTTTGACAATGGATATACAAAGAATAAAATCAGTACTGCGATCAAATATCCCACTGCATAGATTGCGGTGTAAGATTTCCATATATTTGCTTTTACTGCCGCTGTCTGTACTACTTCATTTACATTATATCCGATCATCGCAAGTGTAAAGCTGCTAAGACTTGCACTGACTGCCGATGACAGCTTCCGGAAGAAAGAGTAAGTAGAATATACCATACCTTCATTTCTTTCTCCTGTCATCAACTCCTGATAATCGATCGCGTCATTTACCATTGCCCAGATCAGCACCTGAAAACCACTTGCTCCAAGATAGCAGATTCCGTTGATTGCAATAAATACAAGTGGATTTTTCACTGGTACAAAGAATAAAATACCAAAGACAAGTGCTGCAAATCCTGCTCCGTACATACACCATTCTTTTTTTCCAAGCTTCTTGGAAACATATTTTGTTCCGATAAATGTGATGATTGCATACACAGTATTTAACATACCAGAGATTGACATTACTTTCACATCTCCGAAATAATCTTTAAATAAGTAAGTATTCAATCCATTTACAACACTTGCTGCAATCATTCCTGCAAGGCTTGAAAAGATCAGTCCAAGCAATGCTCTGTTCTTGATAACATTTTTCAGCGCATCTAAATAGTTGAATTTCTTGCCTTCCTGCACCTTCCATTCGATACGTTCCTTACACCAGGAGCTTGTCACGATCAGGCAGAACACACCGATTGTCGCACAGAGAAGTGCCATCAGAGTAAATCTGGATGCAACTGGCTTATTATCCTTATAAAGTACAAGCGGCCCTACAATTACGATCACGGTCATAAAAATCGTTCCGCCAAGGCTTCTGTAACGGGATAAATCTGTCCGGTGATTGACATCATCTGTCATGACACTGGAAAGTGAACCAAACGGAACATTTACACAAGTATACATCGCCTCATAAAGAATATAGGTGATCAAAATATATGCCAACTTGAATTTATAGTCCCAGCTGCTGACATCTAAAAATCCGATCACACACAGCACACCCATCGGAACACAGAATGCTTTGATCCACGGAATAAATCTTCCGCCCTTTGTCGACTTTCTTGAGTCGATGATTGCACCGATGATCGGGTCATTGATTGCATCCCAGATTTTTGTGATCAGCAGGATGATTCCGACATGGACAGGATTTACTTTCAGTACAAGCGTGTAGAACACTGTCAAAAACATTGCTCTGAACTGCTCGGTACAGCAGCACCCCAAATCCCCGAGGGTGTAGCCAATTTTGTCTTTCATGGAAAACTCTCTCACAATAATTTCCTCCTCGCATGTTTTCTTATTGTATCTTTGTTATTTCTTTGACAGAATGCTGTCGTTAGAAAGTATTATAGCTTTCTGAAATAAGAAAACATATCCATTTTTTGCTTGAAAATATTCAAAAATTGATATATTATCTATATTAGTCATTATAGATAAAAATAAGTTTCATTTTTTGTGTATTTTGAATACAAATTTTAGGAGATAACTGATGCGTGAAGAATACTTTGCAAAAGAATATGTATACACCAATGCGAAAAAGAAAACCTTTTCCTCCGGTAATTTTTATATGATTTTATTTGTCACATCCGGAAAATGCAGCTACACCTATGATCACCAGACTTTTTTATGTGCCACCGAAGACATCCTGCTTGTAAACCCAAACACTACTTTTCTCTTAGAATATACACCATCGAAAATCCCTCTGAAATTTCTTCAAGTCGGATTTACAAGTGAACTGCTCACCCGTCTCTCCGATGAGAATACTGATCTGGAATCCTGTTTTCATGTCGTACCGTATGAGTGTACTTGTGTCCACTCTTCTTCAGAGATTACTATGTTGATCAAAAATCTATCCAAAAAGCTCCTGACTCTCCCTCAGGAACAGACAGATTTCGGCCACCGGCTCTTTGAAGACAGCATTCTCACAATGCTGATCGTGCTTGTCCTGCGCGCCTGCATCCGTACAGAATTCCAGACAAACACAAAAGTGCGCCCCCGCCTTTCTCTCGATGATATTTTCATTTTCATCAAGCATCATCTGCACGAAGAAATCTCCCTGGACCGACTGGAAAAGGAATTTTACATCAGTAAATACCACATCTGCCGGGAATTCAAACGGCAGACCGGGATGACTGTCCACCGCTACATCGTCAAATCCAAACTGGATCTTTGTAAACGGCTGCTGGAAAAAGGCTACCCGATGATCGAGATTTACAAAATCTGCGGACTCGGAAACTACAATCACTTGTTCCGTGCATTCAAAAAAGAATTCGGAATGACTCCCAAAGAATATGTCAGACAAATCCAGGAACACACTTCGGAAATTTCCGATAGATCCTGACAGTCACTTACACTCCTTTCTCCTGAACAAAAAGGCTGCCGCAGATTTTCACAGATTTACTTCTGTGCCATCCACGGCAGCCGATTTTATTTTTTATTTTCTCTCGTATTTTACAAATTCATATTCCAGATCAAAATAAGTCTGTTCTTCGCTGATTCCTGTAATCTCCCATTCCTCATCCGTATCCAGATTCGGAAAATAAGTATCTGCCTCATAGACATGATCAATTTTTGTGATATGTGCTGTATCACAGTAAGGCAGCAGTTGTCTGTACACACTCTCTCCACCAATCACATAGATATCTTCCTGTTTATATGCTTTCAGTGTCTGCAGCAACTCTTCCACAGTGTGCACGACAATCGCATCTTTTACCTTATAATTTCTATCAGAAGTCAGCACAATATTCGTCCGCTTCTTCAACGGCTGTCCGCCCGGAAAACTTTCTAATGTCTTTCTTCCCATGACAACCACTTTCCCGGTTGTCGTCTCCCGGAAAAACTTCATATCAGATGGAATGCTGACAAGAAGCTTGTTATCTTTTCCGATTGCCCAGTTTTTGTCTACTGCAACAATAATATTCATCTTTCTTCCTCCAAAACTCTGTTTTTTCTCTGACTACATGATCCATATACTGTATGACTTTAACTCTCTACACAGCGATCGGGATATTTTTGACCTGTGGTCCGGTCTGATAATCATCTAAACGCACATCCTCCGGTGTAAATGCATAGAAATCCTTAATGTCCGGATTCAGCCAAAATTTCGGAGCCGGAAGTGGTTCTCGTTTGATCAGTTCCTCAATCAAAGGAATGTGTCTGTCATAGATATGTGCATCTGCAATTACATGAACAAACTCTCCCACTTGCATATCACATACCTGAGCCAACATATGCAGAAGTACTGCATACTGGCAGACATTCCAGTTGTTTGCCGCCAATACATCCTGGGATCGCTGATTTAAAATTCCATTTAGCACAAGTTTCTCACTGTCTTCTCGCTTCGTCACATTAAAAGTCATGCTGTATGCACATGGATAAAGATTCATCTCATGAAGATCTTGATGTACATAAATATTTGTCATAATTCTTCTGCTGTAAGGATTATTTTTCAGATCATAGATTACACGATCTACTTGATCCATCATTCCTTCCCGGTACTGATGCTTTACCTGCATCTGATACCCATAAGCTTTCCCGATCGAACCATCCTCATCTGCCCAACTATCCCATATGTGAGAATTCAAGTCATGGATATTATTTGATTTTTTCTGCCAAATCCAGAGCATCTCATCTACACAACTCTTGATTCCTGTCCGGCGGAGTGTCAGTGCCGGGAATTCCTTTGACAGATCATAGCGATTTACTACTCCAAACTTCTTGATCGTATACGCATAACTCCCGTCTTCCCACTTTGGTCGCACTTTTTCTCCTTCTGTGCTTGTTCCATTATCAATAATATCACGGCACATTTCTATAAACACTTTATCTGCATAACTCATATTTCCACCTTCTTCTTTCTCTTTTTCTTCTATGTTAGAATCTATTTTTCACTTTCGACCGCCTGAAATCTTCTTGCAGAACCTCTTTCGTATTGTAACATGAATTGAAACGAAATCCAACACTTTCTATCCTGCGCTTTGCTCCTGATTCGCTTTAGCGACAGATTTCTCCCGCTGTTTTTCCTGCCAGAAATTCATTGACAGCCCACATTTTCACCTGATCATAAATCATGAACAGCATTTCTTTTTCTGCTCTGTGCCCATACACTTTCCAATACCCAGTCATCATGCATTCTTTTCCGGAAATGCCGGCAAATCCTTCCACATCCTCAAAAGAGTAGCCAAGAAAAATCCCCGCCTCCTGTGGAAATCTCCCCTTCTCTTTTTCAATAGAAATACGCTCCGCAAACCGCCTGATCTTCCCTTTCAGATTTCCTTTTTGATAACCACAATTCAAAAGAAATGCTTCCTGACTTTCCCGCATCAGATATCTGCAAAGTGTTTCTTCCCGATAAAGAAAGATCAAAACTTTCCCTGACTTTTGATCCATCCTCTCACACAAAATCCCCATCTCGTCTATAAGCGTTTCCAGTTCTTCTAAAAGTTCTTCCGGCATCCAGATCATGGCTGAAATCTTCAATCGCTTTAAAAATGGCGCACAGTACAATACCAGTCTTGCAAGCACTGCACGTTTTCCTTTCTCCTCTTTCAGAAGATATCGAACTACTTCCGCCTCCATGATTTCTCCCCTTTTACACCTTTGCCCCGAAATACTTGTTGATATCTTTTTTAGTCTCTATCCCTTTTCACAATTTTATCCCTTTTGGATTGGATTTAGTCTCTCCAAAATATGGAACAGGAAAAGCAGCCCGCCGCAATGACTGACTGCTTTTCTAACACTATACGTTATCGCTTTGCACGAACCTCAGAGAAAAAGTGTGCTTTCCCCAATGTCTTTACGATGATATAAAACAATGCCGCTTCTACTGGAACCGAGCACACCTGCTTGAGCGCTCTTGCCGGAAGCAATGCAAGAAATCCTTTTCCATAAAGCATAGACAGCCAGTAAGTTCCAAGAAGAAGATTCACGAAAACTGCGACAAGCACTTTAGCTATAAAAATCCTCGGAAAACTCAGCGGTTTCTTATAGAGCATGATTCCATAGATCACAGGACCTAAAATTGCGCTCAGTGTAAATCCAAAAAAATATGGCCCGTCTGGCTTGATGAGATATTTGATAATATCTGCAATTCCGCCCATGACACCACCGACCACCGGCCCAAAAAGAAGTGCTGTCAATTCGTTTGCAATAAACGAAAATCCGATTCTCAGATACGGGGTCACTGTGATGGAAAAATATCCCAGAATAATTCCAACCGCAATCAGCATCGCTGTCACAACGACTGTCTTCAAGTGTCTTAACTCATGCCATGAGTCTACAAACTGTTGTTTCATTTGTTTCATAAAAAATACCTCCTTTGCAGTAGTCCAGAAGCCACGCATAGAAGGTATTCACATATCATTTCTATGTGCAGCAGCGGGATGCGAAATATGTACCGCAAGCTACTTCTGCTCTTCGTCCAGCCGGCAACTCCCCGTCCGTCTGGCACTTAACGCACACATCTCTACTCTGCTTTTTCTATATTTATTTTCGCTCCAATTCTACCATATCCATTTTCCTGATGCAATACTTTCTTTGTTTTCTTTTTCCAGGATTCTGATTCTTATATTGACTTTGAAAAATTTTTATATTAAACTTCTAGAGCGTATTTCTTATTTTTCAGATCATTGCCTTCCAAGCAATATTACTAAATATATTTTTACTGGAAATGCTATTTTATAAAAGAATGTCCATACTTTGATACGCAGTACTCTGCGACATTCTAGAACAAAGGAGATGACTATGAACAATTTTTTATCACATGTAAATGATTTTCTGTACAGCTATATTCTAATTTTTCTGTTAGTGGGCGCCGGAATCTATTTTTCTATCCGGACACGGTTTGTCCAGCTCACACTTTTAAAAGATGCATTCCTTGCACTGAAAGAAAAATCTTCTGACGGAGAAAATGCCTCCGGAAAACCAGTATCTTCCTTTCAGGCTCTGATGATTTCTACGGCCTCGAGAGTCGGAACCGGAAATATTGCCGGAATCGCAACTGCACTTGCAGCAGGTGGTCCCGGAGCCATTTTCTGGATGTGGATCATGGCAGTGATCGGCGGAGCTTCTGCATTTGTGGAAAGTACGCTTGCACAGGTATATAAAGTAAAAGACGGAGATTCTTTCCGCGGAGGACCTTCCTATTACATTGAGCGCGCATTAAAAAAGCGCTGGCTGGGCGTCCTCTTTTCTGTCCTTTTGATCTGTTGCTTTGCCTATGGATTCAATGGACTCCAGGCTTATAATATTTCTTCCTCCTTCGAATACTATGTCAAAGACTATTCCAACACAATGCTTCCGGCAGTTGTCGGAGCAGTTCTTGCCCTGCTTACGGCAGTTGTCATTTTCGGTGGAGTTCACCGGATTAGTTTCATTACTTCTGTGCTTGTTCCGATCATGGCGGGAATTTATATTCTTGTAGGAGTTTATGTAACTGTAACAAACCTGTCGTCCGTTCCGGAAATGTTTCAAACGATTCTTTCCGAAGCTTTTGATATCGAGTCAATCATCGGAGGTTTTGCTGGCAGCACTGTGTTGATCGGTATTAAACGGGGATTATTCTCAAATGAAGCTGGGATGGGAAGTGCGCCAAATGCTTCTGCTTCTGCCGCTGTTTCTCACCCAGTCAAGCAGGGACTCGTACAGATCTTGTCTGTGTTTATCGACACACTTCTGATCTGCACCACAACTGCTTTCATCCTGCTGCTTTCCAATGTCAAAGGAGTTCCGGGAACATTAGACGGCATTCCATATGTACAGGCAGCCCTGCAGAGCAGTGTAGGAACATGGGGAATCCACTTTATTACCTTCTCCATTTTTGCTTTCGCATTCACAAGCCTTGTCGGAAACTACTATTATGCAGAAGCCAACATTCTGTTTATCAAAAACAGTCCTGTTCTTTTGAATCTTTTCCGTATCACCTGCCTCATTGCCATCTTTTTCGGCGCACAGGCAAATTTTTCAACTGTGTGGAATCTCGCCGATGTTCTGATGGGACTTATGGCTCTCGTCAATATTTTTGCTATCCTGCTTCTTGGAAATATTGCATTCCGCGTGCTTGACGATTACCGTGCACAAAAAAAGCAGGGCAAAGACCCTGTCTTTCAAGCATCTAGTCTCAATCTGACTGACACAGATGCTTGGAACTAAGAATGGTTTCAAATAAATTTCTTATCTGATAAAAAGGAAAGCTGGTAGAGACACAATATAGCAAAACTTCTGTTTTGCTATTGATTCCTACCAGCTTTCCCTTCTATTTGGCATCTGTTCAGAAAAATTTTTCCCTCTACTCACCTGCCATTTCACAATTCCTTCTAGTGTACTGTATCTTCTCCATCTTCCTCCAGCACCTTCTCTGTCCTTGGAATATATTCGATCACATCCTGAATCCTACAATTCGTATAATCACAGATTCTGCATAAAAGATTTACATCCAGCCTCTGTACATCTCCTTTACAGTAACGGTTCAACTGTGTTCTCTGTATCCGCAGATCAAAACAGATTTTATTTTTAGAAATATTTCTCTCTTTCAGCAACTCCTCAATTTTGACTTTTAAATATCCTACATCTTCCATTTCGATTCACTCCCTGTACTTATCTGACTGTTATTATATCCAAGTAATCCTAAATAAATAAGCTATAGATTTGACAGGTGTGTTATTTATAGGATATATTATATATGCAGGGGGTGTAAATCTTTGAAAGGCAAAAAATCATTTCGACTTCTTCTCCTTCTGGTTCTTTTCGGAATCATTTGGAATTATCTTCATCCAACCTATCATATCATCAGACAACATCGTTCAGAGTGCTATAATCTTTCTGAGCTTACAATCGATGTCTCTATCCCCAAAGACTATTCGGAACAAAGACTCGCTCTTTTAAAAGACTCCATTCTCTGCAAACAAAAAGAAATCAATTATGACCTTCACACCGATATTTACCATATTCGATTCTATTTATCCAACTCACCCTCCACTCCATTGCGAGAATACCTTGTTCGTAATTGATGGTAAATTACAGAAAAATTAAAAAAAATAAATTTTTTCAATTTTTCTGTTGACAAATCCCTTTTTATCCTGTATAGTATGTATTGTTCAAGGGAACACAAACAACAAAACAACATGCACGAGTGGCTCAGTGGTGGAGTATCGCCTTGCCAAGGCGAGGGTCGCGGGTTCGAATCCCGTCTCGTGCTCTTCAGAAGCTTTACAGGTTACTGTAAAGTTTTTTGTTGTCTATGTAACATAGGTACATCGAAAATTTCTTTTGAATCCCATCTACGAAGATTCCCGCATTTCAAAAAAGAGAGACTGTTACAAACAGCCTCCCTTTTCAAATTTCAAATATTATCTGTTTTCAACACTTCTCCATCCAATGGCTTATTGTTGTTTCTTCTTATTTCGAACAATCACAAATACTGCAAGTCCTGCTGCCACAAGCAGAAGAAGAATATAAACAAACATCTGGCTCGTATCTCCCGTCTTCGCCGCTTTCTTTGCTGCATCCTTTCTTGCCTGTTCTTCCCGCTGCGCCTCTGTTCCCGCTTTGATCGTCACTTCTTTTATATCTGTCTGATCCGTATTCTGCCACGTTCCACTTTCAAACTTCTGTTGCCGGAAAGATGCCATCACCTTATAAAATCCTGCCTTGTGTATTTGAAATCCAGATTCTCCATCAGTCTCTCTCCAGTCAAACTGATTTTCAATCTTCCAGCTCTCCGGAACGTATCTGGTATCGCCTTCTACCGGTTCTGTATTATCCTGTCCAGCTCCGTAAAGATGAAATGTGATCGTCTCATCCAAAGGATAATTAATATCTGTCCTTAAATCTGCAATCTGGTTTTTCCCGGCATCTGCCTTCCGACTCAGTCGTTCTATAAGTTCAGTCTCTCGATAGTCGCATCGCTTACAATTTCGTGCCCGTTCTCCCTTCTCTGTCGTTGTACTTTTCTTTGTAACAGTCCAGGCATTCATACCATGTCCAAGCGGCTTTCCCTCTGTATAATGACAACCTTCCCTCTGACATTTTGCTGCCTCTGTACAAGTTGCCTTAGAAATATCATGACCAAGGGCTTTTCCTTCTGTGTAGTCGCAGCCTTCTCTCTGACACCTTGCTGGTTCCGTACAGGTTGCCTTAGAGAGATCATGTCCGAGAGCCTCACCTTCTGTATAGTCACAGCCTTCTCTCTGACATCTTGCAGGTTCCGTACAAGTCGCCTTAGATAGATCATGACCAAGAGCCTCACCTTCTGCATAGTCACAGCCTTCTCTCTGACATCTTGCAGGCTCCGTACAGGTTGCCTTAGATAGATTATGACCAAGAGCCTCGCCTTCTGCATAGTCACAGCCTTCTCTCTGGCATCTTGCCAGTTCCGTACAAGTCGCCTTAGAAAGATCATGTCCAAGCGCTTCGCCTTCTGTATAGTCACAGCCTTCTCTCTGACATCTTGCCGGTTCGGTACAAGTCGCCTTAGAGAGATCATGTCCAAGGGCAGGTTCTGTATAACTACAACCACTCCTCTGACATTTTGCTTTTTCGGTACAAGTTGCCGCTAAAAGATCATGCCCCCATTTTTCTTCCAGTAACATTCCACATGTTTTACATACGGAATCGTTTGTACAAGTCGCTGGATCTCCCGCATGCGAAAGGGTACTCACTGTCACTGTATAAGAATTTATTTGTCCCTGATACTCTACGTTACATATTCTCGGTACTGAAAAGTCTTCTGTTTGCAATGCATTTCCCTGCTCCAGCTTCTTCTGCCCATCATCTGCTGACGGCTTCAACGGATCAAACCGTACTATAGCATCTGCCGGATCACAGGTAACCTCTGCGGTAAGACTTGTAAGATCTGTATTACACGGAAGCCCTGCCACATTAATTTTCTGCTGTTGATCATCCACCGTTCCTTTTACTCCCTGAATCTTAAATTCTGTAATCTTAGGAGTGTCCGCTGTCGGCAAGGCATCTTCCGCTAATACTCGCACCTGAGACATACTGCATAACATCAGAACTGCCATAAAATATGCCATCCATTTTTTGATTGTCTTCATAAAATCCCCTCCTTCCGAATCCATGTACCGCATCACTTCCAGATGTTGCAATTACATAGAAGTGAATGCTCGCTTGCACTTGAGATTTAGGTATTCTTTTTTTTATCATACTATATTTCAGTTTTTTTATCTACTTTTAATTAATATTCTGTATTTTTTCGTTATTATTCACAATTTTCTTATTCTATCATCACCTATGCGAGAGCTTTTTCGTATTGCATGCACAAATTTTTTAAGCGTGCACGCTCACTAAACTAGTTTGCTTTTCGATTTTCTCTTGCCCATGCAAAAAAACTGCGGTATGATAATACAAAAAATAAGGCTACTGCAAAAGAAATAACAGCTTTCATTTTGCAGTACTTTGACCACACACTTTTATAAGGGGGTATTCTTTATGACACATCCAACTGATACAACACCAAAACAACAGGCACGCGCAGCGTTGGCCAATACGATCATTCAAAAACTGGCGAAACGAAATATGGAGGGGTACTACTGTCCGACTGCTTCTGAAGCCGTTCAGCAAGCTCTTTCTTTTATCCCAGCAAAATCTTCAGTAAGCTTTGGCGGGTCTGTCACACTAGAAGAGAGCGGTATGCTCCAGGCGCTCCGCGAAGCAGATATCACACTCATTGACCGAGGGCTCGCCCGCACTCCGCAAGAGCGAAAAGAAGTTTACTTAAAAAGTGCAGCTTCTGATTTCTTCTTTATGAGTTCCAATGCCATTACCATTGACGGTGAGCTGATCAATATCGACGGAAACGGAAATCGACTTGCCTGTCTGATTCACGGACCAGAGCATGTTATCATCCTTGCAGGAATGAATAAAATTGTCACAGATGTTCCATCTGGAATCGCACGCGTTCAAAATATTGCTACTCCTGCAAATGCTGCAAGACTTCAGACAAACACACCTTGTAAAGTAACAGGCACATGTGCAGACTGCCATTCTGCGGACTGTATGTGCTGTCAGGTCGTTGTCACAAGGCACTCCAGACATACCGGTCGTATCAAGGTCATTTTGATTGGAGAAGATTTAGGATATTAAACAATAATAGTCCGTTCTCCCATTTTTCTAACACATACTTCAAAAAATGCCAGACAGTAATTCCAAATGAGCTTCTCTCATAAAGATTTTCTGACTAGCATTTTCTATTTTCTTAATCTTCTTCAATTCTTAATTGATGAATCTGATACTTTCAAATATAGAATTCCCCTGTCTATTTTTGAATTATTGCCTGAAATGGCATCGACTTGTTTCATATCCCCGGAAATTTTACAAGAACAGTAAAACTTCCAGAGTTTCAGATCTGATCATCGATCAGAAATAGATTTTCTTACATCTTTTGTATGAATTCATCCAATGTTTCTGACTGAAAGGCTATCTTCATCCAATGTTTCAATACTTCTGTCTCTTGCTGTAACTGAATCTGCTCAGAAATTTCATTTGGAACTTCTCCGAAATTTTTTAAAAACAGAAGCAATGTCTCTTTCAGTGTACTTACACATCCCTCTACAAGACCTTCTCTACGACCCTCCTCAAGACCTTGCGCATGCTCTTCTTTTAACATCTCTTCAAAAATCATAAAGCGCTCCTCCATTTCCCTACTTCTCTTGACCTTCCGAATGAATTTCTGCAGCTGTTCCACATACGGATCATCAAATGCTTCCTCACTTTCCGCAAGGTCTGCCTTTACATATCTTAGAAATGTTACCAGTTCTTTCGGAACTTCACTTTCATTCTTTCCATGCGTGTTCAAAAATAAAATGGTCCTTCCATCTTCCAGATTAGTCTGCTTAGATTCTTTGCATTGCATCTCAAATACATAGCGGTATTTTTCTTCTCCAAACGGATCAAAATCACAGATAAAAATGACATAATTGTTTGGAAGTTCTGAATAATCTTCCCCTGACAATAATAGTTCCATATCCATCTGACTCTGATAGTACCGGCTCCTTTTTCCAAGAGCCGCTTTCCGTTCCACATGCATTTCCACATTATAGTGACTTTGATGCTCATCCTTCGCGTATACATCCAATCGGACACCCTTGTATTCCGGATGATATACAATACTCTTTTCCCTGCTGACTTCCACCCGTTCAATTGGTATCTCCAGCACTCTTTCCAAAAGACCTTTGCAGTTTTCTTCATCCATCATCACTGCACCAAACATGAAATTATCTTTGATTGTAAGTTCCTTTAAACGATGTTTTCTCCTCATGATACTCCTCCATTTGACAGAGGAATTCTATGAGATTATCATAGCAGATTCCAAGCTGATCCGCAATCAGAAACATCCCGAGGGATTGCCTGCACATTTTTAATCTATACAACTTTTGTAAGCAAACCATTTGATTTCTGGATTTTTGGTATCCCCAATTTTCCTTTTACAAAACAGACATACGATATTTCTAACAAAAATGCCAGGCAGTAATTCCAAATGAGCTTCTCTCATAAAGACTTTCTGTCTGGCATTTTCTATTTTTCTTTTTTACTTATTTTTTTATCTGCTGCAATTCGCGGTTAATGACAAGAATTAATTCTTTCGGAATTCCCAAATTCTTTAATTTGCTCATCGCATCTAATGTCATTACTTTCATCATTGCAAATTTAGGGTGATCTACCATTTCTCCAAAATATTTCAAAATAATCGCTTCACCTTTTGGATGCTTCATGATCTCTCCAAGCTTATCCATACTAGAATAGCACTCCGGATCCAATGCAATCTCCTCTGTACCGGCATCTTCCAAGTCAAACTTTTCAAACCAGTTAATGACATTTCCGCCTTGATCTTTCTGTACATATTCATAGCTCTTATCCGGCTCTGTCACTCGATGAAGCACCATCTCATCTTCATATACTGTCTCTGCTTGGTCAAACCCTTTTACAGTAATTTTGTTTTCTCCCATCGGAAGTACTACCGTGAAATTCGTCATTGGTTCTGGCTGTTCTTTCACACCAGCAAGCTTTCCATTGACATATACTTCAAGCTTTTTAAGATTGGACAATACTGTAATTGTGTTCTCTTCCTGATGACGATTTACAAATCTGCTGCCAGCTAATTTTACAAAGCTTTCTTTTGACCAGTTTGCTTTGTATAAGTAATATGCATCTTTCTTGATTTTTCGGTCAATCGTCACAAGTCCCTTCTGATTTTGTCCCTGCTTTCCGCCTTCATCACGGTTGGCGCTTCCAAAATCACACAGATTCCAAACATAACTTCCGACAAAGTAATCCCGCTCTTCAAAAGCTTTCAGCGCATTTTCCGAGAACAACAACTGATACTCTTCCGAATAATCTTTCGTCTTCGGTTCATAAGAGTGATAGCCTGGATTGGTATCTACACCATATTCTGTCACAAGCAGCGGAACATCCGGACAGGCCATATGGAACTCATCCAGACGCTGCTGCAGCCCTGTCATTTTATCATAATACCATCCATAGTACAGATTATACCCAACTAAATCTGCCATTCGATTCAAAGGACTTTCATTTGCCACGGAATAGATGTTTGCCTCTGCTGTATATCTGCTCGGATCTAACTGCTTTGTATACGCTGCCATCGCTTTTACCTTTTCGTGGATCTCCGCCGTCTCTCCTGCAATTGTAATCTCGTTTTGCACACCCCAGCAATAAATCGAGATGTGATTTCCGCACTGTTTGATCAAACGTTCCATCTGCTGTCTGATATTTTCATCTGCTTTTTCGCTTTCTGATAAAATACTGATGAATGGTACTTCTGCCCATACAAGAATTCCTTCTTCATCGCAGCGGCGATAAAAATAATCATCGTGCTGATAATGTGAAAGACGAACGGAATTTGCTCCCACTTCTTTTACAAGAGAAAGATCTTCTTCCATTTGCTCTTTGGAAACTGCATTTCCCACACCGCCAAAATCTTGATGACGGGCAACCCCGCGAATCTTGATGTGCTTTCCGTTTAAAAACATTCCTTTCTCCGGATCAATCGTGATTTCACGGAATCCTGTTGCAATACTGCGTGTTTCTTCCACTCCATCTTTTGTGCAGATTTCAACCTGTACTTGATATAAATACGGATCTTCTACTCCCATCCATAAATGCGGATGATCTATTTCTGTCCGGATCGTAAATGCCTGTTTCTCAGAGAAATACATGCTAAGAGTCTTTTCAAAGACTACTCCCTGCCTATCCAAAACAGATACTTTCACTTCCCCTTCGCAATCTTTTCCTTCGTTGATCACACAACCGGTTACTGTAACTTCCCACTTTTGTCCATCCAACTTCTGTGTTCTGACTTGCACACCATCTCTGCTGCCATCTAAGTAGTCAAAATGAAGCTGTTGTGGCACGAACACTAATTTTACATCCCGATAGACGCCTCCATAGAACGAGAAATCTGCCATCTGCGGATACACTTCATCCGTCGCCGTATTGTCTGTTACAATTTCTAACAAGTTTTTTCCAACCGTGATGTGCTCATTCAACGCAATTCTGTACATTGCGTATGGACAAGTATTGTGACAAATAGTTTTTCCATTCATATACACAGTACTCTTCATCGCAGATGCGCCGATTTCCAGGAAAATCTTTTCTTTTAAGTCCTCTTCTGAAAAAAGAACTTCTTTTTTGTAAAAGCCTTTTCCTCTCCACATCGAAATTCCTGATTGACCATCGACAGCATTGTATGTGTGAGGCAATGTCACACAGCTTTCCACTTCATTTTCTTTGTGAAAAAGCCAGTTGTCATTCAATAAAATTTCTTTCAACCTATTCACCTCTTATTTGTTAGCTTCTTTTTTACTTAAAATTGCTTTATCTCCATACATTTCTTTGTACTCTTCTGCCGTAATATGATACCGCTTCAGAGCGATCACACTCGCCAAATCTCCCAACAGCGGAGCTCCAAGGTACATTGCGATTGTTGCGATATACAATGTAGTTGTCGGTTCTGCTCCTGCGCTGTATCCTGCAAGTCCCATAAGGATACCTACAATCGAAGAACCAAATGCACTGATCACCTTATCTACCAGTGAAAATGTAGCACCGATGAATCCCGGCATAAACTTTCCTGTTTTTAATTTGTGATAGTCGATGATCTCTGCGATCATTGGATCTACATTTTGAGCAGAGAATCTTCTAAAGAGCATATTCAATGCCATCAATGCCACAAAGACAAACAGTGTTCCCTCTCCAAAAGGACGGAAAATAATTAAAATAGCCTCTAAAGTCAAGTTTGCCACAGCTCCGATCAGAGATGCTTTCTTACATCCAAATTTTACTGCAACAGAACCTGCAACAAATGCACCTACAAGGGACATCGGCGTAGAGATTCCCCCTACGATCGGCTGTAAATCAATGTTTCCTACCGCATAAATATAAAAGTATGTCATGACTGAAGTCTGGATTGTTGACGCAATCTTATCTGTGGATGCAGCTAAAATCAACATTCGCAGCGGCTGATTCAGACGAAGCACATTGATACTGTCTTTGATTGTGATCTTCTCTTCCTTTTTGTTAGGATCTTGTCTGTAAAACTCTGGCTTATCAGAACTTGAAATCGCAAACAAACAACCTACTAAAAGAATTGCATGTAAGATAAACGCACTGATGATAATAAGCATCCACCCTTTTTGCGATCCGAGTCCACCATTTTTCTGTAAAATCGGAATAATAGCCGTTGTCATGATCAAGCTAAGCAGCGTAGAATAGCATCCTCCTGCCACGCCTGAAAGCGGACGATATTTTGGATTTTTTGTTACGATGGACAATACACATTTATTTACCGTTGTCATAAAGGTATATCCAACTACCCATACCGCATACCACAGAATTACCCATACCATACGATAGGACTGTGGAATATCAAATGAAAACAGATAGATCATAAAGCTTGCCAGAAGCATAATCAGAGATCCGATCACTAAGAATGGTCTGAACTTACCAAATCTTGTCTCTGTTCTGTCAATGATCGAACCAATAACAGGGTCTGTAATCCCATCAAAGATTCTCATCGCAGTCATTACAAGCCCCATGATCATAATATTTAATCCAAGTGCTTCTGTACTAAACACAAGGAAAAACGACATATTCAACATATTGAATACATTCGATGCCGCGGAACCAAGTGGTGTCATAATAACACGTGTGGCTTCCATTTTTGAATTTTTTACTTTTGTACTCATTTCACCCTCCAAATACTTTTCTCAGGTAAAAATTATATCTCTTTTCCTCCCTTCCTTTCATATAGAAAATAAAGCTTTTACTGTCTTTTATTAAGATTTTTATGCTTTTTTCGGTAATTGTCCGGAGACTCGCCATACTTTTGTTTAAAGCATTTATAAAAATACCCTTCATTCGCATATCCGATTTCAGATGAAATCTCCTCTATCTTCCTATCTGTTTTGCATAATAAATTAGATGCTTCTGCCATACGTATGTCAAACAAAATATCTTTAAATCCCCGGTTCCCATCCATTTTCAACAGCGCACTAAGATAATTGGGGTGGAAGCACAACTCTTTTGCCACTGAATTCAAAGTTGCATTTCGATAATTTTTCTTTAAGTATTCAATTACCTCTTTTTGGATCTTGATGCTTTTCTGTGTAATGACTGCCTCATCTTCTGCTCCAACCGCTCTCGATATTTCCGTAAAAAGTAAGAGCAGACATGCGGTAATCTTTCCAATATTCTTTTGTTCTTCCAGAAAATACTCACAAATAAGTTGTTCCATAACCTTTTCTTCAAAGCTTCCCTCCGGAAGATGATAAAAAATGTAATTTTTCTTTTTACTTTCCGAATACAGACTATTAATGATATAGTTAGAAATGTATTTATCCTCTGAAAACAAATACATAAAAATGGTATCAAAAAAATCAGCCGTCATTAATATATTAAACATCCAAATATCATCTGTTGCCCGCTCTGAAGAATGACTTACATTTCGATTCATCAGACAGATATCTCCCGATTTCATTCGAATTTCCTTTCCTTCTATCTGCACCGAAAGTTCTCCCTCCATCATAAAAGAAAGTTCGATATACTCATGTCTGTGATTAGGAATCGGAACATTTTTATATTTTTGACGGATTACAACTCTCTCTTTGCATACCTCTTCATTCGGATACGAAATGACAATCTGGTCTTCATCTCTATGCATTTGCGGCACTCCATGACGCTTCTTCATATTTCCTGCTTGCTTTTCACTTTGAAGATAATGCTTCAACACTTCGTAATTCTTTTCCATGCTGCCTCCACGTTCTGATGTCTCATTTGCTTCCATTTGCTTGTATGACACTATATTACAAGATTATTTTCCAAAAGTATAGTCCCTTGCAATATTTTTTCATATAAGCAATAAAACATATCGTTTCATGCTTTTCACCTGCATAAAACGATATGTTCTGTTTTTTCTTTCTTATCGATCCATCTCACTTTGTCTTCCCGTACTCTTATGTGCTCGGATAATACGTTCAATCTCTCTTAAGTCGGAGGATGGCAGATCTCCCGGTATCGTGTTTTTCACCGAACTTGTAGCATTTCCATATTCCAGCGCTTTCTGGCAATCACCATTGTGTGCAAGCAATCCGTACAGCACACCCGAAATGTAGGCGTCCCCGCTTCCGATCCGGTCAACGACTTCGATATCTCGGTAAGGCTCTTCCTCATAGTAAACATTCGTCTTCGCATTGTAGATTACTGAACCGAATGTGTGGCGTTTCGGGCTGTGGACAATCCTCTGTGTAGAGGCTACGATGGAAATCGGGTAATCCTCCGTAAAGCTCTTCATAATCGTCCGGACATCCCCTTCTTTTCCAAACGTAAGCCGCGCCGTCTCCTCAGAACAGAAAAATACATCCACATATGGGAGAATTCTCTCGATGCACGCCCGCGCTTCTTCTCCTGTCCACAAGTTTCCACGGAAGTTGACATCAAAGGAGATCATTGCTCCTGCCTGTTTGAACCGTTTGATCATCTCTATTGCAGTTTCACGTGTCTTCTCACTGAGTGCCAGTGTGATTCCGGTCGTGTGGAAACATCTTGCTGACGAAAACAGACTCTCATCAAAATCCTCCACATCAATCTTTGTCATAGACGTATACATCCGGTCATAGACGATTCCCGGTTTTCGCGGATATGCTCCGTTTTCATAATAGTATACCCCGAGGCGTGCATCTTTCTCGCTGTCATATACTAAATAGTCATCGCTGACGCCACAGAAACGCACTCGATTTTTGATATAAGTTCCAATGTCATTTGCCGGAAGCTTGGAAATGATTCCGGTACGTAACCCAAGAAGGGAAACACCAGATACCACATTTAATTCTGCGCCGCCCGCCTGTTTCTGAAGGGTCTCTCCGCGCACAATCCTCTCATTGTTCGGCGGGGACAGCCGAAGCAGTAATTCTCCAAGTGCAAGCAGATCAAATTCTTTTTTTGTTTCCATAAGGTACACCTCTTTTAATTCATTTTGCAATTATGATTCTCTCTGATTTGAAAATAGGGAATACAATGCACCTCTGCCTGTATTCCCTACGGTAAAAAATATATAAATAATTTTAGGTACAGCTCAAATGGGTATAAGCTGTTTGGACGTTTCCTGTACTGGCAAATACAGGTTTATATAATTAAAAATAAATTATATACTATCTTTGTACACGGCCTGAACCGTCTCCACCTGCAAGTTTTAACACTTCATCCATAGATACTAAGTTCATATCTCCTTCGATAGAGTGTTTCAGGCAGGAAGCTGCAACTGCAAATTCGATTGTTGCCTGTGAGTCAAATCCGTTTAAGGAAGCTGCGATCAGTCCGCCTCCGAAGCTGTCTCCGCCACCTACACGGTCAACGATGTGCATTTTATATTTTTTGCTGAAGAAGTAGTCATTTCCATCATATAACATTGCAGACCAGTTGTTGTCGTTTGCTGAGATAGACTCTCTTAATGTGATTGCTACTTTGCTGAATCCAAATCTATCTGCTAACTGTTTTGCTACATCTTTGTATCCTTCGTGGTTTACTGTACCAGTTGTAACATCTGTGTTTGCTGCGTGAATTCCGAATACGTCTGCTGCATCTTCTTCGTTTGCGATACATACGTCAACGTATTTACATAATTCTCCCATCACTTCTCCGGCTTTTTCTTTTGACCAAAGTTTATTTCTGTAGTTTAAGTCACAAGAGATTGTCACTCCATTCTCTTTTGCTGCTTTACAAGCTTCTAAGCAGATTGCTGCTACTTCATCATTTAATGCTGGAGTAATTCCTGTAAAGTGGAACCATTCTGCTCCGTCAAAGATCTCTTTCCAGTTGAAATCTTCTTTTGTAGCTGTTGCGATAGAAGATCCTGCTCTGTCGTAGATTACTTTAGAAGGTCTCTGGGAAGCACCCTTCTCTAAGAAGTAGATACCTACTCTGTCTCCACCACGTGTGATGTAAGATGTGTCTACTCCATATTTTCTAAGAGAGTTTACAGCAGCCTGTCCAATCTCGTGTGCCGGTAATTTTGTTACAAATTTTGCATCAAATCCATAGTTTGCAAGAGAAACAGCTACGTTTGCCTCTCCTCCGCCGTATGTTGCTCCGAATGTATCTGCCTGTACGAAACGGTAGTATCCTTCCGGTGCAAGTCTTAACATAATCTCTCCAAATGTAATTACTTTCTTTGCCATGTTTAATCTCCTCTTAATCATAAATTGTAATTTTATCTTCTATAATCAATATTACAAACTTCTAACGGATACGCTGCAATGTCGTGCAGCTGTAAGCATTTCTTATTTCTGTACTAAATGCACTGCAAATCCGCCAACTTCTCCTGTGAAGTAAACTGCTTTTAAATTGTTCTTTGCATCGTATTTTGCTGTGGACATATCGAATTCATATCCCAGCATTTCCAGATAGCTCACTGCTCTGTCGATGTAGTTTGTGGAAACTGCGATGTGTCCGTTTGTTCCTTTGTATGGAGTCTTCATTACTTCTACACCAGTTCCTGCAAAGTATGAAGAGTTTCCTTCTTTGGATGTGAATCCGAACATCTTTTCAAATGCACTTGCTGTATTTCCAGCTTCATCATCGCTATTTGCATTGATTCCTACATGTGCAAGTTCAAACCCTAACATAGACTGTACTGCTTCTCTTGTCAGTTTTTCGATCTCATCAAATTTACCTGCTGCTACAAGATCTCCTTTTACCATCCAGCTTCCGCCGCATGCGATGATCTTCGGGAAGTCTAAGTAAGATTTTAAGTTAGACGCGTTAATTCCACCTGTCGGCATGAATTTCATGTTTGTGTATGGAGCTGCCATCGCTTTGATCATGTTGATTCCGCCTGCTGGTTCTGCCGGGAAGAATTTTACAACTTCCAGTCCGCACTCAATTGCCTGCTCGATATCACTTGGGTTTGTTGTACCCGGTGTGATCGGGATATTCTTCTCTACACAGTATCTTACAATCTTTGGATTCAATCCAGGGCTGACAATAAATTTTGCTCCTGCTGCCACTGCGCGGTCTACCTGATCTGTTGTAAGAACGGTTCCTGCTCCTACAAGCATGTTCGGGAACTGCTCTGCCATAATTCTGATAGAATCTTCTGCTGCATCTGTACGGAATGTTACTTCTGCACATGGAAGTCCACCATCACAAAGTGCTTTTGCAAGTGGTGCTGCATCTTTCGCATCGTTTAATACAACAACCGGAACGATTCCGATCTTCTGGATTTTCTCTAATACTTCGTTCATTTAACTTCCTCCTGACTGGATCTCTCTACGTTTCATTTTGTTTCACATCGTGAAACTCAGTTTCATAATGCAATACTCTTTATTTGCATTATACTACTTCTTGTAAGAAAGTCAAGATGTTTCTTTCGATTTTCTCCAACAAATGCAGGATTTATTCTCCGATCACCCGAAACCTCCTTCCATTCTCCCTGAATCTGGAAAGGGGATTGCTTCTCTTTTCATAAAATGTTACAATAGTCCACAGATTCTAGGAGGAAATGATTGTGTACGATAAAAAAGAGAACCAAACTACAACTCAGACTGCAGAACAAAAAAATCCGATTCAGGTCGCAGACAGACTGTTTGCAGTCATTGAAGAACTTTCCAAGTCCGGTCCGACCGGACTGATTGAACTGAGCAATACGCTTGGTTTACATAAAAGTACGACCCACCGACTTCTAACCTCACTCATGTATATGGATTATGTGCGTCAAGATGAAGAGAGTGGAAAATATTCCCTTTCTTTTAAACTGCTTGAAATTTCCAGCCGGATTTTAGGGCATATTGATGTGTTATCTACCATTCACCCTTATTTAAAGGAGCTCGCAGATATCAGCGGAGAGACCGTCCATCTTGTCAAACGTGACGGACTGGACGTCGTGTACATTGACAAGGTAGAATCCAGCTCTAACTCGGTGCGAATGGTATCCCGTGTCGGAAGCCGCACACCAATGTATCGTTCCGGTGTCGGAAAAGCACTGCTCACCATGATGCGTCCAGAGGAAGTGCGTACAATCTGGGGCGACAGTAAGATCGAGGCACTGACAGAGTATACCGTCACCGATCTGGATGAACTATTTATTATTTTGGAAGAAGCGCGGGAAAATGGTTATGCACTTGACAATGAAGAAAATGAAAATGGCGTTCGCTGCATTGCCTCCTCGATCATGGATTACAGCGGCAAGCCAAAATATGCTTTCAGTATCTCCGGCCCGACTGTCCGCATGACAGATGAGCGTATCCTGGAACTCTCCAAGCTGATGCTACAGACAAAGAAAAAACTGGAAGAAGAGCTTGGTTATCATTCATAGGCCCACATAAATATGATTTGTACTCAAAAAAAGAGCGCTGCGAAATAAGGAATCCTCTCCCTATTTCACAGCGCTCTCTTTTCTTTGCAATTTTAAATACGATCTACTCTTCTATCTTTGCAATCTCAAGTCCAAGTTCTTCTAACTGTTTTCTGTCAACTGCTGCCGGCGCTTCTGTCATCAGATCGGAGGCATCTTTGACTTTCGGGAATGCGATCACGTCACGGATGCTGTCTTCTTTTGCCATCAACATGATCAGACGGTCAAGTCCGTAGGCTAATCCTGCGTGCGGCGGCACTCCATATTTGAATGCACTTAACAGGAATCCAAACTGTTCTTCTGCCTGCTCTCTTGTAAATCCAAGCACTTCAAACATCTTGTTCTGGATCTCCTGATTGAAGATACGGACACTTCCGCCTCCGAGTTCCGTTCCGTTTAATACGATATCGTATGCTTTTGCACGGACTTTTCCCGGATCTGTATCAAGAAGGTCAAGGTCTTCTTCCATCGGCATTGTAAATGGATGATGCATTGCTGTATATCTTCCGGCTTCCTCGTTCCACTCTAATAACGGGAATTCTGTTACCCAGAGGAATCTGTAATCTCCTTTGTCAAGGATCTCTAACTGACGTGCGATCTCCAGACGCAGATTTCCTAACACATCCCATACAACTTTATTCTTATCAGCAGCAAAGAGAAGTAAGTCTCCGTTCTCTCCACCCATCGCCTCGATCAATGCATGCATCTCTTCTTCGCTCATAAATTTTGCGAAGGAAGATTTCACCGTACCGTCTTCCTGGATCGCAATGTAAGCAAGCCCTTTTGCACCAAAATCTTTGGCGAAATCTACCAGTTTATCAATCTTCTTACGCGGCATCGCTCCCTGCCCTTTGGCATTGATACCTCTGACACTTCCTCCGTTTTCCAGTGCATTTTTAAATACGACGAACTCACAGTCTTTTACGACTTCAGATACGTCCACAAGTTCCATTCCAAAGCGGATATCCGGCTTATCGGAACCAAAGCGATCCATCGCCTCCTGCCATGTCATGCGCGGAATCGGAAGGCTTACTTCTACACCTAAGATTTCTTTAAATAATTTTGCCAGCAATCTTTCATTGACATCGATGACATCATCTACGTCTACGAAAGAAAGCTCCATATCGATCTGTGTAAATTCCGGCTGACGATCTGCACGAAGGTCCTCGTCACGGAAACATTTTACAATCTGAAAATAACGATCATATCCGGAACACATCAGAAGCTGTTTGAAAATCTGTGGTGACTGCGGCAGTGCGTAGAAATTCCCTGGGTGTACACGGCTTGGTACAAGGTAGTCTCTCGCGCCTTCCGGTGTACTCTTGATCAGCATCGGTGTCTCGATCTCAAGGAATCCTTCTTCTGCAAGGAACTGACGTGTCAGTGTAGCAGCCTTACTTCTCATCATCAGATTTCTCTGAAGATCCGGTCTTCTCAGGTCAAGGAAACGATATTTCAGACGAAGTTCTTCCTTTGTCTTACTGTTCTCCTCGATTGGAAACGGCGGTGTCTCTGATTCGGATAAGATCCGGATCTCTCTTGCGCGAATCTCGATCTCTCCTGTTGCAAGATTCTCATTGACTGCACCAGAACGTGCCTCCACAGTTCCCACTACTGCGATTACAAATTCACTTCTTAATTTTCCTGCCTTTTCAAATCCGGCTTCATCGATGGAACCATTTTCAAAAATGATCTGCAGCAGACCGGAGCGGTCTCTTAAATCTACGAAAACGATTCCTCCTTTATTACGGTTCTTCTGCACCCATCCCATCACGGTCACAGTCTCGCCGATACTTGCTTTGCTTAACTCTGCACATCTGTGGCTTCTCTTTAAGCCCTGCATTGATTCTGCCATGTTCTTTTCCTCCATATTTATTTAAAAAATTCCTTAATTTCTGTGTAACCTTCCTGAGAAAGTTGTTCTTTCTGGAATTTCTTGTTTTTCTTCATGATCGAGAGCATTACTTGCTTCCCTGCAGCGCGCTGCTCTTTTGCAAATGCCAGCACTTCCAGCATCTTCTCCTGCGGCATTCCTTTCTCGATCAAGAGCGCCAGCTTCTCTTTGTTGTCCGGAATCTCATATCCTCTCTCTAAAAGCAGCATGACGATCCGCTCAAATCCGATTGAAAATCCGCATGCCGGTGTCGGCTGTCCGGTAAACTTTCCGATCATCTCATCATATCTTCCGCCGCCTCCGACAGAGCCGCCGAACTCATCCATCGCAATCTCAAAGATCGTTCCGGTATAGTAAGACATTCCCCGCACCAGCGTCGGGTCAAAACTTAACTTAAAATCTGCTTCTTTCACACTGTCCACACTTGCGATGATCATCTCCAGCCCATCTGCAGTCGCTTCCTCAAGGTATCCCTCTAATTTCTCTTTGCAGTAGCGTACTCCCTCGATATCATTTGTAATCTCCTTGAATAACTGAAGATATTTTTCAACCGCTTCTTTCGGATATCCATGCTCCTGCAGTTCTTTTTCTACACCGTCCAGACCAATCTTATCCATCTTGTCCAGGATGATAAATACATCATCATAGTCTTTCTCTTCGAATCCGCTGTAAGCTGCCATCGCCTTTAAGATCTTCCGGTCATTGATACGAACAGTAAAGTTTTTAAAATCCAGTTTCCCAAGCAGTGTCGTCGTCGCAAGGATCAATTCGATCTCTGCAAGATTATTTGGTTCTCCTAAGATGTCAATATCGCACTGCATGAACTGACGGAAGCGCCCTCTCTGCGGACGGTCAGCTCTCCACACATTTCCCATCTGCAGCGCTTTAAACGGAGATGGAAGCTCACTGACATTGTTGGAATAATAACGGGATAACGGAACAGTCAGATCATATCTGAGTCCACCATCCACGAGATCTGCCTCACATTCTGCTGTGTCCAGCTTTAACTTCTCTCCACGTTTTAAAATTTTAAAGATCAACTTTTCATTCTCTCCCCCCTGCTTGCTCGACAGGTTCTCGATATGTTCCACACATGGTGTCTCAATCGAAGAGAATCCAAATGTTCCATATGTCTCCTTGATCAGACGGATCACATAATCCCGGATCTGCATCTCTCTCGGTAACATATCTTTCATCCCGGTTACGGGCTTTTTCTTTAATGCCATAATAGTTCTCCCTTTCGCTCTATCATCTCATCGATCCGTGCGATATACTGTCCCACATCTTTGACATTTTCCACACGCTCAATCCTTTTTTCTAATTTTACTTCTTTTCCCGGCTGACCGTTCTTTAACTGGTCTTCTGCCGCCGAAAATACAGCCTTTGTGGAGGCTCCTGCTCCCACTGCTACGATAGACTGTTTTTCCTCCATAATAAGTATATTGTATATTCCTGCTTTGTCAACCTTTGCATAGCCAACATTTTCAAAATTTCCAGCAATATTTTTCTGGCGATACAGATAATACGGTTTCATTCCCATCCGCGCAGCACTCTCCGCTGCGAGATCTATCATCGCTTCCATCTGCCGTCCTCTTTCCTCCTGGAGCGCAGCCTCTTTCAATTCCGGCATCTGTGCCAGCCTCGACGCACGCTTAACTGCCAGCGAGTGCACCGTAATACTGTCAGGAGAAAGTTCCTCAATCTGCCTTAACGTGTCTTTGACATCTTCCACCGTCTCTCCCGGAAGTCCGGCAATCAGATCCATGTTGATATTTTCAAACTCCAATTCTCTCGCCATCCCATACACGCGGAGAATATCCTCCACGGTATGCTTTCTCCCGATGAGATCCAAAGTCTTCTGCTGCATCGTCTGCGGGTTAATCGAAATCCGCGGAATCTTGTGGCGCTTCAGCACTTCCAGCTTTTCTCTTGTAATACTGTCAGGCCGTCCTGCCTCCACGGTAATCTCCTTTATCTCCTCATAAGAAAATGTCTCTTCCAAATGCGTGAGCAGACGATCTAACTGATCTGCTTCCAATGTGGTCGGCGTTCCTCCACCAATGTAGATGGTATTTAATTTCTTCTCTTTTGAAATCGCTCCGACATAGCTGATTTCCTTGCAAAGTGCATCGAGATATTCCTCCACCCTCGTCTTCCATGCTTCGATCGGGTATGAGGTAAACGAACAGTACGCACAGGTGGTCGGACAGAATGGGATTCCCACATAGAGACTATATCCATCTTCATAATCAAGCTGCTCCAGCTGGGCCTTCTCGCGCTTTGCAATCTCGATTCCAAGGCGTGCTTTCTCCTCACTCATCAGATATTGTTCCATGAGAGTTCTCTGAATCTCTGCTTCCTCCATCTGCTCCTCTAACATCTTCATTGCGATTTTTGTCGGGCGGATCCCCGTTAGGATTCCCCATGCCAGCGTTTTCCCGGAATATTCTGCAAGCGCCCGGTAAATCTTTCGGTCCAGATACTGCTTCTTCTCTTTTTTTGTCTCATATGCATCCAGTTCCTTTATCTCCGCACAGATTCTGCAAATGCGCTCCTGCACACACACCTCCAGCTCTAGAAACATTCCCTGCTCCTCATCGATTTCCTGCTCTACTGTCTCATTTGGAAAAAATGCTTTTACAATATGAAATACATCATAGATATAACTTTTGTCTTTTATCCGTAATCGAATCATTCTCTTCTCTTCCTCATTTATTCTCTCACTGTGTTTTTTACACCACTGCCACAGACAGCACTCCTCTTCTCTCTTACGAAGGAAGGACGGGAAAATGCTTCCCCGCCCTCAGTTACCTTACACAAAACACCTTTTCTGATCCTTGTATGATTCTGACATTTTTCTGAACAGAATTGGTTTTATCTTTTCACCACTTACGCCAGAAATGGATTTGCTGTCTTCTCTGTCTGAATAGTCGTCGCTGCCATATGCCCTGGATATACCACTGTATTTTCCGGCAGAACAAGAAGCTTCTCCTTGATAGAACGAATCAATGTCGTCTCATCCCCCGTCGGCAGATCACTCCTTCCGACGGAACACCGAAACAGTGTATCCCCGCTGAACAACATATTCTCTGTCTCCGCGTAATAACAACATCCGCCTGATGTATGTCCAGGTGTAAATAATACTTCAAATGTCACTCCTGCAGCCGCAATCTTCTGACCATCCGTCACATAGGTTGCATCCTCAAAGACGTACCCGTTTGTATAAGTCAAAGAAAGATTTGTCTTCGGATCTGCGATCAGTCCTTTCTCTGCTTCATGGACATATACCGGAACCGGATACTCCTCAAGCAATGCATCCAACCCCATAATATGGTCAAAATGTCCATGTGTCAGAAGCACTGCCTGCGGCTTTAATCCCTCTTCTCGGAGAAATTCTGCCAACTTCTTGGAATATGCCGCCGGATCTACGATTACGGCTTCCTTCGTCTGTTCATTCCATGCAACATAACAGTTCGTACTTAATATTCCAGTTAAAAAACGTTCTACTTTCATCTCTTTTTGTTACCCCACACTACGTTCTATATCGATCACGCCTTCTAACTGACGCATCTTTTCAATCAGTCTTGCCAATTCCTCACGACCGCGCACGATAAATCCCATCTCAATGGTCGCAGTTCCCTGCTTACTAGTACGCACATTCATGGACTTGACATCAATCTTATTCTCCGTAAAGATCTTGGAAATCTCCATCAGCATTCCCTGCCGATCTGTCGCATACATCTTAATCTCTGCCATATACTGTCCATTGGATGCATCGCTTTCTGTCTGTTCCCACTCTGCATCGATCAGCCGTGCACGCTCTGCATGAGACAAGTGAAGAATATTGACACAGTCTGTGCGATGAATCGACATTCCTCTTCCTCTTGTCACAAATCCCACGATCTCATCTCCCGGCACCGGATTGCAGCACCTTGAAAAACGGACTGCAATATCATCGATTCCTTTTACGACAATTCCGCTCTTTGATTTTGCGATGTGCACCTTGTGTTTGGACGCCTCTGACACTTTCTCAAGAATCGTCTCATCCGTGATCTCTTCCTTGTGATCCTTCTGATATTCCTCAGCAAGGCGATTGACAATCTGTCCCTCCTTGAGTCCTCCATGTCCCAACGCCGCAAGCACTGCATCCCAGTCTCGGAATCCATATTTCTTCTGCACAACTTGCATATATTTTGGCTTTGTCAGGTCACTCAACACGAGAGATTTTGCCTTGCAATAAGCCTGAAGCATCTCTTTTCCGCGGATGATATTCTCCTCTTTGAACTCCTTCTTAAACCACTGATTGATCTTATTCTTTGCCTGCGTACTCTTGACGATCGACAACCAGTCACGGCTCGGCCCCTTAGAATTCTGTGATGTCAGTATCTCAATGCGGTCTCCGTTCTGAATCTTGTAATCAATCGTCACAAGCTTTCCGTTGACTCTCGCCCCGACCATCTTGTTACCGACTGCCGAGTGGATCGCATAGGCGAAATCAATCGGTGTCGAACCATTTGGAAGATTTTTTACATCTCCGTTCGGCGTAAAGCAGTAAACATCTTCGGCAAACAGATCCAGACCGCCCTTTAACAGACTTAAAAATTCACGATTGTCCGTATTCTGCTGCCACTCGAGAATCTGCCTGAGCCAGCTTAACTTCTCCTCTTCCTGCATGGCAATATTCTTCTTGCCATCCCCGCTCTCTTTGTACTTCCAGTGTGCTGCGATACCATACTCGGCCGTCTTGTGCATCTCCTTCGTTCGGATCTGGATCTCAAACGGCTGTCCTGCAGGTCCCATCAGCGTTGTATGTAAAGACTGGTACATATTTGCCTTTGGCATCGCAATATAATCTTTAAATCTTCCCGGAATCGGTGTGTACATCTCATGGATCACACCAAGCGCGGCATAACAATCCTTCACCGTATCTACGATGATGCGGACCGCAAACAGATCATAGACCTGATCTACTGTCTTATCCTGATTGACCATCTTTTTATAGATACTGAAGAAATGCTTCACTCTGCCATAGACTTCTGCCTGAATGTCCGCATTCTTCATATGGCTTGCCACCTCATCTACAATCTGCTGTACAAATTCCTCCCGCTCTGTCTTCCGGTCATTAATCTGCTTCACAAGATCATAGAACACTTCCGGCTGATAGTACTTCAGCGCCAGATCGTCCAGTTCTTTCTTGATTTTAGAAATTCCAAGTCTCTGTGCGATCGGAGCGTAGATATCCATCGTCTCTCTCGCCTTCTCCTTCTGCTTGTGCGGTGGCCAGAACTGTGCCGTACGCATATTATGCAGACGGTCTGCCAGCTTCACGATGATCACACGGATATCCTTGGACATCGCAAGAAACATCTTCCTTAAGTTCTCTGCCTGAAGTTCCATCTTATCGACATCTTTTGAATAAGATAACTGTCCAAGCTTTGTGACCCCCTCCACAAGGAGTGCTACCTCCGCGCCGAATTCCCTCTCAATATCATCCCTCGTCATGATCGTATCTTCCACAGCATCATGCAAAATTCCTGCAACGATCGTCTCTTTATCCATCTCAAGCTCTGCCAGAATGATTCCTACCCAAAGTGGATGGATGATGTAAGGCTCTCCGGACTTCCTCTTCTGTCCTTCGTGAGCCTGCTTTGCAATCCGGTATGCCTTCTCGATCATAGAGATATCCGCCGATGGATGATACTCTCTTATCCTCTTGATTAATGACTGGTACAACAGTTCGGGATCTTGATAGTCTTCCGGCTCCTTAACTGCGTGGCCGTCCACCATTTTAAATTCTTTTGGTCTGATTTCCAGTGTTTCTGACATCTCGATCCCTCCTTCTCCTTTGCTTCAAACGATATTGTTTAGTATATCACTTTTTTTGCTTTGAAACAACATTTATATCATATCGAATCACCTGTAATTTTGTATCACGATCTGAAGTGTCTTCTGTCCACGGAATTCATTGACCGATGGATAATACGTCGCTGTGATTTTTCCCCCTGCTCTCCTGATTTTTTCCAGACATTCCTGTGCCTCTCCAAAATAAATCGCATCCATCACCGTTCCTCCCAAGTCTTTCACTTGCATCTTCAGCACATTCTGATTTTTTCCGAGGATCCGGCTATTTAGGACAAGCATATCTTTTTCTACAAAAACCGGTTTCGTATTTCCTTTTCCAAACGGTTCCAGAAGTTCCAGTTCCTCTACCAGTTCCTCTGTCACATATCGGAGTGGCATCTGCATGTCGATCGATACTTTCTCACAGAAATCTTCTTCTGTCAGCACTGTTTTCTCATTCAGTTGTCTGCGAAATACTTCGATATTCTCTTCCGGAAGCGATAATCCTGCTGCCATCTTATGTCCTCCAAACTTGGTAAACAAAGCTTTGCACTTACTCATCTCCTCGTACATATCATAATTCTCTATCGACCTGCCAGAGCCCTTTGCTCCCTGTTCTGCTTTTGTAAGAATAAATACCGGCTTGTGATACCGTTCTCTGATCCGTCCGGCAATGATTCCGGCCAGACTTTCATGGCAGTCCGGAAGAAAAATCACAAGCACTTTGTCTTCCTGAAGCGCTGTTGTCTCTACCATCTTCACCGCCTCCTCGACCCCTGCCTGTGTCATTTCTTTTCGGCTGTCATTCAATGCTTTTAGATCCCCCGCAAGCAGATCTGCCTCCCTCCGGCTAGAGGCTCGCAAAAGTTCCAATGCCCGTTTCGCCGTGTCAAGCCTTCCTCCCGCATTCAGGCATGGTCCGATGACAAAGCCAATATGATATGCAGACAAATGTGCGCGGTCAACGCCGGTGCATTCGATCAACGCATCCAGTCCATAGTTTTTTGTACACTTTAGCATCTCCAGTCCCTGCTTTACAAAAATGCGGTTTTCTCCGACAAGATCCATCACATCTCCTACCGTCGCAATCGCCACATTTTCCATCAGATAATCTACGTCTTCCACGTCCTGCCCCATCACATTGAAGAGTGTTTCTACCAGCTTATAAGCCACTGCCGCACCACATAGGGAAGAGAACGGATATTCACAGTCGATCCGCTTCGGATCAACGACCGCATCTGCCGGTGGAAGTTCATACACTTTTTCCCCATTTTTTTCTTCATATGGGATTTCATGATGGTCCGTGACAATGATCGTCATCCCCATCTTCTTCGCATAGGCAATCTCTTCTGCCGCCGCAATTCCATTGTCACAAGTGATGATTGTGTCGATCCCCGCCTCCAGCGCACGGTTGATCAATTCCTGATTCAGTCCATATCCATCTTTCATACGATCCGGGATGTCGCTGTCCACAACTCCACCAAGCTTTTCTATTCCTTCCAAAAGGATATATGTTGCATTCACCCCGTCAATATCATAATCCCCAATCACCCGGATCGGCTTTTTTTCCCGGATCTTCTCACTTAAAATTTCCACTGCACGGTCCATATCTTTCATCAGAATTCCATCGTGGAGTTCTGCGATCGTTCCGTTTAAATAAAGTCTGATCTCTTCCTCATCCGTGATCTCCCGGTTCCGGATCAGTCTTGCGAGAATGGGGCTGATGTGAAATTTCTGTGCAATTTCCTGAAACGGTGCACCCTTCCGCATAATAAACCATTTTTCCATCATATACCTCATCGAAAAACAGGGGCAGAAGAACCTCCTTGTTCTCCCGCCCCTGTCTTTTTCTATTTTTTCTTCTGAATCTTTGTCCTCATAATGTACCAAAGTGCACCTGTGATCGTAATTGAAGAGAAAGTTCCTCCTACGATTCCAACCATCAGTGGTGCCGCAAATTCTTTCACAGAGCTTACTCCGAGAATAAAGAGAATTACAACCATAACAAAAGTTGTAAAGTTCGTATAGATACTTCTTGTCAATGTCTCAGAAATACAGCGGTTGACAAGTGTCGCCAAATCTTCATTACGTTTTTGCACTTTCAATTCCTCACGGATACGGTCGAAGATAACGATCGTCGAGTTGATCGAATATCCGACCATTGTCAAAATGCATGCGATAAATGTATTTCCGACAGAAATTCTTGCCACTCCATAGAAAACTACAACAAACAGTACGTCATTTAACAATGCGATGACTGCACTTGTTGCAAAGCGCACATCTTTAAAGCGGAACCAAATATACAGAAGCATGCAGGCTGTCGCGATTAAAAGCGCAACAACTGCGTCGCTTCTCATCTCGGAACTTACGGTAGAGCTGATATTCTCAGAAGTGATCAGACTTTCGTCCACATCAAAATTGTCTACCATTGCTTTATTAAATGCTTCACGCTCCTCTAAGTCAAGACTTCTCGTTTTGATAATGACCGCATTGGAACCATCAACTTTTTGTGTCTGCACATTTGCATCTTTTGTAATCTTTTCAACAACCGGAACCACTTTGGAATCAATCTCTTTGATTGAGTAATCCTCATTGAATGTCACATTTGTGGAAGTACCGCCCATAAATTCCAGGCTGTACTTAAATGCCCCCTGCCCTTTTGCTGCATGGTATCCCATAATTCCAAGTCCGCCGAGGATGATCACTCCGGAGATAGCAAAGCAGACTGCTTTCTTTCCGAGGAAGTTACGAACTTTCGTTGTCTTCTTCGCTCCATAAAACTTCACATCACGGAAACCGATCGCATACAGCGAGAAGATAATGATTCTTGTAATGAACAGTGCTGTAAACATGGACACAACCACACCAAGTGCAAGTGTCTGCGCAAATCCCTTGACACTTCCTGTGCCTTTTAATCCAAGTACCAGTGCTGCGATCAATGTTGTGATATTTCCATCAATGATAGCAGACAATGCTTTCTGAAATCCGATGCGGAGCGCTGATTTCACAGCCCTTCCTGCTGCCAGTTCTTCTCTGACTCTCGCAAAAATAATGACATTTGCATCGACCGCCATACCGATAGACAGCACGATACCAGCGATACCCGGCAGAGTCAATGTAATATTAAATGCATTTAAAAGTACCAGTGTCAGTCCTGTGTAAATGATCAGAGCAATGCTGGATGCAAATCCCGGAAGCAGATATACAATACACATAAATACAAGCACGATCGCAAGTCCGATCGCTCCTGCAAGAAGACTTGTGCTGATTGCCTCTTCTCCAAGCTGTGCTCCGACTACATTAGAACGAAGTTCTTCCAGTTCCAGCTGAAGTCCTCCGATACGGATTGTTGATGCCAGATTTTCTGCCTCTTCATAGGAAGCCATTCCATCTATATAGGCCTGTCCGCCATCAATCTCAGACTGTACAACCGGATTGCTGATCGTCTTTCCATCATAGACGATCGCAATCTGTTTTCCAAGATTTTCCGCTGTCGCCTTGGCAAATTTATCTGTACCGTCCTTTGTGAGGATCAGTTCCACGATATACTCTTTGTTGTTCATCTCATCCTGCGTTGTCTTTGCAGAAGCTGTTTTCACATCCGTTCCTTCTAAGACAACGTTTCCTTCTGAATCCTGGAATACCAATGACCCCGGTTTTCCAAGCTCATCGAGGATCTTATTTGCATCTGTCACACCCGGAATCTCAATGTTGATCCGGTCGTCACCTTCCTGGTAAACTGTCGCCTCTGTGCTATACTGCTCCACACGCTTTTGAAGCTTGTAGATTGTATCACTCATCTGCTCTGAAGTAGGATTTTTATCCTTCGCCTGATAGGTAATACTCACACCACCGGCAAGGTCCAGCCCCAGTGTGATGTTCTTTGCAGAACCAATCTTTCCCTTTCCGAATCCGACGATTGTCGTAAATCCGAACAAAACGATCAGAAGTGTAGTCGCGATCAGGCTCCATACTCCTCTTGATTTTTTCATGTCCTGTTACCTTCTTTCCCTTACTCTGCCAATGCTGCCTTCATCATGATCGCGCATTCTACACGCTTTCTTTCCATCTCGCATCCGATGTCATATGTGTCATGGATCGATCCGTGGAACTTCTGAGAGTTCGCCATACAACCACCGCTGCAGTAGAACTTCGCAAAACAATTCTTACATTTTTCTTTGGAGTATACACTACATCCTCGGAATTCCTCTGCGATCTCCGGCTTCACAATTCCGTCATCTACATTTCCCATCAGGAACTCTTCTTCTCCTACGAACTGATGACAAGGGTAAAGATCTCCCCAAGGCGTCACTGCAAGATACTCTGTGCCCGAACCACATCCGGACAATCTCTTTGCAACGCACGGACCACCGTCGAGATCGATCATGAAGTGGAAGAAATTCACTCCTTTTCCTTCCTTCTCTCTCTCTACAAGTGCTTTTGCAAGTGCATCGTACTCTTCAAAGATCTTTGGAAGATCCTCTTTTTTAATAGAATAGAAATCTGAATCTTCCCCTACGACCGGTTCAATAGAGATCTGTTTGAAACCAAGATCTGCAAAATGTAGCACATCTTTGGAAAAATCAAGGTTATCTCTTGTAAATGTCCCACGCACATAGTATTTCTCTTGATTTCTGCTATCTGCAAGCTTCTGGAATTTCGGCACGATCAGATCATAACTTCCCTTTCCATTGCGGAACGGACGCATCTTATCGTTGACTTCCTTTCTTCCATCAAGACTTAAGACAACATTGTCCATCTCTTTGTTGACAAATTCCTGTACCTCATCATTTAAAAGTACACCGTTTGTTGTGATCGTAAAACGGAAATTTTTGTTATGTATCTTTTCCTGCTCACGTCCGTATGCCACCAGGTCTTTGACAACCTGCCAGTTCATCAAAGGCTCTCCTCCAAAGAAGTCTACTTCCAGATTTCTTCTGTTTCCAGAGTTTGCGATCAGGAAATCCAGCGCTTTCTTTCCAACTTCATAGGACATCAGCGCTCTTCTTCCATGATATTCTCCTTCTTCTGCAAAACAATATTTGCAGGCAAGATTACAGTCATGTGCGATGTGCATACAGAGCGCCTTTACCACTGTCTTTCTCTGCTTCACTTCCCCGATATACTGTTCATAAATATCTTTTGTAAACAACTGACCTGCTTCTGTCAGTTCCACGATATCTCCATAGGCATCTTTCAGATCACTCTCTGCATATTTTGCTGAAAGCTTCTCCAAAAGCCCTGCTGCTGTTTCTTCTTTTTTTAACTCTTCCACAGGATTTTCTGCCTGATCTATTCCCATTGTATCCAGCGCTTGAATGACATCATAGCAAAGTTCATCCACAACATGAACGGAACCGCTGTTGACATCCAGCACGATGTGATACCCATTATTTACATACTGATGAATCACTTGTGTTCTGCTCCTTTCTTCTTAACGCAAAGACAAAGCAGCGACCGAAGCCGCTGCCTGATCTCAATCTGTGCGATGTTAGCTTATTTCTTTTGTTCGCAAGTTTGATTTCCAACTGTGCAAGATGTCTTACATGCTGACTGACAAGATGTCTGGCATTCTCCACATCCGCCTTTTTTCATTGTATTGTTTAATGTCTGAGTATTTAATGTTTTAATGTGCTTCATCTTACATTCCTCCTTAAATTAGCATTAACTCAGCTTATTATATCACATGCATGTAAGATTTAAAAGACTTTCTTTTAAGAAATCATTCCACCCGCCATTCCACCTGCCGCACAGAGCAGGAACGACGTCAAAATATTCGTCCCATTTCCTTGTAAGGTACGATAAATCCCAAAGGAAATCAAAAGCAATAACCCGAAATATAAAATTCCGACCGCAAGTCCCCACAAAAATTTTCTCATTTTGGAAAGCTTCCCGATCACAAATCCGCCCACAAATGTGGACAGTACATAGATCGCTGTAATCCCCGCCGTCACCTTTTCCTCACTGAACTCCATCTTGTATACAAGCAGCGTCAGCAGCAAAAGAAGTAAACCGGTCACAACGTAAGCTGCCATCAGCGCCTTTAACACCCATGTGACTTTCATTTCCTGTCTGATTGTCTTCTCCATTGTCGTCCCTCCCAGATTTCAAGCGTATTTGCACCAAATAATAAGTACACTCTAATCTATGCCCGTCCATAACGTTTTATGACCATCTTAAAATTCCATCTGTTTCCCGAGAAAAGCTGCCGCTACAAGTGCAAGCTTTTCTGCTCCATCTTCCGTCCTCTTTGTTTCCTCTTTCATCAAAAGTACAACCGCACCGATCACATCTCCCTCTGCCACAATCGGGCTGATGATTTCCTCCGTAAAGACTGTACTCTGCCCTTCTGTCAATAAAACAAATCCTTTCTCCCCTCTGGCTGCACACCTCTCCTTTCTGCCACTTAGACAGGTCTGAAATGCCTCGCTGATTCTTTTCCCCGCAAATTCTTTTTTTCCATTTCCCGCCGCTGCGACTACCGTCTCATGATCGGTGATGCAGACAGTACATTTTGCTACCTGGGCAAGACTTTCCGCATACTGTATGGCAAGCGGTGTCATTTCTCCGACTGGAGAATACTTCTTTAAAATGACACCTCCCTCTCGATCGGTAAAGATTTCAAGTGGATCTCCTTCATGAATCCTGAGTGTCCGTCGGATTTCCTTTGGAATTACAACCCTCCCGAGATCATCAATTCTTCTTACGACTCCTGTTGCTTTCATATAAAAAATTCCTCCATTTTACTTTGTTTTCCATTTCTGGAAATAGTATCTGTAAAATGAAGGAATTTATGACATTTTTATTTTTAATTCTATCCGATTGATTAGTTGACCGCTGTTATCTTCACTTTCTTCATCGCTTTGGAGACTGCCGGAATCGATAAAACGAGAACTGTAAGCGCTGCCTCTGCAAAAATATAACATCCGTTATATACAAGCGAATATGGAAGCGCCGCCCAACCGTCCCATGCATATTCTCCAAAAAAGAGCCATCCAGAAATTACCGCAAATACATATCTTGCAAGAACGCCAAACAAGTATCCTTTTACAAGACCATGTTTGGATTTGCTGAAACATCCTGAAAGTCCGAGTGCCCCGAATGCGAGCGGATAATCTACAAGCACTTGAAGTGGGAAATAAATATATGGTTCAATCAGAAGCTGAAGTACCCCGTAGGCCGCCCCAGTCAGCATCCCCGTCGCCGGTCCATATAAATAGCCAACAAAACAGATAAACAACATGCTGAATAATGTTACCGATCCACCAAATGGAAAAGAATAAATCTTTAACATCGATGTCACCATCGCAAGTGCAACTGCCATCGCACATACGACAAGCTGTTTTGTTCCAATTTTCTTTTTTTCTTTCTTCTCCCGTTTTGCAAACAGCGCAGCTACAACGATCAATGCCACAAGAATCACAGCAACTGCCACATAACCTGCCGTTGTCAGACTGTATGCCCCATCTGCTTTTGTTACAAAAAATGACATAAAAAAACCTCCTTTATTATTTTTTTACAGGAGGAACCATTCTGGTACTGCTTCCTTCCGCCGGTACTAACCGGTTCAAGTAGTGAGGGTCATCACGCAATGTGATTTCTCAGCCCTGGGCTCCCCTAGCAAAATGCTATATGAAATTTGTCATTTCATATAGCATTGTACCATACTTTCTTTTTTTGTCAAATTTTCTTTACGATCAGCTTTACACCCTCGACCCTGAGTACCTCTCCGAAATCGCCCGGTTCCAGAATGTCTCCATCTGCTTCCGCTCTGACCGTCCATTCCTGTCCGTTGACGACTGCTTTCCCTGTCTGACTCAAATTATCTACCTGCTCTGTCATCTTAATTTTCTGCCCGATCAGACTCTCATAGTTTGTCTTTACTGATTTTGCATTCAAATATTTCTGCGCCCAAGGTCTCGTAAAATATAACAGTATAAAAGTCACGATCAGAAAAGCTGCAATCTGCCATACGATTCCAAGTCCGAGAAGTTCTACCGCCAGTGCCGCCAGTGCACCTCCTGCAAGCCAGATGGAAGTCAGTCCTACTGTGGCGATCTCAACGATCAGAAAAATCACGATCAACGCCAACCATACAATGCTCATCATATACCTCCGCCCTTTCTCCTTTTTGTTACCTCTATACTATATCAGCCGTTGCAATTAAACAATCTTTTTTTACATCTTTTTCAGAACTTTTTAGCACATTCTCTCATCGCCTTTTGGGGAGATCTTCCGTTTTCCCGAACTAGTTCAGAAAAGACAGTACGATGTCATTTACAAGCTTTCCATCTGCCTTTCCTTTTACTTTCGGCATCAGTTCTTTCATAATCTTTCCTTTGTCTTTTGCTGTCGGTGTCTCCAGCGCCAGAGAAGCAAGCACCTCTTTGATCACTTCGCGGATTTCTTCTTCTGACATCATCTTTGGTGCAAACTGTTCCAACACTGCAATTCTCTTCTGGCATTCTTCCACAATGTCACTTCGGTCTGCCGGTGCAAGTTCCAACGTCTCTTTTGTCTGCTTGATCTCTTTTAGGATAACCTGTGTCTCTTCTTCCGGTGTCAGATCTCCTTTTTTGTCAATCACCTTATTCTTCAGCGCAGATAAAAGCAGTGATAAGGACTCCTTCGTCTCCTTGTCCCCTGCCTTCATCGCACTTACCATCGCACTTCTTACTTCTTCAATCTTACTCATCAAATCTCCTCCATTCTTCTATTTTCGATTATTTCTGGTCACTTTTATCTGTGTCAGATCCTTCTGCATATGGAATCTCTTCCTGCTGTTTCATCTTAATCCCTTTTTTCTCGAAACTAATCTTATCCCATACCTTTTCATTGACTTCAATCTTTACATCTTTTTTCCACTCTTCGCACAGATCTTTGTACTGTTTTTCCTTTCGCTCTTCTGCGATAGATTCTTTTTCTGCATCGGTCGCTTCCCGGTCAAGAAGGCTTGTCACTTTCAACACATAGTAGCCACTGTCCGTCTCGATCACCTCTGAGACTTCCCCTTCGCCAAGTTTATTCGCCTTCGTCATCAATCCCTCATCCGGAGTTGTCGTCTCTTCGTCAAAAGTCATTGTCTTTACTTCCAGTTCCTTCTCCTTTGCAGTCTTTGCAAAGTCAGCCCCTTCCTTAACTGCTTTCTGGAATGCTTCTGCCTTTTTCTTTGCCTCTGCCTTTTCTTCCTCGGTCATCTGCTCTGTGCTTCCGTCTTCTTTTGTCTTTGTCAGAGAAAGGTTGACATACTGCATACTCTTTTGTGCCGCCTCTTCATCAGACACTTCTGTATCCACATCTGCGACCATCGCCTTCTGCATTTTCTCTTGAATCGTCACAAGTGTCAGCATCCGCTCTACATTTTCTGTTGTTCCGGAAACAGCTTCCTTTTCTTCCAGTCCGTTTGCCTCATCAAACGCTTTTGCTGCCTCACTGATCTTCTTCTTTTCCTCCTCGGTGATCTCGACTTTGTAATCGCCCATATGGTCTTCGAGTACATACATATTTTCCAGTGTCTCTAAGATCTGATTTTTCACCGTCTCCTCATAGGATTTCCCTTTGGAAATCTCTGTAGACCACATGTCCTCTCCCATCACTCCTGAGTAGTATGTTTCATATTCTGCCTGCTGATAGCGCGCAAAAAAATTGGCAACACCTACAGTCACTTTTTCTCCACCTATCGTAACTACCACATCGCTGTCTTTGACAGACCCGCAGCCGGCAGCGGAAACTGCCAGTGCTGCTGTCACAGCAAGCGCTGCCGCTTTTTTTCCTGTCCTTCTCATAATTGCCCTCCTTCGTGTTTCTAACTCTCTCATTATACTCTCTGACTATGATTCTAGCAATGTTTTCATATCAATTAACACTTTTTTCACAACTTCAATTGGATCTTCCTCTTTGCCTTTTCGGTTTCTGTTCTTCTTATGATAGAGGAAATATGGAGGCGTATCCATTTTGAAATGCAACTCTTCTTTGTACAGTTCCAAAAGCTTCGGAATTTTTTCTGTCCGAATTCTGGCATGCTCAAACATGGTAAATTGATACTCTTCTCCCTTTTGTTCTACTGCCGTAATATACAGTCGGTGTGCCATCGCTTTCAGGTTCGCAATCGCCAGAAGCTTTTGAACTTTTCTTGGAATATCTCCAAAGCGATCGATCAGTTCCTCGATCATATCATCCATCTCTTCCTCTGTCTCAATCCCTGCGATCCGCTTATAGATATCCAGCTTCTGATATTCATTCGGAATATACGATGCAGGAATATATGCATCCACATTTAGGTCAACCGTTGTCGTATATGGTTCTTCCTCTACTTCGCCCTTCAGATGCTTCACTGCCTCATTTAACATTTTACAGTACAGATCGTATCCAACTGCTTCCATATGTCCATGTTGCTCTGCCCCAAGAAGATTTCCCGCTCCTCGTATTTCCAAATCTCTCATGGCAATCTTAAATCCAGAACCGAGGTCTGTAAATTCACGGATCGCAGACAACCTTTTTTCTGCCACTTCTTTTAACAGCTTATCCCTCTTATAAAGTAAAAAAGCATATGCCATCCGGTTTGACCGCCCGACACGCCCGCGAAGCTGGTACAGCTGAGAAAGTCCAAGCCGGTCCGCATCGTGTATGATCATCGTATTTGCGTTGGAAATATCAAGCCCGGTCTCAATGATCGTCGTCGAGATCAATACATCGATCTCTCCGTTGATAAAATCATACATGATCCGCTCCAGCTGATGTTCCCTCATCTGTCCATGTGCAAATGCCACATTTGCCTCAGGCACAAGTTTCTGAATCCGGTCTGCGACTTCATCGATGTCCTGTACCCGGTTGTACACATAATATACCTGTCCATCTCTTGCGAGTTCCCGCTCGATCGCCTCACGTACCATCTCGTCATTGTACTCCATGACATATGTCTGGATCGGCATTCTGTCCATCGGAGGCTCTTCTAACACGCTCATATCTCGGATTCCGATCAGACTCATGTGAAGCGTTCTCGGAATCGGAGTTGCTGTCAGTGTCAGCACGTCTACATTTTCTTTCATCTGCTTGATTTTCTCTTTGTGCTGTACCCCAAACCGCTGCTCCTCATCGATGATCAACAGGCCAAGATCCTTAAATTTCAGATCATCTGAAAGTACGCGGTGCGTCCCGATCACAATATCTACAAGACCTTTCCTCACATCATCGATTGTCTTTCTTTGCTGTGCCGGAGTCCGAAATCTGCACAGCAGGTCTACTCTCACCGGAAAATCCTTCATCCGCTGTACAAACGTATTATAATGCTGCTGAGCAAGCACCGTTGTCGGAACGAGGTACACCACCTGCTTACTTTCCTGCACTGCCTTAAATGCGGCGCGGACTGCCACTTCTGTCTTCCCGTATCCGACATCCCCGCAGATTAAGCGGTCCATGATCTTCTTGCTTTCCATATCTTTTTTAGTTGCCTCGATCGCATTTAACTGATCATCGGTCTCCTCAAACGGAAACATTTCCTCAAACTCACGCTGCCAAATGGTATCTTCTCCGTAGACATATCCTTCTTCCTTCTGTCTTGCCGCGTACAATTCCACAAGTTCCTTTGCGATTTCTTTGACTGCCCCACGGACTCTCGTCTTCGTCTTCGCCCATTCCTGTCCCCCGAGCTTATTCAGCTTAGGTCTTTTTGCATCGGCACTTGCATATTTCTGGATCAGTTCCAGCTGTGTCGCAAGAATGTAAAGATTCCCTCCATCTGCATAAGAGATCTTCATATAATCTTTTGCAACTTTATCGACTTCAATCTTCTCAATTCCCTGATAGATTCCAAGTCCGTGATTCTCATGAACGACATAATCTCCGACCTTCAGATCCGAGAAGCTCTGGATTTTCTGTCCTTCATAAGTTTTCCGTTTCTTTTTCTTCTTTTTCTTCCCAAAAATATCTGTCTCCGAGATTACAATAAACTTTAACAGTGGATACTCGTATCCCTCATCTACATGCCCATAGGCGACCATGATTTCTCCCGGCTTCACTTCCCGATCCATCTCTTCACTGTAAAAGCTGCTCAAACTATAATCTCTCAAATCTTCTGCCAGACGCTTTGCTCTCGTCCTGGATCCAGATAAAAGGATCACTCTGTAACCGCTCCGTTTCAGCCGCGCCAGATCCCTCGTAAGTGTCTCAAAACTATTATTGTACGGATTCACTCCCTTTACCTGAAGGTGAATACTTTTCTTTACATGAAACAGATTTCTTTTGCCTTCCAGAATCGACAGCCCGATCCCCGGATACTGATTCATCTTCGATGCAATCTCCTTCGGTGCAAACAGCTTCGCTTCTTCGTCTGACACTTCACACCCGGTCTCCACACGCTTCTTCATACTCTCGATAAATTCTGCTTCGACTGCTTCCCCCTGCTCTATCAGCCGTGCCGGCTCTTCCAAAAATAAAAGCGTATCTTCTCGCGGAAAGTAGTCTAGAAATGAAACGCGCTTTGTCTTCTCATCCATGAACTCGGACGCCGGATAGATTGTAATCTCTTCCAGATTTTCAATCGATCTCTGACTCTCCACGTCAAATGTGCGGATCGAATCAATTTCATCATCCCAAAGTTCTATGCGGACCGGAACCTCCTCAGTGAGCGGGTATACATCTAAGATTCCCCCACGCACCGCAAACTGTCCCGGCCCTTCAATCTGCACTTCCCTTTCATATCCAAGAAGCGTCAGATCTTTCTGAACTTTCTCAAAATCAATAATATCTCCTACCTTCAGAGAAAAAACTCTCTCCCGGATCGTCTCAATCGGCAAAAGAGAATCCATAAACGCATCAAATGTCGTGATGACTGTACACCCTTCCCCAAGGAGAAGTGCCTGAATTGTTTCCATCCTGCTGCTGACAAGCTGTTTTCCTCGCAAATCTGCATGATAAAACAGCAAATCTTTTGCGGGATATAAATATACAGTTTCTTTTAAGAAACGATACTCCTCATACATCTGCTTTGCTTTTGATTCTCCGGAAGTTACAATCAACTTATACTTGCAGTCGCTGCCAAGTGCACAGGTCAGATGTGTCTTCTGTGAACCGACGCATCCTGTAATCTGAATCAATCCTGCTTCTTTTTTCTTTTCGTTCTGAATCTCTTCAATCTCTGCCAGTTCCCTCAAAGGCTCCAAAAGAGCTTCCATACACACCTACTCCTTTCATTTTTATACCGTCGTCTGCTTTTTGTTATACTGGTTCATCGCAGCATCAATTTCTCCTGCAAGAATCAGACGGACAGCCTCTGTCGCACGATCATACCCTTCTTCCATCTGCGCTCTCTCTGCCTTGGAAAAGTGTCCCAGCACATAATCTGCCAGATCGTAATTCTTTGGCTTCTCCCCAACTCCTACTTTGATTCTCGGAAATACCTGTGTGCCGAGATGTGCGATAATATTCTTAATTCCGTTGTGTCCTCCCGCACTTCCTTTCTTCCGAATTCGAAGTTGTCCGACATCCAGACTGATGTCATCGTAAATCACAAGAACTTCCTCTTCTGCATCCACTTTGTAATAGTCTACAAGTTCCCTCACACTCTCTCCACTCAGATTCATATAGGTCTGCGGTTTTACGAGGAGCACTTTCTGACCATCGATCATACCTTTCCCGATATATGCCTTGTGTTTCTTTGTATCCACAGCTATATTATATTTCTCTCCCAGTCGGTCTATCACATCAAATCCGACATTATGTCTTGTTCCTTCGTACTGTGCTGTCGGATTTCCTAATCCAATAATAATATACATACATTGTCACCTCCGTTCCCATTTTACAGGATACGCCCCTGTTTGTCACGCATATTTCCTTCTGCCGTATCATAAAGTATATTAAAACAATTATTTCATAGTTCTTTTTCAAGCATACATTCACAGGAGGCATATATGAGTTCGAAAACAAAAATCGTCGTCCTTCACATGAAGGAAATCATCTACACTACTATTTTCATTGTACTTGGCATCCTGCTTCTACTCCTTCTCTTTTTTATGTTTCTTCCTGAAAAGAAAGAGGGGAGTCCTGGAGCTAAGCAATATCAACCCGGCATATACACTTCCACACTGACACTGAACAACACCGATCTGGAAGTGGAAGTCGCCGTCGACGCCTCCCACATCAATTCTATCCGTTTCTCAAATCTAGATGACACGGTAACTACTATGTTTCCTTTGATCCAACCGGCAATCGAAGATATTGCAGAGCAAGTATACGACACACAGTCTCTTGAAAATATTTCTCTGCCGCAAGAGAATCCCTATACTTCCCAAGTCATCTTAGATACCATCGAAGAAGCACTCAAAAAAGCCACAGTCAAATGACTGCGGCTTTTATAATGTTCTGCTCTCTTAGTTGGTCTTGTACGATCTTATCAATCAACAAAGCAGTTATTTTTCCATATAAACAGGCCAATATGCTACCCTTCTACGACAAGATATTGTCCGCCCGGCAATGCAAACACTTCAGAAGCCTCCTCAAGCTCTTCATCTGACATTCCATCAACGTCTGCACCATTCTCTTCAAAATACTCTCTTACTTCCTGCAAAGAGTCTACGATTACTGCCATACAGTCCTCTAAAAACGCTTCTGCTTCCTCCAGTGTCTCTGCCACCGGCTCATCAAATAATTGTGACTGGTTCTTTAAAAACACCTTTAAACAATCCTCATCATATTCGTACATCGCATATATCCTCCTTCATTTCCTCTTTTTGTATTTCTATGCATGTTTTTCTTATGATATGAGTTCCAATATTTCCAGCGGATCATCCACCGTCTCCACGGCTCCTGCTTCTAGCAATTCTTCCTTAGAACGAAATCCCCATGTAACTCCGATCGTCCGCATTCCCGCTGCACTTCCGGTTCTGATATCTACCTCGGAATCTCCGATATAGACACATTCTTCTATCTTCCTTCCAAGCTTTCTGGCAATCTCAAATACCATCGTCGGATCCGGTTTCTTCGGATACCCTTCACACTGCCCCTGCACGTAGGAAAATAACTCTTTTCCAAATACGTCCCGCACTACCTGAACCGTCTGGGCATGCGGTTTATTCGATAAAACCGCCCTCTCAATCTGATGTTCCGTTAATCCTTCCAGAAGCTCTCGGATCTTCGCATATGGTTCTACATGATACATACAGTTCTCATGAAATATCCTTCCATAAATCTCCATCGCCTCTTCTATTCTTGAAAGATCTCTTGCCCCAGAAGCCATCAATGCTTTCTCCATCAGCACTCTTGCTCCATTTCCTACAAACTGCCTGCACTGATCTGTTGTAATCTCTGGCAGTCCCATCTCACACAACGTCAGATTCACGGATCTTACAAGGGAATCCAGCGTATTTGTCAATGTTCCATCTAAGTCAAATATGCACGCTTTATACATTGTCTCTCTCCTTTATATCCATATAATAGTATGAATAGGCTGAAATTTCAACAAGAAATTTTCTTCTTCTTCGGACTCACTTGCTGTACAAAGCAAAGTACATACTGCTACAAGCACTAGAATCAGCAGTGTTTTCATTGTTTTTCGTCTCTGCTCCACCGTCTTCCCCTCTTCTTTTTTCTTTTTTCTTCCGGCATTTCACAGAATAACACTACCTATCTTTTGCCCTATCCTAGATGGATTTCGCAATGCTTCTTTTACCCCGCCAAATACTGCCGCATTGTCTTTAGTGCGTTTTTCTCCAGACGACTTACCTGCGCCTGTGAGATCTTTACCTGACTCGCCACTTCCATCTGTGTCTTTCCTTCAAAAAAACGAAGCTGGATAATAAAACGCTCCCTTTCATTCAAACGTTCCATCGCCGCTTCCAGAGAAAGACCTTCCACCCAATATTCCTCCCGGTTCTTCTTGTCACTAATCTGATCCATCACATACAGCGCATCTCCACTGTCATTATACACCGGCTCATTCAGACTCATCGGTGCCTGGATGGCATCCAGTGCAAAGATAATATCTTCTTTCGCAATTCCAATCTCCTCTGCAATCTCTTCTACTGTCGGTTCTTTTAAATGTCTTTTCATATAGCCTTCTTTCGCATAGATTGCCTTATACGCAGTATCCCTTAAAGAACGGCTCACACGGATGGAATTATTGTCTCTTAGATATCTCCTGATTTCTCCTATGATCATCGGAACCGCATAGGTTGAAAATTTCACTTGAAGATCTGTATTGAAATTATCAATCGCCTTCATCAACCCGACACAACCGATCTGAAAAAGATCATCGACATTTTCATTGCTGCTTGCAAACCGCTTGATCACGCTCAGGACCAACCTTAAATTTCCCTTGATATACCGCTCTCTCGCCGCTTCATCCCCTTCTTTGATCTTCACAAACAAAGCTTCCTTCTCCTCATTGCTTAGGAGAGGAAGCTTCGCTGTATTGACTCCACATATTTCAACTTTACTTAATGCCATGACTGCCTTCCTCCTAGAACATTTTCTAGTCAGAGGATTCTCACAATCTCCGGCAGTTATACCACTTTCCTTCTACTATTTTTCATTCCGGTTACTTTCTTCTCTAATCACGATCCCATTTTTCTGCAAGATTCTGAATCTGTGATTCGAATTTTGCCAGATCTTTGTTGGACAGTCCTTCGTTTTTGAAAATAACTTCCATGAGATGTTTTCCTGCAGAAACCACTCTCTGGAATGCAGTCGCAGCACGTGCCGCCATCGGTTTTTCCTTTGCCTTTTTCGGAACTCTCGCGCCAGCTGTGAGCACTTCATTTGTCACCAGATCCACGCATCCTCCGGAATATGGTGCAAATGCCCGGCATCCAAATTGTTCTTCAATCGTCTTTGCGAATTCATCTGTTACCGTATCCTCCCCATGCACAACAAATACATGGGAAAGCTTCGTCTCAAATCCACCAAGCCAGCTAAGTAAGCCTTTCATATCCGCATGTCCGCTGATACCTTTCAACGTCTCAATCTTTGCACATACCTCTATTGTCTCACCAAACAGCTTGACAGACGGTACTCCTTCGATTAGCTTTCTTCCAAGCGTTCCCACCGCCTGATAACCGACAAACAGAATCGTACATTCTTTTCTCCACAGATTGTGTTTTAAATGATGGCGGATTCTTCCGGCTTCACACATACCCGACGCTGAAATAATCACCTTCGGCTTACTATCATAATTGATCAGCCTCGAATCATCGCTCGTCGTGGAAAGCTTCAAACCCGGAAATACGAGAGGATTGATTCCTTGTTGTACAAGTTTCAGTGCATCTTCATCAAAGCATCCTTTTGTATTCTTCTGAAAAACGTTCGTCGCTTCGATTGCAAGCGGGCTGTCCACATACACTTCAAAATCAGGAAAATCTGACAAAAGCTTCTTCTCTTTAATCTCACGAATAAAATAAAGTAATTCCTGTGTACGTCCGACCGCGAAAGATGGAATCACCACATTTCCGCCTTTTGCAAAAGTTTCCCTAAGTATTCTCGTAAATTCACCTACATAGTCTGGAATCTCATCTCCGTGAAGCCTGTTGCCATAGGTAGATTCAATTACTACATAATCCGCTTCACGCACAGTCTTTGGATCTTTGATGATCGGCTGATTGATATTTCCGACATCCCCCGAAAATACAATCTTCTTCTCCACATTGTCTTCACACATCCAAATTTCGATACTCGCAGAGCCGAGCAAATGTCCCACATCTGTAAACCGTACCCATACGCCCTCGCAAAGCTCAATTTTCTGATCGTAATCGCACGGTACAAAATATTGCAGTGCATTGACAGCATCTTCCATCGTGTACAATGGCTCATAAAGTTCTGCACCAGATCTTCTCGCCTTTCTATTTCTCCACTCAGCCTCAAACTCCTGAATATGGGCACTGTCACGGAGCATGATCTGACAGAGGTCTGCTGTCGCAAAAGTCGTTACGATCTGCCCTTGAAATCCTCGCTTGGCAAGCAGAGGAATCAGACCGGAATGATCAATGTGTGCATGCGTCAAAAGTACATAGTCAATCTCCCCGACGGCAACCGGAATCTCTTGATTCTCATAGAGATCTGGTCCCTGCTCCATACCACAGTCGATCAGAATGTGTTTTCCATTGACTTCCAGAAGATGGCAGCTTCCGGTCACTTCATGTGCTGCACCGATAAATGTAAGTTTCATATGCAAGTCTCCTTTCTGATTGCGGCAGTTCCCCGCTATATATTCTTTGTCTAATATGCAGGAACACCTCGCAACTACTGTCATAAAATTTACTATATTATAACACATTTTCAATCGAAATGGCATATATTTCAGTCTTTATTCTTTTATTTATACTTTTTTTATTTTTCTTTTAAGATTCGTAGCGTACAATCTCCTTTTTTAATCTCTGCATAATCTTCTTCTCCAAACGTGAAATATAAGATTGAGAAATTCCCAAAAGATCCGCTACCTCTTTCTGTGTCTTTTCTTCCCCTTCAGAACGATTGATCCCAAAACGCATCTCTACGATCGTCTTCTCCCTCGGAGACAATTTTTCAATCGCTTTGCGCAGCATTTTCTGTTCTGCCTCCGTCTCTAGATCTCGGTAGATTGTATCTTCTTCCGTTCCAAGGATATCTGACAGCAATAGCTCATTTCCATCCCAATCCACATTCAGTGGCTCATCGATCGACACTTCCAACTTTGTTTTATTATTTCTTCTCAGATACATCAAAATTTCATTTTCAATACATCTGGACGCATAAGTTGCAAGCTTGATCTTCTTTGTGGGATTAAAGGTATTGATGGCTTTGATCAGACCAATCGTGCCAATTGAGATCAGATCTTCCACCCCAATTCCCGTATTATCAAATTTCTTGGCAATATAAACAACAAGTCTGAGATTGTGTTCAATCAACACCTTTTTTGCTTTTTCATTATATTCTGTTGCCAGTTCCTTGATGACTGCGCTCTCCTCTTCCATCTCCAATGGCGCCGGGAGCACCTCTGACCCTCCTATGTAATGGATTTCTCTCCTTGTCCCTATCACGATCTTACGAAACTGTGACAAAAACTTCATCCGAAACTGCTTTGGCAGCATTGCATTTGTTACCATTTTATACTCCTCCTAATATTGCTGGATTCAGAATCATCTGATATTCCCCATTTGTAAAACTATCTTCCTCACAAATTCCAATGAGCGGCTTTTCCACCCAACACTCCTTCCCGGTATGAATGCACATTTTTTCTGCTCTGATTACCGGAAGTACCCCTTTCTCTGTTCCAACTGAACAATACGGGATATAGCGCAGTGTCTGAAGTTCCTTTTCTTTTAGAATTTCCCCTGCCTGTCTCTTTCCTAAAATGCAGACCGGCTTCCCCGTAACCGGATCGCACAGACTGTTTCCGGTATCTAAAAGCGCGTGTATCGTGCAGCTCTCCCCGGAAGTATACACCGTAACTGTATATTGATACTTGTTCATGCGCTGCAGATACAAAAGAAATTTCCAGATTCCAATCACCAGATAATAACTTCCGACTGCTGCGCCAAAAAAAAGACTTCCCGCGCGCACATACGGCTGCAGCCATGTAAATACTCCCCCAAGCAGAAATGCACTGGCATATAATGCCACAAATGCCTTTAGAAATTCTCTGAGTGTTCGGATTTTCAACCCGATCCAGATCATAGCTGCATTCACAGATAAATGAAACAAAAGAAAGCGAATCAGTGTACTCCTTACCGGGAGAAGCATGCAAATACAGACCGCTGCCGCTCCAAAAATACTCCCCACGCAAATATTTCCATGTGTGGCAGTACATTTCAATACTCTGCGCACAATCAGAAGCAGCAGGTAGTCCATCATAAAATTTATGAGAAACAACACATCTATGTACACTTCGTAATACATTTCCCACCTCTTTTCCGCTCCGCTTTCCTTATATCTTTTCATTTCCGTACTTATTATTATATCTGCATGCTTCTGCAGAATTTGTCAAATATTTGTTTCTTATTCTGGGATTTTTTCGACAAAAAAGAACTATAACAACTGGATCTCGTCCCATTGCTATAGTTCTCTTCGGTGAGCTTCTATTATAAAAGATAAGTGTTTGCTATTTTATCGTTCTATTTCTTAAAAAAATCCGGAATCTTGATGGATTTCTCTCTGACTGTACTTGTCGGAACTCTCGGTGTCACCGGTGTTGTCCCTGTATAAGTTCTCTGGCCAGCTGATGTATTGGTGTTATTTCCAATTACGCTGAATTCTGGTCTTGCCTGTCTTACAGAAGATGCTGTTCCTGCTGCTGAAGCTGCTGTGTGACTAGTATTTGGAAGCACACTGCCTGTCTTCTGTCCATCCAGTCTGGATTTGAGTCTGGATGACGGTCCTTCCACGTTATGAAGTCCGGTAGCAATAACTGTGATCACTGCCTCGTCTGACTTTGAATCGTCATACATTGCACCGAAGATGATATTTGCATCTTCCCCTGCAAGTTCTTGTACGTATTCTGCTGCATCACTGGCATCCATCAGTGTGATATCTCCTGAGATATTGATAATAACGTGAGAAGCACCTGCAATAGTTGTCTCAAGAAGCGGACTTGCCACTGCCTGTTTCACAGCTTCTAATGCCTTGTCATCTCCCTTGCCCTGACCAATTCCGATGTGTGCAATTCCCTTGTCAATCATAACTGTCTGCACATCTGCAAAGTCAAGGTTGATCAGAGACGGTACATTGATCAGGTCTGTGATTCCCTGGATACCTTGCTGAAGAACTTCGTCTGCCTTCTTCAGTGCTTCCGGCATTGTTGTTCTGCGGTCTACTACTTCCAGTAATTTATCATTCGGAATAACGATTAACGTATCTACGCTCTCTTTTAACTTCTCAATTCCTGCAAGCGCATTGTTCATTCTTGTCTTGGATTCAAAACGGAATGGCTTTGTAACTACACCGACTGTCAGTGCACCCATATCCTTTGCGATACGTGCTACAACCGGAGTCGCACCTGTTCCGGTTCCGCCTCCCATACCACAAGTAACGAATACCATATCTGCACCTTTGATTGCTGCTGCGATTTCTTCTGAGCTTTCCTCTGCTGCCTTCTCACCAATCTCAGGTTTAGCACCTGCTCCAAGTCCTTTCGTAAGCTTCTCACCGATCTGCATCAATGTAGGAGCTTTCGATAATTGTAATGCCTGCTTATCTGTATTAATAGCAATAAATTCCACACCGGCGATCTGTTCATCGATCATTCGGTTCACTGCATTATTTCCGCCGCCACCGACACCAATGACGATAATTTTTGCTGCTGCTTCAGATTCATTTGTTTTAATTTCTAACAAGAGTTTTTCCTCCTTTATCGATCTACTTCTTATACATCCCTCTGGTTCTATATAGATTCTGCCATATAGATATATAATATAGTTTTTCTTCTAATTAATCAATAGCCTTTTTTAGATTTTCCGATTTTTTTGTCGTGGCACTCTCCGTTCAAAGCAGATGCAGTATCATTTTCTAATACCCCATTCCGCTTCCGTCATCATAAGTGCCTGTCCCATCATAATTTTCACTTCCGTCATCGTATGTGCCGCTTCCATCCTCATAACTTCCGGTTTCGTCATCATAGATTTCCGTTCCATCGCCATAAGTCACACTCTCATCATACTGTGGTTCTGCTTCCCAGTCTTCATTATAACTGTCAGCATCTGTCTGTTCACCGCTGTCTGTCGCTCCGGTTTCATCAAGTATCTGATCTTCCCCTTCTGTCACAGTTCCATCTTCTGCCTCCACTGTCGGCCGGAAGCTGATCAGCGTTGACTGCATTGTAAAGTTTTCCAAATGAACAGTTCCGCTTTTTCCCTGAAGTTTTTCTAAAATTGGAGTAATCTGAGCAACTCTGTCATCAAAATTCTCATCGCCGATATTAACTGCGATCGTCCCAAAATGAAGTGTGGCCTCTGTTCCGTTAAACACAATCTTCTCTGGACTAAGTTCCCATTTTTCCACAACTTTTCCAACCTGGATGACATAGCTGAATACCTTTCGATTCTCCGCTTTTACTTTATGATTTAAGACAACCTTTTTCACACCCAGCCCCTCAACAAGCGGAATCCCCGGAATGGACTCTGTCTGTTTCTTTAAGACGGTTCCTTCCTCATCAAAATAGGCATATTCATTCTCATAAAGAATTCCGCCAAGCAATTTATGCTCTTCAATCTTTACTTTGATCGTCCACGGATTCTTCATACTGATCTCTGCACTTTTCATCATAGGAAGTAATTTGTCCGGACGAAACTTGGATTTCCAGAGAACGTATAGGGAATTGCCGGACATTGTGTCACTTTTTACCCAGTCTGACACTTCCTGCTGTGTCAGCATCTCTATTCCCGTCACTTCGATCTTTTGTATATGAAACAGCAAAAATACAGACAGCGCAAGGATTGCTGCTGCAATCAAACCTACAAGCAATGCATAAAGTCCATATTTTCTTTTCTTTTGTACTTTACGATGTTTAAATGTCGTCATCCTATCCTCCTAACAACTTTGTTGCCGTCGCGTCCTTCCGCGCCGGATGTTCTCTTTATTGTATCAGACTGGACACACTCAGCACAAGTCCCATTTCCATCAAAAGAAACAGAACCGATGTCCCTCCATAACTGATAAACGGAAGTGTGATTCCTGTATTGGGAATCGTATTTGTCACTACCGCAATATTTAAAATCACCTGTATCATCATGTGCGCCATTGCTCCAGATGCGATCAGCGCTCCAAACAGATCCTGCGCATGAACTGCAATGACAAAGAAACGCCAGATCAGAAGCAAAAACAAGAGGATGATCAGTGCCGCTCCCACAAGTCCCAGTTCTTCACAGACAATGGAAAAAATCATGTCATTCTGTGCCTCCGGAACAAATCCGAGTTTCTGTACACTGTTTCCCATTCCCCGTCCAAAAAGTCCTCCGGAACCGATTGCATAAAGTCCCTGCAATGTTTGATAACCTTTCTCATACTTTTCCGGATTTCTCCAGATTGCAAGACGTTCCAGGCGATAACTCTCCACCCCGAGGAAAATACCAAGGAATCCACATCCAAGCAGCCCCATCCAGATAAACTGTGCATACTTTGGACTTGCCACAAAAATCAGAATGACTGCAATCCCAAGAATAATGATTGCAGTACTTAAATTACTTGCCCCGACAAGACCGACAACCGGGAGTACCATAAGCATGATCTTAAACAAAGTCTTGATCTTTCCCATCTCTTTTACATTTTTGGTCACAATACATGCAAGAAATAGAATCAGCGCCACCTTTGCGTACTCTGACGGTTGAAAAGATAAAGGTCCCAAAGACAGCCATCTTTTGGACCCATTATACTCATCTCCTATAAAAATCACCGCAACAGACAGCCCGATTGCAACAAGATAGCCAATGCCTGCAAGCGGTTCCCAGACATGATAATCGATATTTGCCACGACCAGCATCAGAACCGTTCCTAAAATCGTTGCAAACAACTGTTTTTTTAAATAGTAAAAACGATCGTGGAATTTTAACTCACCATTGTAGGCACTCGTACTGTACAAGATCATCAATCCTACGAACACGAGCACAAATACAACCGCAAGCAATGTGTAATCATACCCTTTTTTCTTTCCGGGTCTGCCCACAATTCTTCACTCCTTATAAATGATTTACAAGTTCTTTGAATTTATCTCCACGTTCTTCAAAATTTTTAAACATGCCCCAACTCGCACATGCAGGGGAAAGAAGTACTGCATCTCCCTCTCTTGCAAGTCGCGCACTCTCCATGACAGCCTCCTCAAAAGTATCTGCGAGGATAACATTGTCAAATCCTTTTCTTCTTGCGGTCTCAGCGATTTTCTCTTTTGTTGCTCCAACTAATACAAGGTATCTTACTTTTTCCCCGAAAGAATCAATCCACTCATCATAAGAAGAGTTCTTATCATATCCTCCTCCGATCAGTATCGTCGGTCGATTCATCGCCTCCACTGCCTTGATGGCAGCATCCGGATTTGTTCCCTTGGAGTCATTGTAGTATGCAACCCCTTCTTTCTCCGTCACAAATTCGATCCGGTGGGCAACTCCGCCGAAATTCCTGATCGTCTCTCGTATACTCGAAAGCGGGACTCCATATGCCGCTGCCATCGCAGAAGCCGCCATCACATTCTCATAATTATGTGTACCAAGCAACTTTAGTTCTTCTACCTTACAGAGCACTTCCGGCTTTCCATCTGCATAAATGATCTTTCCGTCTTCAAGATAGATCCCTCTCTCTAGTTTACGCCTGCTGCTGAAATATAGAACCTGTGTATGAAGTTTCTCTCCGAATGCACGCAGCACTTCGTCCTCATAATTGAGTACACAGACATCTTCCTCTGTCTGATTTTTTGTGATTTCCTCTTTCGCCTGAATATATGCCTCCATCGTATGATGTCGGTTTAAATGATCTGGTGTAATATTTAAGATCGCACTTACCTTTGGATGGAACGTATCGATCGTCTCCAACTGAAAGCTGCTCATCTCCGCAACCGTCACAGAATCTTCCTTCATCTCCAGCGAAGCTCCCGTGTACGGTGTCCCGATATTCCCGACAACAAAAACACTGTCTCTGTACGCTTTCATGATTTCCCCCAGCAATGCAGTTGTTGTTGTCTTTCCATTTGTTCCGGTAATTGCAAGTACCTCTCCACTTGCAAAGCGGTATGCCAGTTCCACTTCTCCCCAAATTGGAATTTCTCGTTCTCTCAACTGATTTACAAGCGGAAGATCTGTCGGAACCCCCGGACTTAACACAACAAGTTCCAGCTGATCCATCACTTCCAGCGGAAGGCTGCCGAGCAAGATCTCAACAGAGCTCTCTGCCGCAAAATGTTTTCTTAAGTTTTCTTTGTCTAAATTTTCATTTCCATCGTACAGGATCACAGACGCTTGTGCCCTCTCAAGCAGCGCTCCTGCACCAATTCCGCTGATTCCTGTTCCAAATACAAGTACTTTTTTTCCTCTTAAATCCATAATACCCTCCTAAAGCGCCATCAGGCCAATCAGACATAAAATTGCTGTTGCAACAGCGAACACTGCTACAACCCGTGTCTCAGACCAGCCGCAAAGTTCAAAATGATGATGAATTGGCGCCATTTTAAAGATTCTTTTCCCGCCTGTCTTCTTAAAATATGTCACCTGAATCATAACCGACAGCACTTCAATCAGATAAATCAGCCCTACGATCACGATGAAGAGCGGCATCTGGAGCATATATGCTGTGGATGCCACAAATCCTCCCAGCGCAAGCGATCCGGTATCTCCCATAAACACACTCGCCGGATAGACATTAAAGAGTAAAAAGCCAAGCAGCGCTCCCACAACCGCACAGGTCACAGGCTCGATACCGCTTCTCGTCCCCACTGCCACTACAGTGAAAAATGTAGCAACAAGCACCGTCACACTGGAGGCCAAGCCATCCAGCCCATCCGTGAAATTCACTCCATTGACCGTTCCAATCACGACAACAAACAACAGCGGAATCGAAAGCCATCCGATATCCAGATATTTTCCACTGGAAAATGGAATCAGTAGTGTCATTGGAACATTTGTCACTTTTACAAGATAGTAGGCAAACACTGCCGTCACAACAATCTGAAGCGCCATCTTCTGTTTTGGAAACAACCCATCCGACCGTTTCATCACAACTTTCAAATAATCATCTAGAAATCCGATCAATCCAAAACCAAGTGTCACAAACAGCACCGGTATGATCTTCGGATATTCTTTTATATAAAAAACTGAAGTGAGCAATACACTTCCAAGGATGATCACACCGCCCATTGTCGGTGTTCCTGCCTTCTTCAAATGTGACTGTACACCTTCCACCCGTTCTGTCTGTCCCATCTTTAGTTTTCTCAGAAACGGAATGACGACCGGTCCCATCAGCAGACTCAATGCAAAAGAAATCAGCACTGGTACAATTAATTTATAATCCATAGATACACCCTTTCACTCTTTTGTTCTCATTTTAATTCAACTTATATAGTATACTTCATTTCCCTCTCATTTTCAACTACTCCTCCTCTTTTGTTTCGCTAACCGGCCCTCTTTCTATCCCCATATATGGAAGAATATTGTCGAAAATATCACGGATTACCGGAGCTGCAATCGTTCCCCCATAATAAATTCCCTGCGGATCATGGATCACCGCCATTCCTAGTATTTGTGGATCGTCTGCCGGAGCAAATCCGATAAAAGAAGAAATATATTTATTGGCGCTTCTCGGAAGTGTCTGCGAGGTTGCTGTCTTTCCTCCGATCCGATATCCTTCAATATATGCATTTTTCCCAGATCCTTCTGCTACAACGCTCTCAAGGATCGTTCGCATTGTCGCCGACGTTTCTTTCGATACCACTCCTTTTCTTTCCGGATAAGAAAAAGGCTCCAGCTTTTCTCCTTCCCGATCCACAATTCCCATGCCAAAATGTGGTGTCACACGAACCCCTCCGTTGATCAGAGAACTTACCGTTGTCGCCATCTGCACCGGCGTAATCTGGAAGGATTGCCCAAAACTCATCGTTGCCAGCTCTACCGCACCGATGTTTTCCTTCTTATGCATGATTGTTCCTGCTTCTCCTGGAAGATCTACCCCTGTCAGATCCAGCAATCCAAACTGTTTAAAATACTCGCAGAACTTATCCACACCGAGTCGCAGACCGATGTCGATAAATACCGGGTTACAGGAATTTTGAACTCCTTGCACAAATGTTTCCGTTCCATGTCCTCCTACTTTGTGACATCGGATCTTCCGATCCTCCACCATCCGATATCCCGGACATTGAAAAGTGTCATCCAGTTTCACTACGCCTGCTTCCAGACAGGCAGAGGACGTAATAATCTTAAAAGTCGACCCTGGCTCATAAGTATCGTTAATACAGCGATTTCTCCACATCTGATTCAGGAGTTCCTGCTTCTTCTCCGGATCTTTCGTATCTGCTGCAGGCTGTTTTTCAGCATTTGCTGCCAGAAATTCCTCCGTCAGTGTAAAAGGATCATTCAGATTAAATTCTGGCACATTCACCATCGCCAGTATTTCTCCATTTTGAGGATTCATCAGCAGGATAGACACCCCATCTGCCTGCTTTTCCTCCATCACTTTCTGTGCCGCCTGCTCAGCATATTTCTGAATGTTATAGTCTATGCTGAGCTGCAATGTATTCCCCGGTACCGGTTCGATGCGGTCTTCTGCAATCCCATCCAGTTCAATCCCACGGGCATCTGTTGTCGTGAGGATCATTCCGTTCTGTCCTTTCAGATACTTCTCATACTTCACTTCCAACCCGATAATTCCCTGATTATCCCCTCCGGTAAATCCGAGCACTTTTGATGCCAGCGTTTCATATGGATAATAGCGCTTGAAATCTTCATCTACTTTTACCCCCGCAAGATCATATTCACGAATCTTATCCCCGATTTCCTTCGGTACATTCGTTTTGATCCTCTCCATAGACGAAACTTTTTCTACTCGTTTTCTCACCACCTTGGGTTCCAACTCCAGCTCCTCTGCCAGCACTTCAATGACACGCTCCTGATTCTTGATCTGGCTGTGAATCACAGAAATCGTGCAGACTGTACGATTCGTCGCAAGCACTGTTCCATTCCGGTCTACAATTTCTCCTCTTGCGGCTTTAATTTCACGTTCCCGTTCATGGAGCGCCTCCGCTTTTTTCTGGTAATATTCTGCATCAAAAATCATCAGATAACACAGCCGTCCGATCAATCCTAAGATCACTGTGACCGCTGCGAGAAAGACCACAAGCACTTTTTTCTTATTATAGGTCTTATTTTTCATAAAAAACCTCACAGAAGTTGTTTTTATAATTTATTAACACTTCTGTGAGGTTATTCACATTTCCTTGGACAAAATTTTCATAAAATCGTTCAATCAATATCCAGACTCCATATCCCCAGAGCCGTCCTCGTAAGTTCCATCTCCGTAAGCACCATCGTCATAACTTTCCCCTTCGTAAGAAACATCCCCGACAGCTTCCCCTTCATAGGAAGGTTCTCCCGAAACCTCTTCTTGACTTTCGGTTTCCGTCTCATTCTCCGCCTGTGGTTCTACCTCTTGCTGATCTTCCTCCGGCTGCTCCGGAGCTACAACCGGCTGCCCGTCAATCGTAGAAATATTCATATATGGAAATGCCTCTTCCATAATACTGCGCGCCAGATTCAACACGAGAGAACTGTCTTCCTGGGACTCTGTATTCGGCTCATCAATCACAACATAAATCAGCACTTCCGGCTCATCCTGCGGTGCATATCCAATGAAAGAAAGTAAATGCTTTCCACTGTTTCTAGGGTATTTCTCAGCAGTACCAGTCTTTCCTCCGATGTCATATCCTTCCACCGCTGCTGAGGCTCCTGTTCCAGTTCCTTCCATAACCGTTTTCATATACTGTTTCAGCATTGTCGACGTCTGCTCAGAAATCACACGTTTCTTCAAAACAGATTCTTTCGTCTCAATCACATTTCCGTTTTCATCTTGAATCTGTTTGACAACATGCGGCTCATAATAGTTGCCTCCATTGATCAAGGCTGACATTCCCGCAACCATCTGTTCCATCGTCACATTGAAATTCTGCCCGAAGGAATTAGTTGCCAGATCTACCGGACCTACCAGCTCTGGATCCTGCAGGATCCCCTCTGCCTCTCCCGGCAGGTCAATCCCTGTCTGAGCGCCAAATCCAAAGATACTCTGATAACGATAAAAATCTTCAGCTCCAATCACTTTGATCATTTCCATCATTGCAACGTTACAAGAATTTGCAATCGACTGCGCAATGGTCTGCGTACCGTGCCCCGCTGTGTAGTGACAGTTGATCGGCTCTGTATCCTCCGCAACAACGAGAGATCCTCCGCAAGTATATACTTCATTTCCCCTTATCTTTCCTGTTTCCAGTCCCGCTGCAACAGTAAACGGTTTTGCTGTTGATCCCGGTTCATACGAATCGCTGACACAGAAATCCCTCCAAAGATTATTGAGGATCTCCACTTTTTCTTCCTCTTTCATCTTCTTCAGTTCTTTCTCTGTGTAGTAGGCAGAAATATCACGCGGTTTGTTCAGATCAAAGTTCGGGTAAGATGCCTGTGCAAGGATCTCCCCACTCTGCGGATCTGCAATGATCACCGCTGTATTCAAGCTTCCGTTTCCTTTCTCTGCATTATCCTTATAAGCTTCATTAAATTCTAAAATATGTTTTTCCACAATCTTCTGGAGTTCTGCGTCAATGGTAGATACGATCGTGTTTCCATTCTCCGCTTCCTTGATTGTACGTTCCAGAAGCGCTCCTTCTTCCAGATACCCGTACTCTCTTCCATCTACTCCATTTAAAATCGCATTGTAAGATGCCTCAAGACCGATTGTTCCCACATCGTCTGCATTGGAAAATCCGATTACATCACTTGCCAGTGAATTGTACGGATATTTTCGCACATAATCCTCTTCCAGCCAGATCCCCTTAACATTCGGATGCTTTTCTTCGTCTTCATCGATCGCCTCAAATTCCTTCGCAGTATTATAATCTACACCTTTCAGAAGTATATTATAACGGCTTTCTGGACTCGATTCGACCAGTTCCTCCACATCCTCCTCTGCGATTCCAAAGCAGTCTTTTAAAACTTTGATCGTAGGCTCCTGATATTCGTCTTTCTCAAGCATTGCCTTGACATCCAGAATAACATTGTACACGCGCTCACTGGTTGCAAGCTTTGTTCCATTGCGATCCACAATATCTCCTCTTCGAAAAGGAATCACCCTGCTGTCATACTGCTGCTGATCTAAAACGACCTTCGTATATTTTTCGCCATTCATGGCATTGATCTGTATAATTCTTCCAATTAAAATAGCAAAAGCCAGCACAACTAATGAAAATAATAGTACTAGCTTTTTCTGCATAATCTTCGAAAATTTTCTTTTTAAAAAATGAAATGAGTTTCGCTTTTTTCTTTTGGACATTTTCTCACCTTTTACTTAGAAACTTTACTTGACTGTGCTAATATTCCATTTTCCGGTATCTCTTCGTACTGTTTCACATAACTGCTCGTCGGGCTGTCATATTCCATGACCTGATCCGGCGTAGCCGGCACCATTCCCAAATCTTCCACAGCACGTTTGCGAAGCTCTTCTAAGTCCACGCTGTCTGTCGCAGCATTGTACATTGCTGTATTCTCCTCTTTCAGCTCTGTCAGTTCACTTTGAAGTGCAGCGATCGCTTCGGAACGGTTCGTAATCTCAGACTGAATCTGAAGATATCTTACACAAATAAAGAGTGCTGCAATGGCAGCTATAGATAAAAACAACACATATCCCTTATTCATATCCAATGCTCTTTTTCTATTTTTATGTACTTGTTTACTCACCCTTTTTGGTTCTGAAGGCTGTAATGCTGTCTGTCTATCTATACTGACTCTCGGCTGTCGTACAGTGTTTCCATATACGTAAGCTTCTTCTCTTATCGCCATTACAATCTCTCCTCTTTCTTTTTATACTTTCGTATTCACATGTCGCTCAAAAATCCTGAGCTTCGCGCTCTTTGACCGACTGTTCTCTTCTAATTCCTGTTCGCCAGGCAAGATCGGTTTTTTCGTGATCACTTTCCCCTTCGATACATTTCCACAAACGCATACAGGAAAATGGCTTGGACAAGTACAAGGATTCTCATTCTTCTTAAATATTCCCTTCACGATCCGGTCTTCCAATGAGTGAAATGTAATGATACAGATCCTTCCATTATCATTGAGTAACTCAATCATCTCATCTAATGTATCTCTGAGTACTTCCAGTTCTCGATTCAGTTCAATACGAATCGCCTGAAATGTTCTCTTTGCCGGATGTCCCGTGTTCTTCTGAAATTTCATCGGAATTGCATGTCGGATAATCTCGCATAACTGCCCCGTAGTCTCGATCGGCGCCTTCTCTCTTTCCATGACAATATGCTTTGCAATATTCTTTGCGAACTTGTCCTCTCCATAGTCACGGATAATTCGAAATAGCTCCATCTCGCTGTATGTATTAACGATATCACGCGCCGTCTTTTCCTGACGCCTGTCCATCCTCATATCTAACGGGGCATCAACACGATAAGAAAATCCTCTTTCTGCCGTATCTAACTGATAAGATGATACGCCCAAATCAAGGATTATCCCATCGACTTTGTCAATTCCTCTTTCCCGAAGTCTCGACTTCATATCACAATAATTACTTCTGATTATCGTGACTCTCTCCCCGAAGCCGGCCAACCGGACACTCGCTGCTTCAATCGCCGCTGCGTCCTGATCTATTCCTATAAAACTCCCCTTGTCATTTAATTGCTTACATACCTCTTCGGCATGCCCGCCACCACCAAGCGTTCCATCTACGTAAATGCCGTCTGGCTTGATGTTCAGACCATTTACCGTCTCTTCCAGTAATACTGACTTATGCTTGAATTCCATATTGTCCTCCATTTCTAACGATAGAAAGCATCACTTGCTCTCTTTCTATTGTCATGAATTAGATGCCAAGCCCTAATTCTTCCATGTGACCGGCAATATCATCCATATTTGCTTCTACTTCAGCATTACTTTCATCCCATTTTGCCTTATCCCAAATCTCAACTCGATCCAGCACCCCTACCAGAACGACTTCCTTTTCAAGACCGGCAAAATCTCTCAGGGCTGAAGAGATTAAAACTCTTCCTTGTTTGTCAAGTACGCCTTCCACTGCACTCCCAAGGAAAAAGCGCGTAAAAGTTCTTGCGTTCTTGTTTGTAAGCGGTAAGGTTCTGAGCTTTTCTTCAAAAAGTTTCCACTCATTGTCCGGATACACAAATAAGCAGTTATCTAACCCTTTTGTAATTACAAAACTGTCACCAAGTATCTCTCGAAACTTGGCAGGGATAATTAATCTGCCTTTTGAATCAATACTATGATTATATTCTCCAGTCAACATGAAGGTCACCTTCTCTCGAAATGGTCTGCCACTTCCTTTCCATTTCGTACCACTTTTCACCACTTTCTACCACTTAGATTCATTGTACCCCACTTCTTACTTGATTTCAAGACTTTTTTTCAGTTTTCTAGTTTTCAGTTTAAAAAGAGAGCCAGAAAAGATCTTACTCTCTTCTCCGACTCCCTTCACGATTATGCACCTTGCAAATATTCTGTTACCGCACTGTAATCCACTTCATAGGATTCTCTTGGCTGGCTCTCTGTATAAGTACTGTATGCCGAATAACCGATCCATCCCAGAACCGCCACACACACAACAGATACTACAGTCTTTCGAACTGTATTCATAACTTTTTGTCGGCGCAGCATCTTCTTTCTGTTGGCTTTTTCTTCCTTATATCTGTTTACTTTCTCCTGACTCATTTCTTTCACAGCTCCTTTGCAACATCTTTTCTTATATTACAACAATGATTCCTCCATCATTTGCATACATACTGCTGATTCCTGCTGTATTTGAGATGATCACATCTTTCACTTTTTTCTTTTCTTTGATCATCTCCGCCACCGCCTCTGCTCTCTCCCTGCAGTTGCAATGTGCAATCCCAAGAATCTTATTCTCCCCGCATTGAATTCCTTCCGCAGCCATTTCTGTCATCTTCGCCAATGCTTTCTTAATTCCACGTGCCTGACCGATCTGGTAAATTGTTCCTTCCGGAGTAGCTCCCATTACAGGCTTTATATTCAATGCACTGGCAACCAATGCTTTGACTCCCTTTAATCTTCCATTTTTCTTTAAAGTTTCCAATGTTTCCAGGACAAAATATAATTTCTGACTTTCTATATATTCTTCTACTGTCTGAATGACCTCCTCAAATGTCATGCCAGCTTCTTCGCATTCCTGAATTTTCAGCGCGATCAAAGTTTCCCCGACAGAAGCAGATTTGGAGTTAAAAATATGGATCTGCTTCTTCCCATATTCCTCCTCGTACAGATTTTTCCCAAGCACTGCACTGTTATACGAACCACTAAGTTCTGCTGTCAATGTTACAACGTATACACGTTCCGCTTCTCCAGCATAGCTTTCCATATAACGTTCCGGAGATGGGCAAGACGACTTCGGACATTCTCCACTGGCTGCAATCCGTTTTAAAAAGTCTGCCTGATCAAAGGTCTCATCATCTACAATCGTACTTCCTTCTAATTCTATACTCATCGCAACAGATTCAAAATATCCGCTTTGTTTCATCTCTTCTGTCAATTCTCCGCAACTGTCCACGACAATCTTGTAATTCATTCTTCATCCCTCCCAGATACCAGCTCTCATGATACTCAATCATGTTTTCATGTAGTTTTCAATACTACATTATAATACCACACTGCCTGCTATATGAAAAGTTTTTTCTTAAGTTTCTTCAAACTTTATCGTGCGCGATACCCCTAATGCCAGCCCCATCTCTGACATCAAGAACAAAATCGACGTACCTCCGTAGCTAAAAAACGGAAGTGTGATTCCAGTAGTCGGAATCAAGTTTGTTACAACCGCAATATTCAAAATGACCTGAAGCGCAATATGCGTAAAAATTCCAGTTACGATCAAAGAGCCGTATAAATCCGGGGCATTTTGTGCAATGAACATCAGGCGATATAAAAGCATGCCAAAAAGGATTAAAATAACGATTGCGCCAAAGATTCCAAGTTCCTCGCAGATTGCCGCAAGAATCATATCATTTTGTACCTCCGGAATTGCCGAAAGCTTCTGAACACTGTTCCCAAGTCCTTTGCCCCAGAATCCTCCGGAACCAATCGCATACAATCCCTGCATTACCTGATATCCGCCTTCTGCCATATGCTTGTCCGGCTGAAGCCATGTAACGACACGCTGGATACGGAAATTATCACTGGAAGAAAGCTGCACTAAAATAATCACCAGAAAAATTCCAACAGCCACCATTCCGCCAACTGCAATCTTGATAAAAGGCTTTGTCTTCGGGTGCGCCACAAAAATCATACCACACACGATCCCTGCCACGATAATTGCCGTACTTAAGTTATCGGTAAAGAAAAATACGCTGAACGAAGCAAATCCTCCATAGACAAGCACTCGCGTCATCCCGGCACTTGTCTTAAGATATTTCCCAAGCTGACAGATAATATACGGAATGAATATGATCACTGCAATCTTCGCCACTTCGGATGGCTGCATCTGAAACGGGGTATCTTTAATACCAAGCCATCTCTTTGATCCATTTGCCTCAAGTCCAAGCGGCGACCAGCGCACAAGTACCATCAGAAAAATCGAAATATAATAAATGATTTTTGCAAACGGGGCATAGAGATGGTAATCAATCTTGGAAATAACAAGCATCACAACAAAACTTCCTGCCGTGACCATCGCCTGTCTTCTGAACAAATACATTCCATCACCATTGTTCGCCGCCTGAGAATTGTAGGCACTGGCACTGTACAGCATAATCAAACCGAAACAGATAATAAAAATCAAAACCGCAAGCAGGTTATAGTCAAAATATTCAATTTTCTTTCTCGTCCCTTCCCGCAGGACTTTCCTACGTGTTGCCATCTACTTCTCCTGTTCTGTACTTTTTCTACTTGTTGCTCATCGCCGGATGCACTGGTTTCCCATTTGCAAAAAAGCGTTCATACCAAAGCAGGAAAATATAGACCGTCCATATCTTTCTGCTGTTGTCAAATTTACCGGCACGATGCTCTTCCAAAAGTTTTTTCAGATAAGCAGTATCAAAGAACTGCTCCGCTTCCTTCGTCTCAAACATCGCTCTGACACGGTTATAATATTGGTCTTCTTTGAGCCAGACACGGATTGGAATCGGGAATCCAAGCTTCTTCTTCTCTGCTGTATAACTTCTGATCTCACGATCTGCTGCCGCACGGAGTGCAATCTTCGTGCGAGGTGCGTCAATCTTATATTTCAGAGGAAGGCTCTGTGCAACCTCCATCACTTCTTTATCAAGGAAAGGTACCCTTACTTCCAGTGAATTTGCCATTCCCATCTTATCGCCCTTCATTAAAATGTCATGAACAAGCCATAAATGCATATCCAGATACTGCATTTTTGTCACCGGATCTTTGTCTTTTACTCGCTCATAGATCGGCGCTGTCACTTTCATTGTATCTGGTCTTCTGCTATTTTTCAACAGTCTTCCTGCTTCCTTCTCTGTAAAAATATATGCATTCCCAATATATCGCTCTTCCAGTGTCTTCGAATGCCGAATCAGAAAACTCCGACCTTTCATTCCGCGCGGAAGGCAATTTTCTGCAAATACTCCGAGCGCTTTCCTGATCGGACGCGGGATTTTATTAAATCCAGTATACTCGATCGGCTCACAATAAATCTGATACCCTCCGAACAACTCGTCCGATCCTTCTCCTGAAAGTACTACTTTTACTTTCTTGGCCGCTTCTTTACTCAGAAAATACAGTGCGATTGCCGCCGGATCTGCCACTGGCTCATCCATATAGTACTGTATATCTGAAAGACTGTCCCAGTATTCTTCCGGCTCAATAATCTTACTGTCATTCTTTACACCGATGCTGTCGGCAAACTCCTTCGCATCTTTGATCTCGCTGTATTGTTCCTGTCCAAAACCAACTGTAAACGTCCGGTCTACTTCTCCTAAATAGGCCATATAGCTCGAATCTACACCACTGGAAAGATAAGAACCTACCTCCACATCACTGATCTTATGCATTTTGACAGATTCTCTCATCACACGTTCCACATCATCAACGATCTCCTCAAACGGCTTGTCCGTCTTTCCATGGAAATCCGGTTCATAATAACGGCTGATGGAAAGCGTTCCATTCTGATATGTGAAATAATGTCCCGGCTGGAGACAAAATACCCCTTTAAAAAATGTCTCGTTTGTCGGCACAAACTGAAATGACAAATAGTCTGCAAGCGCATCTTCATTAAATACCTTATCAAACTTCGGATGCTCCACAAATGATTTAATCTCTGATCCAAATAAAAATGTGCCGTTCATCTGTGCATAATAAAACGGCTTGATTCCGAAAATATCACGCGCGCCAAAGAGCTTCTTCTCTACCCTGTCCCAGATCACAAATCCGTACATGCCCCGGAGACGGTCTACAAGTTGTTCTCCCCACTCTTCATATCCGTGCAGCAAGGTCTCCGAATCTGTATGTGTCGTAAAAGTATGTCCTGCAGCGATCAGTTCTTCGCGAAGTTCCTGATAGTTATAGATTTCCCCATTGAATACAAGTACTTTTGTCCGGTCCTCATTATACAATGGCTGGTCTCCAATTGCGGAAATATCAATGATACTTAACCTTCTAAATCCAAGTGCCGCATCCTCATCCAGAAACTGTCCAGCACTGTCCGGTCCACGGTGCACGATCGTATTCATCATATTTTCAAGCACTTGCTCTTTGTTGTCAATATTTCCGACGAATCCTGTAAATCCACACATAGTTATACTCTCCTTTTGTTCTGTTTCCAAATCATACTTTTTTATTATACCCTTCCTCTTCACTGATTGCAATTTTTTTATTCTGTTTCTGCCATTCCTCCGGTTTTCTTTCTGTGAACGCACGGTTTCTCTGCTAAAACATACAATAATATCAGATAGAAGAAGAAAGGAGCTTTCCATATGCAAAATTATCATCAGAATAACTGTGGCTGCAGGCAGACAACCGACTATGGAAGATATTCTTCCACACAATATGTTTCCCGCCCGCAGGCAACTCCATGCTGCGACAGAGAAGACAGTCTGGACGGCATGCCACTTGCAATGGCTTATGTTCCATGGCAGATCTGGCAGCGCATTTACGAGGCCGAAAAAGGATTTTGCCGGGGAACCATCTTTGAAGAACTCGACAAACCATTTCATGGGATGGGAGGTTGTAATCGATGACAAACAACGCACCTTGCCGCAAAGATCTTCTCTGCCTGATCAACCGTGTCAGTTTTGCCGTAGATGATGTCAAACTTTTTCTTGACACTCATCCTTGCGATGCCAATGCGCTGGCCTACTTCCACGAATACAGTAAGCTTCGGAATCAGGCGCTCAAAGAATATGCAAAATATTACGGACCGCTGACGATTGATACGACTATGACCTCCTGTACAGACAGGTGGAACTGGATCAATGAACCATGGCCGTGGCAGGAAGGAGGATGTTAGTTCATGTGGAATTATGAAAAAAGATTACAGTATCCCGTCAAAATCACGCAAACCAATCCAAAGATCGCCCAAGTGATTTTGAGTCAATTTGGCGGTCCCGACGGCGAATTGGCCGCTTCTATGCGTTATCTTTCCCAGCGATATACAATGCCATACCGGGAAGTAATCGGAACATTGACAGATATCGGTACCGAGGAGCTTGCTCATATGGAAATGATCTGCGCAATCGTATACCAACTGACGAAAGATCTGACTCCGGAACAGATCAAAGAATCTGGCTTTGACAAATATTATGTCGACCATACTCTCGCACTCTGGCCTCAGTCTGCCGGAGGAACACCTTGGACTGCAACTTATTTCCAATCCAAAGGGGATCCAATCACTGACCTCCATGAAGATATGGCCGCAGAGCAGAAAGCTCGAACCACTTACGACAATATTCTCCGGTTGGTGAAAGATCCTGAAATCTGCGAACCAATCCGTTTTCTACGGGAACGTGAGATTGTTCATTATCAGCGTTTCGGTGAAAGTCTCCGAATCGTTCAAGATCATTTGGACAGCAAAAACTTCTATGCGTTCAATCCTGAATTTGATATGAAATCTTGCTTCAAGTGCGACACTGAATAACATTCTAAAAGAGAAAGAGCATCCTTCTAAGAAAACCATTCATGGAAATGTTTTCGTTTTCTGAAGGATGCTCTTTTTTATTATTTTCTTTTCTTACCTCTTTGGAATTGCTGTTTCAGTCTGTTTTTCACTCAAGACAACTTCCACTTCTTTTTCCTCATATGAACCGTCTTTTCCCGGCATCTCTACCGTCAGTGTCACAGTTTCTCCCACACGGTAGTAAGAAAGTAAATTCTGGAGTGTTGTCATACTGTCTACACTGCTTCCGTCAAGCTCTGTAATGACTCCGCCACGCACAAGTCCTGCTTTCTCCGCTCCGGTTCCTTCGATGACATTTCTGATATAAACACCGGTCGGCATACCGTATAATTCGGCACTTTCTGCCTCCACGTTTGTGATTTCAACTCCTAAAAATCCTCTCTCATCTTCCGGTACCTGCTCCCTTGTTTCTTTGTTCATCAAAGTTGTGATCGTCTCATTTGCATCAGAAATTGGAATTGCATATCCCATTCCCTCTACCGCATCGCTGCTTACTTTCACTGTATTGATTCCGATCACCTCTCCATTCGCATTGACAAGGGCTCCACCACTGTTTCCCGGATTGATTGCAGCATCTGTCTGAATCAATTCTGCATCAAATCCTTCCATATCAATCTGTCTGTTCAATGCACTGACAATTCCTGTTGTCACTGACTGTCCATAACCAAGTGCATTTCCAATTGCAATTACCGGCTCCCCTACTTGAAGCTTTGTGGAATCTCCCAATGTTGCTACTTTGATTTCTCCCATCGTCTCTTCTTCGATGTTCTCCAGTGGAACCGCAATGACTGCAAGGTCTCTTGATGCATCTGTTCCTTTAATCTTTGCTTCTGCACTTGACTCATTGATGAAGCTGACAGTCAATGTTGTACTTCCTTCCACAACATGATTGTTTGTCGCGATTAAAAGTTCTGTGTCATTTTGTCCGACAATGATTCCTGAACCGCTGCTTTGTACTTCCTGACTGCTTGTTCCTCCAAAGAAACTTTGTACTTGCTGTACACTCATATTTGTGATAGATACAACCGATGGCATCACACTGTTTACTACCTCTGACACATCAGATGTCACTGTGCTTGATGTTCTTGTCAAAGATGTACTGTCGACCTTCTTCTCAGAAGATTTCTCTGTCTTTACTTTTTCTCCGAAAAGAGCATTTCCCACGAAATTTGTTGTCTGAAACGCCGCACTTGCAATCACGCCAAATGCAACTGCAAAGCAGAGCCCTCCTGCAATTTTCGCTGCTTTTTTATGATCTCGCGGTTTCTTTTCTTTTTTTCTGTGAGAAAAATCTGGGTCTGTCTGTCCGAAATGAAAATCCGGTCCTCCATTCCCCGTTGCCTGATTTTGAAACTGATCATTTGGTGTATTATAATTATATTGATTATCCATAAACAAGTCTCCCTTCCTTTTCACATATTCTTTCGCTTTTGTGATTATCAGTATAAGCGATATTTGTGATGGAATTGTGTTCTCTTCGTTAAAAAAAAGTGTTTTTAGATCTTGTTTATTCCACTGTCACCGATTTTGCGAGATTTCTCGGCTTATCCACATCGCATCCTCTTCCGACTGACACATAATATCCAAATAGCTGCAGCGGAATGATCGCAAGTGAATTTGTAAAGTATTTATTTGTTTTCGGGATATAGAGAACGTAATCGGCGGCTCTCTCTACTTCCGTATTTCCTTCATTTGTAATTGCAAGAACAAAAGCACCTCTCGTTCTTACCTCAACCATATTGCTGATCATTTTCTTGTACAGATCTTCCTGTGTCAATACCGCTGCCACAAGTGTTCCTTCCTCGATCAGAGAAATCGTTCCATGTTTCAATTCTCCTGCCGCATAGGCTTCTGAATGGATATAGGAAATCTCTTTTAACTTTAAGGATCCCTCCATTGAAATCGCATAGTCAATTCCACGCCCGATAAAAAATATGTCCTTTGCAGCCAGATATCTGTTTGCAAATTTCTGAACTTTCTCCTGTTGCTTTAAGAGTACTTCTACCTGTTCCGGAAGTTTTCTTAAATCTGACAACATTTCTCTCTGCAATTCTGGTGTTATTTTCCCTCTCACACCCGCAAATTTCATTGCAAGAAGATACAGTGCTGCAAGCTGAGAGGAATATGCCTTTGTAGTAGCGACTGCAATCTCCGGTCCTGCCCATGTATACATCACATTGTCCGCTTCCCTTGCAATCGAACTTCCCACAACATTGACAATCCCAAGTACCTTACTTCCTTTTCTCTTTGCTTCGCGCAATGCCGCCAGTGAATCCGCCGTTTCTCCTGACTGACTGATGATCACTACAAGTGTACCGTCTCCAAGGATTGGATCCCGATATCGAAATTCCGATGCAACATCTACCTCTACCGGAATTCTTGCCAGCCCTTCAAAAATGTACTTGCTCGTAACACCTGCGTGATATGCTGATCCACAGGCAACGATCATAATTTTTTGAATGCTTTTGATTTCCTCATCACTCATACCTAATTCTTCAATCACAATCTGTTCTTCTTTGATCCTCGGTGCAACAGTATCTGTAATTGCTTTTGGCTGTTCATACATTTCTTTCAGCATAAAATGCTCATATCCGCCCTTTTCTGCCGCATCTACATCCCACTCAATTCTTGTTGTTGTTTTCTCAATTGGTTCTTCATCCACTGTAAAAAATGACAGTTCTTCTTTTGTCATCTTTACAATCTCCTCATTTTCAATAAACACCACATCTCTTGTATATTTCAAGACAGCGGGAACATCAGATGCAATGATATTTCCACCGTCTGTACGCCCTACGATCAGCGGGCTGTCTTTTCTCACAGCGTAAAGTTCTCCCGGATGATCTTTGAACAAAATTCCAAGTGCATAAGAGCCTTCCATTCGATGCATGATCTTTGTAATCGCCTCCAACGGATTGCCTTTGTAATAATCATCCAAAAGATGCGCGATCACTTCCGTGTCTGTCTCCGATTGGAACTCATATCCTTTTTTCTCTAATTTCTTCTTGAGTTTCAAATAATTCTCAATAATTCCATTATGTACTACCACAATACTTTCTTCCTTGTTGACATGTGGATGTGCATTCTGATCCGATGGTGAACCATGTGTCGCCCATCTCGTATGCCCAATCCCACTTGTCCCCGGAAGACTTTTCCCCTCTTGTGTCAACTCACTCAACACATGTAATCTTCCTCTAGACTTTGCAACTGCGATCTCCGCTCCGTTATAGACAGCAATCCCCGCAGAATCATATCCTCGGTATTCCAACTTGGATAATCCATCTAACAGTATCGGTGCCGCCTGTTCATTTCCTATATATCCTACAATCCCACACATGGTATAAGTCCTCCTTTTTTGCACAAACATCCGTTTTTTTTGCATTTTCGTGTTGTATTGTAGCAAGAATATCGAATTTTGTAAAGCATTTTCTCAAATAGAAAAGCTGTCGCAGAACAAAATTACACTAGAAAACTGTTTCACAGATTTTATCTATGCACACATTTTCATAATTTTTTGTTCCACAACAGCTTTTATCCTGTCATGATTGCACAGTATTAGATTCTCATACTAGAATGTATTCTTAATCAAGATCAATGAAGTCCATGGAAAATGTCTTAGAGCGATCTTCCTCATCATCAAAGTCATCCTCGAAGTCGTCCTCGTCATCAAAGTCGTCTTCGTCATCGTAATCCTCTTCGTAATCATCCTCTTCATATTCATCATAATCGTCATCAAACTCAACCTCATCAGCATCTGTTTCATAGTCTGAAAGGTCATTTTCAAAATCATCGTCTTCCTGCATACCGAACAGCTCCATCTCATCCAGCTCTCGGTTGCGTCTATGCAATTTAATTGCAAGAATCAACACCATCAGAAGAAGGAATGCGACAACCGCTACCACTCCGATAACTGCCTGCATCAGATGTCCTTCCAACACACCTTTGATCTTCCCTTTGATTCCCGATGCGCTGTCTTTTTCTGTCTCCGGCGCAATAAATCGCTGGTAAGTTCCCTCTTTAGAATCGTACTGATATAACTGTTTTTCGCCATCACTGTTTTCTGCATAGACGATGTAGTAAGAAGATTTATTCTCATCCTGCCATACTGGATAAGATTTTCCATTCAATGTCAGCTCTGTATCCACATAATTCTCCGGCAGTTCTGTATCCGGCTTTTCTGTGAGAAGCGTAATCTTGTATGTATCCGAAATCTCAATTGCTTCTCCTGTCGTCTGTCCTTGCTGTTCACTGCCAGTTTGCTCTGCCACCTCTGTCTCCCCTGGAAGTGCTGTGATTGCAGAACTTCCTGTTTCCACTTCAGTCAGCTGTGCTCCCACACTGGAGGTCACCTGGTAAGATGCGACATGGATCGACAAATCTCCTGCTTTTAATACTTTAAATTTCAGAGTTGTTCTTAATTCTGCTTCTGTTCCATCCCCTTTTCCTGTATAGACCAGCGATCCTTTTTCACTTCCCTCTGCGACACCTTCTGCGCCCTCAAACTGCAGCGCGCTGGCATCATAAGTCAAAGTGACATTGGCCTCTCCAATCGCACCTGCTGTAGAGGCTACCGCAAATTTAATTTCAGCCGTCTCACCAGTCTTTACGCTTCTTCCCGTTTCTTCTGTCAGATCAGAAAACATAATACTTCCATCGGCTGCCATTACCTGAAACGGCATCATAGCAATCAGCGCAAATGCTGCTAAAACTGCTTTTACTTTCTTCATCTTCATGATTCGTACTCCCCTTTCATTGAAACTTTTCTTTCTACACTACTGGTTAGATTAAATCGATTCCTCTTTTTTTACCGCTTCTCTTATCGAAAAATCCTTCATCCTCGTCCAGAATCTCCCGCTCCAACTCATAATCATCGTCATCATCATAATAGTCTAACAAATCATCATAAGCATCTTCCGACTCATAGTCTTCTTCATAATCATAGTCATCGTCATAATCGTCCTCGGACTCGTCATAAGCATCCTCATAAGCATAGTCATCTTCCTCGGACTCATCATAATCCTCTTCGTAATCATAGTCATCGTCATCAGACTCGTCATAATCCTCTTCGTAATCATAGTCATCATCGTCAGACTCGTCATAATCCTCTTCGTAATCATAGTCATCGTCGTCGGACTCATCATAATCCTCTGACGAGAACCCTCTCCCTGCACGCGGATTTTCGTCATATTCCTGATCGTAATAATCATCCAGTTCTTCATTTCTATGGCGAAGTTTTACAGCAAGGATCACAATGAGCAGCAACATCATCAGGAAAACTCCCCAAGCCCCTACCATGATTTTCGGAAGATTCTCCTCTACAAATGTTGTCACCTTATTTGCAACAGAACCATCTTGTTTCTCTTTTTCTGCCGTTGGAGGAAGAAATCTCTGGTAGGTCTTCTGTGTGCTGTCGTACTGGTATAACCCTTTTTTACCAGCATTATCCACTGCATATACCAGACAGAAATCAGCCAATTTTGTGTCAACTACATTCTGCCATGCAGGAAATACTTTCCCATTGATCTGAATTGTTGTTTCCTCATAATCTTCCGAAATATTTGCACTTTCTTTGTCGTCTGTGATCAGAATATACGAATCACTTGATAAGTCTATCTTTTCAAACGCAGAGAAATGATCTGTCTCACTATCATATAAAAACAGGTTTCCCTCCCCCTGCGTATCCATCAAATAAATCATCTTCTGACCGCTTCCGGTATGCACAAGGATTGTATGTGGGCTTCCCTCATATGTGAGCTGGCTCTTCTCATATCCTTCCGGGATCAGCGCTTCTGGAATATCATCTGCAATAAAATACTGCTTTCCATCCAGCTCAATCATAGTCTGTGTGCCTGGCTGCTGTGCAGCGGCCGGCTGTGTGCCATCTCCCGCTTCAATCTTAACCGCAGATGTCCCAAGTGTCAGATTCAATTCTTCACCGCCAAACGTATACGCTGTATATCCCACTGCCTGCAAAGTTGTCTCTCCCTCTGCCAAAGCCTTGAAGGTCATGCTGTATGCGAGTTCAGAATCTGTTCCATTTCCGGATGCAGAAAGCGTAATCGTTCCTGCTTCTCCAGTCGCATTGACTCCACTGACAAATTCCAGATAGGTCGGATCATAGGTAACCTGTACCTGACCGTCCCCGATCGGTCCCTCTGCTGTGTTGATCTTTACAGTTACTTCTATCGTTTCTCCTGCTTTTGCAGTAGGATCTGAGAATGACAATGTTCCGTCCGCCGCCAGTGCAGTCAACGGCATACATTGGATTCCCAGAAATAATACCAATAAAAATGCTGCTGTTTTCTTTGCTATCTTCATCCTCTTATCCTCTTTATCGTATGTTTCTTGTTATTGCGTCATCTCTTGACCGGTTCCGGTATCAACACCGCCAGTCTCTCCGCCTCCCATACTGTCTCCTACATCTCCACCGCCGAGATCACTTCCACCTCCGTCCGGTGAAATGGTTCCGTCACCTCCCGGCAAACCTGATTCTCCAGTTCCTGATCCCTCGATACTTCCCGAAGAATCTCCTGTTCCATAATCTGGTGTCTGAGTCTCTCCGCCAGTCCATACATCCTGTTCCGGACTTCCATACTCATAATACTGCGGTTCCGAATAGAAGTTTACTTCATCTTCCACAAAATCAGATCCATCCGAACGGTCCAAAGATTTATTTCTTATTTTTTCATCTATCGCGGTCACAGTGGAAGACACTTCATACTCCAGATCCGGAAATAAAAATTCATGCAGTTCTCTGACACTCTGGATCAGACTGTCTGGAATTACTACACTTCCGACACCACTTAGTGTATCACTCGTATTGGCTTCCGGGAATCCTTTCGTAGCGCCAATCTTAAGACTGGTTCCTATTTTGGCATATTTTAACATTTCCCCAAGTTCCATACTTGTTGCCACCTGAGGGAATACTTTATCCATGATGGAATTCAACGAAGAAAAACTTACCTTTTTTGCACTCTCCGCTATTTGCTCCAGAACAAAACGCTGACGCTCTGTTCTTTCAAAATCTCCTCCGGCTGTGTAGCGGATACGTGCGTATGATGTCGCCTGCACTCCATTCAGGTGATACGTTCCTGCAACTTCTGGTTCAATCTTTGTATAAGACTTTCCTGTCACTTCCGAAGTCTCCACACAATAATTATTCATATGCACTACTTCCGCATCAGACAATGTTACATCCATGCCGCCAAGTGCATCGATGACATCGACAAGTGCGTTGAAATTCACTGCAATATAATCCTCAATATTCAGATCCAGATTTTTATTGATCATCGCGACCGCTTCTTCCGGACCTCCGAATGCATATGCCGAGTTTGCTTTGTTCAGACTTCCGTCTTCCAGTTCTAACAGCGTATCACGATATAAAGAAACCATCTTAATCTCTTTTGTTTTATTGTTCAGACTTGCGATGATAATACTGTCACTTCTGACACCTTCGCCTAACTCCCCATCTCTGGAATCCAGTCCAAACAATGCGAGATTCGTATATCCATCTCCAAGATCAATTTCATCTGAAATACTCAATTTCTTTGTGTCCAGCTTCGTCTGCTCAAGTTTGCCAAGCTTATCTGCCGCATAGACAACACCTACCGTGATCATCAAAAGCAATGCAATGACAAAAACTAATAAAATCTTCTTTCCCAGTGACCATGTGGAAAATCCATGCTTCCGTCTTCTCCTTGCACGTCTTCTTCTTGACTGTCTCTGTGTCATAATTGTATCCTTTCTTCTTTTCCTACAACTGTTCTTCTATGTTTTTATCCGTAAGCTATCTTTTATCATATCGCACTTATCAGCGAACTACAATGACTTTATGCGTTTTTTTGTGATTTCCAGTAAGTTTTATTCATCGTGCAGCGCAAAACAAGCCATTCCGGCAGCTTCTCATAGTGCAGCCCCAGTTTATATCCCAGAAACTTGCACCCACTCTGTACAATCAGACCGGGAATTTCCATCCCTTTCTTATTTTTCAGTAAATATTTGACTGTTGAAATCACAAGGCGGATTCCCTCGCTCTCGGATGAGATCCCAGCAAAAATCTCCGGATGATCTTTCTGCGAAACTGCAAGATCAAAATTTCTGTGAAACTGCTGTCTCCCACTGTAATTGTGAGAGTGGATTACTTTTGCATCTGCCGCATATGCGATGCCATATCCTGCCTTTATCATTGTCCCTGCCAGAATCATATCTTCATTAAAGATCGCCCGCGGTACAAATCCCCCCAGTTCTTTATAAACTGACTTTTTATAAGCGGCACATACATTTGAACAGAAGAACGTCTTAATTCCAAGTTTATCCACATCCTCAATCGTTTTTATTCTGCTTTCCTGTGGATAATTAAAGCTTCGCGTATAGCATTCCACCATCCGGCAGTCTTTATCCGGCAATTGCCTTGCATAACTTGCTCCGACTTTTGAATCTTGGAAAGGTTCCATCAGTTTTTCGATCAAGTACTGATCCTGCGGCACTGCATCCTGTGTCATAAAAATCAGGAATTCCTCGTCAGACAGTTCTGCGCCCATCCGTCTTGTTCCTCCATGATCAAACTCCTCTGGCCGGATTTCTATAATCTGTACTGTTTCGTATTCTTTACACCACTCTAACGAGACTCCCTCTGTCTTTGTATGGATCAGAAAAATATGCTCTGCCAAATGCGTCTGTTTTCTTAACCCTTCCAACAGTTTTTTTAATTTTTCATCCGGCCTATAGACCGGAATAATGACATCAGCTCTTTTTCTTCTTTCTTCTAACATCATTACACTTGTGTCCCCTGTCTTCCTGCTCTTTTTCTCTTCTTAGTAAGAGCCTTCGTAATTTTCACTTTCATAAACATCAGTCTCGTAACCGTCAGACTCATAACCACCGTATGGTTCTTCCGAATATCCTTCATCGGTCCCATACTCATCGGTATATCCATCTTCCACAATTGCTCCTGACATCACGTCAATCTCATGGCTGATTTCCTTGACCGTATCCGATACCTGATAGTCTTTCTCATTGAACAAAAATTCATGCAGCTTTTTGACATCCCCGTCAAAATCTGAAGGAACTACATAAGAGCCTTCATATCCATCGACTACATCTGTATCTGCAATACTATATGGGAATCCCTGTGTCTCTCCCAACTGATAAGAGAGTGCATTCGCTGCAATCCCAATCAGATCTTTAGAAGAAAAACTGGTGGATACTTGCGGAAATACGACGTCTATAATCTTATCCAATGTTTTTAAATTTGCCTTCTGTGCTTTTTCTACAATCTTCTCGATCACAAGCCGCTGGCGCTCCGCTCTCTTATAATCTCCTCCCGCCGTGGCACGGATTCTGGCGTAGGATGTCGCCTGCACACCATTTAAATGGTAAGTTCCTGCCACTTCCGGCTCGATTCTCTCGTAATCTTTGCCAGTCACTTCTGAAGTTTCCACACAGTAATTATTCATATGTACGACTTCCTCTGCAGTCAGTTCCAATTCCATTCCACCGAGTGCATCGATCACATCAGAGAGCGCCTTAAAGTCCACACTCATGTAGTTTTTAATATCCAGATCCAGATTTCGGTTCAGAAGTGCAATCGCCTCCTGCGGCCCTCCATACGAATATGCCGCATTCGCCTTGTCAAACGTACCGTCCTGCTGTTTTAACAGTGTATCTCGAAAAATAGAAACGACTTTTACCTCATTCGTCTCATTATTGATGCTGGCGATCATCATACTGTCGCTTCGCACACCGCTCTCAATGCTCTCACCTTCCCTGGCGTCAAGACCAAACAGCGCTATATTTGTATACGGTCCGGTGTCCTTATATACTTCCAGCTTATCTTCATCCAGAAAATTGAAATCAAGCTTGTCCATCTTTACTGTCGCATATGCAAAAACACACAATACACTGAGGATAATCACTTCAGCTACTAAAATACCGATTCTTCTTCTCCTCTTTTTCTTCTTCGCCCGTCTCTTCTCCTCCAGTGCAAGTCGTCTCCGCTCCGAAGCGGATCTTGCTGCTCTCATCTCTCTTTCATCTTCCGGATATCGTCTCCCGGACGGTCTCTTTGTTCCCATCTATAATCTCCTTACTAATATGCATTTTTATTGATAAAGCCTTTAAAGAACGTCAAAATCAATATTTTAATATCCAACCCGATAGTCCAGTTTTCAATATAATACAAGTCATATTCGATTCGCTTCATAATAGAAGTGTCCCCCCGGTAGCCATTGATCTGTGCCCACCCAGTAATCCCCGGGCGTACTTGATGTTTGACCATGTAGCGCGGAATCTCTTCTTTAAATTTCTCTACAAAAAACGGTCGTTCCGGTCTTGGTCCCACAAGGCTCATCTCACCTTTCAGGACATTGAACAACTGCGGAAGTTCGTCGATGCTTGTCTTTCTCATAAATTTGCCGATCGGTGTCACGCGCGGATCATTCTGGACGGTCCACTTTCCTTTCTCTGCTGCTTTATCCTGCACAACCATTGATCGGAATTTATACATATAAAATGGTCTGTTGTGAAGTCCCACACGCTCCTGCTTGAAAATCAGCGGTCCTTCTGATGTCGTCTTGACAAGGATTGCTGCAAGCAGCATGACCGGAGAGAATAAAATAATTGCGACGATGGCTCCGAAAATATCCATCAATCGCTTCATCCATCGGTTCAATGTGTTGCTGAGTGGTACATGGCGGATATTGATGACCGGAAGTCCCAAAAGATCCTCCGTGTACGGTTTGGTCGGAATGATGTGATTATAATCCGGAATAAACTTCGTATGCACTCCTGATTTTTCGCACATTGCAACAATGGATTCCAACTTGGAATACTCATTAATTCCAAGTGTGATCGCAATCTCATCCAAACGATTCTGCGGCAGGATGATCTTTAGATTTTCAATCGTACCAATCACCTTGACACCCTTATATTCCATTCCTCTCGGCTGATTGTCATCCAGAATTCCCCGGATGGTGTATCCCCACTCTGGATTTGCCTTGATCCGGTCAATGTATTGCTCCGCTGCCCGGCTGTATCCAATCAAAATCATATGTTTCTGATTATAACCGCGCTTCCGCATATCCCGCAGAAAATGCCGCACAAGATTTCTCATAAAAATCTCTGTCACAATATTCACGCAGAAAAAAATCGCGATCATTTTTCTGGAAAAGTTTGCTTGCTCTATAATATACAACACGAATGTGAACACCATCAGCCCAATCGTGTTTGCCTGCAGAATATTCCATGCTTCCAGTCTCCGTCCACGTACCCGCTTCGGCGTATAAAGCTGGAATAAATAATACAACATTAAGTAGCCCGGAACAATGTAGAGAAGTGCTCCCATATATTCATGAAGAGATAAAAACCACGGATCCTGCTGAAACAGTCCGCTCTTAAACCGAAGATACCATGCCAGAACATAAGAAAAAATAATCACACATGCATCCAGCACAACATGCATCCGGTTAAAATGTTTCTGATTATCTTTGATCAAAATTCATTCACCCGTTTCTCATCTATTGTTTATTTCATTTGATTCTATATCTATTTTTTCCATTATCCTATATATAATACAATAAAGTTTTAAAAATCACAAGAAAAAGTGTAGTCTTTGTAATATTTTTGTAACAAAAAAGAACTTATGCGATGGAGATTTTTCTTTCTTTTCTCCCATCCACACAAGTTCTTTTTTGTCATCTGAATCTTTCATTCAGATTTCTGTCTGCTTTCTTTACTGGCTGATGTCCACATACGGAGTTGTCAGATACTCTCCATTTATCTCTATCTCATTTTGCGGATAAAAATGCAGATACATATTTGAAAGCTGATCTTCGTCTACCACATAGACTAATGTATATTCCATTTCCTCCCCCGGAGCAAGCGGACAAAACAGCCTTGATTTTACTCCCCTGATTCCCTCTGTAAAATATGGCTTGTCAAAATAAATTGGGAATGATCCTCCTCTTTCTGCTCCCCATTGGAGATCATATCCTTCATTTGCCGACCAGAATGTTTCCTGCGGATACACAAGCTTTCCCGCTTCTCCTTCCTGCATCGCGGTAAGTATCGGCGCAATTGACACACCTTCTTCCTTATTCCAGTCTGTCTGAAATGCAGACGCGTTTTTCGCTTTCATCTTCACGATGACATACTTTGCATTCACCGTCTCTGCCTCTTTGTCTGTCAGTGCATCAAGAGTCGTCTGGCCTTCCTCTTCTCCAAGCCGATATCTCTGATGTGCTTTTAGCGACGTATCTTCGTTCATCCAGCTTTCCATATCTGTTGTAAAATATTGCTGCGAAAATGTATCTGCCGGAAGTGTATCTGACACTTCTGCACTAAGAACAGTAAACCTGATATCCTCCACCTCATTCAGATAATCCGGATCTGCCTCTGCCATCGCATCTCTCGTTGTATCTTTTACTTCTTCCCCAATCTGATACACCAATTCTTCTGAAACCCCATTGCTGCTCCGATACTCCTGCTCTGCTTCGGCTTTCTTGGCTGCACCTTTGTCTTTTTCCAGTTCTTCTGCAATTTCCGCCTCAGACGGATATGGAACAGTTTCCTCTAAGACAGTGATCTCCAGCCCATTTGCAATTTTCACCAGTTCTTCCTGCTCCAGACTGCTCTCACTCCAGATCCATACTCCGTATCCCTCTTCTTCACTAAACAGATATACATCTGTAATCTCCCTGTCACTGTCTACTTTCTCATTTTTTCTCGTAAACAGATCTAACTTCTGTTCTCCCTCGACTGCGGTATAGCTGTCTTTCCGATATTCGACAAAAACATTCTCCTCGAGCTGCGACATTCGATAAAGTTCTGCCGCATTATAAGAGATAATGGAAATACTATCTCCCTCCGCTGTCCCGTAGGTTTTCTTTGGCGCCCCCTCTTCTGCCTGTTCTGCTTCAAATCCCTTCGGAAGATACGTCGGATTCACTTCAATCTGGTGCGCTTCTTTCTGTTCTTTATCCACTTCAATATAATATTTCAGAACCTGTCCCTCTTCTTTCAGATGAACTTTCAGATAATAATTCACTGCTACTGCTGTAATGGAAATCCCTGCTGTCAACGCGGCAACTGCCGCAGCTGCCGGCCAGATTCTCTTTCTTCGCCGTATTACCTTTTTCTCACCGGAAATCCCGATCATATCATATGCTCTCTGGATTCCCTCATCTACGCATTTCGGAACGGTTACCTCTTCCCTCAGTTTTTTCTTTACTTCTTTATCAAATTCTTTCTTCATCTGCATTACCCCCTCTGCATACTTGGTTCCATACAATACATGTGTTCAAACTGCTTTCTTCCTCTGGAAAGCCTGGACTTTACGGTATTCACTTCCAATTCCAGAATCTGTGCAATCTCCCGTATTTTAAATCCCTCACCATAGTACAGCACAAGAATGATCCGATATTTCTCATCCAATGCATCCAGAACGTCCTCAAACTCACATCTCTCCAACTCCCTGCTCTCTCCTCTGATCTGTGCTGCTTCCTCCAAAGGACACTCCCTCCTTCCACATCTTAAGATGTCATTACAATTATTGATCAGGATCCTTGTCAGCCATGTTTTAAAGTATTTTGCCTCCCTGAGGCTTCCAATCTTTTCGTAACAATCTATGACCGTCTCCTGAATCGCATCTGCAATGTCCTCTTCATTATTCAGATAACTTCTCGCCACTTTATAAAGATCCCCTTTGCATCGGTCAATCAGTTCTATAAAAGCCTGATCATCTTTTTTCTTTGCTCTTCTGACAAGCTGTATCACATTTGCCCCTCCTCCCGTTGTTTTTCTTGTAAATGATTTTTCTCTTCAACTATTAGACGTGCCGCAAGCGGAAAAGGTTGCATTTTATGAAGAAATATATAAAAATCCCTTTTCGCAAGATAATATTTTGCAAAAAGGGATTCCCTACTATTCATATTGTTGTATAAATCTTTGTATGATTGTAGCACATACAGCTCTACTTACATTTCCCTGTGGATTAATTTTCCCACCATCTCCAGTAATAATTCCTGATCCAATCGCCCATCTCATCGCATCCTGAGCAAAATCTGTCACATACATTGCATCTGGAAATTTGTTCAATTCCTCTCTCATCGATATATCATATTTTTTATAAACTGCATAACGATACATCATTGTTACTAGCTGCTCTCTTGTAATCCCATCAACTGGCCCAAACATTCCATTCATATAACCTGTTATAATTCCTGCATTATTCCCCCATATTGCTGGTATCGCATAAAAAGCACCATTGGAAACATCCGGAAATTTATTTTCAAAACTGGTAGTCGGCTCTCCTGCCATTCGATATAGCAATGTTGCAAAATGTGCTCTGCTCAATTCTTCTACAGCCCCAAAGTAATTGCTATTCATTCCGAGCATAATTCCCTTATCTTTTACAAACTGTACTGCATCATAAAACCAGTCTCCGGAAGAAACATCTATAAAATCACTCTGTCCGTTTATGTCATTCCCATTTCCTTTAGAAACAACAGTCACATACTGGGAACTTATATATGCAAACATACTGCCAAAGTCATACATTCCCGTATCTTTCCTTATCCCTGTTCTGTTCGGATTTATAACAGAATCACTCTGTATTTTAAAGAAACCGTTTTCTGTATTCTCATTTAATACAATATAAGTGGTATCTCTCTGCACCCCACTTGTGAACAATGCTGCCGTATTTGTTGAACTTCCCGCTCTTATGTTTACATCAGTGTTTCCACTTTTTACTGCAAGAGTATACGTATTGCAGTCACTTCCTCCTGCACTATCATTCAATCCCCATGAAACCGCTGCGGCTTTCTCACCCCAGTATGGATCGGAAGCATATTTCACATTAATTCCGCTTTCCTTATTTCCAAGGAATCCCCCAAAATATCTCCAATCATTTGCATAGAGATATCCACGGGACATCCATATATCTGCAAATTCTCTGATACAATGTTCAGGATTTGTGTATGTATCCGCACTTGCTCCTGGCGCTGAGTCTACAGCATTTAATCCAAACAAATTGTTCTTTTGTTGGGCAATACTACTGTTTCCCCACGCACTTTCATTGGCTGCTACTCCCGTCATCAGCAACGCGTTGACCCCATATGTATTCTGCATGTTAATAAAAATAGAACCCGAATTGCACATCTTGGAAGATGTTCCACTTTTCGCATTGATCAACTCCGTCAATGCTCCACCTAAGCTTGTCTGACTTCTAAGTGGAAGGAATTGATAGTAATTATAATAGGGAGAATCTGCATTTACTGATCTGCTTCTGTTTCCATTCATGTAATCCTCAAGCATTTCAGAAAATCTGTTTTCCTCATAGAAGTAGTGTCCATCATAACTATAATATTTTACCCCTTCTCTTAAATATGAAGGAGCATTCCCATTGTTCAGACGACTCCCATAATATTCATTGTTCATATTTATAGTAATATTATGAATCAGCTTTCCGCCTTGCACAATGTAATGACTGACCGACTTCACAGATGCCTTATTAACAATCTGCACATTGTCCGGGTCAACCAGTCCAACTACTCCGGACAGCATAAATTTTACTTTTCCTCCAGCCATTCCAAGATATGCCGCGTCTGCACCATAAGCACCATTGGTATATCCAGCTTCTCCTGTTTCAGCATTCACAAAGTTAGTAACTCCTGAATTTCCAATGTTGAAATTCACAATCTGTCCATTATTTGCTCTCGCTTCAGCATTTTCCGCATCCTGAATATATCCATTCTCCTTCTCAGACTGCACTACGTTTCCTTGCTCATCCATTTGAGTAATATTTTCATTGCTAAGTGGATTTTCACCGTTCCATTCACTTTCTTCTTCAAAGTTTATATTCTGTTCTGTCCTGATTCCAATTTCAATTTCTTCCGCACTTACCAAATTGCAATTTACTAAAACACCTACACAAACACAAAATGCTGCACAAATTTTTTTTATCTTCATCTGTATCTTCTCCTTACATTGATTATTGCAAAACTTTATCCAGTGCATCAAAGTTCTTTTCTGCCATTTTTACAGTTTTATCTAAAGAAATTACTTTCGACTCTTTAATTTGTTGAATTACCCTGTTTACATCCATAGATTTTATCTCTTCCATAGTCATACAGAAACTTACGTTCATATCATTTAGCACTTTCTTTGTTTTCTGGCTATATATAATTGGAAACACTTTTTTCCCAAAAAGCCATCCAAGAATAACTGCATGGAATCTTGTTGCAATAACAATCTCTGACTCAGCAATTTTTTGTATGCATTCATCCAAATCTCCTTTGTAACCACTTGCTACAACCTTCTTTTTCTCCTCTGGATTTAGCTTTCCTATAAGTTCTTTGATTGCTTCCTCATCTCCTTCCATGCAACAAAAAGAAAGAAGCTCTATTTCATATCCATCTTGCATATACCGTTTGATCATTTTAACTAAAAAATTTTCATATTCGCAAGTATACTGATTGATTGGAAATTTGCCTCCACGACTTTTCAAATCTATTATAGAAAACAATACTTTCTTTTTGGCAATACTGTTTTCTTTTACCTTTAAATTGAATGCGATATCCGGTGCATAAATCACATTCGATAAATCATGAAAAAGCCCTGCTGAATAAGTGTCTCTAAAGCTGACTGACTCATACCTCTCAAATAAATCATGGTACTGCTGATAATACATTTCATTTGTATATGGCCCAAAATTGGCTCCCATCACAACTATTTTTTTGCTGAGTCTCTGCAATGTTTCATCTAATCGAAAAGCTCCACTATAGTCTTCCAAATGCTGAACGAACACAGACCCTCCTATATGCACAGTCACATCCGCCGATTTTACAAGAATTTTCCAGAACCCTCTTTCAATATTTTTTATCTTCTTTAGCATTTTATCTGTCATAACAGCGATCCTGTCCGTAGGACTATACACTTTCAGATTTTTTATCTCAGAATAATAATGACGATACTTCGCATCCGCAATCATCCGAAATTTCACTTTCGGATAACGTTCGCATAATATTTTAATAAGAAGATCATCTCCTAAATTTCCCGCTGCATATGCATGTACAAATACCCTTTTTGCCATTTTTCTTTTCCTCATATTAAATATATCAACAGATTCTTCCACAGCTCCTTTTGAATCTGCCAATAACTGCCAAGATTTTTTCTCTGAAAAACAACTTTTTTCTCCCGGTTGTTTCGGGAAAGCCGTACTCCTTCCGCAAGTCCTTTTACATAGATTTTCCCGAATCCTTTTGCTGCGAAAAAGATCGCTTTTGTGAAAAAACCGATCAGTAAAAATGGACTGTTCAATAAAATCTGAAAAAGAGGCATATTTTTATAGATCAAATAGACGTTATTTCTCGATGAATATTTCACCTTAAATTCATTGTGCCGGGAACCACTCGTTCCGCTTCCCACATGATAGACGACTGCCGATGGCTCATAGACATTATAATATCCATGAATTCTTGCGCGATATCCGATATCAATGTCTTCCAGATACGCAAAATGCTCCTCATCAAAATATCCGATCTCCTCAAAAACAGATTTCCGGTAGATTGCCGCTCCCGCACATGCCGCAAACACCTTCCGGGAAGTCATAAACTTTTCTTTCTCCCTGTCCTTCCCGTTTGCCGATGCCCATCCAAGCGCTGAATAAGATGTCCCCGCGCTGTCGATCAGCTCCCTTCTGTGATACTGCATCATCCGAGCCTCCACAGAAAAAATCTGTTCCTCCCTGCTGATACAATCCAGCAGATTTTTCAAAAAGCAGGGTTCCACTTCCGTATCATTGTTTAGAAGGACTACAAACGGAGCCTCTGCCTTTTTAATCCCCTCATTGACTGCGCGGCAGAATCCATAATTCTGATCCAGCGACAGATAGCAAAATTGCGGAAACTTCTCTTTCGCCTGATCTGCACTTCCATCCCGTGAACAGTTATCTACGATAATCGCCTCAAAAGAAACGTCTTTCTGTTTTTCCAGCGCCTCCAGGCAATGATCCAGATACTTTATTCCGTTGTAGTTTGGTATAACAACTGATACATCGTACATCTTTTAGCTCCTCTGGTTATTTTTCAGCGAGTAGTCCCACTTTGTCAGTGACAGATTACAGTTATAATATGGATCTCCTTTTTTCAGAAGCCCGATCCAATGACTTCTCATATATTCAATCTCCGTCTGAAACCTTCTGACCTTCTCCTTCGTATCCTCTGCACCTCTCGTCTTCGATTCATAATGATATAGCTCTGCATACGGATCATAGACAACAAGATACCCTTTTTCTCTGACACGCAGACAGAAATCCACGTCATTGAACGCCACCTTCAGCTTTTCCTCAAGCCCGCCAACCTGCTCAAAAACAGAACGTTTTACAAGCATGCATGCCGCAGTGACCGCACTGAGATCAAGCTGGATCGATGCCTTGTGAAGATAACCCGAGAATGCTCTCGGAAGACCTACAAAAATGCTTCCTGCCACTCCTCCAATCCCGATGATAATCCCTGCATGCTGAATCGTATTGTCCGGGTAATATAACTTCGCCCCGACAATTCCGACTTCTTTTCTCTGGCAGTGGGAAAGCATCTCTGTTAGCCAGTCCCCGTCGATAATCTCCACGTCATTGTTGAGAAGCAGAAGATAGTCTCCTCTCGCGTGGCGAACACCAAAGTTATTGATCGCAGAATAATTGAATTCCCCTTCCCAGGTCACGATCTTGATCTTATCTCCTTCAATCTTCTTATAGAAAGCAAATGTTTCCGGCTCCTCACTGTTATTCTCTACAATGATAATCTCATAATTCTGATAGTTTGTCTTCTCTCGGATCGAATTCAGACACTTTTTCAGAGCCTCCGACTGATCTTTATTCGGAATAATGATCGATACGAGCGGTTCTCCGCATACTTCATATTTCACCCGGTAAAATCCGAGATCCTTCGTATGCTGTACGGTTCCCCTCGTACGGCATCGGACAAGATGCTCTTCAATTGCGCGCTTTCCCGCATCAAACGCATACATTTTGCTTGACGGATTATCCGCAGTTGATGCCTTATGGACACGCCAGTGGTACAAAATCTTCGGAATATGCACAATCTGTTTTGCCTGCTCCGTACAGCGGAGAATCAAGTCATAGTCCTGCGCTCCGTTAAATTCCGGGCGGAATCCTCCTACACGCTTGATCAGATCACGGCTGGCTACGAAGAAGTGACAGATGTAGTTGTTGGAACGGAGAAGATCTAAATTGAAATCCGGCTTTAAGTGCGGCTGAAAATGTTCTTTCAAATCAGTGGTCACCTTATCTTCATCCGTATAGATCACTTCTGCATCTGGATGCTCATTTACCGCTTTCGCAATCTCATACAGTGCATTCGGAGCGAGAAGATCATCGTGATCCAAAAGACCGATCCATTCTCCGGAAGCAATCTCCATCGCTCTGTTTGTATTCTGCGAAATTCCTTTATTCTCCGGAATTTCTACTTCTTTGATCCGAGCATCATTTTTATATTCCTCCAGAATCTTTTTCATTTCCTTATTTTCCGGGCTTGCATTTCCAATACAAAGTTCCCATTCGGAGTAGGACTGGTTTTGAACTGATTCAATCATTTGCCGCAAAAATACCTGCGGAGTATTATAAACAGGAACTACAATGCTGATCAATGGCTTTCTTTTCCATTTTTCGTTTTTTTGCTTTTCCAGTTCTTCGGGCAAAGCCTTATGATTCTCATACCACTGCTCATAATCTACATCATCTGCCTGGAATCGCTCCGTAAGTTTTACCCAAAATTCTTTCGGACCATAATGCCTTAAATAAAGTATCCCCTTTTTAATGTTATAAGGGGATACTTTCTTCAAGACTTTTGTCCATTTAATTTTAAATGTCTTTGTCTCTTTTTCACTCATATTTTTCTAAAACCTTCTATTCGGATTCATATTTTGACAAATATCCCGGATATTCCGCATGACCTGTCTCAAGTTTTTTCCCGTCTACGGTTATCCGTATCGACTCTCCATCAAAAGCATCCAAAAAAGTATTACAGATACACCCTACTGTCAAGTACTCTCCAGAGGAACCCTGCCCATTCAGATAAGTGGAAAATTTTTCAGACAGATCCAACTGCAATGCCTTTTCCCCATCAATAGTCTTTTCTGTACAGCTGATTACTTGCGTATCTGCCGGTACAACACCTTTTGCCACAAGTTGTTCCCAAATCTTTTCGGCTGATACGTCTTCCATTGCAACCTCTTCCGTTTCAAAACCAGACGCATCTTTATTTGCAAAATAGATTTTGATTTCCTTCTGTGACTGGCTTCCCTGCTCTGGCTCTGCAGACTGAGTTGATTCTTCCTTCTGTTGTGTTTCCTGCGTGCTTCCTTCCTCTTTTGTATCTTCTGTCTGAGTCTGTTCTTCCTTCGGCTCCGTTTCTTTCTGTCCACATCCAATCATACTCAGGATCAATACGAGAAAAATGCACATCTGTTTCCATCTGCTTTTCATGAAAATACCTTCCTTCATTCTAGCGAATCTCGCTAAGATATCTTTCCAACGCATCCTGCCATGTTGGAAGTCGGTGGAATCCATTTGCATCGAGCTTCTCCTTGCTCATTCTGCTATTCTTAGGTCTCTTTGCTTTTGCAGGGAACATATCGCTTGTAACCGGATTTACTTTCACCTCTACACCTGCCTGTCTGAAAATCTCTTTTGCAAATTCATACCAGGTACAAAGTCCTTCATTTGTCGCATGGTATCTTCCATATTTATCGCTCTCTACCATATCCACAAGCAATACCGCAAGATCATAAGTATACGTCGGGGATCCTACTTGATCGTCCACAACATTCAATTCTTCATGAGTTTCTGAAAGCTTCAGCATTGTCTTGATAAAGTTCTTTCCATTCACACCGAATACCCATGCAATACGAACAATAAAATATTTCTCCAGATACTTTTCTACCGCAAGTTCTCCTTCGTATTTCGTCTGTCCATATACATTTAGAGGATGTCTCTCATCATCCGGTTCCCATGGTCTTTCACCCTCTCCATCGAATACATAATCGGTACTGATGTAGATCATTTTTAGATCTAGTTTTTTACATACCTTTGCAATATTCTCGGTTCCTTCTGCATTGACTCTCCGACAGATTTCCACATTATCTTCCGCAGCATCAACCGCTGTGTAAGCCGCACAGTGGATCACTGCCTCTACCTCTGCTTCCGTAATAACCCTCTCAACTGAAACAGCATCTGTAATATCCATCTCTTCAATATCAACTGCAACTGCTGTATGTCCTCTCTTCTCCAGCTCATTTACCACATCATATCCAAGCTGTCCTTTTGTCCCTGTTACTAATACTTTCATCTGCGCCCTCCTGTTCTATTATTTATACAACTCCAATATTTCTGTTCGAATAGTTTCCCAGTCTCTATTCTCCGCCGTCTTCATACCTCCCCTATATAAACGCTCTCTTAGTTCTTCATCATTGCAGATTCTTTTGATTTTTTCAACAGCTTTATCAATCTCTCCGCAAGGGTATAAAAGACAATTTTCTTCATCGATCAGATATTCCTTGTTTCCTCCATTTGGAACAACTACTGAATACCCCCCTGTTGCCATCATTTCGAGTGGGGGATACGAAAAACTTTCCAGAAAACTCGTTTTTAGCAAAATATGACATTGTCTGTAAACATCCGCCACTTTTTCAAATGGAATTTTGTGTAAAAATTTATCTACACGGTACCACTCTTTTGGCTGTGCATTATATGACATATACCAAATTTCAAACTTTTCAGGATCTAACCTATTAGCAATTTTAAAACTCTCATCAACATTTTTGTAATAAACACCGCAGTCCCCCTCAATCAGAACCCTAATTTTTCCTTCAAATGTTCTCCTCTCGGAACAGAACTGCTCTTTATGAATTCCATTCGGTGCATATCTTGATGTTCTCTCATAATCTTCTTTCAGCCATTCCTCGCACCACTTTGAAATTGTCACAAATTGTACCTCTACTTTTGGACTATACTTCTGATTGGCCTCTATTCTCAATGGATCATTCGGTTCATAAAAGTTTGTCTCAAAATTCTGCACCAAATAATACCTTTTTTTAATATTTGTATAAGTTTCCAAAAATTTTACGGTAGACCACATTGTTGCCACAGCTTTATCAAAACTTCCAATAATCAAATTCTCACGGCTAGGAATGACCGGAAATTTAACACCCCTGAATTCACACCATTTTGAACTGTCAAAATCATCATTGATAATTGTAACGTCATACCCGGCTTCTTTTAGCATTTTACAATGTTCAAGTGCAACCATAATTCCGCCACTAATATTTAATGCAGGTAAAACAAACACAATGTTTGGTGTCATCATACTCTTGATAAACTTTGTAAGTTGAAATCCTGTATACAGTGTAACACACTTTTTCTTGCAAAAATTATAGGCATTCTCTGAGATCTTATTTCTTGTTTCCTTGTCTGTAATCAGACACTTCAACGACTGATACCATTCTTCTTCATTGTTGCACAGTAAACCGGTAACATTGTGTTCTATCATCTTTGCAAATGCACCTATATTGCTTGCAACTGTAGGAACTTTTACCAGAGCCGCTTCTACCCACTTGTTTTCAGATTTTGCTTCATTAAAAATGCTTTCTTCCAAGGGAGCAAGATTAATATCTATCTGTGATATAAGTTCCGGCAGCTGTTTCCAGTCACAAAATGGATGTGTTATAATGCGTCCTTCAAATTCTTTCATCTCTTCCGGAATATCAAGAATTCCAACGACATGTAATTCTGTATTTTGGAATTCTCTCATCAGTCGAATTAACGCTGGTTGAACTAAAATAAAATCATCGTTATGGGTAATACTTCCACTAAAATATCCCATCCTGACAATATCTTTTCTTACAAGCTGCTGCTCCTTTTTCTCAAGATAACACTTTTTGTTTTCCTCTTTTACTGCTGTTTCTTCTAAATATGGCAATATATCCCTTTCATAAATTGCTTTCTCTGAAAGTTCCAGCATTTCCTCTGAAGCAGTATTTCGATTAATAAAAACTTTTGGCACATACTGAGAAAGTTCTTCTGCCAAGCGTTCTGTTGTTGTAATTGCAGCATCACACATTTTCAGAACTTTCTGCATATTCCTTACACCTTCATCATATCCTTTTCTTTCTTCTTTTGACATTGTATCCAAATACTTTATCGTATCTGTGTACTTTGTATCAATTACCAAATCGTCAATATCGTAAATGACAACTTTATTCAGGCTTTTTGCCATTTTGATAAATTCACCTATTTCTTCTGTGTATGGACATCTAAAGAAAATAAATACACGAAAGCAACGTACCTGATCAAAATTAAGGTGCAAATAAAAGTTCTCTGTACTCTCCATATTGTTTGCCTTCAGCTGTTCCTGCTGATGCATAACCCTATATCTTGGCGGATGAGGTAACGCAGTATAATCACACCCATTGATGAACAGTACATCCCCACATACCTTTCCTTCATACTGTGCCAGTTGTTTTCTGACTTTTGCCGTGTGAATGTAACTTCTTGTTTTCCTATAAGTTCCTGCTATTCCATCTTCTCTCAGTGCTTTCCATGTCTTTTTTGCAATAATACTAATATCTTCCATTTCTATCTCCTATACCAATGACAGTTTTTTCCAGTTTGGATGATAATACTCATCTTCTCCAAAAGTATCTTTCCATCTTTCTCTAAAAGCAGGTCCATCTTTCTCTGCTTCTATTTCCGCATTACAACAAGTCCATTCTGAAAATCTGCACCATACATTTCTTTTCTTTTGGTCAATGAGCCACAAGCAGAAATCTTCTGTCTCAAACCCCGACGGTGCATTTTGAAATCCTCCATACAAGATCCATAACTCTTTTTGAAACATCATGCACTTTGAGAGTGTAATACTTGTATTCCGCACATGAGTCAAAATTGCTTCATATCCATCATCATTTTTTTCTCTGTCTTTTCCGATATATTTCACGCATTCCGGAATCTCCCAGTCTATTACGCCACCTGCATAATATATTTTAGAATTATTCATAAAAATCTTGGCCCCTACACTTCCAACATCCTGTCTCTGGGCAAACATGAGCATTTCTTCCAACCATTCTCCAGAATCCGGTTGCATAGTGTCTTCTGTTAGTACAATCACGCTGCCGTTACTCTCAGAAAGCATCTTGTCCATTCTGCTTCCCTTTGAGTTTACTCCCTGAGTTAAAACTGCTTTTATATGCACTCCATCCTCTTCACATACTTCTTCAACACTATCTTCAACAATGATTTCCAACGGTCTGTAATGTGTCTTCTTTAAAATTTCTTGGACAGTAACTGGTTTCTTACAGTTCTTTTTATCTTTAAGCACTATAATCGAAACCAAAGGGCTTTCTTTCAACTCGTATTTTATCCGGTAGATCGTCTGATACGGAAAATTGCTCATGACCTCTCCAGGCTCTTTACATCTCTCCAACTGTGATCCTATTGCCCCTAGTGCAGCATCTACTACATATGGCTTTGTTCCTATATCCATTGACACAGAATTACTGTGTACCCTCCAATAATACAACACTTTTGGAATATGGACAATAGTATGTGCTTTTTCTGTCAATCTCAAAACCATATCATGATCCTGACTTCCATCATACTCTTTTCTGTAAAGTTTTTCTTCTTTATCTAGTAGCTTCTTTGCAAATACAGTAAAATGGCAGATATAATTATGCGCACGGAGCTCATCCTTTCCAAATCCCGGCTTGAAATTAAAATTTGATACAGACATAATCTGCTCCGGCCTTTCTGAGAACTTAACCTCATCCGTATAAATAAATTCTGCATTCTTTTGCTCTATAACTTTAGCCACTTCATACAGTGCCGCTGGATGTAAGAGATCATCGTGATCTAATAGTCCTAGATAATCTCCGCTCGCCATTTTTATACATTCATTTGTATTCTCTGATATCCCATTATTTTTAGTCAACCTGCTATATTTTATCCTATGATCATTTTTCATATACCTTCTGCATATCTTTTCAACATAAAGATGATCCCTGTCACTTCCATCTGCCAAACATAATTCCCAGTTTTCGTAAGTCTGTTCCTGCAAGGATTCTATCAACTCTCGTAAAAATTTCTCTGGTGTATTATATAATGGTGTAATAATACTAAATTTTATTTTCGAGATAGAAATGTCCTTTCTCTGCTTTTCCAGTATTCTTGCAGGAGTGAGATGAAGCTTATTAATTCCATACTTCATAAAATAGCGCTTTTTACTAAATTTTACAATCTTTTTCATAGTTTCTTCAGGTCCCATTGTCACAAGACTTTTGACACCTTTTCTGCTTAAATGTACTAATTTATTAATCATATCTACTCCTATTTTTAAAGGCTAATTATGCCCAGAATCTTAATAGCAACATAAGACACATTACTGGGAGAACTGCCAAAGAAACTAATATACTGTTTTCTGCAATCACTTTGCAAATGTTTCTACCTTTTTTATATTTAACAATGCGCTGATTTGCAAAAACCAAAAAAAACATTGGAAATAATGGAATGAAATATCGCCCTTGAACACCTACTATCTCCTCTGCCCCTGGTCCGTATCCTGACATAATCGACGTCCAGTAAATATACATTGCAAGAAAGATACCAAATACGGAAACTGCACTAGCAATGATTACCGAAAGCCTTTGCCATACTGTAACTTTAATATTATCAATGCTTATTTCGGAAATTCCAACAACAAATAACCATCCTGCATATATGTATATAACGGCCGAATACATCCATGTATCCAACAGTCCAAACACTCCAATGCTTGTGGAAATGTAAAAATTCCTTTGGCTCCATAATGTCTGACAAAATATCCTCACATACTGGACTGGATTTTCCAGGACAAACCTAATCTGTCTGCCAACAGCCGGATCTCCTGATGTCAAAATATTTTTTTGTATCAAATATGGAATTTTACCTATTAAATACGTGCCTATTACAACCACCGATAAAAGTATGACATGTTTTAAAATCACCTTCTTATCCTTATAAACTTCCTTTGGTATAAAAAACAGCATAATCAATCCCAACGGTAGATACACAATCTTTAACGCAATATACAAATAAAAAACAGCTCCAAAAAAAATAATATGACCTATTCTGACTTTTCCATTTTCTACTTTGTCATACCTGAGCCGAAGCACCACCGCTGCGAACAAGAATGAACTGCTGATTAAAAGTACATCATAAGATGGTGAAACTGCCAGATACAAAGTCATCGGCATTAAAGCAATTCCGGAAAAAGTTCTCTTTAATATAGGTGTAATCCGTATGCTAAGTGCTATGGCAATAATAAAAAATGCTAAATTGGCAAGTCGCGCAAAAAACAAATAGTAAACAACGGAAGGAGAAGCAAAACCCGCTATCTTAGCGATTACCTTTCCAATCACAATTCCCGTTGCCGGAATAATATGTCCAATTGGGCGTGTCTCCATTGTGGAAAACTGATAAAACTTCGTATCTGAATAATTCGCATCATTACGCTCATACTCCATGACTTCTTGATAAGAAAATTTTCTACCATAATCTCCGCATGCAGCGACTTTATCGGCAATATATTCTACCATATTCTCAGAAAGCCAGTATCCCTGCTGTCCTTTCTGCACCTCTGGATAAAAACGTCCTTCCGCCATAACAAATGCCTTTTTGAAGTGACTATCTTCATCAGGACTTTGAAATGGCGGAATCAATATCGTCAGGAGTACTCCAAAAATTACTGCAATATAAACAAATTTCTTAGATACACTTTCTTTCCCCATATTTTACTTCCTACTCTTCTATTGAAATAATTTGTATAAAAATCGCATAAACACATAAATATATACAGCAAATCCGATGAACACAGAAAATGTTTCAAAATCAAATCTATGATTTACTGTTTTCAAAATCAAAGTAGCTTCCTGCTCTTGTCCATTCACTTTATATTCTGTATTATTCTCGACTTTTCTCTCAAAAGCAAAAGAGACTCCATTTTCTGCATTTGCTCCTTCTGCCCGAATAGTAATTTCCATCTTCTTTCCTTTGACATTTTCGACTTTGGGAAATTTCAGTTCAAAAAATTTTCCATTTTTCACCTTTTCCGCTTCCGCTTCTCCCTGTGCACAAATCTCTCCTGTCTCACTATTTTTAATTTCATAAGAAAGAGAAATATCATTCACATTCCCTACAACAGAAGTTTTAATTCTCACACTGTCGATTGCATTTTCTTCTACTACAAAACTTTGGCTTACCGCCTGATCTATAATAATTCCTGTACTTCCATACTGACTCGGGTCTATTCCCTTGTCATAAATACTTACGGTTTTTGCAATATGTGCATATGCATATGCCACAATAATCAGTACAATGCAACCAGCAAACAGTTTTATCTGCTTTTTCATTTTTCTACCTCTTGCCATTTTTATAATCTGCTATACTCTTCACAAATTTCTTCTGAGTCTCCAAACGCACGCAAATGTCCTTTTTCCAGCCACACAATTTTATTACAAAGGCTTCTGACTTGATTCACGTTATGGGATACAAATAGTAATGTTGTCCCCTTATTTAACATATTTCTTATTCTCTGTTCACATTTCTGTTGAAATAGGAAATCTCCTACCGAAAGCACCTCATCAACAATCAGTATATCTGGTGTACCAATCGTAGCAATTGCAAATGCCAGTCTCGAAATCATACCCGAAGAAAAATTTTTCACTGGAACATTCATAAATTCTTGCAACTCAGCAAATTCAACAATATCCTCATAATGCTTTTCCATGTCGCCTCTCCCATATCCCAGGATAGCTCCGTTTAAAAAAACATTTTCCCTTGCTGTCAGATCATAATCAAACCCTGCCCCGAGTTCTATCAGAGGAGCTATCGTTCCTCTTACTTTTACACTTCCTCTCGTCGGTTTCAAAACTCCGGCAATCGTTTTTAACATCGTACTTTTCCCACTTCCGTTCAACCCAATCAGTCCCAGAGAGTCACCTCTATTTAATTGAAAAGAAACATCCTTCAATGCCCAAAATTCATCATACGATATTTGTTTTTTTAAACTTTTAATAATATATTCTTTTAAACTATCATATTTCTCGGCCGCCAAATTAAATTTCATAGACACATGATCCACTTCAATGATTGCCTGATTTTCCATACTAACTTCTCCTAAATATTCAGAATAAACTCATCCTGATTTTTATAAAAAACGTAAGTCCCAACAAGTAACATAACAACAGTCTCAATCGTTGCTATGACAATGGATGAAAGTTGTGGCAGATTATTATTAATTGTCACCTCCCTAAACATTGTCAATATATTAGTCAATGGATTCAGCATTACAATTGGTTTCAACCATTCAGGAAGAATCGACATTGGATAAATTACCGGAGTCAAGTACATAATTACCGTGACAAAAACTGAATATAAGTGCATAATATCTCTAAATTTTACAGTAATCGCTGCCAAAAGCATTCCGACTCCCATAGAAAAAAATACAATTAATGTCAATGGTATTACAACTAATATTACCGTCCAATGCAACTCTGTCCTTGTTGCAATCATAACAAGAATGACTGCTGTAAATGATGCCAGAAGGTTGATAAAGCTCGAAAACACTCTGGATAATACAAATAAGTACTTTGGGACATAAACTTTTTTTATTAAGGAAGCATTACTTATAATAGCTCCCATAGAATTTGTAGTCGCATCCGAATAAAAGTTGAAAATTACTTGTCCACATAAAAGGTATACAGAATAATTTTCTACATCAAACTTGAATAAATTAGAAAACACGACTGAAAGTACAATCATTGTACACAAAGGATTCAACAGTGTCCACAATACTCCCAACACTGACCGTCTATACTTTGTTTTTATATCTCTTGCAACTAACTCTTTCAATAGTGGTTGGAATTTCATAAAATTTTGTATATATCTAGACACTATTCTACCTCCACAATGTATTATCGTTTCTCCAAAGACTCGATTCCCAACCACTTCTGATCTTTCTCAGAAATTATCAGTTCCATTCCTTCCGGAATCGGCCACTCAATTCCGATATCCGGGTCATTCCACGCAAGTCCTCCCTCATCATTCGGATGATAAAAATCAGTACATTTGTATGCAAACTCCGCAGTATCAGAAAGTACTAAAAATCCATGTGCAAAGTCCTTCGGAATGAAAAACTGCTTCTTATTTTCAGCAGAAAGAAGTACCCCATACCATTGTCCGTATGTTTTGGATCCTTCTCTTAAATCAACCGCCACATCAAACACTTCCCCGCTCACTACGCGCACAAGCTTATCCTGCGGAAAATTAATCTGAAAATGCAATCCTCTTAATACTCCCTTCTTAGAGCTTGACTGATTATCCTGAACAAATTCCATGTCAATTCCCGCTTCTTTATAATCATTGTAATTATATGTTTCCATAAAATATCCGCGTTCATCTCCAAATACCGTAGGAGTAATCACTTTCAGTCCTTCGATTTCACATGTTTCTACTGTAATTTTTCCCATTGAAATTTCCTTCTTTCTTTTTATTTACAGGCGAATCTTATAATCCTTCTGCCACTTCCATCAGATACTTTCCATATGCAGTCTTCAATAACGGCTGTGCAAGCTTGATCAACTGCTCTTTGTCAATAAATCCTCTCTTATATGCAATCTCTTCGATACAAGAAATATACAGTCCCTGACGTTTTTGGAATGCTGCCACAAAATCTGCTGCATCTAAAAGTGCATCATGATTTCCTGTATCCAGCCATGCAAAACCACGTCCCAAAGTTTCTACCCGAAGATCTCCTCTCTGAAGATACGCATTGTTGACACTTGTAATTTCAATCTCACCACGCGCAGACGGCTTTACATTCTTTGCGATCTCCACCACATCATTATCATAAAAATACAATCCCGGAACCGCATAGTTTGACTTCGGATGTTCCGGTTTTTCTTCAATCGAAAGTGCTTTTCCATTTTCATCAAACTCTACTACACCATACTCTCTCGGATCTCTTACATAATATCCGAAAATTGTTGCTCCTGACTCCCGAGATGCCACTTCGCGCAAAATTCTAGAAAAACTCTGTCCATAGAAAATATTATCTCCCAAAATCAGAGCTACACTATCATTTCCAATAAATTCCTCACCAATGATAAAGGCATCTGCCAATCCTCTAGGACTTTCCTGTACCGCATAGGATATCTTCAATCCCAAATCTTCTCCTGTCCCAAGCAGCTCCTCAAATACCGGAAGATCTCTCGGTGTAGAGATCACAAGAATTTCACGGATTCCAGCCAGCATCAGAATCGATAACGGATAATAGATCATCGGTTTGTCATAGACCGGCATGATCTGTTTTGACACTGCTTTTGTCAGTGGATATAATCTTGTCCCTGAACCACCTGCTAAAATAATACCTTTCATTTTAAGTACCTCCTACTTTTTATATACACATCTCTAACTTTTCTGTTTCCGACATGATGTAGTTTTTGCAACTGCACATTAAGTCACGTTGTATTATAGCACTTCCTTCTGTCTTTTTCAATCTTTGAGATATTTTTCATATTTTCTTCAGATTTTCTGTTACTGTTCAGAGGTATGCATAAGTCATTGTAAAAAATAACGAAATTTATTTTTTTATTTTGTGGATATTCATTTTGGGCAGGAAAAACTGTGTTTATAGTTTTTCCTGCCGTTCTTTTTTGGCAAAGTTATACACCAGATTCTGGATTTCAGAGCCCGTTTTCGAAGTTTCATGGCTGATATCAATGCTTTTTCAATCGCAAAACGAATACTTATCCACAGTCACATTGACGAAAGAACGATTTCGGGAAATTCGCTTTTTTCTATGTTTTTGTTATACTCTTTCATAAGAAAGAGAGGTTTTCTTATGGACATCGATTTAAAAGAAGAATTGAAAAAACGTGATGAACTTCTCGCTGGTTACCTCAAACAGATTGAGATACAAGAGGAATTTATCCAAAAACAAAAGGAAATGATTGAATATCTGGAAGATCATATTTCAAAGATCACAGACATTATCAGTGGCGTTTAATGATAACTGTGCCGGAGGAAAACGTATGCCTGATCCTTATGATTACATCACACTCATGTGCCGGCTAAAAGCCGCACAAACAAGGAATAAAGAGCTGGAATCCGGTGAGAGATATGTCAAGCTGAAAGAACTCCACCAGAAGGATTGCAGAGACTATGAACATAAAATTCTGGAACTACAGACAGAAATAGCAGAAGCGCATAAAGAAACTATCCGTGTCCGTAATTACTGGTTCCAGGTACTGGAGGATATGCTCCTGGAGTTTGAAGCGATGCAGAAAAAAGCCGAACGGAAGCTAAAGGAGATGGAGAAGCGTGTCCTTTTTGCCGAAAAACAAAGAGATGATGCTTTAGATAAAGTAAAAGAGCTCCGCCTTCAGTTTTATAAAACAGCAGCCAGGCTGGAAGAAGAACAGGGAAAAAACTTGAAACTTCGCGCACAAATCAACCGGGATTATGAAAATTCTTCTATTCCTTCTTCAAAGGTCCTCCGCCGAAAAAAGATTACAAACAGCAGAGAAAAAACGGGCAGGAAACCGGGAGGACAGCCCGGTCATAAGGGGCACAGCCGAAAGAAACAGGAACCTACGCGGCCGGCACTCCTTCTTCCACCGCCAGAAGAAGTCTTTGAAGACTGTGCTTTTAAAAAGACTGCAAGGACAATCATAAAACAACTGGTAAGGGTCCGTATGGTTCTGGATGTAACGGAATACCATGCAGATGTTTATTATAACAGTCAGACGGGAGAATGTGTACATGCTGCATTTCCGGATGGCGTGATTGATGATGTGAATTATGATGGCAGCATCCGGGCGTTTCTGTTTCTTTTAAATAATGACTGCTGTACTTCCATTGATAAGAGCAGAAAATTCCTGTCGGATTTAGCAGGTGGAAAACTGAATACTTCGAAAGGCATGATAAGTAAACTCAGCAGGGAGTTTGCTTTAAAAACAGAGCCTGAACGCAGGACTGCCTACGCAGAGATGCTGCTTTCCCCTGTCATGCATACAGACTGTACAAATGCAAGGGGAAACGGAAAGAACTGTCAGGTATATGTCTGTGTGACACCGGACGGAAAAGCCCTATACTTTGCACGTGAGAAAAAAGGGCATGAAGGGATAAAAGGTACTGTCACGGAGGATTATCAAGGAATCCTGGTCCATAACCATGATCTTACCTTTTATCATTATGGAGCAAACCATCAAGAATGTCTTGCTCATGTACTGCGTTATCTGAAAGACAGTATAGATAACGAACCGGAGCGCACCTGGAACAAAGAAATGCGTTCACTGGTACAGGAAATGATCCATTTCCGAAAAGGCTTCCAGCCGCCCCAGGAGCCGGATCTGAACAAGGTTTCCGAATTTTAAAAAAGATATCAGAAGATACTGGAAACCGCCAGAAAGGAATACGGGGACATTCCGGCAAATGATTATTATAGAGACGGGTATAATTTATTTTTGAGAATGGAGAAATACATGCAGAATCATCTGCTGTTCCTGCATAACTCCAGAGTACCTGCCACGAATAACGAAGCCGAACGGCTTCTGAGGAATTATAAGCGGAAACAGGCGCAGGCCGTGACATTTAGGAGTTTCGAAAGTATCGATTATCTCTGCCAATGCATGAGCATGCTTGTTTTGATGCGCTTAGAAGAATCGGCAAATATATTTGACAGAGTGTCCAAGATATTTGGATAAAGAAAACCGATGGCTTTGACTGTTATCAGTCTACACCATCAGTTTTCTTAAGTCCAGTTAACCTCTGAACAGTAACGATTTTCTATAATCCCCTCACTCTTTCTGCTTTTCCCCTTCTTCTTATATTCATACCACTTTACAAATTTCTCTTCCCATGATACGCTGACACTACTAAAAGAATTGAGAGGTGTTTTATGTTCAATAAAAAAATAAGTGTTTTAATGGTAAATTACAACCATGAAGCTCATCTTCCTTTAACAATTGAAAGTGTTCTGTCACAGTCCTATCAGAATATTCAATTTATCATTATTGATGACGGTTCCACCGACGGCTCCCAGCCAATCATAAAAGATTATGCCAAAAAGGATCCTCGCATTGAATATTACTTTTTAGAGAAAAATCGTCATATCTGTCACGCTACCAACTTTGGCTTCCGCAAAGTGACTGGTGAGTATCTTGCCAGAATCGACAGTGATGATCTCTGGTACCCCGATAAACTGCAAAAACAAATAGATTTTATGCAAAAAACTCCAAATTGTAATGTCTGCTTTTCATGGACTGACTTAATTGATGAAAATGGAAATAATATCAATGATTCCGAACGAGATCTTTACAACTTATTCAACGGCAGCCATCCATCCTGTCAGGAACACTGGTTGGAATTCTTCTTCATTCACGGAAATTGTCTTTCTCATCCTTCCGTGCTTATGAAAACCGAAGTTCAAAAAGAAATCGGAGACTTCAATCCGGCTTATCGACAGGCCCATGACTTTGATTACTGGATTCGTATTGCCAAAAAGTATCCTATTTTTGTGATGGAAGAAAAGCTGACCATCATGCGACGATTTTTGTTCTCCTCCATGTTAAATACAAGTTCTACAACAGAACCTGATACAACTAGATACTTAAACGAATACTTGTTGATTCGCAATCACTTTTTTGAAAATATGGATACAGAGTTATTTTTACGCACTTTTCACTCTTATTTTCGTAATCCTGATGCCACCACTCCCGAAGAATTTCTCTGTGAACAGGCCTTTTTACTTTGTGATTGTAACTATGGCGGAAAGCAAAACCCGATTCTTGGAATCCTAAAGCTCGCAGAACTATTAGCATGTCCAAAAACTGCAGACGTTCTTGAATCCTCCTACCATTTTACTCCAATTTCCTACTATGCACTCAGCAAACGACACATTTTCTGTGACTCATTTATTCAAAATGCTTTATTAAGCACTAAAAATTACACAGATAAAATTCAAGCATTAACAGAAGAGCTCCACCAACGGGAGAGAGAGTTAAAAGAGGCCCAAAATCAGATAACCTACTTATCGTCATCACTAAACACAATCACTAATTCTACTTCATGGAAAATTACTGCCCCTGTCCGTCACGCATTGGATAAATTCCGAAAAAATTTTTAATTTAAAGACCGTACTTCTGCACGCTATCATCTGCATACAAAAGTACGGTCTTCTAATTCTTATTTATACATTTCTTCATAATATTTCTGATAGTCACCACTTGTGACATTTTTCATCCAGTCCTCATTTTCAAAGAACCACTTGATCGTAAGTTTTATTCCTTCTGCAAACATCGTATCCGGAACCCATCCTACCTCTTTCTTAATTTTATCCGGAGCGATCGCATATCTTCTGTCATGCCCTTTTCTATCTGTCACATATGTGATTAACTTTTCGCTGACAAGCTCTTTTCTCGGATCTCCTTCTGGAAGCATCTCCTGAAGTGTATCAAGAATAATATGGATAATCTCGATATTCTGCTTCTCATTATGTCCACCGATATTATATGTTTCAAACAATCTTCCTTTTTCCTGAACCATATCGATTCCTTTTGCATGGTCTTCTACATATAACCAGTCTCTGACATTCTTTCCATCCCCATATACCGGAAGTTGTTTTCCCTGAAGTGCATTATTAATGATCAATGGAATTAATTTCTCCGGGAACTGATACGGTCCGTAATTATTACTGCAATTTGTAATATTTGCAGGGAATTTATAAGTATCCATATAAGATTTCACAAGCATATCGGAAGATGCCTTACTTGCTGAATATGGGCTGTGTGGATCATAAGGAGTTGTCTCATAGAAATATTCTCCTTCTTCTTCCAACGAGCCATATACTTCGTCTGTGGATACATGAAGGAACTTTTTGTCTTCTTTAAATGTTCCATCTTCTAACTCCCATGCAGCCTTTGCCGCATTGAGCATTACTAATGTTCCCAATACATTCGTTTTTACAAAGACATCTGGATTTTTGATACTTCTGTCAACATGACTCTCAGCCGCAAAATGTACAACACGGTCAATATCGTTCTCCTCAAAAATCTTATTGATTGCTTCTGCATCACAAATATCTGCTTTTACAAACGTATAATTATCTCTATCTTCTACATCTTTCAAATTCTCAAGATTTCCTGCATAAGTAAGCTTGTCAACATTAATGATACGAATTTCATTGTCATACTTCTTAAACATGTAATGAATATAATTTGAACCAATGAATCCTGCTCCACCTGTTACTAAATATGTTCTCATAGTTATCCTCCATCTTACTCTATTTATTACCGATTATAACATCAACTTTTTACAGATTCAAGAAAAAACGCGCTTTCCTCTAGTTGCATTCTTCTTTTGATCGTAGTCTTTTCTTTGTCTCTTCTTCAAACATTGCAATTTCCTGTGTCAATCTTTTTACTTTCACTGTGAGTTTTGACACCACAACTGTCAATACAAATATCACCATCAACGAAAAACAGAATCCAAAGAAAAACAACATATTAATCGGTGTTCCGATTCCCATAATCTTTGCCAGTTCTGTAATCAGATCCGGGAAACAATCGAGTATAAGAATGCCCATGCCAAGTGCAAACCATGACAAAGCATACCGCAATTCTAATTGTTTATTTCTAATCATCATTACCACAACTCCCATTGCAATAACAATAATGACTGCTACAATTAACTGTATTTTAATATCCATCTTTCTTTCCTCCTCTATTTCCGAATTCTTTCAATCAAAATTGCCAATGACACTTTTATCATGTAATATACTGATTTTTTTATCGAAATAGAAGACACCCCTCCACTTCTTTCCCTCATAATCACAGGGATTTCCAACACTTTTTTCTTTCTCCTGAGAATGGCCACAACGCTCTCCGGTTCCGGATAATCTTTTGGATATTCCTCCGCAAAAAATTCTATAATTTCTCTGTTTACCATTCTTAGTCCAGAAGTTGGATCGGTTATTTTTGCACCCGTAAGCAATTTGATCAGCATTGTAAAATATTTAATTCCAACGCGTCTGGCTCCCGATGACTGAAACCCTTCTTTGTCGATAAATCGAGAACCAATCACCATGTCTGCATGCGCTTTTTCTATATAATCCGCCATTGTCTCCAGAAACTTCGGATCATGTTGTCCATCTCCATCCACCTGAACAGCAATATCATAGCCATTTCTTGCCGCATATAAATACCCCGTCTGAACCGCGCCCCCAATGCCTAAATTCACTGGCAAATGAATGACATTAAATTTCTCTGTTTCACAGATTTCTTTTGTTTGATCAGTAGAACAATCATTTATCACAATATAATCAAACTGCGGCGCATTTTCCATAATATCTTCTACTGTTTTTTTTATGCTTTCCTGCTCATTGTAGGCAGGTATAATTATTAGTTTTTTCATACCTTCTCCTTTTTTATCTTGGAAGTACCATGTGAAGCCCTGACAAAACCGTAGCAATCTCAAGAATGGCCGTCAACATATAATTACACGATCAAATTTTTTGTCTACCACTATATGTTTTGTTCTGAATAAAAGTATAACCACAGGCGCAGCCGAAAGAAAATACCTTCCCTGCAATCACTTGTTCTCCTACTGCTATCCAGCTAATCCGTAACACAAAACAAGTAAGAATGCAGCATAAACCTGCCAATATTCCTATCCAAACTTTACTTCCGGTCTTAATTATTTTCTTTTCAAATTTAGTATAGGCTTTTCTACTAATATATATATCATAGCCGAAACACCTATAATTATCGGAATACTTATTATTATATTAACTATAACATTCATCTTTCCCCCAAATAGCTGTGTTACCATCTGCTGAATTGGAAATCCACATAAATACATTGCATATGATAATTCCCCTAGCCTCCATGGCACAAGGACAGATTTTTCTAAGCCAAAGACCATAAAACACAAAAAATATGGAAAGCATAATAACATCCCAATCCATAATTCTCCTAAAATACCAAAAAGAACACATCCTGCCAAAGAGACTAAAGCATACTTCCCTGTTAGTTTTATCTTTCTCTTATTTTCTTCATAAAACATACCCATGTAAAACATACCCAACGGCAGAATTGTTGATTTAATAAGATCATTCCCTGTAAGCTCTGATAAAACAAATAAACTTCCCAATCCTACCAACGCAATTGGCACTGTTAGATAAAATCTTTTTTCTCTCAAAAGTGTCATTTTATAGGCGAAAAAGCATGCAACATAACATCCTACTTCTACTGGCAACGTCCACAAAGAGCCATTTACCGTTGGCAAATATATATTATTTGTAAAAACCCCAGGTAAATCATGTTGCAAAAACAATATAATATTTCCAAAATACTTATAAGTTTGTGCCGTACCAAAATACTCTCGCCATGTATACTTCGTCACCATTGGACCTAACACAAATACAGATAGCATCACAACAGTAATTAAAGCGGGCCAAATTCTCACAAATCTTCCCCAAAAAAATTCTTTTGTTGTTTTTCCTTTCAGTAAACTTCTTACCGTCATCATTCCAGAAAAAAAGAATAGCATGCATACAGCAAAACTTCCCAACGTAATTTGATTATTTGTAATTTTAACCAACCACTCATTCTCCAAAGACCCCTCCGAAATAGCAAATGAGTGGCTTATAATAACACATATTGCCGCCAGAAAACGAACAAAATGAAGATTATGACAAATTCCTTTTACTTCACTAATTTTTTTTACAGTTCTCATCATCTTCTCCATATTTTTTTCTTGTAATTATCTCACGGATTTTATTATCATCTCCCCAAATAGCCGGTGAATCATATTTTCTTTCCTGAAAAGCCCCGTATTTTAATTTTATTGACATTTTGTTCTCTGTTATAAATTGCTCTACCCTTTCACCTAAAGAAATCGGTACTCCTGAACAGCAGTTAATAATTCCATTAATTTCTTCTTGCTCTATCACAGATGCTATTTGAAACGACAATTCATGAATGTCTAAAAAATCATACTTATTTCTTCCTGTCGTAAATGGGAACTCTTTCTCACCCGCTTTTTCCATTTCAATCAATTTCGTAAAAATAGAATGATTTTTCATGTCATCCCCCGTGATGTAAAAAGCCCTAATCCATTGATATACTGCTCCAAATTCTTTACATAAACATTCCGTTGCTTGTCTAAGACAATTTTTTGCAATTCCATAATATGACATTGGATTTGTTGGTGTATCCTCATTAACAACACCCTCCCAATATCCTATTTCATGCATAGTTCCCATAACTGCAATGTGCTTTAGACCTCCCTGAAGCATATTTTTAATAAATTCATAATGTTTTGAAAGATTTCCCAGATGCTCATGCGAGTTATGTCTAAAACCATCCTGCCACGCAAGATGAATACATACATCTGGACTTCCCATTTTTTTATAAATATCTTTTTCTCCTGTAAAAACAGAAATCTCTTTTTTTTCAACATTGTTTGGTAAATTATCCAAATTAATATCTACCGCAATCACCTCTACATTATCTTTTACCAGTTGCTCTACAACATGCCTTCCTATATATCCTGACGCTCCTGTCACTAAAATTTTTTTCATTCTCTATACCTCATTACTCTTCTCGCTTAGTGCGTATATTTTATTAATTATTTTTGCAATACAACTAGGCCATAACTCACACAAAATCTTATAATCTTCCTTTTTTCTTATATTTTCACTTAAATTTAAAGTAGTTGCAGATTCCGCATAAATTCTGTGTGCCATTAGTTTTTTCGGTATATATGCAAATCCACCCTTTTTTCTAGACAAATCTACCCATGTTTTATAATCACAACTATTCCTAAATGTAGTATCAAAAATCGACTTTCCTGCATTCTTTTTAACAAAAGTAACAGCTGGACAACAAATTGCACACCCTACCGAAAGTGTTCTTCTCCTTATGAATTTACTATTCCAAAAAATATGGAATCGTAGTGGAAAGTTTATAAGTCTCTTAATATTTAATAGCCAATTATTAAATACTTTCTCTCCCTTTTTTAATTCATAATAATCTGTAAACGTCAATATTAAATTTTTATCACGATTCAATACCTTCAATGTTTCTTCTAAAAAATTTTTCTCATATAAGTCATCTTGATGCGCAATAGTTACTAATTCTGTTTTCGCATAATCATATCCATAATTCCAGTCATCTCCCGCCAAATGCGGAACTGGATTAACTATCATAGGAATTTGGTATTTTTTTGCAATTTCTCTAATATGATAATTATCTGTTGATGTAGAAATTAATAAATTGCTTTTTACGCTTTGCCCTATAATCGTTTTTACTGTTTCTTCCAAATATGGATTTTCTTTATATGCACATATTACAAATGTATGATCCTTTCCTGTATACATTTTTACTCCTTCCTAAACCCTCGTAATTAAACTGATTCCCACAATGTCCATTTTACAACGACACATTAAGACAAAAGTCAAAACAGCTAATCTTTGAACCATTGTTATCTCTTCCTGATTAAATCCTATATATTTGTTTTTCCAATAATAAGGAAAATAGTTTTTTAAAATTCTTCTACAATATTTGCATAGTATCTGAACATCTTCTATAGGTGCCTTTCTGCAAAAATGTAATAAAAATCCCGCAAAAAACTGTATAATCTCATACTCAAATAATTCTTCTCTTTCCGTCGAAATATTCTCTTTTATTTCCCTAATATCCTCCTCAAATTCTTTAAGCGGAAAACGAGCGCTTTTAACTCTCGACTTATTCATAGTACTTTCTGAATGAATTACATAATTATAACTCACATTTTCAATAAAATAGACTTTTTCAGCCAACATTCTAGCCTTTATACTATACGATGAATCTTCATATATCTTTCCAGCTGCAAAACGAAAATTATATCTTTGTAATAATTTTTTTGAAAAAAGTTGTCCCCATACTACTCCTATTCCTATTTTCCCATTTGTCCCTTCCCCCTTTTTCCCAACCACATTATGAATAGACAAAATTTGTCCACAAGTATTTACACGTTTGTAACCACATACTACAACCTCTGCCTGCTCTTTTTCTGCCGTCAAAATTAATTTTTCTATATAATCACTTTCCACATAGTCATCTCCATCTATAAATGCAATATACTCCCCACTGCTTCTGCTAACTCCTACATTTCTTGCCACTGATTGTCCTGCATTTTTCTGACAGATACTTATAATTTTATCCCCATATAACGCCTTAAATGAATCAATTATATTTTGACTTTTATCTGTACTACCATCATTTACGACTATAATTTCTATATTTTTATACGTTTGATTCACTATTGATTTTAAACATTTTTCTATATAACCTTCAATATTATATACTGGAATGACAACTGAAACTATTGGCTTCATCTTTTCTCCTTCTTTTCCTTCTTTTCCTTCTAACTATCCCATTTTTGTCTAGTAAGACAAAAACAAAGTATTCCTCCGAAGAGAAGCATCATAATTCCTACTGTTATCGAATACGCATAAGCAGCCCCTGTAATTCCTTCCCTTTTTACTAATATAGGCGAAATAATATATGCGATTATGCTGGCCAGAAAAAATATACTCAACAATAATTTTTGTTTACGCATTACAGTCAAAAGCAATTGCAATATATTAGATAACGTAGAAAATCCACCTCCGATCAACAAAATAGTAAACTCAACTTTATATTTAACAAGATCAATACCATAGATCCATGTAAGTACCTCACATCCTATTAAATAGCCAACTATCGTAACACCTATTGTCAGACCTATTGTGCTCCCCAACAATACTCCACTTAATCTTAAAAATCCTCCTTTTTCTTTTTTATACCATTTCACTGATAATGGCATAAGTAGTGGTTTTATAATAAACCCCGCAAATAGACTAATTACAAAACATGGCATAAACAAAACCGTATAATATGTCTGAATCTTCGGTTCCATTTGAATATCTATTGCATATTTAGGTGCATTACTTATGTAAACAAGAAGAAAACTTCCAATAAACAGCGGAAAACATTCTTTTAATAACGTATATACATTTTTATCATGCCAGTCAATTTTTGCACATTCAAATTGATCTTTGACCACATATACACTCACTAACAATGTAATAGATGATGTAACCATAAGCAAAGCACACGCCAATATCAAGTTATTTGTAAGTACTAACGATATTGTAAACACCACTGTATATATAAGAACTCTATAAGACCATATTCTACCGCCAACATCTAGTCTATGATGTTTTTGATACATTCCCTCATAAACATCATTCATGGAATCCGATACCCTTAGCAGACACAATAACACCACTACTAATGCTTTATCCTTTTGATAATTCTGCATCCCTATATAAACTACACTCACAATAGCCATGATTCCTGAAGTTATTACTCTTGAATACAAATATGTACTAAAATTAAATTTTTCCTCTGCATCTGTTGATTGGTAATTTCTCATTCCCCAAAAACCAATCATTTGCATCATTTGTGAAATAGCAAATGCAATACTAAATATTCCTGCATCATTTTCACCATTTATCCTAGTTACCACCAACACAAGAATCGCACTAATTCCTGCATTTAATGTGCTGGCAACTGCATTCCAAACAACTTCGTCTCTAGGCGATGGATTGTGCCCTCCTAATAATGCCCTTTTTACCATTTTCATCGATACTCTTCCTCTTTTATCTTGTCAACCTTTTCATTATAACATTTTTTTTCTAGTTTTAAAGATATATCTTTAAAATTTCTATAACAGTGCGTAAATTACGCTGTTCCCACTTCCCCCCTAACTCCTTAAATCGGGTAGGAGGTAAATAGTTATTTTATTTACCGTCCTCCCACACCACCTAGCATACCGTTCGGTACTAGGCGGTTCTTTAGTTTTCATAAACTATTCGATAGTAGTCAAGTAGGGAAGTATATCCTAGCTTGGCTATTATTTCTTTCGTGATTACCGTGTTAAGCATTTCTGCCATTCTCCAATAACCACATCTACTGTTTGCAAATTTTATTGCTTGCCAATGCTCTGGTTTCAGTTTCCTAAGAATTCGGTAGCGCGTTCTCACTCGTTTCCATTGTTTCCAATAGACAGCCCGAATTCTGCGCCTTGCCCACTCATCCGTTGTTTTAAGAAGTCCTTTCATATCTGCTAATCTAAAGTATCCCACCCATCCTCGCACATACTCTTGGTACTTCTTTTCTCGTTCCGCATTGCTAATTCCTTTGTTTCTATCAGTAAGCTCCCTGATTTTATTTTTCATCCTGACTACCGATTTTTGGTGTACTCTGAGTCTGCATTTGCCTTTATATCTATAAAAAGTATATCCAAGATACTTAACCTTGCTGATGTGAGCCACCTTTGTTTTCTTCCTATTTACCTTTAGGAAAAGTTTTCCTTCAATAAATGGAATGATGTTCTCCAAGGTTCTTTCTGCACTCTTTCTACTCTTACAAAAAATCATACAGTAAGTAGACCCAGGGAACTTCCCCCTGAGTCCCTCTCAGAACTGTACGTGAACCTCTCAGCTCATACAGCTCCCATCATCCAGCCGATGGCAGTATCCCAAATTTCCAGTGTGCAAACAAGTTTCTGTCACTCTTTGCTACCTCTCCAAGCCAATGTTCTGCTCTTCTCCTTGCTCCACGATTCTTATACTTTCTACGCGCCCACTTTACCAGACACCCATTGATGTACCTTAGCACATCATATATCTCTGATTTGTAAAAATGCGTATAATAGTTTATCCATCCCTGTATCTTCCGGTTAAACATATTTGCTATGTCATAGAGGTCTTTGTCTGGCTTCAGCTGTAGTTTCCATCCTTACTTCTTTCCGGATGATTTTCTTTGCCTTTTCACTGATTGCCGGCAGAAAGTTCGTGAAGAACTTCCCGTATCTGTTCTTTGCGTGTCTGGGGCGGAACGTATATCCCAGAAAATCAAATGTTGTATTCTCGTGACTTCCTCTGCGGTCATCATCTTTGCAGTATACAATCCTTGTCTTTTCCAGATTCAGCTCCAGTCCATAGTCACGGAATCTTTGCTCCAGTCTCCGCTTGAGATATTTTGCCTGTTTCAGTGACACGCAGTGTGCGATTCCATCATCGGCATATCTCGCCCACGGTATCGTTGGAAATTCCTTTTCCATGAAATCATCAAACACATAGTGTAAGAACAAATTTGCAAGTACCGGACTAATCACACCGCCCTGCGGTGTACCGGATCTCCTTTCTACAATGGTACCATCTTCCATTTGGAATGGTGCCCTCAGCCATCTTTCGATATATAGAGGTATCCATTTCTCCTGTGTATGCCTCTTTACCATTTTCATAAGATAGTCATGTCTGATGTTATCAAACAGCCCCCGGATATCAAACTCTAATACCCAGTCTTTTCTCCAACACCTCGTCCTTGTGACTTCCAGTGCCTGTATGGCTGACTTGTTCGGACGGTATCCGTAAGAATCTTCATAAAAGATTGGCTCCACATTTGGCTCAAAATACAGCTTTGCTACCATCTGGGCGATTCTGTCCTCCACGGTTGGTATCCCCAGGATTCTGGTCCCTCCATTTTTCTTCGGTATTGCTCCGCTTTTACAGGTTGTGGAAAATAGGTGCCAGACGACATCCTGTTCCATATCTTATAAAGATTATTGTTGAGTTTCCTTTCAAAATCTTCTATGGATTGTTCATCCACACCGTAAGTTCCCTTGTTTGCTTTCACTTTTTGGTAAGCAGCTATCACTGCTTTCTTTGAAATACTGTATGGCTTTGCTTCTTGCATAAGTTCCTCCTCCTTTCAAAGTTGACTTACCCTTAAAGCTGGATAATTTAGGCTCTTCGCTCCGTCCCCATTACAGGGATTTCCTCACTACTACAGCCTGATCTGCCCCCATGGCTGCATCGGTACTCTTATCTTACGGTTCTTCCGCTTGATATACTCCCTTAGCATCAGCCCGTGGGTTCCCACGTTCCGTACAGACGCCTGTGTAAAGTTCATGCCGCCTTTATGCCGCCCACCGCCTAGCCGGTAAACAGGTTTCCTCCAGACTTGTCCCGGATTAACGACTTCCCCCCGGTTTTGTCCACAGCACCTTAGGATGGTTTGGAACCTCCACCTGTATGGCGGTTCCGGCGGGCCCTCCGCCATCATCTGCATATCTGACTATGACGCCCAGTTCTTTATGATTTTCCCAGTAGGAGTCCAATACATGAAGATAGATATTTGCTAACAACGGACTAATGACTCCTCCTTGCGGTGAGCCTTTTTCCGTTGGATAATATTTCCCATTTTCAATGACTCCTGACTGTAACCACTGTCTGCATAACTTAATGACCCTTCTATCACTGATGCGACGATTTAATAATCCCAGTAGTATTTCATGATTGATGTTGTCGAAGTATCCCTGTATGTCCGCATCTACTACATACCAGTTTTTATATAATTCTTTTTTCACTTTTTCTGTAGCCTGTTTTGCATCTCTTTTAGGACGGAATCCATAAGAACTATCCAGAAAATTTGCTTCAAAGATAGGTTCTATCACTATCTTACAGGCTTGTTGCACAATCCTGTCTCTAATAGTCGGAATCCCCAATGGTCTTTGCTTCCCATCCGGTTTTGGAATGTATACTCTCTTTACCGGTTTAGGTCTGTATTTCTTATTCTTTAAATCCTCTTGAATATCCAACAAGTATTCTTCTACTCCGTATTCCTCAATCATTTCAAAGGTAATGCCGTCAATCCCAGCGCTCCCCTTGTTTTCTCGCACTTCTTTCCATGCCCGCCACAAAATATCCAGGCGAAAGATACGGTCATACAACGCATGAAATCTGCGTTGCTTATCCTTTTTGGCTGTCAGGTATAGATTACGTTGAAGTTGTCGTGATTTTTCTGTTGAGTGTTGTTGTCCAATATTTGGCATGCACTATCCCTTACCTTCCCGTTAATCTTGATTAAAGCAGAGCCCCTTTTCTCCCATTGTTTTTCTTACCAATAGTTCATAGATACTATGGGCTCCTCCGACTTCTCATACCACTTCTCAAGAAATTTCGCATGCGTGCTTATATCCTCAGTTACATACTTGTGGTTATATGATGGTATGAGATCTCTTCTGTTCCGTTATCAACTTTCATAACATTCCGCTCCCTCTACACCGAAGGGTTCCTCAATGCTGTACTCCAGTATCCCCACATCTTCCATGGTCTTCGTCAGAAAGTCAGTGACTCGACTCCCTCTTGTCCCTTACAGGGCTAACGTAACGATGCTACAGGATTCACTTTATGTTACGGACTGCTATTTTGCACCTGTTTCTCACAGGCATACCTCGCTTCAACACAGTCGGTCACCCAAAAGCATTGGAGGTTCGCTACAAGGCTCACTGGCGATTACCTTGACCAGACTTTCACTGGCAAGCTGATAACAGCTTGCAGAACACACGACTTGCACCCTTTAGTGACGTGCGCCGCAAGGCGCACTAAAAATGCTGCATTACAGTTCTATCCCCAGTAAATGCAGCACTTTCTCACTTTTTTCAATTTTTAGCCTATCCTATAGCATTTAATAACTCAAATATTAAAAACTTATTCCTATTTACTATTAGACTTTTACAATTTTACTTATTCGTACCAAAAGAACTATTCCATTATTTCCCGTACATTTTTACATATCTCATGATCATTGTAGCAGTATCAGCACGGCTAGCACCTTTCTGCGGTTGTATTTTCCCCTGATCTCCAGTGATAATTCCCTTTTCAACCGCCCATGACACCGCTTCTTGTGCAAAATCTGTAACAGATCCATAATCTGGAAATTTATCCAATTCTGCTTTTTCGGAAACATCTATTCCTTTGCTTTTCGCATATCTATATATCATAGTAGCAAGTTCTTCCCTTGTCATCCTATTTGTAGGTCCAAAGATTCCATTCAAATATCCTGTAATAATACCTTTATCAGATGCCCAAGTTACCGGTAAGGAATAAAACGTTCCATCTGGAACATCTGGAAACTTGAAATCGAATTGTGTTTTAGGTTCCCCTGCCATCCGATAAATCATAGTCACAAAGTGAGATCTTTCCAAAAATTCTGCTGCCCCAAAATATGTATCATTCATTCCAAACATAATTCCCTGATCTCTAACATATTCTACAGCCTCTTCGTACCATACACCTTTAGGCACATCAACATATCCACTACCCTGGCCTGGTCCTTTCACCAGCCCATACTTCTGCGCAATTCCCGTCGCATCTGCAATTCCCAACTGTCTCAAGAAGTTTTCGTCCTGAAGTTTTGCCGCATCATATCCATGATCGAGAAACGCATGCTCTACAATAATTCCTGTCAGTCCAAGTTCTTTTGCCAGTACATTTGTTGTAAAGTAGTCTGCCTTACTTCCATCCGGATACTGGCCTGATGATCCTGCCAGTGTGCTGTCCTTGATCTTTGCTCCCCGGTTCGGAAGTCCCAGCGCGGTCAGCTGCTCTAAGATTTTATTCGATACACTAAGTCCTTCTTCCGACAGATCCGGCCGGTAATTCTTATTCGGATAATAAATCTCTGCCCCGGTTCCTCCGCCGCTGTTAAAGTGAAGATCTACATAAAGGTCTGCCCCGGCATTTTTTGCATCGTATACTCTCTGGTTCAGGCAATAGCTTGATGTGGAGTTATAAGGGCAGCTTTCGCTTTCTCTGATCATTACCACCCGGACACCACTATACTGCGATAACTCCTGCTGACAATATCTTGCTACTTTCAATGTCAGCACTTCTTCCCGCAATCCATTTGCATATGCTCCCGGATGATTTGCATCATGACCTGCACCGATCGCAACAACTACTTCTTTTCTCTCTCCACCTCGCGCATTCAAGGCAGCTGCCTCAGTGGCTCCCACCTCGTCCAGCGTTTCTGAGATTGCGGTCTCCGCTGTTTCTGCTCCTGCCTGCACCATCTGATTGCCATCATTCATAGAATAGACTTCTACCTGCGCATCTGACTCCGGAACGGACAATGCCTCATCCTGCACTGCCTGGAAAGAGGCTGTGATTCCTTTCTCTGCAAACAAAATTGTCTGTTCCTCACCTGATCCATCCACATATGCAATTCCCGTGATCTGGTACGTCCCGGTTTCTTCCATCCCCTGCTTCTGGAAGAGAACTGTATTATTTAAAATTTGCGTAGCTTCCACGGCACCCTCGATCCCGGATTCGGTCTGATAGAATAGTCTGGCTCCGCCAATTACCATTTCCTCATTTTGAAAACCGACAACAATATTCTGTACCCCTGATATGCCTACAACATCTTCGTCGAGATATAGATACTCGACTTCTTCCTGTTCTGCCGCCTTTACAGACATTCCAAAAATCAGTAACGCTGCGGCCATACACAGTAAACCAATCACTTTTCCAATGATTTTTTTCTCTGTTCCAACTGCATTCCTCATAGCTTATTCTTCTCCCTCCACTTTAATATCGCTGACAAAATTATCAAAGAATTTTGATTCTTTTACCAGCTCTTCGTCGATCGTTTCTATTCCATACTGCTCTGCCAGTGTCGGTTCTGCCGAAAACAGATTCGTTCCCAGTCCCAGACGTTCTCCCTGAATCGTTACACCCATACTTGCAAGTGTTGATGGAAACATGTCCATCGTCGTGAACTGTCTGTTTTTTGTCTGTACCGGCATCACTGCCGGATTGATAAATGCATTATACACCGTTCGTTCATACGACGGATCAATATTCAGACAAAAATCACTGTCCATTGTGAGGTGATCTCCTGCCAGAACAATCGTTGTATTCGGATAAAAGCTCTGCTGCTGAATCCATGTAAGAAATTCCTGCAGCTGATGGCTCGCACACAAATATACATTTGCATATTGGGTATCTGTCACAGGCTGACATTTTTCACAGTAATATCCATCCTCAAAATGTGTATCTACAGTCAACATGGTAAAGTTGAACGGCTGCCCGGTCATTGAAATCTCTGTCAGTTTTTCCTTGGCGATATCAAACAGCTTTTGATCCTCATATCCCCACCATACACGGTAGTCCGGTGGGATTTTTCCATTTGCATTTGCCCAGCCGTAATCCAGCATCTCATAATTTCCGTGCTGCTCAAAATAATTTTTCCTTCCGCCAAATTCTGCATCAGAACCGATCAGAAGTGACTGCCGGTATCCCTGCTCTGCCAGAATATCTCCAATGCTTGTAACTGCCGGCATAAATAAATCCTGATCGGACATCGCATTTCCATCAATCGGAATCTTTAACGGAAGTCCTGAAGTCTGTGCAAACATTCCACCTATTGTCCAAGTTGCTCCAAAAGCCGCATGCCCTCCTCCTAACAAGTCCGAATTGGAAAAGCTAATATTGTTTCTTGCGATCTCAGTCAGTTCCGGAATCACATTTTGATCAAAAGCGCCTCCGTCTTCTTTTCCCATAAAAGTCGCCTCTGTCGATTCTAGAAAAATATAGATCAGATTCCGCTTCTGCTCCGGAAAAACAACTTCCGTATTTTTTACATCTACATAATTATCCTGAATAAATGTAGAATCTTTCCCCTGTGTTTCCAGGTAAGTTCCGATATCCAGATTCACCCAGAGATAATCTGCCGCACTCACCGATAAGACAACTGCCCCAACGATTCCTGCCGTGCAAACTACAACATATTTTTTTCTCCTTTTTCTGAAAGCAATAAAAATTGCCAGTTCTAATAACATTACCAAGATTGCAGCCGGAAGACACTGATTGATAAAATCAAATATCATATCCGTATTTGTTCCCTCCATCGGTACCTTCAGATGAAAAATAATCTCATCAAATGTAATCAACCCCCACGTATCCATCACCCATCTGGATGCATTGAACAATACAATTCCCAAACCACTCAAAACAATTACAAGGATTGACAATAAAATTGTCAATCCTTTCCAAACAGTATTTTTTATTTTTGTATGCATGTATTTTCTGCCTTCTACTTTCTTTCTATCTAGTACTTACCCGAATAATTTTTCCGGATATGCCCCATTTGCCACAAGGCTTCTGATCGCTTCTACAACTGCCTCTTTATCTTCTTTGTAAGTAACCCCAAACCACTTATCATGTGATTTCAGCACTTTTACTTCCACCTTCTGCTCTTTTAACAGTTCACCAATGATCGTTGGAAGAAGATATTCTGCTTTCAGATCCGACTCTGGTATTTGAGAAAGGAACTCCTCAAAGCCTTCTTCTAAAATATGGAAAAATTCTGGAGTCAGTCCCCACATGTTCATTGACACCGGAGACTCGATATCAATCGGCTGCATTCCTTCCTCTGTACGCACTGCCGCCCCTTCCGGTACCATTTCAATCTGATGTGTCTCCACAATATCTATCAGCATTCCCTGTTCATCTACTTTGCAGATTCCTCTTGTCACACCGCCATTTTCACTTAATGTATTCTTCAGAACAAATCCCACCATACACAGCTTTTGCTTTTCTGATTGTTCCTTCTCTGCTGTCAGATACCGGAAAGCTTCTGCATATGCTTCTTTTCCATAATAATCATCTGCATTGATCACAAGAAACGGTTCTTTTACAACATCCTTACAGCAAAGAATTGCCTGTCCGGTTCCCCACGGCTTTGTTCGCTCTGCAAATTGTTCGCGATACTGTTCTGGGATATCTTCTCGCTCCTGATAAGCATACGCTACATTTACCACTTTTTCAATCCGATTTCCAATGACTTCTTTAAAATCTTTCTCTAGATCCTTTCTAATCACAAATACGACTTTATCAAAACCTGCCTCCATCGCATCCGCAATCGAATAGTCCATGATAATCTCACCATTTGGTCCGACTGGCTCCAACTGCTTGATTCCGCCACCGAATCTACTTCCAATACCCGCCGCCATAATTACCAATGTCGCTCTGTTCATTTTTCTTCTCCTTTTCTTTTGCAAAAATAGTCGAGCATTTATCTCGACTATTTTTATCTTATTCTCCTAAACCACTTTCGATCATCTCTATAATCTCTCGGGCTGCTGCTTCTTCATCTTCACCCTCAAATATAAATTCTACCTCATCTCCGGATTTTACACAAGCCCCTAAAATACTCAGGACACTTTTTGCATTCCCGGTAGAATTTTTCGCCTGAAATGTAATCTTGCATTCAAACTGCATTGCCGTCTTACATAGAAGTCCGGCGGGACTCAAGTGAAGCCCGGTTGGATTCTTGATTGTCACTACCTGCCTGATCATCTCTGCCTCCTGTTTTTTACTTTTTCTTTTCGACTGTAATATTGATCTTCTCGCCCTTATACTGGCAGTCTCCATATCCTTCCACGACTGGAACTACTTGATATTTTCCCGGTGTATTATAATCTTTCATATCAATATAGACATTGATCTTGCTTGCATCAAGTTTCTTCAAATTCTCTTCGGAACCTGTAAATGCCAATTCGATCTGTTCAGAATCAAAGCTGACTTTCAGTCCCTCTTCCAGTTCTCTCGGAATGATCGAAGATACCGGTATATGGATTCTTCTGCTTCCACCTTCGCTGACAGAAATCGTCACTGCAATATTTTTCTGACTCTCATCTACCAGTTTTGTATTTTCCGGAAGATATGGCGTCACATCGATTCCAACTTCCGTACGACTGCTGATCTCTGTATTTTCCAATGCCTCCGCCGGTATTGTGATCTTATCGATTTCCTTTAACACATCCGGTCTTCCTGCAATCTGTACCTCAGCCGGTTCGATCAAAGCTTCCTCTACCACATATCCCTCTACAATGGCATCATTATATAGTACATCCAGCTTTACGTTTTTCGTATCAAGCAATTCCACATCAACAGATACTCCTTTTTCTCCAAGGTTCGTTTCAAACTGGAACTGATCAATGACTCCTCCGCCGGCATCATAAAGAATCAATTCTGCCGGAACTTCTCCATCGTTTGACATCCCCGACACGTCTGCTTTTGCAACAACTTTGTTAATCTGATTGATAGCGCTGACACCACCTTGGATTGTAATATAAGCCGGATTCGGTGTGACCGGTCCGAGCACATATCCATCTCTCACAGTGCCTCTCGTCTCTGCGACAATCGGAAATCTCTTGGACAGATAATTCTCAATTTCTACTTCCAGATTTCTCGGATTGGTATAGGCCTCCTCATACTCATCCTCATATCCGCTGATACTCACCTCTACTGGAATCAAAGCCCTGCTTTCCAGATTTTGCATATCTGCATATGCAGTTATCTTTTCTGGATGTTCCTTCAGATCACTCAAAATAGATTTTTTTGCCTTAACCGTGACTTCCACAGACTGCTCTCCGACAACCGAATACGTCTTCCCTTTGGATGTGATAATATCATCATTCCGTATTCCAACAGAAATCCCCTTAAAAGTCCGTGTATCAATCGGATCTTCGACATTCATAACAACAAGCCACAAAACTATTGTGAAGAACACTGCGATGAATTTCAGCCCCAAATTATTTGTCAGTCTTTCTTTCATCTTTTCGCCTTCCTTTCCATGGAATCAGACGTTTCCGCTCTACCGTACGATCCTGCACATCAAGCAATCTCTCTGTGAGCCGTTCCGGGCGTACATTACGCTCCAGACGTCCTCCCATCGCGATGGAAACTGCCCCGGTTTCTTCTGATACTGCAATGATCAGCGCATCGCTCACTTCGCTCATTCCCACTGCCGCACGGTGTCTTGTTCCAAGATCCTTGCTTAACTTCATATTGTCTGAAAGAGGAAGGTAACAGGTTGCTGAGACGATTCTGTCTCCTCTGATAATGATTGCACCATCATGGAGCGGTGTATTGTGTTCAAAAATATTGATCAGCACCTGACTGGAAACAAGACAATCCAAACGGATCCCTGTACTTTCATACTCCGTTAGTTTGATCGCTCTCTCTACAACGATCAACGCTCCCGTCTTAACTTTTCCCATCTCAAAGCATGCTCTGACAATACCATCGATAGTCTCTGTGCTAAATCTGACAGACTCTTTCTTCTTATCCAAAGGCACAACCGAAGACAAAATATTTTTCTCTCCGAGTTTTTCAAGTGCCCTTCGAAGCTCTGGCTGAAAGACAACAACTGCCGCCATCGCCAGCACATCGATCGCATGGCTCGCCAAGAACAAAATGGTATTCATCTCAAAAATTGCAGCGACAAGAATGAATGCACAAAGTACAAGCATTCCCTTCAACAGCATCCATGCTTTTGTATTTTTTATCCACACCATAATCTCATAGACCAATACCGAAATAATGATGATCTCAATAATATCGACAACTTTAATCTCTGGTATATACCATGCGGAAATATATTTTTCAAGGAATCTCTCAAACTGTGCCCCCATCTTATCACCTCCTGTACTTATTTTTGAAGACTATTTTTCTAATTCTTTTTCAATCATTCTCTGAAGATTCTGCTGATCCTCCTCTTCATTTCTATCAAACACTTCCCCTGCTCCTCTGATTTCATCCGCCGGAAGTGTTGTTGTCTCTTGTCTCTCATTGATCTTTTTCACTGTCTTTCTTGGAGCCGGCACTGAAATCTTCGGAACTGCCTTGATGTAGTAATAATACTCATCATCTTCAAACTGAATCTGTTCCGTCCGGGAATAGTCCACTGTAAATACAAAAAATTCCAACACAACTGCAATCAGTCCTGCTACTATATTCCCACCGATCATACCACCATATGGAATATGTACATCAAAGACAAGTTCTCCGCTTACAACGAGCACAACATTGGCGATAATCCCAACAGCGATCGCCACTTTCCATGCATAGTCAAAGGAACTTCTGCGGATTGCATACACAATCAGCAGGCACACCGAAAATGCAAGTACAAATATCAACATCTCTTTGTTAGTAAAAATCTGTTTTGTAAATTCTGTCACTGCATTCATCAATCCCTCTGCGCCTGCACTGCCTTTAAATGCAGTCGCTGATGACGATACAAAATGCAACATAAAATAGACAATCGTCCCGCATGCAACCGGTACAACATAGACCGGAGTTCCGATCAATCCATAGACAACCGGGATAATATACGGAACTTTTAATACAAATGCCAGAGGTGTCAGCAACAAAATAGTCGCCGTCCCCGGTGCGAATCGAAAATAAAAAATAAACATCATCAAAAACACGGCTGCCGTTACAGCAAACACTGCCATTGACAACGAAAACAAATGCAGCAAAATCAAAACTGCTGCTGCCACCGCCATATACACTGATGGCAAAAATGTAAAGAACACTGTCAGACCTGCCGTCACATATTTGGATGCCGCCAGTTCCATATAGCCAAGCTTAGAGTTGATCATCCCAAATACGAGAATTCCAAGAATCAGCTGAAGTACTTTATCGATATATTTTGCATACCGCGCATATAATTTCTGCATCTCTTCTTTCCACACGTATAAACTATTCATCTACATATTCTCCTTTTTATACATCTTACTCAGGCGCGATAAATTCCTGTAATATCTCTTTACTCTCAATTTTGCTTCATTATGTTTCTTTTTGTAATAACTTCCAGCCATCATCCCATAGATGATCAGCACTGCAATATATCCGATCACAACCAGCACACCAAGCAAAAAAAACTTTGCAAGTGTCAGGTCTTCAAAAATCCTCTCCAGATTCACAAGAAAAAATAATCCGACTGCCAATCCATACCCAATCGTCGTCCAAATCAATGTGACAATTGTACGGAAACTCACATAATCTTTTCTATAATAGCTGTTCACTTTAAAATCTTCTTTTCCCTGTCCTTCTTCATAAGAGGCCAGCTTTATCATCATCTTGACTCGTTCCTCATTTAACATCTCGTCACCTCTGTCTCTGTTTTTCCCCTCAGCCAAACACTATTTTTAGTATAGCATATAATCAGAAACCTTGTCCAACACTTATAGTCAGAAAATATACTTTTTGTACCCCATTTTCTTTCAATATGCGGGCAAGCTCATCCACAGTACTTCCCGTTGTATAGATATCATCGACCAGAAGTACTTTTTTCTTTGGCTTCCAGTCATCCTCCACGGCAAAGGCTCCGGAAAGTGCCCTCCTTCTCTCACTTGGATTCATCTCTTTCAATGCATTTGTTTTTTGAACTCTTCGGACTGCAAATGCCTCCATAGGGACCTCCAACCGTCCGGAAAGCTCTTTTGCCAAAACTTCTGCCTGATTGTATCCTCGTTTTCTCCGCTTACTTTTATGAATTGGTACAGGAATGATTACCTCGATCTGCCATTTTCTTAACAGATCTGCAAACTGTCCTGCCATTTGTTCCGCATAGTACTGTGCAAATACGCGGCGATTTCTATACTTAAACTGATAAATCGATTGCGAAACCGGCATTTTATGGAGCCACAGACTCCTTCCCTGCTCATAGAAATGTATGATTTTCTGACAGTCATAGCAGTATTCCTGCTCCTCATAGCGCACTGGTTTTCCACATTTTTTACAGAGAGGCTCCTGCAGTATCTTTACTTCCTTCCGGCAGCTTTCACAAATCCCCTCAGAAGCTACTGTTCCACAAAACACACAAGTGGTCGGATAAAGTAATTCTAAAATCCTGTGCCATATAAGTTTTGCTCTCCATTTTTCTGCTGTTTTTCTTTCTCTGTTCTTCTGTTTCTCTGTTTTTTTCATTCTTTGTATCACAAGATACTTTCATACCGCTCACGAATCGCTTCCGCCAGACTCGTATACCGTTTTTGCTCACTTTGATTTTCAATCATCTCATAAAAAGTATGCTCATCTCCTACCAGTGTAACACACTTTTTTGCCCTTGTAATCGCTGTATATAATAAATTTCTGTGATACAGCAGTCTTGGTCCCGGCAGAAGCGGAATCACAACCGCCGGATACTCGCTCCCCTGGGATTTATGTATCGTGATCGCATACGCCAACTCCAACTCCTCCAGCATTTTAAAGGAATATTCTACCTGCTTTCCTTCTTCATACTCCACCGTCATGAGTTCCTGGTAATGATCGATTTTCTTGACGATTCCCATATCTCCGTTAAAAATGCCAACTCCTTTGTCCACAGTCAGCCCATATTTCGTTTTGACTTCCCACTCCAGCTGGTAATTATTCTTAATCTGCATGACCTTGTCGCCAACCCGGAATTTCTTATTTCCATATTCTTTTTCTTCTTTTTTTCGATCCGGCGGATTCAGATATTCCTGTAAGATCACATTAAGCCGCTCTACCCCGATCAATCCTTTTTTCATTGGTGTAAGCACCTGAATCTCATGCATCGGAGCATCCACATACTTCGGCATTTTTTCCTTTACAAGCTGGATGACGATGCTGATGATCACGTTTGCATCCTGCCGTTTTAGGAAAAAGAAATCTCTTCCTTTGTTTTTCAGTTCAACCGGCTCTCCATTGTTAATCTTATGCGCATTGACTACAATATCACTTTCCCCCGCCTGGCGGAAAATCTTATTGAGCCGCACAACAGGAAAACATTCTGATTTGATCATATCCTTCAACACACTTCCCGGTCCCACTGATGGAAGCTGATTGACGTCCCCCACAAGGATCAGATGAGTCCCAACCATCACTGCCTTTAAAAGCGCATGAAACAAAGATAGATCCACCATTGACATTTCATCTATGATGATCACATCTGCCTCCAGCGGATTCTCTTCATTTCTTCCAAATCCTCCTGTCTGTTCCCCCTCTGGATTGCCATTGACCTCCAGCAGTCTGTGTAATGTCTGCGCCTCGCAACCAGTCGCCTCCGTCATTCTCTTTGCCGCACGTCCGGTCGGTGCCGCCAGATAAATATTCAGCCCTTCGCTCTCAAAAAAATGAATCATCGCATTGATCGTCGTTGTCTTTCCAGTTCCTGGCCCTCCAGTCAGCACAAGCAGACCATTTTTTACTGCTTCTTTTACTGCTGTCCGCTGCAATTCATCCAAAGATAACTCTGCATACGCCTCAATCTTGCTCAGGCGCTTTTCCAGATAATCTTCTCCCACTTCATTTTTGATATCTAGATCGTACAACATTTTTGCAGTATTTAATTCCAGATAATAGAAATGAGAAGCATACACTCTCTTTCCCTCTGGCTTCTCCTTGACGACGATCTTCTTTTCCATACACAGATCCATCAGATGCCGCTCCATATCTTCAATTTTCACCTGCAAAAGCTGGCTTGTTCGCGCAAGCAGTGTCTGTTCCGGAAGGTACACGTGTCCTTCCCCAACTGCCTGAAGCAACGTGTAAAAGATGCCACTCCGGATTCGGAAATCAGAGTCTGTATGGATCCCTACCTTTGCTGCGATCTCATCGGCAGTCTTAAATCCAACCCCCTCTACATGATCTGCCAGCTGATACGGATTCTGTTCGACCACGCGATAAATGCTCTGTCCATAATGCTGATAAATCTTTGCCGCAAGTGTTGTTGAAATACCATATTTCTGCAAATACAACATTGCCTGTCGCATTTCCTTCTTCTCTTCTACCTGCACTGCAATCTCTCTTGCCATTCTCTCGCTGATCCCTTTGATCTCTGCGAGACGTTCCGGCTCTTCTTCGATGATGCGGAAGGTATCCCCTTTGAATTTTCTTACAATTCTGCCTGCCAGCGCACTTCCAAGTCCCTTGATTGCTCCGGAACCAAGATAAACTTCTATAGAATGAAGATCTTCTGGCTCTTTTACCCGATACTCCTGTACTTGAAGCTGTGATCCATACACCGCATGATTCGTATATTCTCCGGATACCTCCAGAAACTCTCCCTCGCTAATATAATGAAACATCCCGACACAAGTCAGATCCCCATCTTCATTGTGCAGATGAAACACCGTATAACCATTGTCTTCATTGCGAAACACAATGTGCTCCACATATCCGATTATTTTCTCCATGTTCCTGCTCTTTTCCTTTTCTGTTAAATCTATTTCTATCGTACCATGTTCTTAAAAGCATGAAAACTCCTTTGTAGATTGCTTTTCAGAAAATACATATGCTCCTTCTATCACACAAAATATATAAAAAAAACTGCCGTGAACTAAAGCTTTCATCCAAACTTTTTCACAGGATTTCCCTTCCTCTGTCTGTTCTTCCGAATTCCTTACTTCCCGGCAGCTTATGCTCTATTATTTTCAATGTTTTTTGTAAAATCTAAACCTGACTAAGAATTTCTTCTCATCCCAGTAACTTCTGCAAATTGTCCACTTCCCACTGCAACAACTTTCATCGGATCTTCTGCTGCCATCGTCCGGATTCCCGTCTTCTCCTCCATCAGTGTATCCATCCCCCGCAGAAGTGCACCTCCTCCGGTCAGCATAATTCCACGCTCCAAAATATCCGCTGACAATTCCGGTGGTGTCTGCTCCAGTACATGTATCACCGACTCTACAATTTGGTCTGCCACTTCCCTCAGGACAGACTCTGTCTCTGAGGAAGTCACCGTAACTGTTTTCGGCAATCCCGTCACAAGATTCCGTCCTCTGATCTCTATCTCCAGTTCCTCTTCAAGCGGATAAACCGTTCCCACTTTGATCTTAATCTCCTCCGCCGTACGATCACCAACCAGCAGATTCTGCTTTTTTCTCATATAGCGTGCAATTGCCTCATCAAAATCATTCCCCGCCGTCTTCACAGAAGTATGGACCACTGCTGCCCCCAGCGAAATCACCGCCACATCCGTTGTTCCGCCGCCAATATCTACGATCATATTGCCAAATGGTTTCATAATATCCAAACCAGCTCCGATCGCTGCCGCCACCGGTTCTTCCACAAGACAGACTTCTCTTGCTCCTGCTGCATAAGCAGCCTCCTCCACGGCCTTCTGTTCCACTTCTGTGATCTGACACGGAACACAAATGCTGATTCTAGGTTTCTTTAACATCCTTCTTCCGAGCGACTTCTGCACAAAATATTTAATCATCTTTTCTGTGACCGTATAGTCTGATACAACACCTTTTTCCAAAGGTCTGATCGCGATGATATTCCCCGGTGTCCTTCCAAGCATCAGTCTAGCTTCTTCTCCAATGGCTTTTATCTCTTTCGTATCCCGGTCCAGTGCCACGACAGAGGGCTCCTTTAATACAACCCCTTTGCCTTTTATAAACACGAGTACGCTTGCAGTTCCCAGATCAATTCCGATATCTGCCGACATCTCGATTCCCCTTTCCTCATTTTTGTCTGTCTGATTTTTTGTTTATTCCCCCTGCCGCAACAGCGGTGCAATATACTTTCCGGTGTAAGAGCATTCGGAAGCGGCAACCTGTTCCGGTGTTCCTTTTGCGATCACCGTCCCTCCTTTGTCTCCTCCTTCCGGACCGATATCGATCAGATAATCAGCCGTTTTAATCACATCCAGATTATGCTCAATGACTACCACTGTATTTCCATCTGCAGACAGCTTCTGCAAAATTTCTGTAAGCTTATGCACATCCGCAAAATGCAGTCCAGTTGTCGGTTCATCCAAGATATACACCGTTTTTCCGGTGCTGCGCTTACTCAATTCCGCCGCCAATTTGATCCTCTGCGCTTCTCCTCCCGACAATGTGGTGGATGGCTGTCCAAGACGAATGTAAGACAGTCCTACATCATACAACGTCTCCATTTTCCTGCGGATGCTCGGCACATTTTCAAAGAAATGAAGTGCTTCTTCCACAGTCATATTGAGTACATCATAAATACTTTTTCCTTTATATTTTACCTCCAACGTCTCACGGTTATACCTTTTTCCATGACAAACTTCACATGGTACATAGACATCCGGCAAAAAGTGCATCTCGATTTTCAGAATCCCATCTCCACTGCACGCTTCACATCGTCCTCCCTTGACATTAAAACTGAATCTTCCTTTCTTATACCCTCTGGCCTTTGCGTCTGCTGTTGCCGCAAACAGATCACGGATCAGATCAAAGACTCCCGTATAAGTTGCCGGATTCGATCTCGGCGTCCTTCCGATTGGAGATTGGTCTATATTGATTACTTTATCTACCTGTTCCAGCCCTTCGATCCGCGTATGCTTTCCAGGAATTGTCCGGGCGCGGTTCAGTTCTTTTGCCAGTGCTTTATATAAAATCTCATTCACAAGAGAACTCTTTCCAGATCCCGAGACTCCTGTCACACATGTCATGACCCCCAGTGGAATCTCCACATCAATATTTTTCAAATTGTTTTCTCTTGCTCCAAGAATCTTAAGAAATCCTTTCGGCTCCCTTCTTTCTTCCGGTACCGGAATCTTCTTCCGACCGCTCAGATACGCGCCCGTCACAGATTTTTTATTTTTCATAATCTCTTTTGCCGTACCTGCCGCTACAACTTCTCCGCCGTGCTCTCCTGCCCCAGGACCGATATCGACAATATAATCCGCTTCCTTCATCGTATCTTCATCATGTTCTACAACAATCAGTGTATTTCCAAGGTCTCTTAAATGCTTCAACGTCTTTAACAACTTGTCATTGTCTCTCTGGTGCAGTCCAATGCTCGGCTCATCAAGGATGTAGGCCACACCTACAAGTCCGGAACCGATCTGGGTCGCCAGTCGGATTCTCTGTGCCTCACCGCCGGAGAGTGTTCCTGTCGCCCGAGAAAGGGTAAGGTAATCCAGCCCAACATCCATCAGAAAATTTGTCCTCGCTTTGATCTCCTTTAGAATCTGTCCGCCGATCAGCTCCTGTGTCTCTGTCAACACGAGTTCTGCAAGAAATTTTTGCAATTTTTCGATTGATAATGCGGTTACCTCCGCAATATTCATTCCGCCGACAGTCACTGCAAGCGCATCCTTCTTCAAACGCTGTCCCCCACAAGTATGACACGGGGTAATCCGCATAAAAGATTCATATTCTGCTTTCATCGTCTCAGAGCCAGTCTCCCGGTATCGGCGCTCTACATTCCTTAGCAGTCCCTCAAACGCGACATCATAAACACCTTCGCCCCGCTGTCCTTTATAGTATACTTTCACTTCCCTTCCATCTGTACCATGAATCAGCACATGCTGCACCGCTTCCGGATAGTCCTCAAACGGCGTATCCAGATCAAACCCGTACTCTTTGCAGAGTGCCTCCAGGATTGCTCTTGTAAAACTCCCTTTATCTGTGCAAGACTGCCATCCGATCACCGTAATCGCTCCGTCATTGATACTGAGTGTTTTATCCGGGATCATCAAATCAATATCAAATTCCATCTTATATCCAAGACCATAACAATCCGGACATGCTCCAAAAGGATTATTGAAAGAAAAGCTTCTCGGCTCAATTTCTTCGATACTGATTCCACAATCTGGACAGGAAAAACTCTGGCTGAAATTTAATGTTTCTCCGCCGATCACATCTACCTGAAGCAATCCTTCCGCCAATGTCAGTACACTCTCAATCGAATCTGACAGTCTTTTTTCAATCCCTTCCCGTACGATCAGACGATCTACAACAATTTCAATATTATGCTTGATATTCTTATCCAGTATAATCTCCTCGGTCAGTTCATACATACTTCCATCCACGCGCACACGAACATATCCACTCTTCTTCGCTTTCTCAAACAGTTTTGCGTGGGTTCCCTTGCGCCCTCTGACTACCGGAGCAAGTAGTTGAATCTTCGTTCCTTCCGGCAGTTCCATAATCTGATCTGTCATCTGATCCACTGTCTGCTTTTTAATCTCTTTTCCACACTTTGGACAATGCGGGATACCAATCCTCGCATACAGTAATCGAAAATAATCATAAATCTCCGTCACCGTTCCAACTGTCGACCTCGGATTTCGATTCGTAGATTTCTGATCGATCGAAATCGCCGGGGAAAGGCCTTCGATACTCTCTACATCCGGCTTCTCCATCTGTCCTAGAAACTGTCTCGCATAGGAGGATAATGACTCCATATACCTTCTCTGTCCCTCTGCATAAATCGTATCAAATGCCAGAGAAGACTTTCCAGAACCACTCAATCCTGTCAATACTACAAGCTCATTTCTCGGAATATCCACATCAATATTTTTCAGATTGTGTTCGTTTGCACCTCTAATCTTAATATACTGCTTCTTTTCTGCTTTGCGTGCCATTTCTTACCTCTTCTTTTCTTTGTCCTTATGATTCCTCTATCTCCAACAGCTTTTTCTTAAATTCTATCAGCTGATCTCTTAGTTCTGCTGCCACCTCAAAATTCAGTTCTGCTGCGGCTTTTTTCATCTTCTTATTAATATCCTTAATTGCAGCCTGTAATTCCTTTTCACTCATAGATTCCGGATCTTTTTCCAGCTTCATCTCCTCGGAAGACACCTTTTTTGAAATACTGATCAGATCCCGTACGGATTTGTGTATTGTCTTCGGCGTAATTCCATGCTTCTCATTGTATTCCATCTGTACCTGACGTCTTCGCTTTGTCTCTTCAATGGCAGCCTTCATAGAATCTGTCATCGTATCCGCGTACATGATCACATGACCCTCTGCATTTCTTGCAGCTCGACCGATCGTCTGGATCAACGATGTCTCCGAACGAAGGAATCCTTCCTTGTCTGCATCGAGAATCGCAACAAGTGTGATCTCCGGAATATCCAACCCTTCTCGCAAAAGGTTGATTCCCACAAGAACATCGAACACATCCATACGCATATCGCGGATGATCTCTGTCCGCTCCAAGGTGTCGATATCCGAATGAAGGTATTTCACCCGGATTCCAAGTTCTCGCATATAATCCGTAAGATCCTCTGCCATACGCTTCGTCAGCGTTGTGATCAGCACCTTATTTTTCTTCGCAATCTCTTTATTCACTTCGCCAACAAGATCGTCTATCTGCCCTTCCACCGGACGTACTTCCACCTCCGGATCAAGAAGTCCTGTCGGACGGATTACCTGCTCTGCCCGCAGAAGTTCGTTGCGTTCCTCATACTCTCCCGGCGTAGCAGAGACAAACAGCATTTGATTGACCTTACTTTCAAATTCTTCAAAATTCAGCGGTCGGTTATCCAACGCCGAAGGAAGCCTAAACCCATAGTCCACCAAAGTCTTCTTGCGGGAGCGGTCCCCCGCATACATTCCCCCAATCTGCGGAATTGTCTTATGCGACTCATCGATCATAATGATGAAATCATCCGGAAAATAATCAATCAATGTGTGGGGTGCTTCTCCCGGCTTTAATCCCGTCAGGTGTCTGGAATAATTCTCAATTCCTGAACAGAACCCAGTTTCTCTCATCATCTCGATATCAAAATTCGTCCGTTCTGCGATTCTCTGTGCCTCCAGCAGCTTGTCCTCACTCTTAAAGTACCGAACCTGCTCCTCCAGTTCTTCCTCGATTGCCTTCGTTGCCCGGTCAATGCTCTCCTTCGATACAACGTAGTGTGATGCCGGAAAAATTGCAACATGGCTCAGTTCGCTCTTAATCTCTCCTGTCAGAAGATCAATCTCCGTGATCCGTTCAATCTCATCTCCAAAAAACTCTGCTCGGATTGCATAATCTTCCGAGATTGCCGGAAAGATTTCCAGTACATCGCCTCTTACACGGAAGGTTCCACGCTTAAAATCCATATCATTTCTATCGTATTGAATCTCAATCAACTTCGCAATGACCTCATCCCGGTCCTTGATCATACCTGGCCTCAGCGAGATCACCATCTCCTGATAATCAATCGGTGAACCAAGTCCATAGATGCAAGATACACTCGCCACAATAATCACATCTCTTCGCTCCGACAGTGCAGCTGTCGCAGAGTGTCGAAGCTTATCAATCTCATCATTGATGGCAGAATCCTTTGCAATGTAGGTGTCCGAAGATGGGACATAGGCTTCTGGTTGGTAGTAGTCATAGTAGGATACAAAATATTCTACCGCATTATTAGGAAAGAACTCTTTAAATTCGCCGTATAACTGAGCAGCCAAAGTTTTATTGTGGGCGATAATTAATGTTGGTTTGTTTAATTGTTGAATGACATTCGCCATTGTGAATGTCTTCCCCGAACCGGTAACTCCAAGAAGCGTCTGGCATTGGTTTCCTTCCTGAAAACCTTTGACAAGCTGCTCGATGGCTTGTGGCTGGTCACCGGTTGGGGCATATTCTGATACTAACTCAAAGTGCTCCATTATTTCTCCTTTATGTTCTCACCGTCATTCAAATTTTTCGAATAACCGGATTCTTCGTAATACTATTATCTTCTTTCTTTTACGCTATTATATCAGAATATAAAATAAAAGTACAGAAGAAATCGAATGTTTGTTCTGTTTCTTCTTTTTCCATTGCCATTGACATTTTTCACACTTCACAATATGATAACAATATAATTTTTTCCATTAAACATTTCATTTTTATCAAAAAGTACAAGGAGGTTCTATGTTAGATTTTAATACAATTGCAGGGGTTTCCATCCCATTTGTCGGAACTACCCTCGGCGCAGCTATGGTGTTTTTTATGAAAGACAAAATCCATCCTCTTTTGCAGAAGGCTTTGCTCGGATTTTCTTCCGGGGTAATGATGGCCGCATCCGTCTGGTCTCTGCTGATTCCCGCAATGGATCTGTCTACCGAAAGAGGCATGGGAAAGTTCAGCTTCCTCCCAGCAATATCCGGTCTTCTGATCGGCATCTTGCTCCTGCTTCTCTTTGACCGCCTGATTCCACATCTACACCTCAATCAAACGCAACCGGAAGGACCAAAGAGCAGTCTTCAAAAAACAACTATGATGATTCTTGCAGTCGCAATCCACAATCTGCCGGAAGGGATGGCAGTCGGTGCCGTATTTGCCGGACTGAAAAATGCCGGTACAGAGGTAACTCTTGCCTCTGCTTTTGCTCTCTCTGTCGGGATTGCAATTCAGAATTTCCCAGAAGGGGCAATCATCTCCATGCCACTGAAATCAGAAGGAATCAGCCGCAGAAAATCATTTCTCTACGGTACGCTTTCCGGTCTGGTGGAACCGTTTGGGGCAATCGCAGTAATCCTGCTCTCCGATTTTCTGATTCCACTCCTTCCATACCTGCTAAGTTTTGCGGCAGGAGCTATGATTTATGTAATCGTAGAAGAGATCATCCCTGAGGCAAGTGAAGGAACACATTCCAACATTGCCACAATCGGATTTGCAGTCGGCTTCTGTGTCATGATGATTCTGGATGTAGCACTCGGTTAACTTTTCTCTTTATTTTAGAAACACTCCTATAACAAAAGGACCGCACCTATCTGGGTTCCTCATTTCCCCCTGATAGGTCGCAGTCCTGTTCTTTCAAATCGAATATTCTGTCACAGATCCATATCCCAATTTCCTCTACGGTCGCATTTTTCTTCTGCAAACTAGCAGGAAATCTAAACTTTCACCGCTTCTATCTTAACAAAATACATACTCTGCAAGTCTGTCAAATGCCTCTTTTACTCGACTAAATGGAAGTGCCAAATTCATACGAATTGCACATGGACCGTGGAATGCACGCACATCCTGCCAGACAACACCTACTTCATATCCTTTGGCCTGCACTTCATCGATCGTAGTTCCATGTTCCTTGCACCACTCCGTACAATCTAAAAACAACATATACGTTCCCTGCGGTCTTGACACTTTTACCCCAGGGAAATGTGCTTCAATAAAATCACATGCGTATGTTACATTTTCACCAAGCACCTCGCGAAGCTCATCTGTCCACTCTGCACCCTCTTCACAATAAGCTCCCATCAGCGCATACATCGATAAGAGGTTGATCGAATTGTAATGGCATAAGGAAGATTCTTTTTCCACACGCTCGCGGATATATTTGTTATAGATAATATGGTAACTTCCTACCATTCCCGCAAGATTAAATGTCTTAGACGGAGCATACTGAGCTACTGTACGATTTTTCGCGTCTTCAGATACAGACTGTGTCGGAATATGCTGATTTCCATGGAGAACAAGATCAGACCAGATTTCATCGGAAATCACATAGACGTCATTCTCTTTATAAATCTCCATCGCCTTTTCTAATTCCCATCTTTCCCAGACACGTCCGGTCGGATTGGTTTCCCTTAAGGCTCTCTGAGCTTTTGAATCCCTTTGAGCAATATTTTCACATCATCTAAAATATAATCAAAGGCTCCTGCTTTGTACATATTAATAACGATCATTCCTGCCGGAACTGCCAGTATCATGCCAAATACACTTCCCATCTTGTAACCAACATAAAGCAGAACCAATGTCACAAGCGGCGTCAGTCCCATGCTATCTGCCACAAGCTTAGGCTGAATCAGCTGTCTTACAAGCTGTGTGGTAGCATATAAAATAATCAGACCGATTGCAAGTTTATAGTCCCCTGTCAGAAACTCGAATACAGCCCACGGTATCATTGCTGTCCCGGTTCCAAAAAATGGAAGAAAATCAAGCAGTGCAATCAAAATTGCACAGAGTAACACATACTTGACTTTTAGGAATGCCAGGCCCAAACTCAAGATCAGTGCAACAACGATCATAATCTTAAACTGCGCTTTAAAATATCCCCCCACTGCACATTTAAAATTGTCCACAACCATCGTCATTTTTTTCTGAACTGCACTTGGAGCGATCTTCTTGCTCCACACAATGATCTCGTCACGTTCCGCAATAAAAATGTAAGCAGAAATGACCGTCACGATTACTGCAATCAAAATAGATGGAAGACGCTTTGCAAAGTTTCCTGCTGCAGTCACTGTCGGCTCGCTGATCCCCGTGATCAAATCTGCCATTCCCTGATCCATATTGTTGACCATCTCATCCCAGCCCACCTGCAGTTCTGCTGGCAACAAATGAAAAATCCCCTGGAATTCTCTTCCGATCTGTCGAAAATCTTCCTCGAACTGCTGATACATCTCCGGAAAATTGTCAATAAAAATTTTGATTTCCGTAAACGCCTTGCTGAATCCAAAGTAAAGTCCTGTCACGATCAGACCGAGCACCATTACAATAATGATCGCTGATCCCAGCTTTCTTACGATCTTCAACCGCTTTTCCAGCCATCGCACGACCGGATTGGCAATCATTGCGATTACCCACCCAATCACGAATGGCATAAAATACCTCATCAGTTGAAATCCTACCACCACAAACACGACTGTTCCAATCAGACTGACCAAAAGACTTGCCGCTACTTTCCAGTAAGGTCTTCTGTCTTCCATATGCTCCACCTCTTTTTTATGAATCAGTAAGCTTTCTTTGCTTCTTAGTTTTCAGTTTCCTGTAATGTCTCTTCGTCATTTAGAAATTCTCGCTCGACCAGGTCCCAAATCTCATCTCTTCCCTGTTTTGTCTCCGAAGAGAATGGAATAACTGTCGTTCCCGGCACAAGCTGCAGACCTTCTTTTATCATTTTAACATGTTTTTGCACCTGGCTGCGCTTGATTTTATCTAATTTTGTCGCAATAATAATCGGATTATATCCTTGATCCACGATCCACTGATACATCATCTTATCATTAGCCGATGGTTCATGCCGGATGTCGATCAGAAGAAACACTGCCCGTAACTGTTTTGATGTATGCAGATATTTTTCAATCAATTTTCCCCACTGGATTTTCTCTTTCTCCGACACTTTTGCATATCCATATCCCGGGAGATCCACAAGGTACATCTCTTCATTGATATTATAAAAATTAATTGTCTGCGTCTTTCCTGGTGTGGCTGAAATTCTTGCATAGGATTTGCGGTTCATCAGCGCATTGATCAACGAAGATTTCCCCACATTTGATTTCCCTGCAAACGCAATCTCCGGCTTATCATTTTCCGGCAGCTTACTTGTGATCCCGCAGACAGTCTCTAAATTAATATTTCTGATAATCATAATTTTTCCTTTCCTTCCTATTCCCGAACAAATGCATGTTCTAACACTTCTTCCATTTGTTCTACCGGAATGATTTCCAGTCCTTTTGTAATCTCTGTTGAAAGTTCTTCCACATCTCTTTTGTTCCTTGCTGGGATCAGCACCTTCTTGATCCCGGCATTCTTGGCCGCCAACAATTTTTCTTTCAGTCCTCCAATCGGAAGCACTCTTCCACGCAGTGTGATCTCTCCTGTCATCGCAACATCTGCGCGCACTTTTCGATTCAGAATTGCCGAAAAGATTGCCGTCGCCATCGTGATTCCGGCAGATGGTCCGTCTTTTGGAACAGCCCCCTCCGGAATATGTACATGGAAATCATGTTTTTCAAAATAATCTGCCTCAATTCCATATTTTTCACTGATCGAGCGAATATAGCTGATCCCGGCCATCGCCGACTCTTTCATGACATCCCCAAGCTGTCCGGTTAAAAGTAATTCCCCTTTTCCCGGCATCAGATTCACTTCAATCTGAAGTGTATCCCCTCCGACACTTGTCCATGCCAGCCCGCGCACAATTCCGACTTCGTCTGTTTCATTTGCCATCTCATACGTGAAGATTTCTTTTCCAAGATACTTTTCAATATTCTTCTCCGTCACCCGGATTTTCTTTCTGTCCTTCTCAAGAATCTCTTTTGCAGATTTCCTGCAAATAGCCCCAATCTTTCGCTCCAATTGGCGCACCCCTGCTTCTTTCGTGTAAGAACGGATCATCTTTCCTACGGCATTCTTACTGATCTGAAGTTGTTCCTCGGATAATCCATGACGTTCCAATTGTTTCGGAATCAAGTGTCTGTCTGCAATATGCTCTTTTTCATTTTCTGTGTAACTGCTGATCTCAATGATCTCCATACGGTCTAACAGCGGTCTCGGAATAGTTTGGAGTGAATTTGCAGTTGTGACAAACAATACTTCCGAAAGATCCACTGGAACTTCAAGATAATGATCCCGGAACTTATAATTCTGCTCACTGTCAAGCACTTCCAAAAGTGCTGAGAAAGTATCCCCCTTATAGTCGGAACTTGCTTTGTCTATCTCATCTAACAGCATCAACGGATTTTTGACTCCTGCTGTCTTCAACCCATTTGCAATTCTTCCTGGCATTGCACCGACATACGTCTTCCTATGTCCCCGGATTTCCGCCTCATCTTTGACGCCGCCGAGCGAAATTCTCACATATGGTTTGTGGAGAGCTTTTGCAAGCGACCGTGCAATGGAAGTTTTTCCAGTTCCCGGAGGTCCTACCAGACACAGAATCGGTGTGTTCCCTTTCTGTGTGAGTGTACGGACTGCAAGATATTCCAACACACGCTCTTTGACTTCCTCCAATCCATAATGTTTTTTTTCCAGAACCTCTTTTGCGTAGCTTAAGTCATAACTTTCTTCTTTCTTCTTATCCCACGGCATCTCCAGCATAGTCTCAATATAAGTTCGGATGACCGAGGTCTCTGCCGCACTTCCCATAGAATTTTTAAAACGCTTGATTTCTTTCATCAGCTTCTCTTTGACTTCTTTGGATGCTTCCAGTTTCTTTGTCGCAGCCTCGAATTCTTCAGCATCACTCATTGTCGTATCATCACCGAGTTCTTCCCGGATCAGCTTTAACTGTTCTCTTAAAATATACTCTCTCTGATGCTTATCGACACGCTCTTTGACTTTGACCTGAAGTTCTTCCTTAATATTCATAATCTGAAGTTCATTGACCAACTTAAAACTAAGCAGCTCGTAAAGTTTCCATGGATCTCCTTCATTCAATAGTTCCTGAAGTTCCCGATAAGGAAGCGGAATATTTGCACAAATCTGTCTGACCAGCTTTTTGGGATCGTCAATATCAAGAATCTGTGCAACGGTCTCTTTGCTGACTTTCGGACTTTTCACCCCTAATTCTGCAAACATTTCTTTCAGATTTCTCACAAGTGCTTCGGTCTGCGGATCCTGTTCCTGGATTCCTTCCTCCTCTGGCAACTCCTTTTTTTCTTCACGCTCTACTTCCACAAGCGCCCTCATGTATGGCTCCCCGCACTCAATATTGCGAAGCATTGCCCGCTCTTCTCCTACTACAAGAATCCTCAAAATCTTTTTCGGAAGCTTGATCACTTGCTTGATTGTACCAATCGTCCCGATTTCAAACAATTCTTTTTGCTGTGGCTCTTCGGTCTCCACTTCCCGCTGTGTCACTAAAAATATTCTCTGATCTCCCACCATCGCTTCCTGCACGGCTTCGATCGATTTTTTCCTGCTGATATCAAAATGTACGACCATCTCTGGAAGGATCGTCATGCCGCGAAGCGGAATCATCGGCAGGCTTTCCAGTATTTTCTCCATATTTCCTCCAAATGTTATCTATTATAAAACAGGACAGGAGAATCCGCTTCCCCCGTCCCTTTCTCTTTTCTATGCACTTTCTGATGCCACTTTCTCCCTCTTTGGAAGAAGTACACGCTCATATCCATATTCTGGATCTTCCAGTCCTTTTACTACATTTTCTGTAATTCTGCATGTCTTGATCTTATCATCTGATGGCACTTTAAACATTGTGTCCATCATGACATTTTCCAGAATTGCACGAAGGCCTCTCGCACCAGTCTTTCTAGAAAGAGAAATCTTCGCAATCTCTTTCAGTGCATCTTCATCAAATTGAAGATCTACACCATCAAGTTCTAGCAACTTCTGATACTGTTTGACGATCGCACTCTTTGGCTCCGTCAAAATGCGGATCAGCGCATCTTCGTCAAGCTGTTCTAAAGTTACCGTCACCGGAACTCGCCCTACAAGTTCTGGAATCAATCCAAATTTCACAAGATCCTGCGGAAGCACCTGACTTAACAGCTTGTCTTTATCATGCTCATTGGCACCTGTCATCTTAGAATTGAACCCGATTGATTTCTTATCCACACGAGACTCTATGATCTTCTCAATGCCCTCAAAAGCTCCTCCGCAAATAAACAGAATATTTGTCGTATCGATTGGGATCAGTTCTTGGTGAGGATGTTTTCTTCCTCCTTGTGGCGGAACAGAGGCAACCGTTCCCTCAAGGATTTTTAAGAGCGCCTGCTGCACTCCCTCACCTGATACGTCTCTTGTAATCGATGGATTTTCTGATTTTCTCGTGATCTTATCAATCTCATCGATATAGATAATTCCATACTCTGCGCGCTCAATATCTCCATCTGCCGCCTGAATGATCTTCAGAAGAATGTTTTCCACATCTTCTCCTACATATCCTGCTTCTGTCAACGCAGTCGCATCTGCAATCGCAAACGGTACATTCAGAATCTTTGCAAGCGTCTGTGCGAGAAATGTCTTTCCACACCCGGTTGGTCCTAACATCAGAATATTACTCTTCTGCAGCTCCACTCCCAGGTCTTTCTCTGCCATAATTCTTTTGTAATGATTGTACACGGAAACTGCTAACACTTTTTTTGCTTCGTCCTGTCCGATTACATAATCATCTAAAAATGCTTTGATCTCTTCCGGCTTTAACAGATTGATTCCGCTAAATTTACTCTCGTCCTCGTAAGCAAATTCTTCTTCTATAATTTCTGCACATACATCAATACACTCGTCACAGATATATGCCCCGTTCGGGCCTGCAATCAGCTTGCGCACCTGCGCCTGTGTCTTGTTGCAGAACGAACATCTTATCAGATCATCGCTCATTTTTCCTGCCATATGCTCACCTCATTTTTACACGGAAAGGGGATGCCCACCCGGAACAACCCCTCCTTAGTCTAATGCTTAATAATTACTTCGTCAATCAGCCCATATGCCTTTGCTTCCTCAGCAGACATATAGTTATCTCTCTCTGTGTCTACTTCGATCACAGATAAATCCTGACCAGTATTTTCTGCTAAAATTTTATTTAATTTTGTGCGGGTCTTTAAGATATGGTCAGCTACGATCTTAATATCTGTTGCCTGTCCCTGTGCACCGCCTGACGGCTGGTGGATCATGATCTCCGCATTCGGAAGAGCGTATCTTTTTCCTTTTGCTCCTCCGGCTAATAAGAAGGCTCCCATACTTGCCGCCATACCAATACATGTTGTCGATACGTCACATTTGATAAACTGCATTGTATCATAGATTGCCATTCCTGCCGTTACCGAGCCACCCGGACTGTTGATGTAAAGATGGATGTCTTTCTCTGGATCCTCTGCCTCTAAAAATAATAACTGGGCAACGATCACACTTGCAGACACATCGTTTACTTCTTCTCCGAGAAAAATAATTCTGTCTTTTAATAGTCTTGAATAAATGTCGTAAGAGCGTTCTCCACGGCTTGTTTGTTCAATGACATAAGGTACTAAGCTCATGTATATCCCTCCTATTTTTTTTGCAATGCCAAAATGAATTAAGCTTCTACTGCCGATTCTACTAAGAATGTAACAGCTTCCTGAACTGCCATATCAGCTTTCATCTGTTTCTTCTCAGCTTCTCCCATGAATTCTTTCAGTTTTTCTACTTCCATCTTGTAAGCTTCTGCCATTTTAGCTAATTCTTCATCTAATTTTTCATCGCTGATCTCAATGTTCTCAGCTTTTGCGATTGCTTCCAGAACTAATCTTGTCTCAATACGTTTTACAGCCTGTGGACGAAGTTCTTCGAGCATCTTCTCTGCTGTCATTCCTGTGAACTGGAAGTACTGTTCCATAGTAAGTCCTTGCTGCATGATTCTCTGTGAGAAATCATTTGCCATCTGTCTTACCTCAGTGTCGATCATTGCATCCGGAATCTCCATTGTAGCGTTTGCAACTGCTTTTTCTACTGCCTGATCTTCTTTCTTTCTTCTTCCTTCTGTGTTCTTTCTCTCTTTGATCTTTGCTTTTACATCTGCTTTGTAAGCGTCTAATGTATCAAATTCAGAAACCTCTGCTGCAAATTCATCATCTAACTCCGGAAGTTCTTTTGCTTTGATCTCGTGTACTGTACACTTGAACACTGCCGGTTTTCCTGCTAATTCTTCTGCATGATATTCTTCTGGGAATGTCACATTTACTTCTACTTCTTTTTCTTTTTCAGCACCTACTAACTGCTCTTCAAATCCTGGGATGAAAGATCCTGATCCGATTGTTAACGGATAGTTTTCTCCTTTTCCACCTTCAAATGCAACACCATCAACAAATCCTTCGAAGTCTAATACAACTTCATCTCCGTCCTGTACTGCACGGTCTTCTACTTCAATTGTTCTTGCATTCTTTTCCTGTTCTTTTTTGATCTCTTCTTCAACTTCTTTTGCAGTTACTCTGTTAGAAACTTTGTCTACTTCAAGACCTTTGTACTCACCGAGAGTTACTTCCGGTTTTACTGCAACTTCTGCTGTGAAAATAAATGGTTTTCCTTTTTCTAACTGAACTACTTCTACTTTTGGCTGAGAAACAATCTCTAATCCACTTTCATCATAAGCATTGGAATATGCTTCCGGAATGAGTGCGTTTGCAGCATCATCATAGAAAATCTCTGCTCCATACATTTTCTCGATCATCTGACGCGGAACTTTTCCTTTACGGAATCCTGGTACGCTGATTTTATTTTTCTGTTTTAAGTATGCACCCTGGATTGCTTTTTCTAATTCTTCAGCGGACACTTCGATTGTAAGCTTCGCCATGTTCTTTTCTAAATTTTCTACTTGTAAACTCATTTACAGTTTCCTCCTTATATATGGTAACTTTTGTTTTTCACTTCGTATAATTACTCCTACTCAGAGTCACTAAAAAATTATAGCATAAAGTATCTGAAATTACTAGTGTGTATTTCAAATTATTTTGCATTTCCCTGCCAGGTCATTTCACTTCATCAAGTCTGAGTATTGCTGTAAGAAAGTTTGAAAAGCTTTCTTCTTCAACTGCAAATCCCTTTTTCTCCTTATTGCTGATCGTCAACACTACCGTTTCTTTTTTGCCATTTTGCGCTCCCTCGAAACTCTCTTCTAAGAGCGTATAGGAATATTCTAAAAACTCGCTTTGCATTTGGGTCTTGATTTCTTCCTCAGTACCTTTATACTCACCATTTTCTGCCTTCTGGATCATTTCATCTGCAGGATGTTTTAATTTTTCTGAAAAAGTCACAAATATATCCGTCGGATAAATATCCACATTCACATCATAAGTATTCTTATCCTTCTTTTCGGCTTTCGCCGTTTCATACTTCAGACTTTTAAAAATTTCGGAACACAATGCCGTATATTTTTCTGTCAATTCTTCTCCCATCGACACATCCTTTGTGATATATCCCGCAACAAACGTCTGCACTTCTTTCTCGTACTGTGCGGTCAGTTCTTCTTCTGACATCTCCTCGGTAAGTCTGGCAATTGCTTTTGTATCCCCCGAAAGCCGCTGCTTTAAAACTGCCTCCGTATAGGCTTCTGCATCAAATCCTTTCAATACTCCACAGCCGACCAAACTCATGCCGAGCAGCAGACAAAAACATATCATGATCCTTTTCTGTTTCCGCATAGATACCTCATTTCCATTTTGTTTTATTCCTGCGCAGAATATACGATAGTCTCTTTGACTTTCTCTTCCTGTTCTCTGCCAAACAATACTTCTGTCAACCTCAACGCAAAATCAATTGCAGTGCCCAGCCCTCTTCCGGTAATGATGTTTCCCGACTGTACTACCTTCTCCTCCCGGCAGACAGCCTTGCACATGTCTTTTTCCATCCCCGGATAGCAGGTTGCCTCTTTTCCTTCCAACAGCCCCATATCCGCAAGCACGGTAGGAGCCGCACAGATTGCAGCCACAACCTTTTCTTGGGCTGCCCTTTTTACAACACTTCTTACTCCTTCATGTGCTTTCAAATGGAGTGTTCCCGGCATGCCTCCCGGAAGAATCACCACATCTGCCTCCTCATAAGTCTTTTCTCCAAACACTTCATCTGCCTGCACGCAAATTTGATGAGAACCTGCCACATACTTCTTGCCGCTGGCTGATACCATACGAACAACGGCTCCCGCCCTGCGCAGTACATCCACAACTGCCAGTGCTTCCACTTCTTCAAATCCTTCTGCAAGAAAGATCACAGCTTCTTTTTTCATATCAACCTTTCCTTTCCCTACGTATTTTTTCCATGACTGCTTTACATTTTCATTTATCTGTACTATGATACCGAAGAGTATTTTGAACTGTTATTTTAAATAACCGACACAAATTTGTCGCTGTATGTAAAAATCACTGGAGGTATTTTTTATGGAAATCGAACGTAAATATCTGATCCACACAATCCCTTTTGATCTGTCTTCCTTTCCCTTTCGCACGATTGAACAGGGCTATCTCTGCACAAACCCCGTCGTGCGTATCCGAAAGGATAACGACCGCTATGAACTCACCTACAAATCCCGCGGCATGATGATCCGAGAAGAACACAATCTTCCTCTGACCGCTGAAGGCTACGAACATCTTAAGACAAAGATTGACGGAATCTGCATCGAAAAAACTCGCTATATGATTCCGCTCTCCGACTCGCTTACCATCGAACTGGATATTTTTTCCGGCAAGCTCTCCGGACTCCAAATTGCAGAAGTTGAATTTGCAGATGCAATGTCCGCTGAACATTTCACTCCGCCTGACTGGTTTGGCGAAGATGTAACGTTCTGTCCACAATATCACAACAGCGCTCTGAGTCAGATGAAACTGCTCTGATCTTAGCAAAATCTTTTTGCAAATACACAAGAGAGGGTCCTACTTCACCCTCTCTTTTTTGTTTTCCCTCTCGTTCTTACACATCTCCAAGTCCAAACCCATCATGGACTGCCTGCATTGCCTTGTCAATTTCCTTCTCATCGATCAGAACCGTAATACGTATTTCTGAAGTAGAGATCATGTTGATATTGATTCCATTGTTGTAGAGCGATTCAAATAACTTTGCCGCAACCCCCGGATTGCTCATCATACCCGCTCCCACGATTGATATTTTTGCAACAGTATCCTCCCACTTGATCTCCCGGATTGTCATTGGCTCCTGATATTCCTCCAGGATTGCCAGTGCCGGCTTTAGATCTTCCTGAGAAACAGTAAAAGAAATGTCCTTTGTCCCTTCCCGTCCGACAGACTGAAGGATGATGTCCACATTGATATTATTTTTTGCCAACGTGTGGAAGATCTTAAATGCCACTCCCGGTTGGTCACTGACTCCAAGTACTGAAATTCGTGCTGTATTCTTATCCCCTGCTACCCCACTGATCAACATTTTCTCCATCTTCGCTACCTCCTTCACAGTCGTTCCTTCTTCTAAATTCATGCTAGATCTGACTACCAGCTGTACGCCATATTTTTTTGCCATCTCCACAGAGCGATTATGAAGCACTTTCGCCCCCGAAGTTGCTAATTCCAGCATTTCATCATAGGTAATCTCTTTTAATTTTCTCGCATTTTTTACAACACGCGGATCTGCTGTGTATACTCCATCTACATCTGTATAAATCTCACACGCATCTGCGCGCAATGCCGCTGCAAGCGCCACTGCAGTTGTATCCGAACCACCTCTTCCAAGTGTTGTATAATCATCATATTTATTGACTCCCTGAAAGCCGGTGACAATGACAATCTTCCGAGAATCCAATTCGTGTCTGATCCGTTCTGAATCAATTCGCTTAAATCTTGCATTTCCATATCTAGAGGTGGAATGCATCATAACCTGATACGCATTCAGAGAAACTGCCGGCACTCCGAGTGCGTGCATTGCCATCGCCATCAATGATACAGAAACCTGTTCTCCTGTCGTCAGAAGCATATCCAGCTCTCTCTTTGGTGCATTCGGATTGATGTCAGCAGCTTTTGCAAGCAGTTCATCAGTCGTATCTCCCATTGCGGACAGTACAACTACAACATCATTTCCCTTCTTATATTCTTCTATACATCGCTCTGCGACCCGAAAGATCCGCTCCTTGTTCGCAACGGAACTGCCGCCAAATTTTTTCACTATCAGCATATCACTTTTCTGTCCGCTTTCTATTTTACACGAACAGACTCTCCTTTCTCCTTGTTCTCGTACCAGACATTCCGAAGAATCTTTTACTCTTTGGACCCGCTCTGCTCCTGCATGCGGATCATACGGATAATATTCGGAAATTTTGCCGCACACTCCTCATATGCCCGCTCCGTCATGCGCCCTGTGAGAAATCCAAACTCTTCCTCCACATCCGGAAGCATCACAATCTGAACCGGTCCGAAAATACTCTCGATATAAGTCTTCATCGCCTCCGCATTTCCTGTGATCCGCACAAAAAATCTTCGGATTGTATCGCCTTTATCCTGAAGTTTTAGCTTATCACTCTTCCACATGGTCATAACATTGCGGTTCAGATTCTTTGCTTCCTCCACAACATCTGCCACAACTGCACTCGCGGTCGGAAGTTTTCCCGCGCCACTTCCATAAAACATCGCATCCCCAAGTACATTTCCATGTACAAAAATCGCATTAAATACTCCATTGACTCCAAAAAGAGGATGGGTATTCTCAAGAAGACATGGTGCCACGATCGCGCTTAAGCATTCGCCGCTTCTTCTACTGCTCGCAAGCAGCTTAATCGTCATCTGCATCTGCTTTGCGTACTCCATATCCCTCTCTGTGATTTCTGTGATCCCTTCTGTGTAAATATCCTCAAAATCAACTTGATGTCCCGAGATCAGAGAGGATAGGATTGCAATCTTACGACATGCATCATAACCTTCTACATCTGCTTCCGGATTCTTCTCTGCATATCCGTTTTCCTGCGCCTGCCGGAGCACTTCTTCGTACCCTGCTCCTTCATAGAACATCTTCGTCAGCATATAGTTTGTTGTTCCATTTAAGATCCCTGTAATCTCTTCAATCTCATCTGCGGTCATAGAAGAATTGAGCGGGCGGATAATCGGGATTCCTCCTCCCACACTTGCCTCAAATAAAAAATTGATCTGCTTTTCTTTTGCGATTGATAAAAGTTCTGCTCCGTGCTTTGCTACAAGCGCCTTGTTCGATGTCGCCACACTCTTTCCAGCGAGAAGTGAGCGCTTCACAAAAGTATATGCAGGCTCAATCCCTCCCATAACTTCTACAACGATTTTAACATCCTCATCTCGGATGATTTCCTCAAAATTATGGACCAGTATGTTCTGTACCGGATCTCCCGGAAAGTCTCTGAGATCCAGCACATATTTTACCCGGATTTCTTCTCCGACTCTCTGGCTGATACACTCTCTGTTTGTGTCGAGCACCTCTACTACCCCGGAGCCTACTGTTCCATATCCTAATACTGCAATATTTATCATAGTCTACTCCCTGCCTACAATTTTCAGATAATGGACGCCTTCATTTTCTTCCATCTCGTCCACCATCTCCGATATATTTCCTGTTGTCGATAAAATTTCTATACTAAGTGTCAATGTTGCAATTCCGTTGATCGGAATACTCTGATGAATAGTCAGGATATTCGCACGATACTTTGCCGCCTCTCTGAGAAGTTCTGCTAAAAGTCCCGGTGTATCATCCATCTGAATGACCATCGTCACTGTCTGCCCTTTTTCATTTTCATGAAACGGAAATATATCGTCTTTGTATTTGTAGAAAGAGCTTCTGCTGATTCCGATTCGCTCTGTCGCTTCCTGAATGGTCAGCCCCCGCTCAGCAGCAAGAAGCCTTTTTACTTCTACGACTTTTAAAAGTACTTCCGGAACAGCCTTTTTCTTTAATACATAATACTTTGTCTTATCCATAACGTTCCACTCTCCTTGTCTGGATCACCAGACTTTTATTTTTCTTCCTTTTTTGCATTTCGCATCTTTAGATAGGCATTGATAAACGGATCCAGATTCCCATCCAGCACACTTGTAACGTTTCCGCTTTCCTCATTCGTTCTGTGATCCTTCACAAGCGTATAAGGCTGCATCACATAGGAACGGATCTGGTTTCCAAACCCGATTTCCTTTACTTCACCCCGGATTCCCGATACTTTTTCTGCCTGTTCTTGTTCCTTCAGCAGATAAAGCTTCGCCTTTAACATCTGCATTGCCTTTTCCTTATTGCTGTGCTGGGAACGCTCATTCTGGCATTGTACCACGATCCCGGTTGGCAGGTGTGTCAGGCGGATCGCGGATGATGTTTTATTGACATGCTGTCCGCCGGCGCCGCTCGCCCGGTAAGTATCAATTTTCAATTCATCTTCATTAATCTCAATATCAATGTCATCTTCGAGATCCGGCACCACATCACATGAGGCAAACGAAGTCTGTCTTTTATTTGCTGAATTAAACGGAGAAATCCGCACCAGCCTGTGCACTCCTTTTTCTGACTGCAAATATCCATATGCATTCTCTCCATTGACCTCAAAGGTTACTGTCTTGATCCCTGTAATATCCCCGTCAAGATAATCGAGCACTTCTGTTGTAAATCCTTTGCTCTCAATCCAGCGATTGTACATTCGGTACAGCATATTCACCCAGTCACAAGCCTCTGTACCGCCCGCTCCCGCATGTAAGGTAACAATTGCATTATCCTTATCATACTCTTCTGACAGAAGCGTCTCGATCCGCAGTTCTTCATATGTGCTCTCGATCTGTTTTAACTCTGTCTCGATCTCTTTGATCATACTCTCATCGTTTTCCTCGTATGCCATATCGATCAAAATCTGAATATCCTCATACTGCCGGTACAGTTCCTCAGTTCTTTTCACCGAATCTTGCAGGCTTTTCAGTTCTTTCATCACTTTTTGAGAATGTTCTGCGTCATCCCAAAAGTCTGCCTCTCCGATTTTTCTTTCTAATTCCTCGATTCTCTGCTTCTTCCCTTCCGGGTCAAAGTGAATCCCTCAGTTCTTTCAGCGGTGCCTCATATGTATTTAAAATACTCTTAATCTCATCCAATGCTACCACCTTGATCACCTCTTTCCAATTTTCAAAATTTTTATCTAAAAATCTGTAAAAAGAAATTTCTCCCGCGAAGGCAGATATCTGCCCGCAGAGAAATTTCCTTTCTTTTATGCTTTACGACCACAGCACTGTTTATACTTTTTGCCGCTTCCACACGGACAAGGATCATTCGGATATACTTTCTTCTCCTCCCGCTTCATCGGCGTATGTGCTACACTTTCATCTTTATTTGTTCCAGTCACTTTTGCAACCTGTTCACGTTCTACTTTCTGTTCAATTCTTACGTTAAAGAGGAGACGTACTGTATCTTTTGCAATTGCCGCTGTCATCTCTCCAAACATATCGTAACCCATCATCTTATACTCTACAAGTGGATCTCTCTGTCCATACGCCTGAAGCCCGATTCCCTGTCGCAGCTGATCCATATCGTCAATGTGATCCATCCATTTTGCGTCGATAACCTTCAGAAGAATCACACGTTCAATCTCTCTTAAATGCTCCGGCTCCGGAAATTCTGCTTCCTTCTCCTCATAAGCTTTTACGGCACGCTCTTTCAAAAGATGCTTTAATTCTTTCTGGTTCATACCTTTGACATCTTCGATTGTCGGAATCTTGATTGGGAGTGTTGCATGCAGGTTGACATCCAGCTCGGTCAGATCCCATTCTTCGTAATCTACATCCGGAGAAATGCAGGAATCCACAACATTTTCCACGTATTCCGTGATCATATGATAAATAGAATCTCTCATACTTTCTCCGTCAAGTACTCTTCTTCGCTCTTCGTAAATGATCTCTCTTTGTTCATTCATAACTTGATCGTACTCAAGTAAGTTCTTACGGATTCCAAAGTTATTATTCTCAATCTTCTTCTGAGCCTTCTCAATCGCACTGGACAACATCTTATGTTCAATCTGCTCTCCATCCTCCACACCGAGTGTGTTAAAGACATTCATCAGTCGTTCCGAACCAAAGAGTCTCATCAGATCATCTTCCAGCGAAATGTAGAATCTGGATTCTCCCGGATCTCCCTGTCGTCCAGAACGTCCACGCAGCTGATTATCGATACGTCTTGATTCATGTCGCTCTGTACCGATGATCTTCAGTCCTCCTGCTTCTCTCGCCGCATCGTCCAGCTTAATATCAGTACCACGACCGGCCATATTCGTAGCGATAGTTACAGCGCCATGCACACCTGCATCTGCTACGATTTCCGCCTCTTTCTCGTGGAATTTGGCATTTAACACCTTATGTTGGATTCCTCTCTTCTTCAGCATCTTACTGAGGAGTTCTGATGTCTCAATCGTGATCGTACCGACAAGAACTGGCTGACCTTTGGCATGTGCCTCGATGATCTCCTCGATCACCGCTTCAAATTTTTCTTTCTTTGTCTTATATACCGCATCGTTTAAATCAACTCTCTGCACCGGTCTGTTCGTCGGAATCTCAACAACATCCATACCGTAAATATCGCGGAATTCTTTCTCTTCTGTCAACGCAGTACCTGTCATACCGCTCTTTTTCTCAAACTTATTAAACAAGTTCTGGAAGGTGATTGTTGCCAGCGTCTTACTTTCCCGTCTTACTTTTACATGTTCTTTTGCCTCAATGGCCTGATGGAGTCCATCGGAATAACGTCTTCCCGGCATAATACGTCCGGTGAACTCATCAACGATCATTACCTCTCCGTCAGAAGTCACAACATAATCCTGATCTTTAAACATTAAGTTGTGCGCACGCAAAGCAAGAATAATGTTATGCTGAATCTCTAGATTCTCCGCATCTGCAAGGTTCTCAATGTTGAAGAACTTCTCTACCTTCTTCACACCTTCTTCTGTCAGGTTGACATTCTTTTCTTTCTCATTGACGATGAAATCACCTGTCTCCTCGATTTCCTCTCCCATGATCGCGTTGATCTTGGAAAATTCACCGCTTGCCTCTCCTTTTACAAGCTGTCTTGCAAGAATGTCACAGGCATCATAAAGCTTTGTAGACTTTCCGCTCTGTCCGGAAATGATCAACGGTGTTCTCGCCTCATCAATCAATACCGAGTCAACCTCATCGATAACCGCAAAATGCAGTCCTCTCTGCACAAGCTGCTCTTTATAGATGACCATGTTATCTCTCAGATAATCAAATCCCAATTCATTGTTGGTCACATAAGTAATGTCACAGTTATATGCCTCTCTTCGCTCATCATTATCCATCGAGTTAAGTACAACCCCGACTTTCAGTCCTAAAAATTCATGCACCTGCCCCATCCACTCTGCATCACGCTTTGCCAGATAGTCATTGACTGTTACAATATGAACTCCCTTTCCAGTCAAAGCATTCAAATATGCTGGAAGTGTAGAAACCAATGTTTTACCTTCTCCGGTACGCATCTCTGCGATTCTTCCCTGGTGAAGAATGATTCCACCAATCAGCTGTACTCTGTAATGCTTAATATGTAAGGTACGGGAAGCTGCTTCTCTTACGACTGCAAATGCTTCCGGTAAAATATCATCTAATGTCTCGCCCTCTTCCAGACGTTTCTTAAACTCCGCTGTTTTCCCTTTCAGTTCTGTATCGGATAATTGCTGCATTTCTTCATCCATCGCCTCAATTCTGTCAACGATCGGATAAATACGCTTCAATTCATTCTCACTGTGCGTCCCAAATATCTTCTCTAATAAACCCATGACCTACTCCTTAATTTATCCAAATTTACTCTGTTTCTTATTTTAACACTATCCTTTCGCTTCTTCAACAAGTTTATCAACTGTTCATAAACTCTTCCCATCTTCTTTACACCTTTGTTAAATTTTTTCCACAAAGCATTCTGTTCTCCCGCAAAATATCCCCATTCTTTTTTGAGTTTTCATCATTTTTCTGCCATCTCTGCAAGAATGCCCCACGGCATACAGCCGCAGGGCGTCCAAAATCAAAAAAATATACAGTTTCTGCTATCTTGCCGTGTTCGTTTGTCCGGTATTGTCCGTCGCACCGTTCATTGTATCCGCATTTCCGCCATCCTTGTTATCGTCTATACGTTTTTCCGTACGTCCGTCATTCTGGTCTGTTCCGTCAAGGACATCTTCTACTCCGTCTTTGACGTCTCTTGCTCCATCTTCCACGGCATCCCCTACATCTTCAAGCACTCCGTCACGCGGCGTCTCTCCATCTGTATTTGTTTCTTCCCGCTTTCTTTCACTGTCATTTTTCTTCTCTTCATTTGTTCCCGTTGCAGTATTATCATCTGCCACATTATCTTTGTTTCCCCTTGCACACGCTGTCATGCACAAAAGAACACTCACACACAAAATACTGAGTATCATTTTCTTTGCTCTCTTCATCTGGCTATCTTCCTTTCCTGAAATGTAGTAAGAATTGCTTCTCGCCAATATTGTCTGCATTCCCTGCCATTCTATACATTCGGAAAGTAATGGTAATTTTTTCTATTGATTTTCAGAAGAAGATTCAATCACATCACTCATGTCATAAAGTCCGGCTTGTTTCCCTGCAAGGTATTTTGCCGCTTCCACAGCACCTTTTCCAAAGACTGCTTTCGAGTATGCCGTATGCTTAAATTCAATCACTTCATCTGCTCCGGCGAAAATCACTTCGTGTTCTCCTACAATCGTTCCGCCGCGCACTGCCGATATTCCGATTTCTTTCTTTTCTCTTTTTTTGCGTTCTTTGCTTCTGTCGTAAACGTATTCATACGCATTTCCAAGCGCTTCATTTACGCTGTCCGCCAGTGCAAGCGCTGTCCCGCTTGGGGCATCTACTTTCAGATTATGGTGCTTTTCCACCAGTTCAATATCAAATCCTGCCGGAGCAAGAATTTTGGCAGCATCCTGAAGAAGCTTTAACAGCATATTGATTCCCAGCGACATATTTGCCGATTTCAGCACTGCTGTCTTTTCAGAAACACACTGTACCTGTGCAAGCTGCTCTTCAGACAATCCAGTAGTACAAAGTACCACCGGAAGCTTTTTCTCTCCACAGTAAGAAAGCAGTCCGTCCACTGCAAGTGCATTGGAGAAATCAATCACGACATCTGCCTCCACATCACAGTCCGCAATATCCGTAAAAACCGGATATTCATTTTTCACACCTATATATTTATCAATTCCTGCAACAATCTCAATCCCATCATCTTCCTTTACAAGATTGGAAATTACCTGCCCCATTTTCCCATTACATCCGTGCATAATTGCTTTTACCATCATCTTCTCCTCCATTTTCTTATGTTTTACAGCCCTCACAGCGAATGTGCGAGGTTTTGCGATACAATTGACAAAAGGGGCTGCCACAGAATGACTGTCCGGACAGAATGCAGTTCTTTTCTTCCTACAATACTACATTCTTCCGACAGCTTCCATCCTATGGCAGCTCCTCTATGCTTTCTCTATGCGAGCTGAATTCCAAACGCTCTCATTGCCTGTGCCAATTTCTGTGCATTTGCTTCTTCCATCTCTGTCAGCGGCATCCGCAGTCCACCGGCTTCCATTCCCATCAAAGAAACTGCCTTCTTAACAGGGATCGGGTTAACTTCACTGAACAGTGCATTGATCAGCGGAATCGCTTTTAATTGAAGTTCTCTGCTTCCTGCAATATCTCCTGCAAAGAATTTTGCACAGATCTCATGCGTCTCTCTTGGAGCCACATTGGATAATACAGAGATAACCCCCTTTCCTCCCAGAGCCAAAATCGGAACGATCTGATCATCATTTCCAGAATACAGATCGATATCTCCCTGTGTCAGCTGCATGATCTTTGCCACCTGTGAAATATTACCGGAGGCTTCTTTCACGCCCACAATGTTATCGACTTCTTTTACCAACGCCGCAACTGTCGCCGGTTCAATATTACACCCGGTACGGCTTGCCACACTGTACATGATGATCGGCGCATCTGCTTCTCTTGCGATTGCCTTATAATGTTCGATCAACCCTTTCTGCGTCGCTTTATTGTAATACGGAGTTACAACAAGGAGTCCGTCTGCTCCTGCTTTTGCAGCCTCTCTGGACAGCTCTACCGCTGTTGCAGTACAGTTTGATCCCGTCCCTGCAATCACAGGAATCCTTCCTGCTGTAAAATCAATCGTGCGTTTAATACACTCCAGATGTTCTTCCTCCGTCATTGTCGCAGATTCCCCTGTTGTTCCGCAGATTACGATACTGTCTGTTCCATTCTCACAATGATAATCCACCAGCTTCTTTAACTGATCATAATTAATACTCCCATCTTCATGAAACGGCGTTATGATCGCTACTCCTGCCCCTGTAAAAATTGCCATATTTATCCTCCTAAACATCAGTTTTACTTTGATTTTTTTCATTTCATCAGCGATTTCTTGTCTGAAATTTTATCATCATTTTTTTCTAATGTCAATGGAGCCACAGCTATTCCTACTACTCTTCTTCACTTATTTCAGCACCGATACATTCCAGCTTGCTGACTGACACTTCGTATGCCACACGTTTTTCTGTCTCTGTCTCAGACAATTTTTTCACATATTCTCTGCTTTGGATCCTTCCTAAAATCTGCACATGTTCTCCCACTGCAAATCCGGAAGCATATCTTGCATTTCTTCCCCAACAGATACATGGTATGTAGTCAGATTTCCCATATGGTCTGTTCACTGCAAGCAGAAGATCTGCAATTTCTCTCCCAAGAGGGGTTTTGCGGTAAACAGGTGGTTTACAGATGTATCCATCTAAAAGAATATTATTTGTCTTCGCCCCATCAAGTTCCTCATCCACAAATGCTACCTCCCGAACAAACACGGAAAGTACAAGATGATTCTTATGTTCCTCGTGTCTGTTATACGACCGGAACTGTCCACTTGCCATGATAAATTCCCCTGTATAATCTTTGGTCACATCTATCAGACGCTCGGAAATCATAAGTGGAATCCGATCTTCAGAATTGCTAAGTCTCTTAACGAGAACATCTACCATATAGAATCCTTCTCCAAATACTTCATGACTAAATGTGAATCTGGATGCCACCTCTCCCATAATTGTTACCTGGTTGTTTTCAATAATCTTATCGGACATAATTTATCTCTCTCCTCTTTGCTGTATTTTTTTGTCTTTATTATTTTATTCTATGATAACGGATTTATAACCATCCGATTGGACATTCCCCGGACTTTTCATCGACAGAAATCGACCGCAAGATATGCTTCCCTCATTTTTTCTGTGTTCTTTCCATATTATGTGTTTTTTTAAAAAGGACTTGTAATCTATTGCCAATGTGGTAAACTGTATGAGTTATTAGTGCTTATTCATGGATTTATAATAGAAAGAAGGTTATTTATGAAAACAAAAAGAGAAAATATCCGAAACATCGCAATCATCGCCCATGTTGACCACGGAAAAACAACACTGGTCGACCAGCTTTTAAAGCAAAGTGGTGTATTTCGTGCCAACCAGGAAGTGGCAGAACGCGTCATGGATTCTAACGCCATTGAAAGAGAACGTGGAATCACGATTCTCTCAAAAAATACTGCCGTATACTATAAGGATACAAAGATCAACATTATCGACACCCCAGGACACGCTGATTTCGGCGGTGAAGTAGAACGTGTATTGAAAATGGTAAATGGGGTTGTTCTTGTTGTAGATGCTTTCGAAGGTGCAATGCCACAGACAAAATTCGTTCTGAAAAAAGCGCTCGAGCTTGACCTTCCGGTCATTGTCTGCATCAATAAGATCGACCGCCCGGAAGCACGCCCAGACGAAGTAATCGATGAAATCTTAGAACTTTTCATGGATCTTGACGCATCTGACGAGCAGCTGGACTGTCCATTTGTCTATGCATCTGCCAAGGCTGGTCATGCAATCCTTGATCTGACAGACAATCCGGAAAACATGATCCCGCTCTTTGAGACGATCATCGATTACATTCCTGCACCGGAAGGCGACCCGGATGCAGATACACAGGTACTGATCAGCACGATCGACTACAATGAATATGTTGGACGAATCGGCGTCGGAAAAGTCGACAATGGTACGATTGCCGTCAATCAGGAAGTCATGCTTGTCAATGCCCATGAGCCGGACAAACAGAAACGTGTAAAGATCAGTAAATTGTATGAATTTGACGGACTGAATAAAGTAGAAGTAAAAGAAGCAACGATTGGTTCTATCGTGGCAATTTCCGGAATCGCAGACATCCATATCGGAGACACTTTATGTTCCCCGGAAAATCCTGTTGCAATTCCTTTCCAGAAAATTTCCGAACCGACAATCGCTATGCAGTTTATTGTAAATGACAGCCCGTTTGCAGGACAGGAAGGAAAATATGTTACCTCCCGGCATTTGCGAGACCGTCTGTTCCGTGAGCTGAATACCGATGTCAGTCTGCGCGTAGAGGAATCAGAAAATACAGACAGCTTCAAAGTATCTGGCCGCGGTGAACTCCACCTTTCCGTTCTGATTGAAAATATGCGCCGGGAAGGATATGAATTTGCAGTCAGCAAGGCAGAAGTCCTTTACAAAGAAGATGAAAACGGTAAGCTGTTAGAGCCGATTGAAACGGCCTACATCGATGTCCCAGATGAATTTACCGGAACTGTCATCGACAAATTAAGCCAACGAAAAGGAGAACTTCAGAATATGGGTGTGTCTAACGGTGGCTATACTCGGCTCGAATTTTCGATCCCTGCAAGAGGACTGATCGGCTACCGCGGAGAGTTTATGACAGATACAAAAGGAAACGGAATCTTAAATACTGCCTTTGACGGCTATGCACCATACAAAGGAGATATTCAGTACCGTAAGCAAGGTTCTCTCATTGCCTTTGAAACTGGTGAATCTGTCACTTACGGATTGTATAGCGCACAGGAACGCGGAACGTTATTCATCGGCGCCGGCGAGAAAGTCTACGCCGGAATGGTCATCGGACAGAATGGAAAGGCAGAGGATATCGAGCTGAATGTCTGCAAGACAAAGCATCTTACCAATACTCGCTCTTCAGGAGCAGACGATGCCTTGAAACTGACAACTCCTAGAACACTGAGTCTCGAGGAGGCACTGGACTTCATCGACACAGACGAACTTTTGGAAGTAACTCCAGAGACATTGCGCATCCGCAAAAAAATATTAGATTCAAAGATGAGAAAACGAGGAAATAAATAATGGACTTCTTACACGTTCTGGCAGAACTGCGCACTCCTTTCGGGGAACATTTTTTTCAGTTTGTCACTTATTTTGGGCAGGAAGTCATCATCATAGCGGTTATCTGCACACTCTACTGGTGTGTGGATAAGCGCTTTGCTTATCAGCTGGGATTTACTTACTTTCTTGCCGGTCTGTGTGTACAGACATTAAAGATCACGTTCCGGATCCCACGGCCCTGGATATTAGATCCAAGCTTTTCTCCAGTGGAAAGCGCCGTACCTGCTGCGACCGGATACTCCTTTCCAAGTGGACATACCCAGGGTGGTACTTGCCTGTTCGCTCCATTCATGTTCAAAAGCAAACGCTTGCTTTCTAAGCTCCTGTTTGCCTTTATGTTTTTACTGATTGGATTTTCCCGCATGTATCTCGGGGTACACACACCGAAAGATGTAGTTGTATCTATGGCAGTTTCACTTTGTATTTCCTTTGCCGTGTATAAAGCAAGCGATTTCCTTCTGGATTCCACGCGATACAGAAGGCTGATTCTTCTGTCACTCCTGCTCCTTTCTTCTGCTGTCAGTATCTATGCCTTATTCCTACTTTCCCATGGGGATATCTCACTTCACTACGCATCTGACTGTTGCAAAGCATCTGCTGCAGGGATTGGATTCGGTGTCGGCTGGTATCTTGAAAATCGCTATGTGAATTTTTCCGTCAAAGGATCGATCCCGTTTCAGATTGGAAAACTCATTATCGGTCTTCTCGTCGCCGTTTCCTTCAAAATCGGGATAGAATTTCTGTTCGGCGACTCCCTTCCGGCAGATATGTTCACTTACTTTCTTTTAGTTCTATGGGTAATCTTCCTCTATCCATGGATTCTAAAAAAATTTCATCGATCATCTTCCACTCAAAACTAATTTACTTCAGGTGTCCAAATGGACACCTGATTTCTTTTCTGCGAACACTATCCATAAAACCTTTCTTTTGTCAGTCTTTTATTATTTTTTTATATTTTTATCAAATATTTTATTGCTCTTCGCGGAATTTTGATGTATAATACAAACATACTACAAATAACTCATTTTTATTTCTATTATTTGTAGAATATACCGAAAAGGGGTTGGCAGCATGAACTTTATCATTAGCGGAAAAAACATCGATGTAACACCAGGTTTAAAGAGTTGCATTGAACAAAAGTTAGGGAAACTAGAAAGATATTTTACTCCTGAAACAGAAATTATCGTAACACTAAGTGTAGAAAAAGAACGTCAGAAGATTGAGGTCACAATTCCTGTCAAGGGACATATCATTCGTTCTGAACAAAGCAGTAATGATATGTATGTATCGATTGATCTCGTAGAAGAGGTGATTGAGCGACAGCTTCGCAAATATAAGAATAAATTAGTTGCCAGAAATCAAGAAGGCAGCAACTTCAAGCAAGAATTTTTTGAATCAGAAGATACTTCTTCAGAAGATGATGAGATTAAGATCATCCGTACAAAACGATTTGGAATCAAACCAATGTTCCCTGAGGATGCGTGTATCCAGATGGATTTACTTGGACATGATTTCTACGTATTCTTCAACGCAGAGACAGAAGAAGTCAATGTTGTATACAAGAGAAAGAATGGTACTTTCGGTTTGATCGAACCGGAATTTCAGTAGACATTTCCTTCCCTCCCGGCAATGGACATCCCTTTCCATTACCGGGAGGGATTTTTATTCTGTATCAAACACTTTCATCTCACCATCAACTGTTCCAAAATAGCAGCTTTCCTTCTGTGTCATCTTTGCTTGTCCGTTTGTCCCCTCTGTGATCTCTGCTATCACCTCCTGATTCATCTCTTCAGGAATGAGCGCAATCAACATCACATTCTCTGCATAGACAGAATCCAGAACCGTAATCCCCCTCTGTCCAAGGATATACTGTATTTTGCCAAGTCCGGTATAATCTGTCTGTATTTCCAGTTTAATCCCCCAGTTTTTGGTAATAATCTTACTGGCTTCCAATCCTGCTTTGACTGCTCCGGAATAAGCCCTCACAAGCCCTCCGGTTCCAAGTAACGTACCTCCAAAATATCTTGTCACTACGACTGCTGTATTGTGTATCTCCTCCCCCAGCAACACATCGAGCATCGGTTTCCCTGCTGTCCCCTGCGGTTCTCCGTCATCACTGCATCTTTGTGTCTCAAATCGCTCCCCGATCACGTAAGCATAGCAGTTATGAGTGGCATTCCAATATTTTTTCTTCATAGACTCGATAAATTCCAGCGCCTCTTCCTCGCAGGTGACCGGAAGTACTGTCGCAATGAAGCGGGACTTCTTCTCAATGATTTCTGCTTCTCCCCCCTCATAGACTGTATGAAATTTACTTAACATATACTATCACCCTTTTTCTAATTACATTTTATCTGAAACTGTTTATACTATATCAACAGAACTCTGTTTTCACAAGTTTTTCTTAAGTTTTTGCCTTGAAATATGAAGATTTTATTTTATGCTTTATTTCAATACATAAATTTGATATAATTACCTGATAAAGGAGGAAACCATTCATGAATTATGGAAAACGAAATTCTGTCAAAAAACAGAAGAAAATATCTTCAAAATCAAAGATGAAGAAAAAACGAGCAGGTGTCCGGATTTTCAAAGGATTTTTAATTGTTTTTCTCTTGCTCATTATCATCGGTATGATTGGCGGCGGTCTGTTCTTGAAGAAAATTCTTGACAAAGCTCCGAAGATCTCTCCTGCTTCTGTCAAACCGAGTGGATACTTCACAACTGTTTATAACGCAGACGGTTCACAGGAATTAGAAAAGTTTGTTACTTCCGGTTCCAACCGTATTTATAAAACAATCAACGAAATACCGGAAGACCTTCAGGACGCTTTTGTAGCGATCGAAGATGAACGTTTTTACAAGCATAACGGAATCGACCTGCAAGGAATTCTTCGTGCCGGTCTTGTCGGCATCACAAGCGGTGACTTTTCTGAAGGTGCCAGCACGATTACCCAGCAATTGATAAAAAATAATGTCTTTCCGAATTTCTCACAGGAAAAGACATTCTTAGACAGTGTCGAACGTAAAATTCAGGAACAGTTCCTTGCTCTGGAGTTGGAAAAGCAGATGAGCAAAGAAGAGATTCTGGAAAATTATATGAATACGATCAACCTAGGACAGAACACACTCGGAGTTCAATCCGCTGCCAAACGCTACTTCAACAAAGACGTATCGCAGCTGACACTCTCAGAATGTACCGTGATCGCCGGCATTACTCAGAATCCTGGAAGATATGACCCTACAGTCAACCCGGAAGAAAATGCCAAGCGGCGCAAACTTGTTCTCGGCAACATGTTAGAACAGAAATATATTTCCCAGGAAGAGTACGATACTGCCATGGCTGATCCCGTTTATGACCGGATTCAGGTTACAAATGCCGATACATCCACAGACACTCCATACACTTATTTTATCGATGAGCTTTCTAAACAAGTCATTTCCGACTTACAGACAAAGCTGGGATATACGGAGACACAAGCCTATAATGCTCTTTACAGCGGTGGTCTTTCCATCTACGCAACTCAGGATGCAAGAATTCAGCAAATCTGTGATGAAGAGTTTTTAAACCCGAATAACTATCCGTACAATACAGAATTTGGCCTGATCGACTATCAGCTCACGATCACACGCTCTGATGGAACTGTCGAAAACTTCAGCAAAGAGATGCTCGAGCAGTATCTGCGTCAGACAAGAAATGACTCTTATCCGCTCGTCTTCTCTACCCCTGAACTTGCTCAGGCGGCGATTGATGAATACAAATCAACAATCTCCCGCGAAGGAGACACTCAGGTGGAAAAAAAGACGATCGTTCCACAACCACAAGCTTCTTTTGTGATTATGGATCAATACACCGGGGAGGTAAAAGCAATCGTCGGAGGACGCGGCGAGAAGACGGAAAGCCTTTCTCTCAACCGTGCGACGGAATCTGCAAGACAGCCTGGTTCCTGTTTTAAGATTGTATCAACTTATGCCCCTGCACTTGATATTGGTGCAATGGGACTTCACACCTCGATCAAAGACGAACCATACCGCTATAAAAACGGAAAAGAAGTCAATAACTGGGATTTTTCCTACAAAGGTTGGGTGACTGTAAGGAAAGCGATCGAACAGTCTATGAATGTCGTTGCAGTCAAAGCACTCACTGAGATTGGAGAGCAGACTGGATTTGATTACCTGAAGAGCTTTGGATTCTCCACTGTTGTAGATCAGGAAGTAATCAACGGACAGACTTTCAGCGATATCCAGCAGGCAACTGCGCTCGGAGGTATCACGCACGGTGTCTATAACCTCGAGATGACTGCCGCCTATGCGTCCCTTGCAAATAACGGAACTTACACAAAACCGAAGTTCTATACGAAGATTCTCGATCATTCTGGAAATGTACTGATTGATAACACTTCCGAGACGCATCAAGTCGTAAAGGCTTCTACTGCCGGACTGCTGACAAATGCAATGATAGATGTTGTGACAAAAGGAACCGGTACCGGTGCTGCACTCAGCAATATGCCAGTATCCGGTAAGACTGGTACAACTTCCGATAATGTAGATATCTGGTTCTCCGGATATACTCCATACTACACTGCTTCTGTCTGGGGTGGATATGACTCCAACAAGCCTATGGATAATACTTCATGGCACCTGACACTGTGGAACAGCATTATGGAGCGAGTACACGAAGGTCTAGAATACAAAGATTTTGTGATGCCTGACACAGTTGAAAAGACTGCCGTCTGTGCAAGTTCTGGAAAGCTGCCGTTGTCCAGCTGTCCACAAGTGACAGAATATGTTGCAACAGATTCCGGTCAAAGATGTGATGGAAAGCACGAAGGCTACTATATGCCTTCTACTAACACTCACTCAGACAGTTCCGCTGAGGACGAGTCAGAAGACGAATCAACTGACAATGAACCAGTAACACCTGACCCAGAAAATCCAAATTCCGGAAATCCAAATGGAAACAACGGTTCTGGAAATGGAAATAATGGATCTGAGAGTGGAACTGGCAGCGAAAACGGAAATGGCGAAGACCACGGTGGTGGAGAAACCTCCCCACCTGATCAGGGGGATGGCTCTATCACGCCAGAGGAATAGTATTCCCGGATTTCAAAATCAATTTTCTATACACGAACAAAAAAGAAGACAGAAATGATGTTACTAATACTCACATTCATTTCTGTCTTCTTTTTGTTATCTTTTCGTATATAAGCTTTTACTTTATAAAATCAGTTTTGCAGCTCCGCAGATACCTGCTTCATTTCCAAGCTTTGCAAGAGCAAACTGCACCTTTGCATTTGCAAAGAACATTCTCTCACGAAAATATTTTTCAATATACTGGAGAAGTACTTCGCCTGCCTTCGATACTCCTCCACCGATCACGATCACCGATGGATCAACTGCTGTTGCCAGATTGGCAAGTGCATATCCAAGATAGCGTCCAAACTCTTCGGCAATCTCCATTGCAACTGCATCGTTTGCCTTAACTGCATCAAAGACAGCTTTTGCCGTAATTTCTTCTTCGCGCAATATTGTCTCATCATCATTTTTCGCAAGCCTTTTCTTGGCAAGTCTTACTACACCTGTAGCAGATGCATACTGCTCCAGACATCCACGACCTCCACAGCCACACACTTCTGTCTCCTCATAATTTACACAGAGATGACCAATCTCTCCGCCTGCTCCATGAAATCCCCCTAAAATACGTCCGTCGACAATGATTCCTCCTCCGACTCCCGTTCCAAGTGTAACCATGATCAAATCCTTATTTCCCTGGCCTCCGCCTTTCCACATTTCTCCAAGCGCAGCTACATTTGCATCATTTCCAACCTTCACCTTGATTCCAGTCAGCTCTTCCAGCTCCGCCTTCACATTTTTATACTTCCATCCAAGATTTGCGCTTCCATTTACAATTCCATCTGCCACCGGAGCCGGTACCCCGACACCAATTCCAAGAATCTGCTCTTTCTTCATCTGATGTTCTTCCATTTTGGAAGCAATTGATTTTGCTACATCCGGAAGAATTGCTGCACCTTCATTCTCTGTATAGGTCTTAATCTCCCACTTATCCACGATTGTCCCGTTGAATTCAAATAGTCCTAACTTTACTGTTGTTCCTCCAATGTCCACTCCAAAGCAATAATTCATTTCTCTCGTCTCCTATTTTCTCTTTGTCAAATTCTCCTGCACACGCCTGTACAGTTCCTGTGCTGCATTATATCCCATCTGTTTTTGTCTATGATTTACAGATGCAGATTCTACTATGATCGCAAGATTTCTTCCTGGACGAATCGGGATGGAATGACATACAACACGGTTGCCAAGGAATTCTGTATACTCTTCTTCCAATCCTAACCGGTCATACTGTTTGTCCTTATTCCAGTCTTCCAGTGTGATCACAAGATCTATCGTCTGTGTCTCTTTTACACTCTGAACACCAAACAACGTCTTAACATCTACGATACCAATTCCTCGCAGTTCAATAAAATGTCTCGTGATATCCGGAGCAGTTCCAACCAATGTATCGTCACTGACTTTTCGAATCTCAACCACATCATCTGTCACAAGGCGGTGTCCTCTCTTAATCAGTTCCAGAGCAGCCTCGCTCTTTCCAATTCCGCTCTCGCCCATGATCAGCACACCGACACCGTAGACATCCACAAGTACACCGTGGATGGAAATACACGGGGCCAGTTCCACATTCAGCCACCGGATGATCTCCGCCATGAAAGAAGATGTCGTCTTGTCTGTCAGAAAAATCGGCACATCTTTTTCGACCGCAATTTCCAAAAATCTCTGATCTGGCATAAGATCTCTGCAGAAAATGATACAAGGCACTGGATAGGATAATAGTGACTGGTATACTTCTTCCTTTCTATCATCGCTGAGCTTTTGAAGATAGGTATACTCTACATATCCTACCACTTGTACTCTATCGGATTCAAAATGTTCAAAAAAGCCTGTGAGCTGTAGCGCCGGGCGGTTAATATCCGGCACATTGACTTCTTTTCCTAAAAGACCAATTTGCGGAGTCAGATTTTTTAAATTCATTTTCTCTGCAACTTTCTGTAACTCTACGCTTCCCATAATGCTCTCCTTCTTCATTCTTATTCTCTCCTTAGTATATCATCAATGGAAAAAGTTGTATACTTCATTTGCAGATTTTTCATTCATAGATGGAATTTCTTTTAATTCCTCTATCGTTGCCGCTTTGATCGCATCCAGGCTCATAAAATGCTTCATCAGCGCTTTCCTTCTTGCCGGCCCGATTCCCGGAATATCGTCAAGAATGGAATGTACCTGTCCCTGACTTCTCAGTTTTCTGTGAAATTCGATTGCAAACCGGTGTGCTTCATCCTGAATCCTCGTGATCAGACGAAATCCTTCTGAATTTCTGTCAATCCCTATCTCTTCATTATTGTAATATAGCCCTCTTGTCCTATGATGATCATCTTTCACCATCCCACATACCGGTATCACAATTCCCAGTTGATCCAGCACTTCTAATGCAATATTGACCTGTCCTTTTCCCCCGTCCATCATGATCAAGTCTGGAAATGTCTGGAATCCTCCGTGATCCTTCCCCTCTTCTCTCTCCCTCATTCCATGTTCGAACCTTCTCGTCAATACTTCCCGCATACTTGCATAGTCATCTGCACCCTGTACCCCTTTGATTTTAAATTTCCGGTAATCGTTTCGCTTCGGTTTCCCTTTCTCATACACGATCATAGAACCAACGGAATTAAATCCATTTGTGTTGGATATATCAAATGCCTCGATTCGTTTCACAGATGCAATTCCCAGCCATTTTTCAATCTCTTTTACCGCTCCGATCGTTCTTCCCTCTTCCCTCTTTAAGCGCTCCTTATCCGTACTCAAAACAAGCTGTGCATTCTTCTTCGCAAGTTCCACCAGCTTCTCCTTCTCCCCTTTTTTCGGCACACGAATGTGAACCCGATGCCCTCTTCTCTCAGACAGCCATTCCTCCAGCACCTCCTGGTCTTCGATTTCCTGCTGGATCATCAACTCTCGTGGCACATATGGCGTCCCCGCATAAAACTGTTTGATAAAACTTGTAAGAATCTCTGCCTTCGGCTCTCTGTCGGCAATCGTCATATAGAAATGATCTCTTCCGATCAGTCTTCCTCCCCGGATGAAAAACACTTGCACCACTGCATCCCGATCCTCCGTTGCCACCGCGAGAATATCTTTATCCTCCCCATCACTGTTCGTAATCTTTTGCTTCTGCGCAATCTGCTTTACACTGGCAAGCAGATCTCGATATTCCATTGCCTTCTCAAATTCCATCGCTTCTGATGCACATTCCATCTTTTCTTGAAGTTCTTTGAGGATAGGATCATATTTTCCGCTCAGAAAGTCTACTGCTTTCTGCACCGATTCCCGATATGCTTCCTGACTAATATAATTTTGACACGGTGCATAGCATTGCTTAATGTGATAGTTCAGACATGGTCGCTCTTTCCCGATGTCTTTTGGCAAATTCCGGTTACAGCTCCTTATGTGGTACAGTTTTCTCAGCAGTTCAATCGTATCTTTCACTGCTCCTGCGCTTGTATATGGTCCGAAATACTTCGCCTTATCTTTTTTCATCTCTCTTGCAAACAGAATCCGCGGATATGCCTCCTCTATCGTCACTTTAATAAACGGATACGTCTTGTCATCCATCAGCATCGTATTATACTTCGGTCTGTGTTCCTTGATCAGATTGCATTCCAGTACAAGCGCCTCCAGCTCCGAATCTGTCACAATATATTCAAAGCGCGAAATATGTGTGACCATCTGCTCAATCTTCACTCCTTTATTCCTGCTTGCTTGAAAATACTGCCGTACACGATTCTTTAGGCTGATTGCTTTTCCCACATAAATAATATCATCTTTCTCATCATGCATCAGGTAGACTCCCGGTTTTGATGGAAGCTTTTTTAATTCCTCTTCTATATTAAACATTATTTTCTCCCTAATTTCATCTCTTTCCCTACAGTTGCATATATCGAATAAACGCATATGATTTTGATTCCACAAAATGTTTTTAACGCAAGAGGAGTGCCGAAAGGCACTCCTCTTTTCCACCACATCTGATCCATAGCTGTTTTCCCTGTGAACTTATGATTTCTATTTTCACTGACCATTATTAGCAATATCAGATACTCTTTATTTTTTTATATTAGTGGTCCTGCCCGCTCTCCTGTGCAGCATCCTCTTGTGCGGCACTCTCTTGTAGAGTATTTCTTTCTGCTTCGTTTTCTTCCGTGACATCCTCTTGTGCCACATCTGCTGTGGAAACTTCCTTCATTGAGATTCTAGCCTCTTTTTCCTGAGTACCGTCCTCGATTCCCTGAACTTTGTGAAAAATCTCCATGAATTCTTTTCCGGTAATCGTCTCTTTTTCAATCAAGAATGCTGCAATTTCATCCAGCGCCCTGCGATTCTCAGATAAAAGTCTCTTTGCCTCAGCATAAGCTTCTTTCAGAATTCTCATAACTTCTGTATCAATCTCTGCTGCTGTCGCCTCACCACAATTCATAACCGGACGTCCGTCCAAGTATCTGTTTTGAATAGACTCCAGACCGATCAGACCAAACTTCTCTGACATACCATACTGAGTGATCATCGCTCTGGCCACCTGTGTCGCCTTCTCGATATCGTTGGAAGCCCCAGTTGTAACTGTATCAAATACAATCTCTTCCGCAGCTCTTCCCCCGAGCATACCAACGAGCATTGCCTCCAGCTCCTTCTTTGTATTTAAGAACTTTTCTTCCTCTGGTGTATGCATAACATATCCAAGCGCTCCCATCGTTCTTGGTACAATCGTAATCTTCTGTACCGGCTCTGCATCTTTCTGAAGTGCACTGACGAGCGCATGACCTACTTCATGATATGAAACGATTCTTCTCTCCTCCGCATTCATGATACGGTCTTTCTTCTCTTTTCCGACAAGAACTACTTCTACTGCTTCAAACAGATCTTCCTGCGATACCACTTTTCTTCCATGCTTGACTGCATTGATCGCAGCCTCATTGATCATGTTTGCAAGATCTGAACCGACTGCCCCTGATGTTGCCAGCGCAATTGCTTCCAAATCGACTGTCTCATCCATTTTGACGTCCTTTGCATGAACTTTCAAAATGTCCACACGTCCTTTCAGATCCGGCTTATCTACGATGATCCGTCTATCAAAACGTCCCGGCCTTAATAGCGCCGGATCAAGGATCTCCGGACGGTTTGTCGCTGCAAGAATCAGCAGACCTTTGTCCGTGTCAAATCCATCCATCTCTGCAAGAAGCTGATTTAAAGTCTGTTCTCGCTCATCATTGCTTCCCATCGCATTATCTCTGCTCTTACCGATCGCATCAATCTCATCGATGAAAATAATACACGGAGCCATCGCCTGAGCTTCTTTGAATAAATCTCGCACTCTCGATGCACCTACACCGACATACATCTCTACAAATGCAGAACCTGACAGAGAGAAGAACGGTACTTTTGCTTCTCCCGCAACCGCTTTTGCAAGCAATGTCTTACCGGTTCCCGGAGGTCCTACAAGAAGCGCTCCTTTTGGAAGCTTTGCACCGATTCCGGTATATTTGCCTGGATTATGAAGAAAATCCACCACTTCCTGAAGTGATTCTTTCGCCTCATCTTCTCCTGCTACATCACGGAAGGTAACTCCGGTTTCCTTCTCTACATACATCTTTGCATTACTCTTTCCAATGCCCATCATTCCGCCGCTCTTGGACATCCGACGCATCAGGAAACTCAAACCGATCCAAATAAATGCGAATGGAAGTACAATACTGATCAGAATATTAAAAAGCATTGCTGAAGTCGAATCTGGAATCTCTGCCCCATACTTAACGCCCGCTTCATAGAGACGCTGTGAAAGATTCTCATCTTCTACTTTTCCAGTAAAATATTTTACTTTCAGCCCTGGAACTTTCTCCTCTTTCGGAGTAATTATAAGCTCATTGGCGCCGATCCGAACTTCTTCTACTTTACCGTCATCTACCATCTTCAGAAATTCACTGTACGCAATCTCCTTTGATGTGCTTTCTTCCATAAATTGATAAAGGCCAAGCACAATGACCGCCGCAATCAATGTTGTAATTATAATAATCCCAAAGCCCTGTTTGTTGTTCTTCTGGTTATTTTTGTTTTGGTTGTCCATTCTTTTCCTCCTAATTATCATCTCTTTTATTATAAGTATGGTCTCCTCATAAATCAATAAAAACATTGTGAAATCAGCACCGCATTTCTAAAACTTTTGTGAATTTCCCCATTGCACCTCCTGTTTCCCATTAGGAAATTTTTCTCCTTGCAAAACACAATTGTTTTATAGTATACTATTGACGTATGTTTATTATATACAACTTTTTAGTAACATTATAATATAAGAATGAGATAAAGGACTGAATGCGCTATGAAAATTGGATTTGACAACGATAAGTATCTGACCATGCAGTCAGAACATATCAGAAAAAGAATTGATCAATTTGACAACAAATTGTATCTGGAATTCGGTGGGAAATTATTTGACGACTATCATGCCTCCAGAGTACTTCCGGGATTCGCACCGGACAGCAAGCTGAAACTGCTTATGCAGTTATCCGATCAGGCCGAAATTGTCATTGTCATCAGTGCCGGTGACATCGAAAAAAATAAAGTCCGCGGAGATCTCGGAATCACCTACGACTCAGATGTACTCCGTCTGATTGAATCTTTCCGCGAGCAAGGACTCTTTGTCGGCAGTGTTGTGATCACTCAGTATACCGGTCAGAGCAGCGCCAATCTGTTTAAAACAAGACTGGAGAAGCTTGGCATCCGTGTATATATCCACTATGTGATCGAAGGTTACCCTTCTAACATTCCGCTGATCGTCAGTGACGAAGGTTATGGAAAGAACGATTACATCGAGACTTCCAGACCACTTGTGATCATCACAGCTCCTGGACCTGGAAGCGGGAAGATGGCAACCTGTCTCTCTCAGCTCTATCATGAGCATAAGCGTGGTGTCCGCGCCGGATATGCAAAATTTGAGACGTTCCCTATCTGGAACATTCCTTTAAAACATCCGGTCAATCTTGCCTATGAGGCTGCTACCGCTGATTTAAATGACGTCAATATGATCGACCCATTCCATCTGGAAGCCTACGGCATTACAACTGTCAATTATAATCGTGATGTGGAAATTTTCCCAGTGCTCAGTGCTATTTTCGAAAAAATATATGGAGAAAACCCTTACAAATCCCCGACAGATATGGGTGTAAATATGGCCGGAAACTGTATCTGTGACGATGAGGCATGTCGTGATGCATCCAATCAGGAAATTATCCGCCGCTACTATCAGGCATTGAATGGGCTCGCAGAAGGAACTTCCACCGAAGAAGAAGTATTTAAGATTGAACTTCTGATGAAACAGGCGCATATTACAGTCAATGACCGTACCGTTGTAGATGCCGCACTGAAGCGTGCTGAAGAGACAGGTGCTCCTGCTGCCGCTTTAGAACTTCCTGATGGAAGTATCATTACCGGAAAAACAAGCAACCTTCTCGGAGCATCTGCTGCATTACTTTTAAATGCTCTGAAGAAGCTCGCCGGCATTGAGGATGAAGTGCACATCATTTCTCCATCTGCTATCGAACCGATCCAAAAACTGAAAACTTCCTATCTGGGAAGTAAAAATCCGCGCCTTCATACTGATGAAGTTCTGATTGCACTTTCCATCAGCGCCGCAACAAATGAAACCGCACAGCTTGCCTTAGATCAGATTCCAAAATTAAGAGGCTGTCAGGTTCATACATCCGTAATGCTCTCCGAAGTTGACGTCAAGCAATTCAAAAAGCTTTCCATCCAGCTGACTTCTGAAGCAAAATATGAGAACAAAAAACTTTATCATTAATTCTGAACAATAAATAAAACCCGTACGGTAAGATTCCTAAAAATCAGATTTTCAAGGATTTCTCTCTTACCGTACGGGTCTTTTTTATTTTCTTTTTAGTATCTGTTTATCATTGCTCTCCAACTCTGTTCTCTGCAATTATCCGAAATAGTTCTATGCACCTGTCTGCTCAAACTGAGAATTATAGAGATTTGCATAAAATCCACCTTTTTCCAACAGCTCTTCATGATTTCCCTGCTCTACGATATCTCCATCCTTCATAACAAGGATCAAATCCGCATCACGGATTGTAGACAATCTATGCGCGATGATAAAACTTGTTCTGCCCTTCATCAGATTATCCATAGCTTTCTGGATCCTGATTTCCGTTCTTGTATCCACTGAGCTAGTCGCCTCGTCTAAGATCAAAATCTTTGGATCTGCCAGAATCGCTCTTGCGATCGTAAGCAGCTGCTTTTGTCCCTGTGATACATTGCTTGCTTCCTCATTCAACTCCATATCATATCCATCTGGAAGGGTCTGCACAAACCGGTGTACATATGCTGCCTTTGCTGCCTCTACGACTTCTTCATCGGTCGCATCAAGCTTTCCATAGCGGATATTGTCTTTGATCGATCCATGGAACAGCCATGTATCTTGCAGCACCATTCCAAACATCTGTCGAAGTTCACTTCTGTTAAAATCTTTCAGATTATGTCCATCGATCAAAATTTCTCCACTGTTGACATCGTAAAATCTCATCAGAAGTTTGATCATTGTTGTCTTTCCTGCTCCGGTCGGTCCTACAATGGCAATTTTCTGTCCTTCCTTCACCTTTGCAGAGAAGTCATTGATAATTATACGATCTTCATTATATCCAAAATGAACATGTTTAAATTCTACATCTCCCTTCAATCCCTCTACGGAAACCGGATGCTCTGCAAACTGGTCTTCTTCCTCTTCTTCCAAAAATTCAAAAACTCTCTCAGAAGCTGCCGCTGTAGACTGTAACATATTGGCCACCTGTGCCACCTGTGTGATTGGCTGCGTAAAACTTCTTACATATTGGATAAAGGACTGGATATCTCCGACTTCAATCGCATCTTTGATTGCCAGATATCCACCTAAAATTGCTACTGCCACATATCCAAGATTTCCAATAAACTGCATGATCGGCATCATCATCCCCGAGAAAAACTGAGATTTCCATGCAGACTGATATAAAATTTCATTTGTCTCAGTAAACTCCCGGATGACATCATCTTCCTTGTTAAATGCTCTGACAATGCTGTGGCCTCCATAGACCTCCTCTACCTGTCCGTTGACATGTCCCAAATACTCTTGTTGATTCTTGAAGTGTTTCTGTGATTTCTTTACAATCGTGGAAATCAGGAGCATTGACACCGGAAGAATTAACAATGCTACAACAGTCATCAGAGGACTGATGCTGAGCATCATAACCAAAATACCTATGATCGTCGTAAAAGAAGTAATGATCTGTGTCGCACTCTGGTTCAAACTCTGACTTAATGTATCCACGTCATTGGTAACTCTGGAAAGCACCTCGCCGTGCGTCTTTGTATCAAAATAATTCATCGGCATACGGTTGATCTTCTCAGAAATTTCTTTTCTGAGTTTGTAAGTCAGCTTCTGGGACACTCCTGTCATAATAAATCCCTGAATAAAGGAGAACAGCGCACTCAACACATACAATCCTAACAGAAACAGAAGGATTTGCGTAATTTTGTCAAAATCAATTCCACTTCCACCTGACACTTTGCTTACAAGTCCATGAAAGATTTCTGTTGTGGCTTTTCCAAGAATCTTCGGTCCTACGATAGTGAATATCGTACTTCCGACTGCAAAAAGCATCACTGCAAATATTCCCAACTTATATGCGCTCATATATTTCAGGAGTTTCTTCATTGTGCCTTTGAAATCTTTTGCTTTCTCTCCGGCTCGCATGCCGCCCATATGGCCACCACCATGTCTTTGTCCTTTACTCATGCCTATCTGCCCCCTTCCTGTTCACCCTGATTAAGATCTCGTTCCAGTTCTTTTTCCGATAACTGAGATGCCGCAATCTGATAATATACATCACAATTTTTCAGCAATTCTTTATGCGTTCCAATTCCCGCAACCTTTCCTTCATCCAGAACAATAATCTGATCTGCATGGAGGATCGTGCTGATTCTTTGTGCAACAATGATGACTGTGCTGTTCACAGTATGTTCTTTTAATGCTTTCCGCAATGTTACATCGGTCTTATAGTCCAAAGCAGAAAAACTATCGTCAAAAATAAATATCTTTGGATCTTTCGCAATTGCCCTTGCAATCGATAAACGTTGTTTCTGTCCACCAGAAACATTTCCTCCCCCCTGGGAGATTCTGCTGTCGTAACATTTTGGCTTCTCCTCAATGAATTCTGCTGCCTGAGCCACTTTTGCAGCCTCCATCATCGTCTCTTCACTTCCGTCTGGATTCCCATACAAAATGTTGCTTGCAATGGTTCCTGAGAACAGAACTCCTTTTTGCGGCACATAGCCAAGCTGGTCTCTCAACTCATGCTGTGTTACATTTCGGATATCTTCCCCATCAATCGTAATTTTTCCTTCTGTCACATCATAAAATCTTGGAATCAGATTTACCATTGTAGATTTACCACTTCCGGTACTTCCGATGATCGCTGTCGTCTCACCCGGTTTTGCTGTAAAGGAAATATCATGCAGCACATCTTCCTCCGCACCCGGATACCGGAACGATACGTGGTTAAATTCTACCATCCCCTTGCCTTCTTTCAGATGTTTCGGCTGCTTCGGATCATTAATCAGCGTTGTACTTGTCAACACTTCATCCACACGCGTTGCAGAAACCGCCGCTCTCGGAAGCATGATTGAGATCATACAGATCATCAAGAATGCCATAATAATCTGCATTGTATATTGAATAAATGCCATCATATCTCCAACTTGCATCTGACCATCGTTAATTCCATTTGCACCTACCCATACAATCAGGATTGAGATTGCATTCATGATCAGCATCATCGTCGGCATCATAAAGGTCATAGCACGATTGACAAATAAGTTTGTCTTTGTCAAATCTTTGTTTGCCTGATCAAATCGCTCTTCCTCATGCTTTTCTGTACTGAACGCACGGATAACAGACAATCCCGTAAGAATTTCTCTTGTAACAAGATTTAATCGGTCTACCAGATTTTGCAAGATCTTAAATTTCGGCATTGCTACAACAAATAAGACCATTACGACCATCGCAATCAGGACAACTGCAAGCCCGATGATCCAAGACATAGACACATTCGTATGGAATACTTTGAATACACCTCCAATTCCCATGATCGGTGCATAAAGTACCATTCGCAAAATCATCACCGTCAGCATCTGAATCTGCTGTATATCATTTGTGCTTCTCGTAATCAATGATGCAGTTGAAAACTTGTCAAATTCTCCATTTGAAAATTCTACCACCTTGCGGAATACTTTTCCTCGCAGATCTCGCCCTGTCGAAGCACCTACTTTGGATGCCAGGAATCCAACGATCATACTGACAATCATTCCAACCGCAGCAAGCGCCAGCATTTTTCCTCCTGTGCGCAACATATAACCGGTCTGAATCTTATCTGTATCCATTCCCAAGTTTTTATATGCTTCTTTGAGATAAATGGTCGCCGCCTGTTCCAACATCGTCTCCGGCATCTCATCGACCTTCTCTCCAATCTGAGTCACCATCTGCGCCCGCTGTTCTTCTGGCATCATGCCAAGCACATCAAAAACTGTTATGTCTTCGCTTAACATTTCTTTTGGGAGACTGGCAAACATCGCATCTGTCATTTCCTTTGTCTCCTCACTGTCTGATGAAAACACAGTCACAAGCATCATCGGTTTACTTAAGATTGCCCCGATTTTATCTGTTCTCTTCTCATTCTTCAAAATTCCATCCTTCAGCACATATGCATCAGACTCATAAGTATCTGTATCTCTTTCATACGCGTCTAGAACCGTCTTCTGATCCTTCTCAGAAACAAACAAAAATAATCTGTCCATATCTTCCACAGAAATCTGTTCTGGTATAGCCGTGTCAATTCCGCCCTGCTGGATACCGACATTTACAATGTCTGATGTATATCCCGGCAACGACAAGTCACAGTAAGCCTGAAGTACAAGAAACACAACAATCATCAGAATGGTTGCTGCATACGGCTTCATAAATTTAAATAATTTTCCCATTTTAATCTTCCTTTCTGCCCGCACTCTTTAAGTTGTCTCTCATCTGAAGCAAGAGTCTGCGAAAAAGCATTACTTCCTGCTCATTCATATTTGCAAACGCTTCCTGTTCCAACTGCTCCATCACAGTTTCCATCTTTGCCGCAATATTCTTTCCTTTCTCCGTAAGAAAAATTCTCATGATCCTCTGATCATTTTCATCCTGCTTCTTCTCTATATACGCTTCTGCTTCCAACTTCTTTAACATTACGGTAATCGAAGGAGGCTTTACACCGATATGTTTTGCCAGTTCCTTTTGTGCCATACCTCTGTGATCTTGATCTTTGCAATTCAACGCCCACAAAAGTCCCGCCTGTCCCGGATGTATATCTAACTCCTTAAACAGACAAATGCTTCTCTGCAAATACAGGTGCATCACATGACACATCAATAACTGTGTACTCTCTCCCATTCTGTCTCTCCTTTCTAAATTAGTTAATCGTTTAATTAATATTTTATTTTTCTATACAAAAAATGTCAATATCCATTCGTACTATTTATATTTTTTTAATATTTTTCACCGAAAATTTAATTAAATATTTAATTATTTTTTAACTGTGAAGGTATAAGAAGAGAATCGTGTGATAGGCTTGTTGTCTGGTGACGATGATTATCCAATGTGTCGTAGATCCCTTGCTTTAGCTGTGGGGAATGTCAAGTCGGCACAATACAAAAACAGCTCTTATAGGGATATATTGTAATTTAAATTTTATGAACTACCACTTGCATTTTCTCTAACAAAAAATGGAAGTGGTTTCGTACCGCTTGCGCAAATACAAGCCCGCTCATGAGGGCTGCTATCCATTTCTGGAATACATGGTATTGTATTTTTTTACAATCATTTTATTTAGGAAGTGATAATCTGTTATACCTTCAAAAGCTGTTGGATATGCTTTTCTTAAAATATTACCGGCACCATTTAAGTCGGCATTAATGAGCATCTGTTCTTTCGTGCAATATAGTCTGCCACTAACACGCTTACCTGAAAAAGAAGGTTTTTCCTGATCACCAACAACTGGGATTTTATCTCCATCAACAAAACTTGCTTTTGATGTGTAAGATTCTTCTTGTTCCATTACAAATAAGCCATTCGCTTCTGCTTTGTATTTGATGCAATAACTAAGCGTTGCGATAGGCATTTGAACAAAAATCTGGTTATTGCGGTGTCCCAGATTCCAGTTTTGTTTCCAATTCTTATTTTTACCAAGTACGATAGTTCGCATATCATTTTCGAGGCAAAATTTTACAACATCAGATGCAATTTTATGCAATGCATCATGAAAGAATTGATTCCTTTTACGATTCAATTGTTCCATACGCCTGGTATTCAACACCCCCGGTTGTTTTGCTTCTTTTACTTCGTGTCCTTGCATCGCAATGGACTGATAGTACGAACGTTGCTTATTATACCATTGATTTTGTGCTTTTAATGCACCGCCTTTGTAGCGCATGCACTTTTGTGTATTGCTTACGAGAGCTACGATGTTTGAAATTCCAAAATCAATGCCGCAAGCATTACCGTTTTCTGGTAATGGTTCTGTTGACTCAGTTTCATAAACACAGATTACAAGGAAATCACTATAATAAGGTCTTACACGTACCTCTTTCAAAGAGCCACTTACATAACCAATTGGAAGGTAATCGCCATGAAAATGTGGAAACTTCAAATAGCATTTGCCATTGTTGTCGCGAATTACACAATCTTGATTTGTAAAATGTAACCCGGATACAGATCCTTTCTTTTTGTAATGTGGCATTTGTGGAGCACCAAGAAACATCGGTGATAATACCAGAATGATTGTACAAAAATACATTCAAAACCAAGGAAGCAAAAATTAACCGCATTCACCCACGCTCATGCGAAGTATGCTATGGGCGTGGTACTCTGCTAAGTATTTATAGGCAGAGTAATTACACATTTGAGCTTCTGAAAGCAAAAATAAAAAATATTAAGAAATGTTTGTAGAAAAATATGATATACTGTGAAAAACGAAACATAGTAAATACGATGACAAAAGGAACGAAAGGAGATGTTCTATGAAACGCTGGAAACTAGTTGTTGTATTGTTGGTGATCATCACTTTAAGTAGCCCATTTTTATTTGATTACATATTAAAAGCAAAACAGAATCATTTCATTAGAGATACCTTTGGCTTTAATAAAAAAGAATTTAAAGTTGTGAAAGAAACAGATAATCACAGAGGTTATAGTGGAGATGGAACTTACTTTCTAATGTTAGATTGCTCTGAAAATAGAGAAAAAGCATTGGAATATACAAAGGAATGGAAAAGACTTCCATTGACGGAAAACCTTCAGCTTTTAATGTATGGAGGTGAAAAAGAAGATCATTTTTATAATTATAATCTGGCTGATGCTTCAAATATTCCTGAAATTAAGAATGGATATTATTATTTTTATGATAGATATGCAAACAGCAAAGATACTAAAGATGACACGAATATATTTAGAGGTTCCTTCAATTTTTCTTTAGCACTATATGATTTAGATACGGATATAATGTATCTTTTAGAATTTGATACATAGCGGTTTACAACATTGGAATTGACACGTTTTGATAGGAACTAAAAACTATAAGAAGATTGAATTGGTAAAGGAGCTTGCGCACATGAAGAAATTTTTACCTTGGATACTAGCATCAGGGGGAATTATGTTGGGATTGCCTTGTCTTGCGGTTACCTTTCTAGAAGATGCCAGCGGAATGGCAACTTGCCTTATTCTACTTTTTGCATTGAACCCTATTTACGCAATTTGTGCGGGAGTATATGCTGGTAAAGACATAAAAAAATTATGGGCATCACCAATTCTTACAGCGTTATTCTTTTTGGCTGGTACATGGTTATTTTTGGATATAGGTGAAAAGGCATTTCTCTTATATGCATTGGTCTATTTATTCTTAGGGATCTTGGCGATGCTGATTTCTATGTTCCTAAAGAAAAAGCACTAAGGGAAATTCTTTTGTTTGTTGAATCGTTTAAAAAGCATAGAGTTATCGTGCAGCTATTTCATTAGAACTGTGTTCCATACATTCATCCTGCAGGGATTACTACTCTTTAAAATTTAAAATAAAAAAAGCCTTAAAACAACAATTCTATGCTGTTCTTAAGGCTTTTCAAAGCAGGGGATGAGAGAATCGAACTCCCACCAAAAGTTTTGGAGACTCCTATCATACCATTTGACCAATCCCCTATATACTATTAATATACCTTCAAAATCACATACAGTCAACTACTTTTCTAAGTTCTTTCTCTTCCATCCATTCTCCTATCACCACTTGGTTATGCCCTCGACCGATTAGTAACAGTCAGCTCCATACATTACTGCACTTCCACCTCTGTCCTATCTACCTCGTCGTCTTCAAGGGGTCTTACAACTTGCGTTGGGATATCTCATCTTGAGGGGGGCTTCACGCTTAGATGCCTTCAGCGTTTATCC